>JACCEA011610014.1_pt1 | contig 24543 bp, 25 predicted proteins | sample 7449851 | NCBI WGS metagenome assembly JACCEA01 (sample SAMN15323453, study PRJNA562643) | freshwater metagenome | isolation source: river surface water | place: USA:Blue River Watershed | collected 2017-08-18 | reverse complement strand
GGCTGGGGCAACAGCAGCGGATACAACTTCGCTCGCAGAATTACCCATAAGCTCGGACCCAGCTGCGCAAATACACAAAACAAATCGTTATACTTTGCTTGGCTCTTGATGCAACCGACTCAATTTACACTGGCGGTGACCTTGCCAGATGATGAAACATTAGAGAGCTACTTTGGGGCAGAAACCAGTCCTGTGGTGGCTTTCTTACGCACTTATTTGCGGCCAGATAATGTAGCATCAAGCCCTGTGTATCTGTTTGGCGCGTCGGGCAGTGGTAAATCTCATTTACTCTATGCTGCCTGTGTGCAAGCGCAAGAACAAGGTTTAACCAGTCAGTTATTAGCCCTCGATGATTATAAATCTTATAGTCCACGGATCTTGGACGGTTTAGAGCAACTGGATTTAGTCTGTTTAGATAACATTCATGCTGTTGCCGGAGATCTGCATTGGCAGGTGGCATTATTCGATTTATACAATCGGATGCAAGAGCATGGCAAAAAGTTAATTATTGTGGCAGACCAAGCGCCAAACCATTTAGGTTTTACGCTGCCTGATTTGGTTTCTCGGTTACATGCCTGCACCATATTCCAGTTAAGATTATTGAGTGACGACGATAAACAGCGCTTGCTACAACAAAAAGCCAAAATGCGTGGTTTAGAATTAACTGATGATGTCTGTCGCTTTTTACTCAATCGCCAGCAGCGCGATATTCGTGAACTGGTCCATTTGCTCGATACCTTGGATAAAGCGTCCATGGTTCACCAACGTCGGCTGACCATTCCATTTGTCAAAGATGTGTTGGCACAATCCTAATTTTTGAACTCCTCCTGCTTTTTTGGAAAAATCCTCAGCAAAAACAGCCTTTCACTGCTGATTCTGGTGTAGAATTGCGAGTTTAATTGATCTCTATTAATCAGGCTCGGGCTGAGGAATACAATGAACCTAACTGCCATTTTAGAATCTGCCTTACAAGCTGTGGCGCAAGCGACAGATGTGCAGGCACTGGAAGATGTGCGTGTTGAATATTTCGGGAAAAAAGGCAGCATCACTGAACTTTTAAAATCGCTTGGTGCGATGGATGCTGAAACTCGAAAAACAGCAGGCGCGCAAATCAATGAAGTGAAACAGCAAGTACAAGATGCCTTAAACGCCAAACGCGATGCAATGCAACAAGCTGTGTTGATGCAAAAATTGGCATCAGAACAAATCGATGTGACTTTGCCTGGTCGCAGCATTGAGCAAGGCGGCTTACATCCGGTGACCCGCACGATCCGCCGCATTGAAACATTCTTTGGTGAGCTTGGCTTTGAAGTGAAGCATGGCCCTGAAATCGAAGATGATTTTCATAACTTTGATGCCCTGAATATTCCTGAACATCATCCAGCACGGGCTGATCACGATACGTTTTACTTCAATCCGAAGTTAATGTTGCGCACGCAAACTTCTGGCGTGCAAATTCGGACCATGGAAACAGAACAGCCTCCACTTAGGATCATTTCTCCAGGTCGTGTTTATCGCAATGATTACGATATGACGCACACGCCAATGTTCCATCAGGTCGAAGGGTTAATGGTTGACAAAAATGTCAGCTTTACTGAGCTTAAAGGCATTTTGCACGATTTCCTGCGTAACTTCTTCGAGGAAGATTTACAGATCCGCTTTAGACCGTCGTTTTTCCCATTTACCGAACCTTCGGCTGAAGTCGATGTGATGGGGAAAAATGGCAAATGGTTAGAAGTGTTAGGCTGCGGCATGGTACATCCCAACGTATTACGTTCAGTCGGTATCGACCCAGAAGTTTATAGTGGTTTTGCTTTTGGTATGGGGGTCGAGCGTTTGACCATGTTGCGTTACGGTGTGACTGATTTACGCGCCTTTTTCGAAAACGATTTGCGTTTTCTGAAGCAGTTTAAATAAGCGGGGAATGCATTAATGAAATTCAGTGAATCCTGGTTGCGTGAGTGGGTGAATCCTGCGCTAACGACGCAAGAATTAGCAGAACAAATTTCGATGGCCGGCTTGGAAGTGGATGGGATTGATCCTGTCGCTGGTGAATTCAACGCAGTCGTTGTTGGCGAGGTCGTGGCTTGTGCGCGTCATCCTGAAGCCGACAAATTACAAGTGACGCAAGTGAATATTGGCGGTCCAGAGTTACTGGATATCGTATGCGGTGCCGCCAACTGCCGTTTAGGTCTGAAAGTTGTGGTCGCTACCGTCGGTGCCGTATTACCGGGTGATTTTAAAATCAAACCGGCTAAACTGCGTGGCCAGCCATCCAATGGCATGTTGTGCTCTTTAGCGGAACTCGGCATGGCTGAAAGTTCTGACGGCATTATTGAGTTACCGGCTGATGCACCAATTGGCCAAGATATTCGTCAGTACTTGCAATTAGACGACCGCATGATTGAGGTTGATTTAACGCCAAACCGTGCCGACTGTTTGGGTTTATTAGGTCTTGCCCGTGAAGTGGGTGTTTTGAACCAACTGGATGTCTGCGTGCCTGAAATCGCTGAAATACCAGCGACAATTGCCGAAACCAAAACCATCACTTTGCAAGCACCGACGGGCTGTCCGCGTTATTTAGGCCGCGTGATCCGTAACATCAATGCAGGCGCGACCACACCGCTTTGGATGGTTGAAAAATTACGTCGCAGTGGCATTCGTTCCATCGATCCAGTCGTTGATGTTACCAACTATGTGTTAGTTGAGTTAGGCCATCCGATGCATGCGTTCGATTTATCGAAAATTAATGGCGGAATTGTTGTTCGCTATGCTCAGCCTGACGAGTCTTTGGTGTTACTTGATTCCACTGAAGTGAAGCTAACCAGCAATACCTTAGTGATTGCGGATGAAGAAAAAGCCTTGGCTATGGCTGGCATTTTCGGTGGTTTACACAGTGGTGTAACCGCGCAAACTCAAGACATTTTCTTAGAAAGTGCCTTCTTTGCACCCACTGAAATGGCCGGTCGTGCGCGTCAGTATGGCTTGCATACTGATGCTTCTCATCGCTATGAACGTGGGGTTGATCCAGAGTTACAACGGAAGGCGATGGAAAGAGCGACTGCGTTGTTATTGGCCATTGTCGGTGGTGAAGCAGGCCCTGTGGTGGAAGCCAAGTCTGATGAGCATCTGCCAAAGCCTGCGGCGATTACGCTGACTCGCCAGAAGTTAGATCGTATTTTAGGCATCAGTATTGCGACAGAAACCGTGACTGAAATTTTCAATCGTCTCGGTTTTACAGTGACCACAGCGCCAGATGCTTGGCATGTGGTGGTGCCTACCTATCGCTTTGATATCAGCATCAGCGAAGATCTGATTGAAGAAGTGGCTCGGGTTTATGGTTACAACAGCATTCCGAATGTGGCTCCTGTCGCTAGTTTGGCGATGCGCGACCATCGTGAAGCAGAGATTTCTGTGCATGGCTTACGGGATTTGTTAGTTGACCGCGGGTATCAAGAAGCGATTACTTACAGCTTTGTTGACCCGAAAGTGCAACAAGTTTTATTTGGATCAGCAGAAGCTTTAGTGCTGCCAAATCCAATTTCGTCAGAAATGTCAGCCATGCGTTTAAACCTGTGGCCAGGCTTATTGCAATCGGTGCAATACAACCAAAACCGTCAGCAAACTCGAATTCGCTTATTTGAGTACGGCTTGAAGTTTATTCCTGATGCAAATGCTGAAGGCGGTGTCCGTCAAGTACCAGTCATCGGCGGTGTGATTTTAGGTTCTTATGGCAATGAGCATTGGAGCCTTGCAGAAAGACCTGTTGATTTCTATGATTTAAAAGGTGACGTTGAGGCGCTCATCAGCAAAACATCAGCCATTGCTGAGTTTAGTTTTGCGAAAGCTGAGCACAGTGCCCTGCATCCAGGACAAACTGCGGCAGTGCTGCGCAATGGCGTGCAAGTAGGTTTGTTAGGTGCATTGCACCCTGAGGCTGAACGTAAATTAGGGATCAAAGGCAAAGCTTATCTATTTGAGCTGGAATTGGCGGCTTTTGGTGAGAAACAGATTGTTTCTGCTCAAGAAGTTTCCAAATATCCGTCAAACCGCCGTGATTTAGCAATTGTTGTTAAATCTGATGTGCGTTTTTCAGATATCCTTGCTACTATTAGAAAAGTTGGCGGAAATCAACTAGTTGACCTAAAGTTATTTGACGTATATACCGGACAGGGCATTGCCGACGGGATGAAGTCGTTAGCAATAGCTCTGACTTTGCAGGACAAGACGCGAACTTTGGAAGATAAAGACATCCAGCAGGTTGTTGCTTCTGTGGTTCAGGCACTTGGAGATGAGTTCAACGCAACGTTGAGGGATTAAGAATGGCGCTTACCAAAGCCGATTTAGCAGAACGTTTATTTACAAAATTTGGCATCAGCAAACGTGATTCCAAGTTGATCGTCGAGTCATTTTTTGAAGAAATCCGGATTGCTCTGGAAGCGGGCGATCAAGTAAAGCTGTCCGGATTTGGTAATTTTGACCTTCGGGTTAAAAATCAGCGTCCAGGTCGAAATCCTAAAACGGGTGAAGATATTCCTATCTCTGCTCGCTGTGTTGTGACTTTTAGACCCGGTCAAAAATTGAAGAGTCGGGTCGAAGTCGGTACTGCAAAAAAATAATTTTTTGCTAGTTGCCTGCAGCATCATATAAAGGGGAGTGCCTACACTAAGGCCTCCTCTTTTTATTTGAAATTTGTCGAATAGTTGTGTTTCCTTTTTTACTCCATCTTTGCTAGAACTTTTTAGCAATTCTTTTGTTTCTTGCCCCCTGATTTAAGTCAAGTTTCTGTGTTTTAACTGATCCAATCCGTTGCTTAAACTGTAAACTCAAGTATCCATGACAGGAGAAAAGTAAACATGACCATCAAGATCGGAATTAGTAGTTGCGTACTTGGCCAAAAAGTACGTTACGATGGTGGCCACAAATTATCTGAGTTTTGTGTCGAACGATTAGGTAAGTTAGTTGAGTATGTACCGATTTGCCCAGAACAAGCTATTGGCATGAGCATTCCTCGCCCAGCGATCCGTTTGATGAAAACGGAGTTGGGCGAGATTCGTCTGGTCAACAATAAAGACAATTCGATAGACCACACCGATGCCATGATTGCATTTTCGCAAAAAGCAGTGAGTCATTTAACCGATATCAGTGGTTATATCGTATGTGCCAAATCGCCCAGTTGCGGCATGGAGCGTGTGCGATTGGTCGATGACAAAGGAAACTTTCTCGGGAAAATAGCGACCGGTCTTTACACGCAACAACTACAAAAAGCTTATCCGTGGCTGCCGATTGAAGAAGATGGTCGCTTGTTCGACGAAGGCCTGCGTGAGAGTTTTATGGTACGGGTTTTTGCCTTAAAACAGTGGCAGGACATGGTCAATTCCGGCTTTACAGTTGGGAAGTTGGTGGCTTTTCACAGCCAATATAAATTTCTGGTGATGGCTCATCATCCACAAGCTTACCGTCAGCTCGGCCGTTTGGTTGCCTCGGCAAGCCTGTTTGCCCCTGTTGAATTGCAGCAACGTTACCTGCTTGATTTTATGCGCGCACTGACCCAAGTTTCCACCCGCAAACAACATGCGAATGTGTTAATGCATTTACAAGGCTTTTTCAAGAAAGTGCTGTCCAGTGATGCTAAACAGGAACTGCTTGAGCTGATTCATCAATATCGACGCGGTCACGCTCCGTTGCTCGCGCCTTTGACGTTATTGAAGCATCACCTGCGTTTGCATCCGAATAACTATGTCGCAGCGCAACGTTATTTTGAGCCTTATCCGATGGAATTGGGGTTACGGGCATGAGTGGCTTTCAATTAGTTTGGTTACGCAATGATTTGCGGCAACTGGATAATTCCTTGTTGAGTGCTGCCCAGCAGTCGGGTTTACCCATAGTTGCTGTTTTTATCGCCACCGCTCAAACGTGGCAACAACATGATATGGCTGAGATCAAGCAGGATTTTATCCGTCGCCGGGTCGAGGCTCTACAGCATGAATTGGCGGAAATTGGCATCCCGATGCTTGCATTTGAAGGCGATACCTACAGCAAATCTGCTGATATCATCTGCCAAATTGCAAGGTTAGGCGCCAAAACTGTTTATTGGCAAGTTGAATATGAATTGCGCGAACAACTGCGAGACCAGCAAGTTCGCAGTCAGCTGACGGAACTCGGTATCGAAGTGGTTTGTCATGATACGCAATGTGTAATGCCACCAGGCTCGGTTCGCAGCAAAACTGGCGATATTTATAAAGTATTTACGCCGTTTAAAAAGACTTGGTTGCAACAATTTCAGCAACAGCCGTTGTATTGTTACCCTAAATTACAAAGACAAGCTGTTGATTTGCCTGTGCTCTCGGCTGTTCATACCATCGCTGCTGCCATGACAAAGCCACACGGCATTTCTGCTGCTTATCCGGTTGCTGAGCAAGATGTATTAGCAAGACTACGCGAATTTTGCCGTGAGCGAGTGGCTGATTATCAAGTGCAACGCGATTTTCCTGCGGTCGATGGCACGTCAATGTTGTCAGCGTATTTAGCAATCGGTGTGCTCTCGCCGAAACAAGCGATTGCAAGATTGCAACTTGAAGCGCAACAACAGATGTTGCAAGAGGGCACTGGTGCTGCTGTTTGGCTGTCAGAATTGATTTGGCGAGAGTTCTATAAACATATTTTGGTGGCTTATCCGCATCTCATCAAGCACCGAGCCTTTCAGGCAGATACAGAAGCGCTTAATTGGGGCAACAACTCACGCTGGTTTCAAGCTTGGTGTGATGGCAAAACCGGTTATCCAATCGTGGATGCGGCCATGCGGCAACTGAATCAAACGGGCTGGATGCATAATCGGCTTCGGATGATTGTGGCTAGTTTTTTGGTCAAAGATTTGCAAATTGATTGGCGCTGGGGGGAGCGTTATTTTATGAGTAAACTCATTGATGGCGACTTTGCTGCCAATAATGGCGGTTGGCAATGGGCGGCCTCGACAGGCACTGATGCTGCACCGTACTTCCGTATTTTCAACCCGGTGACGCAAGGGGAGCGGTTTGATGCGGAAGGTCGTTTTATTCGGCAATATCTGCCTGAGTTAGCAAAAATCTCTCGTAAAGATATTCATTGGCCACATCCATTACCGATGGGTGTTGATTATGTGAAACCGATTGTCGACCATAAAAAAGCCCGAGACATTACCCTAGCCATGTTCAAAGCCATTAAAACAAATCCTGAGCTAATGATGGGAGGTCGAGATGGCGATTAATCCCAATCTACAACGTTTTGTTGATTTCTATAATCGACTTTCTGCCACTAATTTAGATGAACTTGCGCTGGTTTATGCTGAAGATGTGATTTTTGTCGATCCAGTGCATCGAATTGATGGGCTTTGTGCATTAACTGAGTATTTTGCACATGCCTATGCCAGACTCGAATTTTGTCAATTTGAAGTCCTCAAGGCGACAGGGGATGAGCAGTTAGGATTTGTCAGTTGGACGATGCGCTTCAAACATCAAGCGATTGGTCATGGAAAGCTGATTGAAGTAGAGGGTTGTACCGCGCTGACATTCAATGAGCAGGGGCTCATTATTCATCACCGAGATTATTTTGATTTAACTCAAATGGTTTATCAGCATTTGCCATTGGTTGGCTGGCTGACAACAACAATTAAACGCAAAATGGCGGATCAGTAAGGAATTTTCATGCGTATTGCAGTGATTGGCGGTGGTATCGCCGGGATGATGAGTTGGTATTTATTGCGTCGACAACATGATGTGACGTTATTTGAAGCGAATCATTATCTAGGCGGTCATACCGCAACGGTAGATGTGAATGTCGCGGGTAAACCCTATGCGATTGATACCGGTTTTATCGTATTTAATAACTGGACTTACCCTCTGTTTAATCAATTTATTCAAGAACTTGGTGTTGATTTTCAGCATACCACCATGAGTTTTGCTGTGTCAGCGCCAGCGGCTAATCTTGAGTATAATGGTAACAATCTGCGTACCTTATTTGCCCAAAAACGCAATCTGTTACGGCCATCATTTTGGCGAATGTTGAAGGATATCGTTCGGTTTAATAAAACCACTAAAGCCTTGTTAGCCTCGCAACATCCTGATCTAGATTTATCGATTGATGATTTCCTAGTCAAACATCAGTTTGGTAAAGAATTACGCGATCATTATTTGCTACCCATGGGCGCAGCCATTTGGTCTTCGGGTTTGACAGCCATGCCTGATTTTCCACTGCGCTTTTTCCTGCAATTTTGTAAAAATCATGGCTTATTAAATATTACTGATAGACCGCAATGGTCAGTGATCAAAGGCGGTTCACGGGAATACGTTAATGCGATGCTGAAAAAATGCGGGCAGGGCGGCATTTTATTGGATAGACCAATTCAAAAAGTTGAACGTCAGGCCGAACAGGTGGTCATTACCGCGCAAGATGGTTCAGTCTCTTATTTCGACCAGGTTGTTTTTGCTTGCCATAGTGATCAAGCTCTAGCCATGCTGGCGGATGTGACAGAGCAAGAGCGTGAAATTCTTTCTGGCATCGCTTATCAGCCCAATGAAGTAGTACTGCATACCGATGAACGTTTATTGCCAATTCGTCGAAACGCATGGGCTGCCTGGAATTATTTATTAGGGGATGGCGCAAAAGAGAAAGCGACCCTGAGCTACAACATGAATATTCTGCAAGGGATTGAAAGTGATACTACTTTCGTGGTGACGCTGAATGCCACTGAGCAGATAAAGCCTGAAAAAATATTGCGCAAGTTTAATTACGCTCACCCAGTGTATAACCACTCGACGTTGGCATCGCAGCAGCGTCGACATGAAATTAGCGGTGTGAATCGTAGTTTCTTCTGTGGCGCCTATTGGTACAACGGGTTTCACGAAGATGGCGTTCGCAGCGCTGTTGACGTTGCGCGCATGTTAGGAGTCACATTTTAATGCTATCAGGGCATTATCTACTCAAAGGTGCTGTTGGCCATTCTCGGTTACAACCAAAGCCGCATGGTTTTGGCTATGATGTCGGTTATTTTTGGCTGGATTTGGCTAATTTACCCACGATGTCTGTCAGTCGCAAAATACAATCCGAACGTTTTGCAGCACTGACTCTGCGCCGAAAAGATTATTTTCGCGATGTGTCAGACGCGACTGACAGCCTTTATTCTGCGGCAATTACGCAAGCCCGTCGGTTATTGCCGACGGTATCAAGCGCCAATGAGCAGCAAATCTCTTTACTTGCAAATCCACCAGCGAACTTGAAAATCCAGATGCTTTCTCCATTAGCGAACTATGGCTTTTATTTCAGTCCGCTGACCTTGTATTTTATTGGCACTGAGGGAGAGTGGCATTGGTTACTGGCTGAAGTTAGTAATACCCCCTGGAACGAACGCCATTATTACTTGATCCCGCTGGATGCTTCTGGCATAACAGATTACAGTCATCCGAAAAATTTCCATGTGTCACCTTACAATCCGATTGATATGATTTATCAATGGAAAATCCAGTTTCTGGCTGGGAAGTTGCGATTATCCATTACCAATCATCGGGAACAACAACCGGTATTTTGTGCTTGGTTTGATTTGCAGCCAGAACCTTTAACGGAGGAAGCGGTGAAGCAACATCTGATCCGCTTTCCTTGGCAAAACGTACAAATTGTTACGCGGATTTATTGGCAAGCTCTGAAACTACTGATGAAAGGGATGCCCATTTATCTTCACCAAAAGCCAAAGGAACCTGTGAAATGACTTATTCTCTGACGCAATCCTCAGTGTTATCGAACCTGAGTTTTCTTGATAAATGCTGCCGTCGAGTCGCTTTAGATTTTTTAGCCAAGCTACGTCATGGTGTGATTGAGCTTGTTGAAGATGGCCATAAGCAATTTTTTGGTGATGAACAAGCAGATTTAAAAGTCACATTGACTGTGGTTGATGCCGGTTTTTATCAAAAAATGGTGTTGGGCGGTTCAGTAGGCGCCGGCGAAGCTTACATTGATGGTTTATGGCGTTGTGACAACCTCACGGCGCTCATTCAAATTTTTGCTAAAAATTTAATTTTATTAGACAGTTTGGAATCAGGTTGGGCTCGGCTGAGTCGACCTGCATTGAAGTTGTTGGATTGGCGTAACCGCAATACGTTAAGTCAGTCGAAGAAAAATATCTCTGCCCATTATGATTTAGGCAATGACATGTATCAGTTGTTCCTAGATCCCAGCATGATGTATTCAAGTGCAGTATATCCGACGGAAACCGCAACATTGGCAGAAGCGCAGCAGCATAAACTAAAACTGTTATGTGAAAAATTGCAGCTGAAGCCCGAAGATCATTTGGTTGAAATTGGCACAGGATGGGGCAGTTTAGCCATTTTTGCTGCGAAGAATTATGGCTGTCGGGTAACTACCACCACTATTTCTCGCGAGCAACATGATTATGCCAAAGCGCAAATCGAACAGGCAGGATTGAGCGACCGTATTACCTTGTTGTTCGAAGATTATCGTTTACTTGAAGGCCAATTCGATAAATTGGTTTCTGTGGAAATGATTGAGGCTGTTGGCCATGAATTTTTGCCAACGTACTTTGCTAAATGTAGTTCACTGCTAAAACCCGATGGCTTGATGGTGATCCAGGCGATTACGATTGCCGATCAGCGTTACGACATGTATCGAAAAGAAGTCGATTTTATCAAAAAGTTTGTATTTCCGGGCGGATGTCTGCCATCCATTACACGGATGACCGACACCTTGACCAAACATACCGATTTGGTTGTTCGGCATATTCAAGACATTGGTTTAGATTATGCAAAAACGCTCGCCGATTGGTGTAGTAACTTCATGGCTGCTCGTGACTCGGTGCATCAACTAGGGTATGACGACCGCTTTGTTCGGCTATGGCATTTCTATCTGTGTTACTGCGAAGGTGGTTTCTTGGAAAGAACGACCAGCGCTGTGCACTTAGTCCTTGCCAAACCAGGTTTTAAGCAAAAAGTGTAAAAGTCTGAACTTCCATTCTCGTGAGGTTGTGTTATAACTTTCATAAAGTGAAGAGAAAGAAAATACATGGCCCGCACTACAGATCATGCTGCCGGCAAAATTGCCGAGCAGCAAATCTTGCTAAACGAATTTGCTATGGTGCAACGCCAACGCGATGACTTAATTGCTGAAAAAAACTCATTACTTGCTGAAAATTCTCGTCTTTCACTGATTAATACCCTTTCGGCACGATTGACTGAGTTAACCACACCTTCGGCGGTATTTTCGTTTCTGAGTGAACAGTTATGCAATGCGTTAGATATTACGCAATGTCTGATCTATCAGTTGGCTGAAAACGAGGACCATTTGCTCCTTGCTGCTGCATTTGGCTCGGATTTAACTGCAATCCCACAGACAGTTCCCGTCGGTGAGGGACCTATTGGTTTATCTGCGAAAACTCAATTGATTCAATACTCTGAAGAGTTACCTTCAGAACATAGCCTGCGGTGGGTGGCCATTCCTGTTCTTGCAAATAATCAAATACTCGCAGTCATTGCTTGCCAGACCCGTTTGGGCGGCACTCAGCAAGATACTTTGCAACAGATTGCGGCTATTTTGGCCGTCAAGCTAAGGAAGTTAGCAGATTTAGCGAAGTTAGAGACGACTATTGCCAAGCTTGAATATGCTGAGTTGGTGCAAAAGGCGTTATTTAATATTGCGTCTTTAAGCTATGACGCCAAGCATCCGAGTGATTTTTATCAACAAATTCATCAAAATGTTAGCTCATTAATTTATGCGCCCAATTTTTATATTGCCTTATATGATGATCAAAACGAGGTGCTACATTTTCCCTATTTTGTTGATACCACTGAACATATCAGTCCCAGTGAAGTCTATCCGAAGGAAATTTTAGCCAATAGCCTGACGGGCTATGTCTTTCGCTCTGATGCGCCTTTGTTGATCCATGGCGACATGATGGCTGATTTTGATAGAGAACATGGAGTGACGATTTATGGCACTTCGCCGGAATCTTGGTTAGGCGTGCCATTCAAATCGGGTGATGTAGTGAGTGGCGTGGTTGTTGTCCAAAGTTATGATCCGGCATTCACTTATTCCCAGCGGGAACTTGATTTGTTGGTGTTTGTTTCTCAACATATCTCTTCAGCTTTAGAACGGGTCTTCAACCAACAACGCTTAGTACATCAAGCTTTGCATGACGCCTTAACACATTTACCCAATCGCATTTTATTTATGGATAGGTTAAGCCATGCGTTTAAACGGCGAAAACGCCAACTTGAGCGGGTGGTTGCCATCATGTATCTCGATTTAGACCGTTTCAAAATGGTCAATGACACCTTGGGGCATAGTGTTGGCGATGAGTTTTTAATTGAGGTCGCGCGAATTCTGCAAACCTGTGTGCGGCAAAATGATACTTTGGCGCGCTTAGGGGGGGATGAATTTGCCATTTTGCTAGAGGATGTCGAAACCATTGACGATGTCATTGCGGTGGCTGAACGGATCCGTTTCTCATTACAACAACCAGTGCAATTGCGGCATCATCGTTTGCAAACTTCTTCGAGCATCGGTATTGCCCTAGCAACATTGCAGGAACCAGAGCTCGATCAGTCTGAATTGATCCGACGCGCAGATATTGCCATGTATCAAGCGAAGCATGATGGTCGAGGCGTTTGGCGGGAATTTTGTCCGACCATGGAGCAAACAACGACTCAGCATTACCAGTTAGAGATGGAAATGGAAGCGGCTTTAATACAGGACCAATTTGTCTTGCATTACCAACCAGTGATTGATCTCAACCAAGACGATACGCTAGGTTTCGAAGCTTTAATTCGGTGGCCTCATCCTGAGAAAGGCTTTATTTCACCCGGTGAATTTATTCCGCTGGCGGAGGAAGTTGGTTTACTGAAAGATATCGATTTGTATGTCGTTAAGAACGCCATTAAACAAGCAAAACTGTGGCTGGATGAACGAGCAAAACCCTTTTACATCAGTGTTAATATTTCAGGTCATAGTTTCAGCGAACCTGATTTTGTGCCGAGCGTGCTGACCTTATTACAACTTTATCAGCTACCTAGTGAATATTTGGCGATTGAAATTACCGAGAGGGCGCTGATTGAAAATATGGCCCAAGCCAAAATTAACATCAGTGAGTTACGTAATCATGGCATCCAGCTGTTCTTGGATGATTTTGGCACTGGATATTCGAGTTTAAATTATCTTCATGAATTCAAATTAGATGTATTGAAAATTGATCGCAGTTTTATTGCGGGCATCAAACCCCGTGTGCAAGAAAATCCAGTGGTCAACACCATCATTACGCTGGCAAAAACTTTACAACTGAAGGTGATCGCAGAAGGTATCGAAACCAGTCAGCAGCGGCGTTTATTGATGGAATTGGGCTGTGACGCCGGGCAAGGCTATTGGATGTCGAGGCCGTTGCCAGCCAAAGAAGCGATAGAATGGTTGCTATAATGCTGACAATAGTTTTGCTTGAGTTATGAAAATAAATACTTAATAAATCAGACGCCTACGAAGAGAATGCTCAAGTAGGCGAATGATTTACGCTCTCGAAATCTACTTCTTCAGAAGACGAATTGATAGTGGTAAAATTTCAATCTGTTGCTGCTTGAATAATGCACCAATCGCTTGTTTAAATACTTTTTTACTGACCCCGAATGCGGCAGCAATATCCTCTGGTGAGCTTTTATCCGACAGTGGTAGTTCACCACCTTGTTGTTGCAGTTTTTGCAAGATTTGGCCTGTGAGATCGAGGGTTTTGCCATATCCCGGTTTGTCGAGAATTAAATCTAGCTTGCCATCAGTTCTCAGTTTTTGGACATAGGCTTTACAGGTATAGCCGCGTCGTAATGGCTTAAATACTTGATCTTTATAGAGCAGTCCCCAATGCTGGTGGTCAACGACCACTTTGTAGCCTAAATCCGTGGGTTCGGCCACGATAATGTTCACTTCTGCACCCACTGCATAGTCAGCTGGTGTTTTGCCGATGAATTTATCGAGCTTGCTCGAAGCCACAATCCGATTGCTCTTATCCACAAAGCAATAGACCAAATAGTTGAAATCTTGCTGCATGGGTAAATGTTGCTCGGCAAAGGGCACGAGTAGATCTTTTTTCAGGCCCCAATGAAGGAAGGCGCCAACTTTGGTGATTGCCGCTACTTTCAACTGGGCTACTTGACCTACCATCACTAAGGGTTTTTCGGTGGTCGCAATCAATTGATCTTCAGAATCTAAATAAAGAAATACTTCAACACTGCTGCCGATATCTGCGGTGGCAGGCACATAGCGTTTAGGCAGTAAAATATCTCCCCAACTTTTGCCATCGAGATAGACCCCAAATTCAACTTGTTTTTTGATTACTAACCGATTTAATTGACCTAAGTACATGGTTACTCCAAGTTAAATAATGCAGGCTCTGCAGTTTTAAGTAATCGTGGATTTAACACCACGGAGTGACTGTGATCAGCAAACCACATTTGTCCCTCTTGAATTGTACATTGCAATTGCATGGTTCGCTGGCACAAGGCTGCTAAAGCGTGCGATTCATCAGCGGCAATTGCGACGACAGTGAGATTTTTTAAATCGTTGGCAATTTTGGCATGGTCTTTCCACCATTTATCGACGACAGTTCCGCCATAAGCCAATACCATGCCTTGTTTTGCTCTGTGGCTCGCCCGGCGCAGCAGTTTTTCTTCAGGCAATCCTAATTCAATCCATAAAGCGATGTCGCCGCTGTATTCATGCTGCCAAAGATCAGGTTCCGAGTCCTCTGAAATCCCTTTGCCGAAAGTCAGACGTTCATGGGCACAAAGAGCAAAAGCGACCACTCTGAGCATCATCCGTTCAATGGTTTCAGAAGGATGTAAGGCGAGCGTTAATTGATGCGTCTCGTAATAATGACGAGTCATATCTGCGATCGCCAGTTCGAGTTTATAAATAGTGGCTTTTAAAGCCATAACATGAATTCCTTGAAAACAAAAATGACATCAGCTGTACTCGGAGCAGCTATGTGACTGCGCCGCAGGCAAAGTGCGCTAGTTTAGCGACTTTTGCCTGAAGATCCATCGCTTTCCTGCATCTAAAGTTAACCAGACTGATTAGGCACTTTGGTGCTTCTGCCAAAATTTTTCATGGAAGAAATAAGCGATTGTGTTAATGGCAGGTTCGATAATAGCGACGAGTCCGCCGACCATCACATCACCCGTCAACAAATAAGCCACAGTGAAAGCCACACAAAAGTGCATAACGGCAAAAGTGAAGGTTTTTTGCATGATGATAACTCCCAAAACATTTCGTTAGACTGTAGTTGAGAATTACTATCATTTAAAATGAATTTAATCAGCCAAGGTCATCAAATTTATTGATGACCGACACTCTACCCGAGTTCAATTCATTGAGCTTTCTGCTTTGGGCAAGCGATTGAGCGCATCCGTTAACATTGGCAGATCAGATTTTTGTTCAAGTGGCACGAAGGTTCCGGCCGACCAAACACTGAACTGACCATCCGAATTCACCACTAACATCTTGTCTTTTCTGAAGCTAAACAATTGATTACCGACAATATTAAGCTTCGTTTGACTGCTTGGTGCAAATAAGTTATCACCTACCCAAGGTTGCTGATTTTGACAACCGATATAACCTAACAATGTTGGTACTAAGTCAAGATGTTGAGTGACCTCATTAATTCGCAGTTGATGTAACTGTGGCCAGTAGTACCAAACTTTACTATGACCTAGGGCGAATTGTTCTTGTTGACTGTTTAATTCAACAATGAGCATTTGCTCATCGGCAGCGCGTTGCTTCAAGCGCTGAGTTAAATCACTACTATCATCAGGGATCTGCCATGTGACCTTACTGGTTTGCTCTGTTTGCCGTGTTAGTAACCATGGTGAGCGTTGTTGCGCTTGTGAGCCACTGACATAGCCCCAAAGCTCTTTGGGGACTTGGGCTAACCAACTGGGTTCTTGTGCTGCATGAGTGCCACTGAGGTGGCCCATCAACAAATTGATCCACGCATCTTGCGGGGATACTGGGCTCAGATGCTGCGGTAAACTTTTGAAGCTTTGTAATTGTAATAACTGATTTTGTTCAGCCGTAAGCCCAGGCACCAACCATATTTCTATTGGTTTTACTGCGACTGCATGACATTGCAATTCAACTTTGGGTTTTGACATTGCTGCTTGGCTTAACCATGCTTCAGGCGCTTGCGCATTCGTGTTGGCAGGATCGAGGAGTCGGTATTTTGCCAGCACGGTTTTTGCTGTCGCTGGATAGGACAACGGCAAAGAATTATCTTGCCGAGTAATATCATGCACTGTGAACGCATCGGCCCAGATGTGCAACAGATGGCTTGCGACAAAGCTTCCTAAAAAGATAATGAGGGCAGGGCGACCAATCCCTGAACGGCGTAAGCGTTCAACCTTTTTCCAACAAAAATTGCTAATGACCAATTCGATGGCAAACAGGATCGCGCCGACACTGAAAGTGATCAAGATGAAATTTCTCAGGTTGGTGACCACCTGCTGTCGCAATAAATCGATGGTTTGCTCGTAAGAAGCACTACCGGCATGATATCCCAGACTGTGATAAACATAGGCATCAAAAATTAATGCAACTAGGCCAAGCGTGCTGAGAAACGCACCTAAGCCCCTGACGTGTTTTTGCGATGGGAATAATAAACTGATTGGAAAAATGGTTAGGATGAAATACAAGAAACATAAAAACGCAGTGTGGCCGAACCAATTCAGAATGAGATAAATCCAACCGATTGCCGAAACGGGGAGCGGATCGGCAATAAAATAACTGCCGGTGATGAGAAGGGCTAACAATACGTTGAAAAAAGTAAACCAGTGGCCCCAGCGCAGCAACCGGTCTATTTTATTCACTAAAGATAGATCTTGTTCAATCACCATAATTAATGCGATTTTCCACTGCTAACCGCATCAGTCAGTGCCTGCGCAAACTGCTTGGCAACGGCATCTTGTTGCGCTGCAGGGACGTGAGTTTTAATGATGTGGCTAATGGTATTGCCCAAGCACATCAGGCTTAATTCAGTGTTGGCTTGTTGCTGACGCAGAGTTTCCAGTAAATGATTGACCACAGTTTCGATTTTATCGTTGGTGTATTTCGATTGAATAGGCATGAATAACTCTGAAATTAGCTAAATGAAACAGGTAGAATATTACCAGAAATCCATTGAAACAGGAAAAATTATGTCTGTCGATGTCCATTCGTTGGCAATTAACTTCATTGAAGCTGGTGAAAGTGCGCAATTAACGGCGCATTTTCGCCAAGACTTATTACCGATTACTGCCCAAGTTGCCGAGTTAATCGAACAATTACATCTTGCCTATAATGGCAAGCCAGCCAAAGGATATGCTGGGTTCAGTGAGCAAAAATCGCCACAATTTCCGGAGGCACTTGCAGCTTGGCAGCAACAAGAAAGTTCATTCGTTAGTTTGGCTGAAACGGCAACAGGCTTACTAGTGGTTGAATTAACCAAACATCAGATCCCCGAAACTGGTTATGTCATGTTGTGCAACTATCGCTATTTGGCCAATGAGTACCTGCTAATCGCGATGCTGGGTAGTAAAGAGCATTTTACCTTAACCGCTGATTTGCAACTCGCTGCAAGCAAACATTTGGATATTGCACGAATGCAATTGGCTGCTCGAATTGATTTGTCTGAATTCAAAGCCAGTGCTGAACAAGGTAAATACATTTCCTTCATTCGTGGGCGGGCAGGACGCAAAGTTGCGGACTTTTTCCTCGATTTCTTGGGGGCCGAAGAAGGCGTCGATGCCAAAGCGAGCAGTAAAATGGTATTAGCATCGGTTGAAGAATATCTGAGTGCTTCGGATTACGATGTGCAGGAAAAACACGAAGTCCGTAAACAAGTTTATCAATACTGCGAAGACCGCGCGAAACAAGGGCAAGATGTTCATTTACAAGAGCTGTCGGCAACTGTTGATAGTAGTGATGAAAACGCTTTTGTGCGTTATTGCGCCGAACGTGAGTTATCGGTGGCCGAGCAATTTCCTGTGGATGTGAAAGAACTTAAAACATTGGTGAAATTTTCTGGCGCAGGGGCGGGATTAAGCCTAAGTTTCGAACAGAAGTTACTGGGAGAGCGTGTGCAATATGATGCTGAGCGCGACATTTTAGTGATCAAGGGCACACCTCCTAACCTTCGGGATCAGCTACAAAAGTTTATTCGTGGTTATTCCAGTTTTGATGGTAAACATAGCGAAGAGTAACATTCAGGCGTTAGTTCAAAAGATAGAGCTCAAAAGCATGAGTTCGAACGATTGAGTTCAGCACAGGACAAGACTGTACTGAGCTGAGTTCAATCAGTTTCAAGCATTCCTATCAAAGATTCGGTTTATCAGTGGGCTCGTTTTGCGCGGGTGTCATCTTGGTTTTTTCCGCGGAAGAAACCGGTTTTGATGATTTGTGCTTATGTTTAAATGATTGTTGATTGCGCTTTAACAACCAAAAGTTGCCAATTAGCAGCACAACCACCAGTGCAATCATCATTAGAAGTTCTTGATACATTTCTATTGTTCCCAAATATTCCGTACATATTGATTCATCATAAACTGGATTTCTTGCGCCAACAAATCCTCTGAAATCAGCGGGTATTGTTGATGGGCAAGCAGTAAATCTTTCATGTCATAAAGCGGCAAGTATTGTTCAGCCAAAGGGCGATACGACAGATGCCAAGGTTCGGTAGCAACGCCCCCTTGATCGACCTGATAAGGCCGGAAAAAACCAAAGCGGGCAGCGTATTGCGCTAACCAAAGATTAAGCTCTGCAAAAGGACCACCGCTTTGATATTCCGCAGGAGTTAACTGCAGCTGATAATCGGCAGCAATAGCAGCCGCATCAAACACATCTAAATCGGTCCCCCAATGATGACGACTTGTGCCTGGGAATGCTGAAAAATGCAAAATGGCATACAATTTTTCGCGCTCAGTCAGCGCGGTTAAATCGATGCGTTGTTGGGCTCGATCAAAGACTGGACGTTGACCAGCTAATTTAGCCAGCCAGATCCGATGTTGGCTCGCGTAATTCCGATATGATGAGGCAATTTCAAGTTGTAAGCCATCAGTCGCAGCCACACGTTGCATCGCTAAAAAGGCTGCAGCCGCGGCCGGCTGCAACCAATGTGATCCGATTGCTTGCAGCGGTGGGCGGCTTAAACCAATCAGTTGTTGATGATTCATGATTGCGTGAGGTGAAGTTTTTCTAACATCAATTCATAGATGCTGACTAAAGTATCCAGATCTGCAACTCGAACGTGTTCATCGATTTTGTGGATGCTGGCATTACAAGGGCCGAGCTCAAGGACCTGTGCGCCAGTTGGTGCAATAAATCGGCCATCTGAAGTCCCGCCAGAAGTTTCCAGCGATGGGGCAAAGCCTTGAATTTCAGAGACTGCCGCGACTACCGCCGCGACTAGCGCACCTGATTCAGTTAAGAAGGGTAAGCCATTGAGTACCCAATTCAATTCAAATTTCAACTGATGCTGTTCGAGAATGGCGATAACCGCTTGTTGTAATGCTTCAGCCGTGACTTCAGTGCTGTAACGAAAGTTAAAAGTGATATCGATTTCACCCGGGACTACGTTTGTTGCGCCAGTGCCTGCATGAATATTGGAAATTTGAAAACTTGTGGCAGGAAAGTAGGCATTGCCGCGGTCCCAAATCTTGCTGCTAAGCTCAGCCAGCGCAGGTGCTGCTCGGTGAATGGGATTATCCACCAGATGCGGATAAGCAACATGGCCTTGCGTACCAAGCACTTTTAGGTAACCCGTTAATGAACCGCGCCGGCCATTTTTGATGACATCTCCAACTTGATCTGTGCTGGAAGGCTCGCCGACCAAACACCAGCGAATTTTCTCTTGACGTGCTTCCAACACCTCAATCACCCGCTTGGTACCATTGATAAATGGCCCTTCTTCATCACTGGTGATGAGATAGGCGATATCAAAAGCCGGTTCTGGATACTTGGCCAAAAATCGTTCGGTCGCAATAATCATCGCAGCAAGACTGCCCTTCATGTCTGCAGCGCCGCGGCCGTATAAATATCCATCCCTGATTTCAGGCTGAAAGGGGTGACTTTGCCACTGGGCAAGCGGCCCAGTTGGTACAACATCTGTATGTCCGGCAAAACAAAATAGGGGTTTGCCTTGACCGCGTCGAGCCCATAAGTTGAGTGTATCCTCAAAAAACATGGACTCGATTGCAAATCCTTTGGCAGCAAGTCGGTCGGCCATTAATTGTTGGCAACCTTCATCCGCAGGGGTTACAGAGGGGCGACGGATCAGCTCCATCGTTAAATCCAGAACTTCACTATGTGTATTTGGTGTCGTTGGCTGCATGTGGCTTCGCTCATTCGGTTTTTAAAAGCAGTTGCTGGTAACTTTCAAGTTGAAAGCCGCAGAGGAATTGACCTTGGTGTTCTAAAATTGGTCTTTTGATTAAGGCAGGCTGTTCTAACATCAGCGCAAAGGCGAGTTGTTGGTTTAGGTTTTGTTTTCTATCTTCAGCAATGGTGCGCCAAGTGGTGCCGCGAGTATTTATTAGTTGAGACCAATCCAGTTGCTCGGCAAAGCGTTTGAGCAACTCAATTGAGATGCCCTGTTGGCGATAGTCGTGGAACTGATAAGCGATTTCGTTATCTTCCAAAAATTTGCGGGCTTTTTTGATGGTATCGCAATTCTTGATACCGTACATCACAGTCATGGCTACCTTATCCTTTAACTCAATTACGTAGATTTAAGCTCAATTACGAACAAAACATCCTGACCTGCATCGACTTCACGCAAGGCACTGACAATTCGATGAAATTGCGTATGGTCTTGCAAGGTCACGATAAAACTGAGAGCTTCTTTGCCATTATGCAACAGTAACGGATCAAAATGTAAGATTGCTTGGCCGACCGTGACTTTGGTTTTGGCAGGGAGTTGCCAGTTTAAGCCGAGGCCATGCGCTAGAAACTGTTCTGATAATCGAACATCCATACGCAGGCCATTGGCATGGATAAAACTGACACAAGTTCCAATCTCATCATGACGCACACAAAGGCCAGGATAAGGTGCAACTAAAATGGGGGTAGTCGTGGTAATGGTAACGCCTTCACCATAAAAGCCGGCAGCTGCTAAAGCATCCTGTTGCTCATCAATCTGACCGACACGACCGCTCAGAGGGCTTAAAATCTTGATCCCTTTGGTGGGGAGCGGCAAATGTTGCAACGATAGTTTTGAAAAGTGGCTTGGCATTCCAAACTCCACCAGTGAGATTATGCCGATATTACCTAATTAGCCGCTATGTTTCCTACTGAATTTTTTGCCAAGGATTTTTACGCTTGAAATGAAATTAGCAAACGATGCTGCTTATTAAATTGATTTATTTCATCGGATTAGAGTTTGATTGTGACTCATTCAAACCTTTCTGAGTCAAATTGGTATTTAAGTTGTTTTTTGGACAGTGAATCCTGAGGTTTATTTGTTTAAGAGTTGGTTTGCCGCCACAGAGTTGTCCACAGATTCTGTGGATAACTTTGTGTGTTGCTCTGTTTAAAATTGTTATGTAGATGATTCAAATGATTATTTTTCGGTGGCACGTTTTTTGTTTCATTCACCGACTTTATTATCTGCTGTTAAAACCTAGGAATTGACAGTCTTCTTAAATAAATTTAGTAAAATTTGAGTTTGCAAAATTGTTTGTTTGTCAGATGAACATTCATCATCTCCAAGAGCCATAAGTTTGATGGGGATCTGGTGTTTTCTATTGCGTTGTTTCTGGCATACCGCCAGAAGTCTATGCTAAAGTTGATCTGCAACTGAGTTGATCCGTAATTGGATTAAGTCTGCAATGGTCGGGGGTTTTATGGCTGATACTCTTCTAAAAACTTTAAGCAACGGATTTTCTTACAGTAAGGAATGGCCTGTTGTTGCCGAGTTCAATGCTTTATTTCCTGAAAATAAAGTGATTGAAATGACCAAGTTTGGGCAAAAGTATGTTCCCGCGTTTGCTGTGGCAAGCCTAATGCTTCAGTTGCAAATTTATGGTTCTCAGCAATTAATCCCAGCGCTTGCGGTTGCTTTTTTCATCCTCGCACTGCCTTTGCAAGGTTTTTATTGGCTAGGTGTTCGTTCGCAAAGCCAGTTGCCGCCGCAATTACAACGCTGGTACCAAGACGTGGCAGCGAAGATGCAGCAAAGTGGGGTTGAACAAATCGCGCCGGCAGTCAAACCTCGGTATACAGATCTAGCAATCTTGTTAAATTTAGCCCTGAAAAAGTTGGATAGAGCTTTTTTAAAACAATGGTTCTAAGCTGAAAATGTGCCATTTTGGATCCTGCTGAACATTCAAGACAGCATCAAAATCTTGTGTCTTGCCATAGGCTATATTTAAGCCAATCGGGTCGATAGACCAATAATAATGTCAACACCATGCCATTGAGTAAACCTTCCGGCAGCGCAAGTAACGGCATAATCAGCAAGTAGTCTTTATTCAACGGCGTTTGTAACTCAAAAAGGCTAAAACCAAGCCACAACACTGCCATATAACTCAATGCGCTCAACATGCTATTGAAAAAACCACTGACAAAAATCACCACAAATAAATGGCGGGGCAACCATTTATGGCAAGCTAATACGCCCAGATAGCTCTGAGTGATTGCGAAAATCAGGCCGAACCATTGCATGAGCTCGACCAGCCCAATGGTGATAGATTGACTCTTTAGATAAGCAAGGAATGGAACAGGTAACAATAAAGCGAAGGGAACGACAAGCATACTAAGCCTTAAACCCAGCATGATCACTAGGGTTGTCACCCCTAAGAAATGGATTGGCGGTGTGGACTGTAAATCTGTTTTCAGCTGCCACAACACCATTAAACAACAAATAGCCGCACCAAAGAGATGTTGTACCAAAGGCAAACGGAGCAGCTGCAGACTTGGGCGGTCCAGCATCAAATAATACAAAACCGCCAAAGTCAGGTAGATCATGACAATGTAAAAACCGACCAAACAGGTGCATGATCGGAAGGTTTTTCCATCCCCCGCAGTTCGTAATCAACATCCGAACTGGTGCAGTGCTGCGCGAGGTTCGCTGTGGCCATCACTACATCAATTCGCAGACCGCGGTTGTCGTCAAAGCCCTTTGAACGGTAATCAAACCAACTGTACCTGTCAGAAGTCTCAGGGTGGAGTTGACGGTAGGTATCAATAAATCCCCAATCTTTCAACCGTTGCAGCATTTCACGTTCTTCCGGTAAAAATGAACATTTGCCATCTTTTAACCAGCGTTTACGGTTGGGTTCACCGATGCCAATATCGATATCTAATGGCGAAATATTGATGTCACCAATAATACTAATCAATTCATCAGGCGTATGATGCTCATCGAGATACGTCATTAAATCCGCATAAAACCGTTGTTTTGCCGGGAATTTGGTCGGATGGTCGCGGCTTTCACCTTGGGGAAAGTAACCATTTAGCAGGGTAAAAGTCCGACCATCACTGAGAGTCCATTTCCCAATCAACATCCGTCGTTGCGCATCTGGCTCGTCGGTTGGAAAGCCATAACTCATGCTGTCAGCTGGCTTTTTGGCTAAAATGGCGACGCCGTAGTGACCCTTCTGGCCAAAATGATACACTTCATAGCCTAAACTTTGCACTTCGGCTAATGGGAACTCTTCGTCATGTACTTTGATTTCTTGTAAGCCTATAAAGTCAGGCTGATGTTTTTCAACCAATGCTTGCAGTTGATGCGGTCTTGCGCGTAGGCCATTGATATTAAATGAAATGATTTTCATATGATTCCTAATAAAAAGCAGAAACTGAACGCAAGGCTCAAAGCTTTATCATACCACTGCACTTTATACGCGTCACCTTGCAAGATTGACCAGCCGTTTATCGTCACTGTGGTAGGATTTAACGTGGGGCAAATGGCGTCCGAATGCATTGCCTTCGGAGCAACTAAATTGTGTTTAATAAAGTCGATTATTTGGCTGGTTCATCATTTTAAGCTGGGATTGTTCGATGTTGCCGCTTGCTGCGTGCCGACGGTCAAGCTATGCTCGGCGCACTGAAAACAGCTTGGATAGTGCATGCTTGTTCTATGCCCTTTGACACAATTTGAATATCAACTCAAGCGCTCTGCGCGCCGCCAAACCATAGGTTTAAAAGTTACTGAGCATGGCTTAGTGGTGCATGCGCCGATTGCTTGTCCGCAACCTTTGATTGAAACCTTACTTTTATCAAAAAAAGCCTGGGTGCAGCGTCATCTAGCGCGTTTAGCCACAGTAGAAGCTGTCGACCATATTGAGAATGGGCAATTACCTTATTTAGGCAAACTGCTGCAGTTGAAGATTGTGCGTGATGAGCAAACGGCAGTAACACTTGAGCATGAAACTTTGTGGTTACAAATCTCAAAGCGGGTCAAAATCGAAAATTATCGCAAGCAGATCGAAAAGTCTCTGAGTCAATGGTACGAACAACAAGCATTTGATTGGTTCACTGAACGCGTTAAATTTTGGC
>JACCEA010184932.1_pt1 | contig 24551 bp, 27 predicted proteins | sample 7449851 | NCBI WGS metagenome assembly JACCEA01 (sample SAMN15323453, study PRJNA562643) | freshwater metagenome | isolation source: river surface water | place: USA:Blue River Watershed | collected 2017-08-18 | reverse complement strand
GGTTCTAGAAGTATTTTATTATTAGAGCTCTTCCATCTTAGCATCATACCAGCAGATGCGATGGTGCTCTCTGCTTTCCACCGCACATATGTCGCTTGCCCGAATTCCAGAGATATGAGAGCGGCAGCAATACACTGCAGCAGCAGGCAGCAGCACCAAAAAGGTATGCATAGCTTCATATGTATATCCAGTATACTTCTTATTACTGTATGTTTGCCGCTGCTGTTCCTGCTGCTGCGCCTGTTCTGCCCTCTGCTGCTCCACGCGGCGCGGAGCTGGACCCTGCTGCTGAGCGCTCTTGAGAACAGCGCGTTCTATTATATACAGAGGCTGTGTAGGTGTCTATTGAATATACCAAAATGGAAAACAAAAAAAAGAAAATAATAATAACCCAACCGTACTTGAACTTACAATGGAGGAGGTGACCGTGGAAGAAATTTTGGAGGGGATTCATAACCCAGCTTTTGCAAGTCAACGCTTGCCTTTATTGGAGCTTCTTACTAACAAATTGGGTGAGTCGGCGTGCTCGACAATAATTCCTGTTGGTGCACATACAGATTCCAAAACTGAAGATTCTTTATCGAACATCGCCACACCACCAGCGACTTTTGCTACAACTATGACCAATGCTGAACTAGAAACTTTATTCAAAACATTATTGACTATTTTGGAGAAAACATCTTGCAAGACGTTGCAAGGGCGGAAAATCGTTAATATGTCCCTTTGTGCTCTTTCCAATTCAACCATTACGGAGACCCAAGCTTCAGTTTTCCTTGAACTTACGAGGAATAATAATCCAGGCGAGTCGATTGGAGAGACATCGACACTAAATCGCCAGTTTCATCTGATGATACGCAAATATTTAGAATACAACCCACAATTGGAGGATGGATATGCAGAAGATGATGATTGGATTGGAGTTGATGAGTGGCAGTTTGGTGGAAATATTCTCACAAATTTATGTCAGCTAGAAGATGGGCGGAAAGTTATCTTACGGCAATCTACAAAATATATGGAATCGCTTCCAGTCCAAGTAAGATCAAATTGCTTGGACAAATTTTTGTCGTTTCATCGTTTTATTTTAGATTCGTTCCAGGAATCCTACTCGAAGAAGAGGAGCGGTAGGATGTATAAGAAGGTATTTTTGTTAGTTACACATTGATAATACAATTCTCACGCTTTTTTCAGTTGTTTATTCGACCAAGATGTACATTGGTGGATGCTCCATGATATCAAAATACTCACCCCAATTTTACTGCCTTTGGTAGTACCCACTCCATTCACTGATAAGGTTAGTGCTTGAACGAATTACTGTTCCTTCTTCATTAGATAATATGTGCTTTAGGAACGGGACGGTATGGATCTTGTTCTTTGGATGCAATCTGATAATTTGGACAAGAAATTTGAACCTGAATTAGACATCATGGGGATGCTTTTAGATTGCGTTATCTTGTTGTGTCAAAAACGTGGATTGCGAGAAGAATTGCGGAAGAGAAAAGCTTACTATGTTGTACGCAACTTGGATTTAAAGATAGAAAATGAAACAATTAGCGAAAAAATCTATGAAATAGTGAACTTTTTAATGGGGGATGAAGATCCATCTACTCCCATCGACTGTTACGAAGGATTACTGAATGGTAACGTGTAGGAACTTTATATGCAAATAGAAGGATGCCAAGTTACTGATGATGATTTACTTTCCAGTCAACTTTCTTTGTTGTCGAAAAATCTTTTTCCGATATGGTAGCTTTCTTTGTTCTATAAAGAGACAATGGTAGTGGGTGACAAAAATCATTTAAATTAGTGGCAACCGACCTTTGATGCTTTTGAGGGAGGATGCTCAACTTCTTGTTAAGATCTAAACCAACTTCTCCGGTAGCAGCTAGTGTATTCAACTTTGACCATCGATTTCTCAACATAGCATCAGTTCTACCAGGTAAATATTCTGCTATTAGGGTCCAACAATTTACACCGTGTTGGTTTACTAATTCTCTCAATCTTTCATCCTCTTCAGCAGTAAAATGCGAATGATCAATTGTGGGATCCAAATTGTTTGTCCATTTTTCTCGACACTGTACATCATCTCTAAAATCAAAAATCAGGGTATCAACAAGACATTCTGGAATACCTGTAGCTCTTTTACTTACTTTCTACTAACAAATCTAGCGATACTCAACCATTTCCTACCACGAACTCGATTTTCTTCAGCCTTAGAATATGATGAGGTCAAACAAGGTATATCATGGGCAACGATAGCTAGATAGAGCATGCGCTCCTCGTTAACGTCCCAGTTTTTCGTAGTTTGTTCGCGTTGTGCCAACTTGTGCCAACGATTCAAACATTGTGGAGCGGTTCGAAATGGTATCATATCCGCAACAAGCTGAGGATTAACCCGCCCAAACTCATCCATTGCATGTTTGAGAAGTATATCTTCTTGCGGAGACCACTCATCAGAATTAATCAAATGGCGATTTAATGCTTGCTGGTAATGTTGCAAACAAGCAAATGGTGTGCGATTTGTTGATAGTTCAAACGCGATCCGACTCCAATAATGTTCTTCGTGCTTTTCGACAATTTCCAACAAATGTTTCTCTTCCTCGGCAGACCATACTCCTTGGTTAACCGCTGGTGATAAAGTACTGCAATAATGAGTGAACACTTCTCTGGAAGACAGCTGATGAGAAGCTCCATTAATTTTGGAACAAATCTTGGACCAATCTAACGATTGTTCATTTTGACTTTCAATGCCAACAGTATTTTTCAATTGATTATCCAATCCTGTAGTCCAAGTTTTTGAGAGTGCATTAAGTGTTGAGGAGTCATAATTGAGTAGGGATACACGCTCAAGGGTATCATTTCGCAAACGCTTTCTTGGGGGACAATCTGCAAAGAAATATCGAGACACGGGAGGGATCAAAGGAAGATCGTCCAAGCAACTCTCCCCCACGGAAGCCTGGTGTTGTTGTATTTCACCAATACTCATATTAATATTATATAGTCGCTCTGGCAAACCCTTATAATAATACAAGAAGAGAAAAAAAGAGGCCGGTATTCGAATATGTCAGCATAGTCTGGGGGTCTGGGTTACGCCAATAATTTTATTTATTGCTTTTTGGTTTTGCTCCAGCAGCATTCTATTTTACATCCTTGGTCATTTATTTTCAACTTGGTGAGCAGATCGGGATTTCCAAATGAAATAGGGAAATGTCTGTATTTCTTGCTATTATTTTGTTCATCTCCTTTACTATTGGATTGAATCTTGGTCTCCATGGGGTGATCGTATTGGATCGGCAACGCGTCGTAGAACCTTTCCCGACACAGTCGTCAACTTTAAAGCAATCGTGGCAGCAGATTTCTCATATTTCTCATCCTTCAAATATAGCGGAAACTCCCCAAAGAAATGTGCTGGTCAAAACATCTACGTTGATGGAGAGTAGTGGTAGCAAGAATCAACCGACCCTGGAAAATTCAAAGAGTCCAGAAGTTCCATCCAAGCCGCTAGCTCAAATAGAATCTATATCCATACAGAAACATAGTCCAAATGAACCAAATGCAGTGCCATCTTGGAGCAAAATTCAAACCATTGAACGTGAAGTAGAAAAAATGGTGACAAAACGAAAAGAAACATTGAGAATTCCACCTGCTAAATATTCAAACTCTCCAATAGTACTTCTAACTTGTAATCGTCCTCAGCTTCTCGACGAAACTCTCAAATCTGCCTTACAAGTGCATGGTGTAACTAAAGATAAGATGATCATTGTACAAGATGGAAATATGCAGCAGATTCAAGATGTGGCAAAGCGGTATGGAATTCATATTATACAAAATCAATTGGGCATTAGGTTGCGAGGGGGTGCAGCTGATGATGGAGCTTCTCGCATTGCTCAGCATTATAAGTTTGCATTATCTTCCGCCTTCGATTTCTTTAAAGATGCTGAAGCACTGGTCATCATGGAAGATGACCTACTTTTTGCGCCAGACTTTTATCAGTATTTAACGACTGCAGCAGAGATTTTGGATGCAGATCCAACAACGTTTGTCGTTAGTTCTTGGAGCGATAACGGATTCAAGGGGAAAGTTCACGATCCTTATGCAGTTCGAAGGACTGATTTTTTTCCAGGTCTTGGATGGATCCTCACTAGGCAATTGTACAAAACCGAACTAGAAGCAGCCTGGCCGCGAGAACATTGGGATCATTGGCTTCGATCACCTGAAATACACAAGCACCGAGAGACAATATATCCACAAGTTCCAAGAACTTTTCATAATGGTGTGAAAGGAACTTTTATGAATGTTGAGACACATAATCGTTACTTTAAAGATGTCGCTGTAAATACAGACGGGTCTATAAATTGGAAGGAAACTGTTCAGCACCTTGCCACTATTGAGGACATATATGAGATAAGAATTGAGAAATTAATAAATATGTGTAAGCAACTAAGCGATGTGAAAGACTTGATTTCAATATCAAGTAAGAATTGATCTCTATCGTATGTTTTGGAGAGTTATGTATATTTTTATTTATAGATGAAGTTGTTTGTGTTTGGATCGATGTTCCTCATGATGCACCATTCAATCCGCCCCCTTTTCAACCGATTTCCAACTTTTTTGGGATATGGCATGAACATAAGCGTGGGAATCATCGAGGCCTTCATGAGTTTTATTGGGAAGGAAATTATGTATTGTTGATAAATATTTATGTAGATTCTAGTCATCGGCGCTCCGACTACACTCCTAAAACATATCGCCATTTGATGTCGTCAACCACAAAAGTAATGAAAGCAAGCAGCTTTGATAAAAGTTTGTTGGAAAGCCGGAACGCAAAAAAAGTACCGATGGAAAATATTTTTAAAGCGTCTTCTGTTGATTTTAGTTGTGATGATGTAAGTTGATCTCCGATTGGAATGATCGAAGTGATAACATTTTTGGTGAAATGCAGGTTTGTCAGAAGGTGGGAAAGAAGTGTGTTGAAGAGGAATTAGAATTTTTGAACAACTGTATTGTATTAAAGGAATATTTTCCTTGTACAGAGTGCAAGGGTTCACATGGAACGGAACAGCCTGCCTATGTTCGCGCAGATGCACCACTTGCCATGAGTCCGGGGACCTGCCTGTACAATGTGGACTCCAAAACTTTGCCGATTAAATGTAATGCACATCACTTTAGCACATATAGGTTATGTTCTTGCAAATAGCTCGTTCGATGCAAATTCTATCGCAGTTTTGTATTTTTGTATGTACATATTTCAACCTTGTTTTCTTTTGTAAATGCGAACAACTTCAATTGTATATGTTATGAATATTGACTGGAATTGCGGCTACATAAATATTTATTGCCTTTATTTGCAATACTAATGGTCGTAAAGAGAATGTACAGATAATTATCAACCTAGTTCAACACAGAAACAAATATATCTGAAATAACAAAAGAAATACAATTATTGGGTTCATTGAATGCTTGAAGATATAATTTAAGTTTTGGTATGTTTAGTTCTTGGATTTATCTTTTCGTTTCCTCTCACTGGATGATAATGACTGGCCAGGAGCCAAATTAGGCTTCCTCAATATACTTCTGCGACGACGAACCGGTGAGGTATTCCCGTAGCTACCGTCGCGACCTTGGATACGCTTGATGTTTGAGGGATCCAGAATACCGATGCCAGTTACATTGTCGTCTTCCACTTCAGATACGTCATCCAGATCTGATATAGGAATGACACGAGACAAGCTACGTTTGTAGGCCCCTCCCCTAATACTAAGTTGCTTCAAATTAAAATGTCTCAATAGGATGCTTTCCTTCCTCTGTACATTTTCCTTTACACCCCCATGACGACCTTTCTCAAGTCTTTTCAACCGTTGACGCTCTTTCTCTTCAGCTTGTTGCTTTTCTCTAAACTTCCTATTCTTCGTAACAATCTGTCGCTGTAAATCCTTTACATAGTTCAATCTCCCCTGTTTAGAATCCTCCTTTCTCATTTCAGCCAATTTACACCAAAACTTTTCACCAATTATCTGAAGTCGAATATGCAACTGAAGCATCATCAGAGGAGCAGTGACGGATGGATTTGATGCGGTCCATCGATTGAATTCTTCGATGGAGAGCTTATGAGATAAATCTTTGCGCAGCTGATTATAAACACTGTGCAGGTTCGGATCTTTATCGATCTTTTTCAAATGCATCATTTCCAAAATTTCTCGAACATCAACGACTGAAGATAAAAATCCAAGATGATGATTCGTTGTGGAAATACCCAGAATATCTTACATGAAATTTTTCCATCTGCAGTGGAATCTTTAATTAAATAAGCTAGAGATCCGAAATCACTCTCAGGAAGAGTTAGTAGATTCCATAATGTGCACACAAACTCCATAAAATTGATCATCCCAGATTTATCTATAATGGCTCAATCAAATCAAGAGTATCCCTTAATGAGTAATCCTTTACCTTCATCGAATAGAGTAAAAATGTGGTTGATGAATACTGTCTCTTCCACTTCAAAGTAATTAAATAGTTCCAAAGGCCGAATGAGACCCGATGAGTCAGCATCAATGTCCCAGAATGCTGTGTACAGTAAGTCGATGTCCCGATCGCTTAGGCCAAGGTTTTGAAAAACCTCTAGCGCAGACTCGTCCTGTCCTTCCACAGAGGAGTTGACTACGAACTTTCTCTTGGTAAAGATGCATCCCATTTAAGATCTTGATTTATTTGTGCTAACTTTATACTGTGATGAGCTACAAGTAATGCTCAAGCAACAGTACTATAGTACTAATTTATTTTATCAATATACATGCTAAACACTATAAAATCATTATTTATAATGGAGCGTTTCAATTTGTTGGAGTGAATGCTAAAATACTTGCAGACGAGTGTACTAATTCTATTATTATTATATCATTAGATGTATCCCGCATCCATCCATACTGGGTTCTCATTGTAGATCGGCGTCGCATGGATAATTCAGAAACAGCAACGCGTCTATAATCGCTGTACTCAGCGTTATCAGCTCGTAATAAGTATTGAAATGGGTTGCCGTTCCTCAAAACACAAATATTCACCCAACTTTGAGATACCAGGGCAAGATTCAAATATACTTCCATTGCTTGAAACTTTTGGCATTGATGAGGGAAAAGATATTGACACGTTCTACACAGTTTTTTGTGAAATGGATATTCACAAAACAGGTAGAGTCGATAACTATACGATCGTATTATAATGAGAGTTCAATGCTTTTTACGATTAGGGTTTGTTCGACCTGTTGAGTTATACACGTATTTTGGTATTGACTTCGGCAGTTTAGAGGCAGCATTGTTCAACATTTTTGATGATACCAAGAGTGGAAAACTCACTTTTGTAGAATTTGTGTGCGCAATGTGGAATCTGCTGACAACAAAAGAAGAGGATCTTTCTATTTTTATGTATTTGATGAGAGATCCAACCGGTGTCATGCGAATCAAATGTATGTGTATGAGGTGCTTTGATTAAGTTTTGGATTTGACTACTTTTATTTTGTAGATGCAGACATCATGAATGTGCTGGAAATTGTACACAAGCGACGTGTTGACTCTGCTCCTGCCTTATCTATGTTATACAACGACGCCAAAGCCAAATTAAGTTCTGAAACATCTCTTGGAGAGTTCGTCAAATGGTCATCCTATAACTTGTCAATGGTATCACCAATGCTGATTTTACAAATAAAGCTGAGAAAACGATTGTTGGGAGAAAAATTTTGGGTGGCCATGATGGATAGAAGATACTCAATACCTGAACAAGTTAGACCGGACTTCACCAAGAAGATCCAGCTTGCCATTGCTAAGATAAATGCAGAAACAAAAGAAAAAAAGGTTAAGCATGACAAGGATAAGCTTGTAGAAGTTAAAGCTTCTTTGTCAGCTTCGCAAAAAAATATTCAGGCAAAAGAGACGGCAGTGTTGCAAAGTCTCATGAAAAGGACAAATTCTTCAGTTGCACCACTCATTCCTTCCAGTAGCTCCAAGAAGATAGATACCACAGCTGAAGATGAAGTGGAGCTGGATAGCCCTGCTGCTGGAAAGAAAAGCAAAAAGCCACGACCAAGTAGCGCAACCCCATCAACTCGCCAGCAAGCGGCTATAGCATCTACTACCAGACCGGGTAGTGCCAAAAGTCGCCCTAGTAGTGCCAAAAAGAATATTTCATTCAAGGAGGAGGCTACTGCAGCATCTTCAACAGGGAAAACAACGAAAGATGAAAAGCGGAAATCGAAACGGGAAAAGCAAGGAGATCAAAAGCAGAGTAGCAAGTGAGCATGTATCTGTTATGTACGTTGGTTCCATCTGCATTTGTCGAATTTCCAAGTATACTCTATGGCATTTCTTCAATCTGTTCTTATTTTCCCTCTTCTTTTAAGATAGGGTCGAGAGTCATCTCAATTTTGTTCATGTCAAACACGATATTAACTGATAACTGTAGAATGCAGCAACAGCGATAAACATTTTTTTATTTATCATTTCATGTTTTGGAACCAAAGCAACGTTTCCTTAAATAATTCGCAAACAATATGAGAGATTGAAATTGAGAGATCCAAGAAATATTCTAAACGTCTCTCTCATCTACACCGAACGATTAGCATTTTTCATGGACAAACCATACTGTTTTATGAGTAGTTGCACATTTGATTGGATATTGGCAAATGCCGCGCAGTTGGACCGATACAGATTTACCCCTCTCACATCTACAAGCAAACACACCAACCTGGGTTTATCCAAAGTGGAATAATCTCGATTTTCTATGGAATATTGATACGATCCTTGATGACCTTCAATTAATCTTAATATAATGTTTAAAACATCAATATCGTCTTGGAATTGTCGCAAGCGAGGCAAATCGTTTTAGCGAAAGGAAAATCCCAATAGGGAAAATGAGTCACAGATCGATGCTCCGCTTCCTTGTATGGCTTTGACAATACTTTAGTGATTGACACAAACAATTGAAATGCTCTCTCGATTACTTTATATCCAGCTATATCGAACAGAACTCTGTCTACATATCAAGTACTTAAATGCGCTAACGATCACCTGATTTACAAGACCACACCTGGCCCTATGTGCGTTTTTCAGTCCATGGGCATCGAATGTAGCTTGTAGAAGCCTTCCAAAACATGGGAACTCAAATACAACGCAAACTATAATCATCGATGATCTGTTTGAATTAATATGATGCGCCATATAATGTTGTGGTGCAAAGTTGCACAAGCTACGCACTGCTAATAAATTCATAAATTCATACTCCGCCGATGCACCCCACGAATCTACTTTAAGTATACCATCACTCTAAAAAATAATCATACTCGTGTATACTATACCATATAGCTTAATACCAAAACATCCAAAAACTTCTATTATGCCATAAAATACTGCTGGTAATAAGGTGCACGTTAGGCCTCATATTTGGTATTTTGGCGAAAATTTGGCATTCACCGAACATTGTTGGCGGAATCAAAGGAATCAAGCAAGCAACGAAAGTGGGAGCCGCCTGCTACTGGGATGCTGCCTGCTTTTGCTCGTACTACTTAACGTATGACATGCTGTTGTAAAAAAGTATTAATGCCCCGTGGTTGACCTTCATAAGAGCCGTCGACTGATGACTATAAGTGTCGCTGTGGTGCAAACGTCAATCTTCTCAAGGATCGATTCCACTGTTTGGGATGCACGCACTCATGCAGTTGTGAAAGAACTCAACTCGGCTATGTTGACTGATAAGGAAGGTTTTGTAATACCTTTGAGTAGTGAGACCAGCACCTCATACGAGTTCACACTATCATTGCCCTATAGGAATAAAATCCTTGATCGTCAAATCGGCCACGAAATTGAAGATGCGACAGATACCCCTCACGCGGTCACCCCAGCAATACCAGCTAGAGCTGATATTTCACCAACTCGCCGCTGAGCTTGGATTTGTTGGGACAGGAAATATTCGCTTCATGTGGATGTTGGTATCATGGCTCCGACAGTAAATCCTATGTCAAGGAATATGAGACCGATGTTCGCCAAAATGCAGGCCATGTACTTATTGAGCGACAGAAAGACAGACGACGATATGAGCATATGAGCCATATACGCATCCTATCACCCCATTAGTTAGAAGTTACTTGCTCTCATAATCCTTTCATAATAGATTGCACAGGTAGCCTCGGAACAAAGGCTCAAGCCTTTTTTTGAAGTAAATGGGTGATCGGAGAAAGAAACCTGTGATACACAAAATCCAATCTATTGTAGCATTCTTTGATGCTGCCCTTAGAGGAGTGATCCCACCCAGAGTAGCAGAGGAAGGCCGCAAGCAAACCTCGCGACAACACCAGATCCTGTAGAGACCACCCCAGGCAATGAAGAAGGGCTAAGAAGGTATCATTACTTCATTACAATTACAACAATATAGAATACCATAGAATACCATACTTGTATTTGGGATCCCAGATTTGGGATCTATATTTTTTGTACCTCCTACTGCTGTAACCCGTAATTTCATTGATTGTAAAAAGCAATGTCAAAAAAAGCTATTCCATCATAATCATATCCTCCATATTGCTTTTTTTATTTTCTACACACCATATCTTACTACTTACCAAATTCAAAAAGAAAATGTTCAGCACTGATTAGGTCTTATAAGGGTTGATCATGAAATGTCAAGCGGTTACAAGGATATTCAGGAGCTATTGTGGGTACTTCAAACACAGAGAAGAAACCATGAACAACCAATCTATCATTTTTTCCGTCGAGAGTATTCGTTCAGCTGCTACGGCTGGCAAGCAGTTTCCATAGCCGAAGAATATTATAAAACCAAACAAGTTCTCAGATCTGAATATGGATTAGATTGTGTTGATATCAGCAGAAAATTTATGAGGAGCATTGCGAGTTCGTTAATTGATAAGCATTGCAAATTAGTCATCTGGCACAAAGAGAATCACTCTGCTACTGCAATGTGGCAGGTTCAAATGGAAGCTAGCTCTGGAAGTTTTGATATCCTGGAAGAAGAGCTGGGAAATTTGGAGATGGAGGCGTCCTCGTCATGCTTTTCAGCATGTGTAACAGCATTTGACGGCGACCCACTTATGGGGATCGCTCTTATTAGTGTTCTCACAAGACGGATAGCTTTGTATAAACTACTAGACGATCATCAATATTCTCGGTAATATTTTTATTTGTGTTCGCCATATTAAAATTGGTATTTGATTAGATTCTCCGTCAACGTGATTATAGATTGAGGTCATTACTATTGCGATTCAATGTTGGAACTGTGCTCATTCCGGTGAATTCCGACGTAGTCGATATGTCATATGATATTCCTAACAGTACCCTAGAGGATAAATTGTCACAAATGTCTGCGCTTCATTTGTCAACAATCAAGATCATTAAGATTTTGTCAAAATTCGACATTCGTGTGGAGGTAGTGCCCATGGATAATTTAAAAACAACGGAACATCGGCGACGGAAGATTTTGTCCCAATTCAATGCCCTGCATCTTAAGACGGACATCGAGTCCTCTGCACTAAATGCAATTGATAATCTTCGTATCGAGATAGCTGATTGTGATTTGGGCTTGGCAATTGATGCGGCGGGGGTGTTGATTTCTTATTTTGAGTTGATGTCCAATTCGATTTACGAGAGTAGCTTTCGTATTGAATGTGGTAAGTAGGTCGAACCTGTGTGGTATTTAGGTGTTGAACAATGTATTCCAAGGAATCTTTGAGGACATACTGCTTTATAACCAGAATGTTCTTGATATACTACAAGTCTTTCCTGTTAGACATGGGATGGAATGCGAGAGCACTAGTAATTCCAATTTGAAATCGAAATTGCCGTCCTCGTTGTTTGAAATTTTAAACTTTACAAAGAGCAAAATGGGCGAAAGACTATTGCGACATTGGTTGCAACATCCGCTGCGAGACAAATCTACAATCGAGCAGAGACAGGCATACATTCATGGATTCATGACGAACATTGAATCACTCCATTTGTTGCGTGAAAGTCTTGATTGCTTGGGAAAGTTTCCTGATTTGGAAAGGATAGGTAAGAATACTTTCACAGAAATGTGTTTTAACCATGTATAATTTATAATGTGATCGAGCAGCCCTTAAATTGCGCTCAACAAAAGTTGTTGAAAACGCGCACTTTACGCTTAAGTATATGATGGAGCTTTACAATTGCACACTCAAAGCCAATAAAATTGGAGAAATTTTGAAAACAGTAGAGAGCAAAGGTGAAGGTGCGAATGGATACCCATATGGTGAGATGCTGATCAAAAAATGCAAAGTCTTCAGCACACTCCAGTTGTTTACAGAGGGATTGTTAGATATTGACCACATGGAGCGACTTTCACACAAACATACTAAGGTTAATTTATATGGTGTATTGAATAGTCCAAACTCTAGCAAACCTCTGGTGCTCAATATTGACAAATACTATAGAGTCAAACCTACATTTTCACAGAAACTGAGCCAACTGTATTCATCATTGCAAGCTATAGAGGATGCAATTTTTGACTGCTATGGAAACCTGCTGAAAAAAGTTGGATGCGTCTCTAAATATTTGCATTTGGAAGATTCTTCTACTCATGGATGGCATTTTCGAGTGACTAAACGCAACTCCCTGAAGACTCTAAGCGCTCTGGATGCTCAAAACATAATCTATGAGGTACTATCACAACAAAAATCGGGTACATTATTTATTTCTACTGAGGTAAGTATAGTTGATTACAATTATTAGTATTGTAAATAATTTTTGTGTGGATAGATGAAATTGCTCGTTCAGAAATTTTCTGACTTGCGTGAAGAGTATCAAAAAGAGCAAGTGTCCATCGTACAACAAGCGTTGCAAGTTTATCAATCATACACAGCACCAGCTCTAGAAATTGCTGGCGTTATTGGTGAAGTGGATGTCTTAGCTTCCTTAGCTCATAATGCACTTGAAAGCGAATGGACTCGTCCGGTTATGCACTGTCAATGTGATTATCCTCTGGGTAATAAATATTTATATATTTCAGATTTGCGCCACCCAATATTGGAAAGAAATATCGGTTCACTGGCTATAGTACCTAACGATGTCCAAGTTAGTGAGAACGATGGATATGCAATGATCATTACGGGTCCCAACATGGGTGGCAAGAGTACATATCTGAAGTCAATTGGATTGGCGGTTTTGCTTGCTCAGATTGGTAGCTTTATCCCAGCTTCAGCAGCAACAATGCCAATATATGATAAACTATTTATTCGTAGTGGATCCAATGATCTTTCCATTATCGGTTGTTCCACTTTTATGGCGGAGATGCTGGACACTGCTGATATTGTTGGTCACGCAAGCTCCAAGTCTCTCGTTCTCTTTGATGAACTGGGGCGTGGTACTTCTACCAGCGATGGATTTGGTATTGCATGGGCTGTATTGGAAGAATTGGCCTTGTGGAACAAAGCAACTATTTTTTTTGCAACTCATTTTCATGAATTGAACCTTTTGGTCAATGGCCCAAACCCCACAGATTTCGTCATTTTCAAATCGCTGTTTGCGGATGCTCATGTTGATAAAGAAAATCATAGAGTTACCATGCTTTACAAAATCCGGGATGGATCATGTGGGCAAAGTTATGGAATTCATGTTGCGGAAGCAGCAAATTTGCCGAACGAAATCATCACGAATGCGCTGAAAATTGAATTAGCGCTCAATTCCAGCTACACTAAATCTAATATGAAGCGCTTGATTGATTGGTTTGAAGAGGATGAAAGTCAACAACAGCGCAAGGCTATTCGGAATTCAGCAGAAAATGTTGGAGATATCCCCGATAATGGTCACGGCGGAACTTGTTGATGACAAGATAACTGCATTAGATGGGATATTTATATACTGCATTGACTAAATCCAAACAAAGAATGCACATGCGGTTTGATAATCAAAATTCAGATTGATGATTTCTGTTCCCTGATTCAGCCGATCGGATCGAGGCATTACTTTGCTGTCTACTTCTCATGCCACCTGGTGGTGCAAGGCTAAATTTATCCAATTTTTTAGGTTGGATTGTGCTACTCATTCCTGATACAGACATCTTTTGCACTTTTTTATGAATAATCTCTTTCAACATCGGGATATTTAACGGCTGCAAACGAGCTCCTTCATCAAATTCTTCTTCTTCTTCGTTAGTCTCTAACAAAGAGGGCGGTGTGGGCGCTTGAAATCCTGTGGCCCTTTCTGATGCAATCTTAACAAAGTCATCTCGTTTAATTGCTTGGTGACTAGCAGCCTTCGACATCTATCAAAAGAAAATGTCGACTAATTGAAGTAGAAAAAATGCTGCAACCTTCAAATGATACCTGAATCAGATCATCAATTCGTTGCTCAATTAAGCCCAAGAACTCGTCAATATTGCGATCATTTATTCCTGTTGAAAGTAACTGTTGATCCAGAGCCGCTTCATCGACAGCAACATTCTTGAGCAAATTCATTAAGTTGTCAGATATCCCAGACAGGACTTCCATGTTTCGATAATAATCAGTATCATACTTAGCAATCATACTCTTTAGCGATAGAATGTTCTTTTCAACCTCTTGCTTGACTTGCTCTTGCTGACTTTCTAATTTATGTAATTTCTTCATCTAAATATAATTGTTAATTAGAAACGTCTAAATGAAAATATGATATTATAAACTATGACCTGTTCCTGAACTTTCGTCTCTAAATGCTTGTTCTCAAGTTCCATTTTCTCCACCTCTTCGTGTCTCGCTTGCGTTTCATGATATAATGCAAAGACTGTTTCTTCCGATTGTTGAAGTGCAGTCAAAAGACCTTCCACAGAACTGAACTCCGTTTCCCTCAAGACACTTTCTGCATCTTGTTGAGAGTGACCAGTGTGATTCGAAGGGGCTGGGGGTAGTGTTGATTGGAGATCCAAACTCATAGATACCGTCGTACCACCAGCAATGGATCTCTTCCCATGGCGACTCGCTGTGTGTAGATCGGTAGGACCTGCTCGCGAATGAGTCCTTACAGCACTATCTGCAGTTGAAGGAGGTTGATAAACAAACGATGAAGTTTGCTCAAGCTTCTCTCGAATGGTACTCATTATGCTCATTTGGGTATTGCTAATTGTTTCTTTCGCCTTATTTAATTCATTGGAAAATTCTTCCATGTCTCGCAACATTTTCTGTTTTATTGTAGCTATTGCTACCTTCACTTTGTGTTTTTTCTCGTTCATCAAACCAACTTCTTTTTGACAAAACTTTGTACGTCTTCGAGCCGACGAGGCCTCTTTTAGCAAATCATTCAATATCTGCAAATGAAGCAGTTTTTCGCGTCTGAGATCTTCAACACGGCGTTTCAAATTAATATTTTCATTGCGTGATGTGCTGAGCTTGATCTTTGATGTTTGAAGTTGATATTCCAATCTGTTTAGGAGCTTTTTGTTCATTACTTCATGATCCTTGACAATATTACCATTTTTAGTTTTATCTTGGATGGATCGCAGATTCCTTTTAGCATCATCAAGATGATCATCGATATACTCTTTGCGTTTCTTTTCACGTTCAATCTTCTTTAAAAATATTACTTGTTCTTCTTGTATTCTCGCTAACTCTTTACTGAGAAAAGAAATGATTTAAGCCTTTTAAGTGAGACCACTCATAAAAAATCTTACGCGAATCCATCAGGGGAATTTTGCTTCCCAGGTGAATTGGTAGCAGGTGTTGTAGGTGGTAATATTGTTGATTGATCTAAGATACTGCTGCTATTCTCGTCACTGTTCTCGTAAAGAGAACGCGATGCAGCGTGCAAGGATGGCAATGACATTATTGGTATTACCACTGAACAAACACGCTCTCTCCTCAAGCAACCTACAAATTTTGGAAGCAGCACGCAGTTCTCCTGCCGTCTAGATACCATAGTGCGTAACGGATTCGCCAATAACTGGCATGCTTCTTTCCTTCCAATTTGGACGCAAAATTAGAAGATTTGGGGAGCTTGCAGCATTATTATAGAAATTAGAAATTTAGGTCTATAGAGAAAACATTCAAAAATGGCGGTACAATAGAAGTGAAGTATTTGATATTTGAATGCAGACATATTGCAACATCCCATAAAATAGACATAACGGAATCCAGAATGCAAAGAATCGGATCCAGGTAACGTAAACCATACATATGAATTTTTGAAATTCCTTCGCATCATTTAAAATGAGCACAAAACCTAAAAAGAAATCAAGTCCAGCCGCTGCATCAACTGGCAAAAAGTCAACTTCTTCCACGCCAAAAAAAAGCAAACTGAAGAGTGGTGAGGCAGAACTCAAGGCTTCTGAATCTGCTTTGACTTTAAATACTGCAACCTCCTCTGCTGCACCAACTGCAGTTGAGGCAGCAGGTGGCACATCATCCAAGATAGGAGTTGACAGTAGTACGAAAGGCCCAGTAACCTTCACTGATTATTCTATGCTACCCTTTGAAGCTGGGCAAATATTTTCCAAATACGACTACGATGGAGATGGAAAGTTGAATAAGCAAGAATTTACTGAATTAGTGCGGCAGAATATTGATCTGCTGCGTGCAACTTCTCATGGTGGAACAACGTTTTCTCCAATTAGCAGTGGAGGTCTCCCAATGGAGGTGATTTCAAATCGTATATTAACTCACTTCGATGAAACTGCAGGTGTAGCTATTGGTAGAGGGGAGGTTGAGCAGCACATGCGTATGGGAAATGTTGTCACCCCATTGGTGGATGCGTACAAGACTCGTTATGAACGTTTAAGAGCCCTCTTGACTGGCAAGCTCTTTCCTAAGCGGGAGCATCTATTGCAGTTGCGGAGGCAATTGCAACATATTTCGAGTGAAGTTGATGGGAAACGACGATCGATTGAACGTGAAACACTGACCGATACGGAGCAAATAATTGAGAGACTTCGTACGGTTGAGTCGATGAGACAGTCCGCAATTCGTCATCAGATTATTCAGATTGAGGATGAATTGAATTCAATTGAACGGCTAGTGCGGCGGGTCGAGCGTGCGAACATCGATGAGGCAACTATTACTTCACCTTCTACTGGAGTTCTCCTTACATCTGCACACCCTGGAGCTCCACCTGTTGAAACTGTTCGAGTTCCGCGTGCAACCAGCATGGTAGAAGTTATTCAAGAGTATGCAGATCTGAGTTCAATTATTGATAATCTCTCTCAGAAACCAGTATCCGTACAAGTAGATTTTTCAACTGATGATTTCCCAAAAGAAACTGCAGAGAGATTAGAAGTGATAGCGCGATGTGATAAATACATGCACGCAATCAATGTTAAAGATCATATGCTGTTCAAGGTACTGCAAGAGCGAGATAAACTTGAAAAATCTTTGGAAGAAGAGAGGAAACTATCGCAAGATTATGCTGTTGAAGTTGCTAATTGGGCAGAGGTGGCGCAAGATCTAACTCAGCAACTATCCCGAGAAAAACAAGATAACTTCAAGCTGCAGCAAGATATTCAGCAATTGACTTCGATACTACGAAGTCATCATATATATTATTCAAGTAATGAAGGCTGACAGGTAATCAGTCTAGTTGTAAATATTATATGATGTGCATGTGCGTACCGAAATGAACAATTTAGAAAAAATATTTTAGGCTATTTCTAGTCGATGGAATAATCTTATAAATTTTCCACACAACAATCATTTACTGCCATAAACTGATAAATTCTTGAGAAGCGACAAGCATTATACGTACGGTTTCCTTGGTCGATACGAAAAGCTCATTCCCAGTTCGTAATACAATATCAAACAATTGCCCAACCTCTTGAGGGTGAAGATGAGTATAGATCTTGATAAAGACATAGCATGTAAAAAGAATGCCGAAAAAAATGATCAAATTGATAATAATCAGAAGTTTTTCAAACAAAGTATAGCTATTGTCATATTTTACCAATCCCTCCTTTATATCATCAACTGTTTCCTCGTCACTACCGTTTATTACCGATTTATTTTTAATTTCAATCGATCTTGGAGGCGGGGTATCGACAAATATCCCTTGATGAACTCTGGATCGTTGAGTGGATTTAACGCTAGGTGTATAGATACCAATTGCATCTAAGGGATACTTTTCCAACGTAAAAACTTGATCCCTTACGGCAGGGTTGAAGCCCATCATCACTGCACTGTTGATTATGTCTACATAAGAACCATCATTTGATGCAGGAAAACTAGTTGAATCTTTCAGAGTGGTGATTCGTGAAGGGGTCGTTGGTGCTTGCAATGGTTTTAAATTATCATCCAACGGTTCCGTTTGAGAGTTCCCCCCCAAAACTTCTTGGGTTATCGCAACCTCGTCCTTCGGAAATCCTCGCATTAATTCTTTTGGATCGTGAAGGATGGGTGATGGGGGAACGAGGTTTGGTAAAGGCACCACGTGTACAGGAGAGTTGCTGGCAGAAAGAGCTGGATTCCAAACTGAAGGCATGATAGACTTATGGAGGGGATTGGTGGTAGGATTTGGAGAGGGTTTGTTTTGAAAACTAGAGCTTGTTGGTGGTGGACCCACTACTGATGTTGGAGGTTTAGGTGCAGTAATGCTCCCAGCAGCATTACCATCCACTTTGGATGGACCGAAGGCTTTAACTCTCTTGTTATGCTGTGATTGGGGATTTTTGGACATTTAACAATTACCACTTGGGCCTCAGTAATTTAATATTGTGGATTTGACAACACCTAGGTACAATACAGAATAATTTTTGATAAAAGAGAAGGAGTCCAATACTAAATAGATGTTATGAGCTTATTTATGTTCGGAATTATTTATTAATATGGAATATGGAATAGAGCTTGGAGCTCTAGCATGACTGAAGGAATCCACCATTTGCTGGGGCGAGGGCGGCAGCAGCAGCACCCGTCCCCAGCAGCAGCAGCCGCGCGAATTCTGCTTATTAGAGTCGGATTCACGCTGCAATAATAATGCTCTCTGCTGTTGTTGTGCTCGCTGCTGCGCGTCGAGTCCAGCAGCAGCAGCAGGAGCGTCCAAAAGCCCGAAGCAGCAGCAGCGTAGCTATAGCGCACAGCAGCACAACAGCAGATGCGGGCACCGGTGGTGCCGCTTGTTACTTTAAAACTTGTATTCCATATAAGCCTTATTGTATAAAATAGTTATAAAAGAAAGTACTTCGTACTATAACTATCCCATATCCATATTATTGCACTCTTTTGGTATCAAGGGCGCCTATTGATTTATCATCCCGTTCCAGTGACAATACTTTTAAAAACCATGCACAATAATTGATCGTCCATGACGAAGAAATCCAAAATTCTAAAGACCAGCCAAAAAGTGGCTGAAGTGGAACAAGCGCTTCAGGAGTTGGAGGCAGCACGTCAAGAGCTTCAGCGGCTCAACCAAATAAGGGCAGAAGCGTTAATCAGTGTGAAAAATGCCCAAAAAGATTATGAAGCAATTGCTCAAAGCGCAAAAGAATCAAAGGAAAAAGCGGAACGTGGTTTGGAAGTAGTAGGCAAACTGCAGAGGTAAGAAAAAATACCACAAGCATTTCATAATCCAAGCTAACAATTGTATACCAATTTTCAGTGAGAGTAATATGACTGAATATGATCAATTTCCATCCGTGGCACCTGAATACCACAGCAAGGAGTATTGGGATGCGCGATATCAAAATGATGATATCAGTTGTCCCGATAGTGAAAATATAGGGGAGTATTATGAGTGGTATGTTTCATTTCAAACTGTATCATCGATGGTTGCGAGAGAAATTACGGCGCTTAAGGCTGCTAACTTGGAGAACAAATGTTCTGTAATGGTTCCAGGCTGTGGAAACTCTTTGCTTGGCGAAGAGCTTATGCAGTGTGGAGCCACGGCGGTTGTTGGGATTGATTACAGCTCTGTAATAGTTGAGAAAATGAAATCAAGACTCCAAATAAATTTACTAACCGGGCTAGAATATAGAGAGGTTGGTTTTTTAGGAATTCAAATGATTTATTGCTTCAACCATAACTATCTCTGTTCGTATAGGGGGATGTATGCAACTTAGTGAATGAAATTAATGGCTCCTATGATTTAATTGTAGACAAAGGAACACTTGATGCCATCGCGAGTGGTTCTTCCATGGAAGACCTCAAGTTTGGAAGGAAAATTCAGGTCAACATGCACTCATTTTCATTTATCTATTATTATTGCTCTTTTCATATTAGACTGATCATGTTGGTAGTTATCTTAAGGAAATGTGGCGGGTTCTTAAAATTGGTGGTTATTTCGTGGTCATAACTACTATGCCTGAGGACATAATGGATAAATTGGTGTTACCACAACTTCAAACATGGAATAAAGATAATCAAAAGATGATTCCTGCGTATGGATGGAAATCGTCGCTGAATTGTAAGCCACACCGTAAACTTGTTGGTCCCCTCTTATTTCTATGACAATAGCCTCTCTAATTGCCGACGGTGGAGGGAAAGTCTTTTATTATGCTCTACGTAAACTTGCATGTATCTTGGCAAAAAAAGATTTAGTTTTAGATGCAATCAATTCCCTGGTCGAGGAAGCGATTAAGGTGAAAGAAAATGACGAGTGGCAAAAAGTAAGTATTTATCATTATGTCAACCATTCTGTTGTCATTTATAACTTTCAGGATAGAGAAGAGGAGATCCACAATGCTGGTCATAATAATATTTCACATATGCCAGTTGAAAATATTTTGGATTTTCAGGTATGTTGTTGTTCATTTTTTCGATGGTATGTAAAGTCCTTAATTGATGTCTTTTATATTCGTCAGTCTGAGCGTTGCGATATTAACACTCACGCTATTGCAGCTATTGAAATAGAATATGAATCAAGCTATTTGGTAGCTTCTGGTCATGTCGTTGCCCGCTTTTCGTTTGATGGTATATGGAATGACAGTGACGAGATCAGATTGATTGCAATACCACCTGATGTTCCTTTTCTTTTTTCATGCTATCATGCTGGTGATCCTGTTTATGAATCATTTGAATATGTTGATACTGCCCTAATAGAACCTGCATCGTCCAAGGAATCAAAAATATATGGAAAACTGAGACTTCAACTTCCCCATTATGGAGTACGTCTGAGGTTGATGTGGCTTCGCGCATTGGACCAAAACTCCAATCCGTCCACAATTCAGACCCATTTAGGTGTGAATGAACTCATTGCTGATCGGAGCAGTTTTTCGAAGAAATTCTTCAAGGTGGCAGAGAGCAAGCCGTTTTGTATAAAATTTCCTGTGCTTGGTTATAACCCATTCTTGCCAAAGTATCTTTCTTCCAAACCGAAGGATGCTCCAAGCCGACGATCTGCAAAACCGCTATCCCAGGATATGGGTATAGACACGAATATCTTTCATGTAGTAATAGAAGATTTGCAGAACATCGGAAAGTTATCTGTTACTGTAAGAATTTCCGGTGCAGATCAGTCCAGCAGGTGTTTTATTACAAGAGCAATGGCATTCGTATACCAAGAATCGCCAACGCAAAAATGTGATAGCTTTACATTGCTGCTCGAAACGGATATTATTGGTAGAACACGCGAAGGTTCTCCTGTCGACACTATATCCATAGAAACTGTTTATTTACCGATCAGAATTGTGCAGAATGGTATCAGGTTTGACCAGTTACAAGCGAGTACTGCGGTGGGTGAGTTATTGATGGAGACAGCTGGTTTTGTTGTTCGTCTTCCATATAACAAGGATACTCAAGAATTTGATAGCACAATGCTGAATTCACTAGTTGTGATGAATTGTGTGCATCTGCAGAAATTATTGGAATCCCATACATCCTCCAACCTAGCAGTGTTTTGTAATTATTGTGACCAAATCCTCATCCAGTCAAGGTGTCTCCAAGGTGTACATCCCCTTCCAACAGGGATCTTTGATGAGGTTAGCCGTTTCTTAAGTGAAAATTACTTGGAGATGAAATAATAATGATACCTTCTTTGTGTTCTTGTTTCTGTTAATTGGTTTAGCACATTCATGAGTTTCTCTGCTGCGAAGATATCTCTTGTATGGCCTTAACGATGGATGATTTGGCTGTTCGTCCATCTTCAATATATATTGGTAGTTGCTTTGGTATTGTTCATGGTTCGCATGTCCAAAATTGTACGTTCAGTTGTAAAACCGAAAACTCTCTTTTTGATCTATATAACTCAATGTGCTCTTCCATCTGGAGTGCTGTTCTCCCTCCCACCATCGCTGGTTCTACTGTTCGACACAAATCCATGAATCAAATATTTCGCCCTGTTGTTTGTATTGACGCAGCTGCGGTTAGGTAATGAAGAGCTAATTTTCTTGTGAGTGTATTATATTTGATGAGTTTCTCCCTATCAGATGCACTCGTTGCAGTACATATCTAGGTGAAGCGTCTCTCGTCGCTGGTTCAAATTTCAATGAAGAAGACTGTAGCGATGAGGATTTCTTGCAAAGCTACTCGTTCAAGATGGATAATATCGACTCAGTAAAATTTTTATTGAACCGCATTGCAATTCGAGCGATAGATGAAAACACAACGGACACTTTCCTCCTTAGCTCCGAGCAGGTATGCATCAAATATATATATGATGAAGGCCGTGTGATTATTTCATTTGCGCACAGATAATCGCAAGGATATGCGTTTATATATTTGAAAAAACCAATAATCCAACTTGTGCTTTCTTCAACACTTCCGACGTGGAAAGAAAAATCAGGTTTGTCGTTAAGTTTTGTATCTTGATAAATTGGCGGTTTATTTCATCTTTCAAATCAGAGCTGGAAAAGATGTGGAAGTCATTGTGCTTCGATTAATGAGCAAAGGGTTCCGGAAATTTGATTCGCATATTGATGAATTTGATGGCGGCTGTAAACTCAAAGTTCATACAAAATTGTCTTCCCAAGTTGGTACTGGTGTTGATTTATTGAAAGGAACAGAAACTCGCGTTCCACTTGATAAAACGTTATATATGGAGGTAATTGTGTTTTATCTTCCCTTCCAAAAATTACACTGTTCTCATTTCTGTTATTTCGCAGCTCAAGAAGTTGGTTCAAAGCAATTCATCTTCATTTTTGATATTGCACTTATGATTGTGAACAAATGAACGAAAGTGATTCATCTGCTCTAAGTCAATAAATAATTATAGTCATTCAAGTCAATTAATTATCTAAAGCGATGGCGGTTGTTATCCCAGTTATACCGAATAAAAAAGTACTTCTATTACCAAATAGTACTTTTTATTGCCGTGAAGAGCAAATAGTGCATCTTGGAAGGAAATCCAACCCAATTCACGACCAAGTCATTCTAAAGACAAAAGCATGCAATGAAACATAAATTTATGTTAATAATGAAGAGAAAAGATGATGGGTGTTCGAAAACCTCTCCTCAATGAGTAATGAGAGAGGAAACCCACATTTCGAGTATTCTTGAAGCAGGATCAAGGTAGTGATTATTTTCCAAACCACCAACAATGCACTCGATCCAGTGGTCATCTGACAAACCATGATGAATAGTAGTAAATTTGGACAAAACATGAAATGGTCACTGGGTTCCAGGTCGATGAAGAAGGACATTGAGTGGGTTGATGGTTGATGATGCTGGTATTGTAGCTACTTGTCACAACCCTGGCGATCGAGAACCGGGAAAAATAACTCACAAAATCCTCGCAAGTGATATAGTAATGAGATGGTAGAAGGACTTTCATTGAAAAATAATTTTTTATTGCGTCCCCTTTTATTATTATTCGTATTGTTTATAAACTTTTTTTCAATAAAATCGCCCCAGGGCACTCGTTGAGGGATGATTGATGCCAGATGCTGCTGACAAAACCAAATAAAATACTTTGTTTGGCCTTAGAAGTTAAAAGTTATATTCACATATTTTTGTACCACAAACAATAGTCTGGAATTGTTGAGAAAATTTATCCCACGTCGACAATAGTATTGTTTTTATCTGAAGGGCATGCGCTCCTCATTGTTGAAAGGAACGAGGTGATTAGCAATATGTCTGGTTATATCGTTCGAAATAACTCCAGGAGTTACCATGAAACAAGCCCCTCATCGCCATCTACTTCACATAGAAAATTTCCTCCAAATAATCAGACAATTGTTCTCTTATCAAGATCAATCGAATTAGCTGGCCAATTAAGTGAAGTTATTAATACTGTAGTGCATAGCGTGGAAGATCTTCCAACTCAATCTGATTTGAAGGCGGTGATTCTTGATCATGAGTTTTCTAAGCTAGGTAGGTAATGGGGTATACTAGACATGGTGATTATGCTTAATTTGCTCGTATTTGTGTTGGGTGAAACTTTTTAAAAAGTTGATTTGTCATGGATCCGTAGAGCATACCCCACCTCATTTGTAGCTGTATTTGATCCCACTGCTTTCGATAAACCCGCTGTCCGGGCATCAAGTTTTGAAGCAGGAGCAAATATGGTTGCCCACGATGCCCAGAGCTTGCTATTTACGCTAAAGCAAGCGGTTGTTCCAGCTGGTTCAAATGGTGGTAAATTTACCTGTCCTTATTGTTCACTGCATAATCTTACTGAGACTGAATTGTGGTATCATTGCCCTGCCTATCATATCAATTG
>JACCEA010598111.1_pt1 | contig 24560 bp, 18 predicted proteins | sample 7449851 | NCBI WGS metagenome assembly JACCEA01 (sample SAMN15323453, study PRJNA562643) | freshwater metagenome | isolation source: river surface water | place: USA:Blue River Watershed | collected 2017-08-18 | reverse complement strand
GGCAGCGGATGAAAACGAATGCCCGCAATGCCCGGCACTTCAATCGGCGAAAAGCGTGTCTTGTCGGCCGAGAGCCCGGTGATCTCATGATGCTCGACACCGCAGTAGTGCGAAAGCACTTTGGCCAGCGGCAGTCCGTGGTTCAGATCATCCCAGACAGAATCCGTGCAATACAGATTGAGTTTCTTTTTTCCTTCGCGCAGCATCAGCAGTCCGGTGATGTGATCAATCTGCGCATCCATCACCATCACCGCCGCAATACCCGAATCACGGATCGCGCGCGCCGGCTGCAACGCAGGATTGGAGCGCAACTGAAAAAGAATGTCCGGCGAGGCATTGATCAGTACCCAGTCGGTGCCATTGGCAGAGACTGCAATCGACGACTGTGTGCGTGCCTTGGCATTGATACTGCCTTTGCGCACACCAGCGCAGTTGGCGCAATTGCAATTCCATTGCGGGAAACCGCCGCCCGCAGCAGAACCTAAAACGAGAATTTTCATGATTTTCAGGAGGTGGAGTTAATTGTTGTGCGTAGCCAGCCTTGCATGATTTCGAACGCAAGAGACATCATTCCTGCGAGAGCCATGCATGGCTGAAGCAGACGATCGTGATTGAAAACCGGCAGAAGCAATCCGACAGGACAGACAGACAGGCATCTTGATCTCCTCTCACCCCTTTTGAAAACAGCGCGTTACGACGACTGTGCCGCACTTTTCAGAAAATTACCGGGGGGTGAAGCTGGTCTCTTGTGTTATTTGTTAAGCTCATTCTAGCCCAAAGCCTGCCCGGAAAAATTCATGTCTGCGATACCGTTCGACCAGCAAAACCTCTCCACCGGTGACGGTCACACCCTGTTTGTGGCCCAATATGGTCAACCCGATGCGCCCGCCGCCGTCGTACTGCATGGTGGCCCCGGCAGCGGGACACAGCCCTCGGTGCTGGAGTGGTTCGATCTTGAACGACAGCGAGTCGTGTTGTTTGATCAGCGCGGCGCCGGACAATCACTACCTCAGGGTGAGATCCTCAACAACAACAGTGCAAAACTGGTCGCTGATATCGAGTTGATTCGGGAACATCTGCACATCGATCGATGGATGGTGGTCGGCGGCTCCTGGGGCGCAACGCTGGCGCTGCTCTATGCAGGCCGCCATGCGAATCGCATCAGCGCGATGATTTTGCGCGGCAGCTTTCTCGCCAGTCAGCGAGAGCTACACTGGTTTTTTCAGTCACTGCGCGCCATGGTGCCGCACGCATGGGAACAACTGACGCTGGGCTGGGATGATGAACAAAAAGAGCAGGTGCTCGACACACTGAGCCACCGCTTGCTGCATGGATCGGAGCGTGATGCTGAAGATGCGGCCACCCGATGGGGCGCTTATGAAGACGCGGTGATGCAGGCAATGTCGGGCAAGCTCACTGCGTCCGCTGCGGCAGCGAAAGCGTCCGCACGCGCGATCGGCAAATACCGTATTCAGGCGCACTACCTGTCGAATGCGGGCTTCACCCGCGAAGCCGATTTGCTGAGCGCCGCACGGCAACTGGCCAACACGCCCGCGATCATCGTCCATGGCACGCATGATTTGGTCTGCCCGCCGGAAAATGCCGCGATTCTTGCCCGGGCAATGCCTCACGCTCGCCTGCAATGGGTTCCCCGGGGCGGACACACGCCGGCCGATCCCCTGATTGCGGCAGCGTTGCGCGACGCCGTAATGACACTGCGCGCTTCGACATAAAAGCAAAACCGGCGAGCTGGGCACTCGCCGGTTTCAGGCAGATCAGGCGTGTGCCTGCAAAGAGCTTCTTATTTCTGCAACTTGCGATAGATGGTATTGCGCGACACACCGAGCGTACGCGCCGCAGCCGACACGTTACCGCGATGTTCATCCAATGCTTTTTGTATGGTCAGCAGTTCCACATCCTCAAGGCGCGCAGCGCCGGCTGCGAAAGCAGGTGCGGCCGGGCTTTGCGGCAAGGCGTCAGGTCTGACCGCCAGCGACGCAGCGTCATCAAGAAAATCTTCGGGCAGGTGTTCCATTTTTACTTCGCGCGCCGACCCCGCCATGACAATCGCTGTGCGCAGCAAATTGGTCAGCTGACGGAAGTTGCCGGGCCAGTTGTGACGCTTGAACAAGGCCATGACTTCCGGCGAGACCGTCGGTGGCTCGCCACTGGCTTCTGCCGCCAGCAGGCGATGAATCACCACTTCAAGATCAGTGCGCTCACGCAGAGGCGGCAGGCGCACCACCAGACCATTGAGCCGGTAGTACAAGTCCTCGCGGAACTGCGCTTTGGCAATCATGTCGCGCAAATTGCGATTGGTCGCACAAATCAGCGCGACATTCACCGGAATGGATTTGTTACTGCCCAAAGGCATGACGAGTCGCTCCTGCAGCACACGCAGCAGCCGCGCCTGCAATCCCAGCGGCATATCGCCGATTTCATCGAGGAAGAGTGAACCGCCATTCGCCTGGAGTATCTTGCCGGTGCTGCCTTTTTTGCGCGCGCCGGTGAATGCGCCGTCTTCATAGCCGAAGAGCTCGGATTCGATCAGGCTCTCTGGAATGGACGCGCAGTTGACGGCCACAAAAGGACCTTCGGCGCGGGGCGAATCATTGTGAATTGCCTGAGCCAGCAGTTCCTTGCCCGTGCCTGTCTCACCGGTGATGAGAATGGGAATGTCACGTCCCATGACGAGATTCACTTTGTGAATGATCGCAGCGACTTTTTCATCTCCGGTATCAAGATAGTGCAAGCTCGACAAGCGGCGCTGATGGACGGCTTCGTCGCTGGCGCTGCCTTTTCTGGGCAGGGCTCGGTCGCTCTTGCGAGGCAGGTCGTCGGCGAGTTTGCTCTCCGACTGAAAAAATATACTGGCCGGACGCAGTTCGGCACGGGCAGACACCCGCACACCGGTGTGCAGACACAAATCGAGCAGCGTCGGCACCGTGGTGCGGTAGTGATCGAACAGCGCAGAGACCGGCATGCCAAACAGCGAACTGAAGGTATGGGTTTGCAAAGCCGATAACGGCAGCCCCAGCTGGAACAAGCCGCTGCGGTTAGCCGACAGGAAGCGACCCGACATTGAAAATGAGGCAATCCCCTCCATCAGCGTGCCGATGAATTCGGGACGGCTGTGAAAATGCAGGGTGATCGAATCATCGAAGGCGGCAGAGAATAACTGGTTCTCTATCATCTGCGCTGACATACGCACCAGCGCCATAGTGTGCTTGTGAAAACTGCGCTGGTCGCCGGTCACATCCAGCACACCGATCAGACGACCCTGATGATCAATGATCGGTGCGGCCGAGCAAGTCAGGAAATGGTTCGCGGTCAGATAATGCTGATCAGCGTGGACCAGCGTCGGTGTCTGCTCGGCGATCGCCGTGCCGATCGCATTGGTCCCCTTGCTTTGCTCGGACCAGGCAACGCCGGCGCACAAGGCAACCCGGTCAGCTTTTTCCAGAAAGTCATCATCGCCCATCGCATGCAGGATGGTGCCCTGCGCATCGGTGAGGATCACCATGCTGTGGGTGTTCACGATCTGCTCGTAGAGCGTCTCCATCACCGGCAACGCATGGCTGAACAGCCCGCGGTTTTCCTCGACTTTGCAGACGAGATCCGCTTTCTGGATCGGCGAGTAGTCCGGCTGGGATTCGGGCGCCAGCCCAAATGAGGCCGAACGACGGTGGGATTCTTCAATCATGACAGCCTGATCCGAGGCATGAAATATGCCCGCCGGAGAAAATTGCCTGTCCGGCAATATCAGCCTGGATGGTGCCGCTGGCGCTGTCTTGCCTCCCGCGCGGGGATCTGCTGCCTGAGCCATGTCTCGTCCCGTCTGCCCGATTGTTTCTTTTTTTATCGTTCTTGTCGTACGGAATGTAGCACTTGTTCCGTTCTGAAGCAAAAGTCTGATCATCGCACCGCGCAGAGCGTGCTTGCCACATGGCACGGCTATTGCGATCTGAAGCCGCGTCCCATTAACCGACTCCGGAGTTTGTCTCATGAAGCTGTTCAATCGTCTCGCCATTCGCGGCCTCAGCGGCGCTGCCGCGCTTCTTTTTTCCCTGTCCGCGTTCGCGCACGGCGATGTCACACCGCAGGCGGTGGATACCAAGGGCTTGCCGACGCTCGGCGACAAATGGACGGCTGAGAACCCCTACCGCGGCAATGCGGCTGCCATCAAGGTCGGCACCTCGGCCTATGCGCAGAACTGCGCACGCTGCCACGGGATTGAAGCCATCTCCGGCGGTATCGCGCCGGACCTGCGCATGCTCGACCGCGACTGCATGACCCAGGCCGCCGACCGCAAAGCCGCCTGCTTCAAAGAGAACGATGACTACTATGCGACCACGGTACGCAAAGGTCGCGTGCGTAATGGTGCGGTCTACATGCCGCCGTTCGAAGGCATCCTTCAGCAGGAAGCTGTCTGGGCGATCAAGGCCTATCTGGAAACCCGCCGCGTCAAACCCTGAGACGACTGCACATCGCCTGAAATAACGGCGGCACCTGCGGGTGCTGCCGTGTATGATTCACCGAATTCAAGAAGCGCCATTCACCAGGCGCACGCCAGGGGACAAGAATGACTCGCTCTACCATGCGCAGCCTGCTGGCCTGGCTGCTCACCAGCCTTTCCGTACTTTTCCACAGCAATGCACTCGCCGACATGGAAAAAATCCGTGCCACCGGCAAGCTCTCTTTCGCCGTTTATGAAGACTTCGCGCCTTTCTCGGGCAAAGCAGGCGGCATTGATGTCGATCTGGCTGAGGCACTGGCAAAGAAACTCGGACTCAAGGCGAGTTTCATCCCCTTCCCCGCCGGTGAAAACATCGACGATGATTTGCGCAACATGGTCTGGAAAGGCCATTACCTCGGCTTCGGTCCGGCCGATGTGATGATGCATGTGCCCGTCGACCGCGCGGTGATGCAAAAGAATGACAAGGTCGAAATCTTCGCTCCCTACTACCGTGACACCATACGACTGGCGCGCAATCTGAACAGCATTCCTGATCTGAATGGCGTGGAGTCACTCACAGGTAAACGGCTGGGTGCTGAAAAGGTGTCGATCTCTGCGATGGTATTGCTGGGTGATGCGAGTCTGCGTGACAACGTGCAGATTTTTCTCACGCCAGCCGAGGCGCTGCAAAAACTCAAAGCCGGTGAACTCGATGCTGTAGTGGCGGCTCGCTCGGAAATCGAATCTGTGATTCGTGACAACAAACAGATCGAAGTGACCGAAGCACCCTTTGAGCGCCTGCCCCGCAAGGGTTGGGTAACTGGGATGGCAGTCATGAAAGAAAACACCGAACTCGCCAACCTGCTGCAAGCCGCCGTCAATGAGATGTTCGATTCCGGTGAAATGGCCGCACTGTTTGCAAAACACGGTGTGCGCTCGGTCAAACCGTAAAACCGACTCACTGATGTAAACGCATGCGCCAGCTGTTTGCCGCACTCCTCCTGCTATGCGCATTCACGATGAATGCGCAGGCGGGTGTGATGACGAAAGCCACGCTGTCACAAAAATTCCCCTCCCCTTATATTGTCGGCGACAAAGACACCGAACTACCTGTCTGGCCCATCTTCAAGCAGGAAATGACATCAACCGAGCTGATCGGCTATGTCTATGAATCCATCGATTTTGTGTCCCTGCCCGGCTTTGCGGGTGCGCCGATCAATTTGCTGGTGGCGCTCGATGTCAAAGGCAATTTCATTGATGTGCAAGTCGTATCGCATCATGAGCCAGTCTTCCTCGAAGGCTACGGTCCGCAACCACTGATTAATTTCGTCAATCAGTACAAAGGTTTGTCGCTGACCCAGAACATCACGATTGAAACCGGCACGCGACAGAAATCCCGGATGGATGGCAATAATGTGCGTATCGATGGGGTATCCAAGGCAACCGCCTCGGTACGCATTATTAATCAAACCCTGCTGACCTCTTCGCTGGCAGTCGCGCGCAAGAAGCTGGGGTTTTCGGGCAGCCATGACCCGGACCAGATTGCGCGCGTTAAAGCGAATTACTTCGAAGCCCTGACGGGACCCCAGCTGTTTGGAAAAAATCTGGTGTCGCATCTGTCGCTGGCCAATCGCGATGTTGAAAAAGCCTACGCCGGCACAGCCGGTGAAGGACTCGATGCCGAGGGCAGCGCTGATCCGGAAGGCATGTTCATTGATCTCTACAGCGCGCTGGTATCGGTGCCGAGTATCGGCAAAAATCTTCTGGACGCCCAAAGCTGGGAGCGGCTCTCGGGACGCCTGGAAAAAGGTGACCATGCGATTCTGGTGATGTGGGGTGGTCGCTACACCATCACCCCGGAGGACTTCATTCCCGGTACATCGCCTGAACGTTTGTCGCTCAAGCAAGGCGGACTGCCGATTGAAATGCGTGATCTCGATCTGGATTTGCGACTCGCCGACGGCACACCGGTGTCGCCGGATAACATGAAAGTTTTCCGGGTGATCGCGCAAACCGGGCTGGATTTGTCCAAGCCGCTGGAACTGAGTCTGGATGTCAAACGCGAGAAAGGCATGATCTATCCGGAGATCATCCGACAGTCCTTTGTCTACCGTATCGAAGTACCCGAGCGGTTTTATGATGTACCTGCGGGCGATAACAAAACCTGGGTCAGCATCTGGGAAAACCGTGCGTCTGAGTTGGCCGTACTTGCGGCTGCCTTACTGATACTGAGTGTTTTGCTGCTTCAGCAGCGATGGCTGACCGCAAGCGCACGGCGCTTTACGCTCATACGCGTGAGTTTTCTGCTGTTCACGCTGGGCTTCATTGGCTGGTATGCACAGGGCCAGCTATCGATTGTAAATATGACCGCGCTCGTGCAATCACTCAAAGAAAGCCGTAGCCTGGCTTTCTTCCTCTACGATCCAATGACCGTCTGTCTGTGGTCTTTCGTCGCCATCACTTTAGTCCTCTGGGGTCGGGCAACATTCTGCGGTTGGCTTTGCCCTTTCGGCGCGCTGCAGGAACTGGTGGCACGCCTTGCCCGGGTGCTTCGCGTGCCGCAAATACGGGTGCGGCGATCGATGGACGCAAAGCTGAAGAAACTGAAGTATGTGGGGTTGGCCGCCATCCTGCTGTCGGCGTGGTTTGCACCTACGGTTGCTGACAGCCTGGTTGAACTTGAGCCGTTCAAAACGAGCATTACCTTGTATTTCGTTCGTGCCTGGCCTTTTGTCGCGTATGCAGTCGCAATGGTGCTGGCAAGTGCACTGGTCTACAAATTTTTCTGCCGCTACCTCTGTCCTTTCGGTGCGGGGCTCGCTGTACTGGGCAAGCTGCGCCTGCTTCAGTGGCTGCCTCGTCGTGCGGAATGCGGCACACCCTGCCAGACCTGCCGTCATCGCTGCGACTATCAGGCGATACGACCGAACGGCACCATCGATTATGCCGAGTGCTTTCAGTGCATGGACTGCGTGGTGATTTATCACAGTGACACTCAGTGCGCACCACGCATTCTGCAAGCCCGGCGCGGTGTGACAATACCGATCCGTCCGGTCAAACCGGCAGCAGCGGAGGCAGCATGAAACGACGGACTGTACTGACGGCAATGCTGGGTCTGCCGGTGCTTGGCGCTGCGAGCCTGTGGCTGCACGAGCGTCGGCTGCAGGTTTACACGGATGCGGCGATCGTGTTTGGCACGACGATCTCGATCCGCGTACTACACACGGATGAAATGGCAGCACGTAATGCCTTGTCCGCGGCAATGAAGGCCTTGCGCGAGGTGGATGTACTCATGAGTGTTTATCGTTCAGACAGTCAGGTCGGACGAATGAACCGTGACGGATACCTCAGCGATCCTGATCCGCGCTTGCTGCAAGTGCTACGCACTGCTCAGCATCTGGCAGAGCGCACTGACGGCGCATTTGATGTAACCGTACAGCCACTGTGGCAGGCGGCAAACGCGCAGCAATCAACGTCGACAGCCTTGTCACAAGTCGACTGGCGCAAACTCAGCATCAGCGAGCACGTGCTGCGATTCCTCCAGCCGGGTATGGGCATGACCCTTAATGGCATCGCTCAGGGTTATGGCGCTGATCAGGCACTGGCCGCGCTGAAGCAGCACGGTATTCGTCATGCGTTGCTGGATACAGGCGAACTCGCCAGCCTTGGCAACAATGAAGCAGGTGAGCCGTGGATGCTGGCGGTACGCGACCCGCGTAACGCGAATGTGTTTGTGCAGGTGCTGGCGGCCGATGGACGCTGCCTTGCGACCTCCGGCGATTATGCGACCCGGTTCACCGATGATTTTTCGCAGCACCATATTGTCGACCCGCAAACTGGCAAATCACCCATGGAGCTGGCTGCCGTCAGTGTGCTGGCACCGACAGGTTTGCTGGCCGACGGGCTCTCGACTGCCTGCATGGTACTAGGCACCGAAAAATCACTGGCGCTTGCCGCCGCATGGCCTGAAGTGGATGTCATGTGCATCACCAAAACTGGCCAGGTATATCGTTCGCCGGACTTTCCTAAGGCAGCGACTCATCAGCCAGCATGACCTGTCAATCGCGATAGGTGAGTCGTTCGTGATGAATTAATCATGACGATACGGCGGTAATTTCGCGCCGCAATTGCCGCAAAAACTATCTTCCGGCGGTACACCTTCTTTCAGACATTCCGGACAGGTGCGCGTTGTCGCCGATATGCGTCGTGCGGTCAGCTCTGCACTGAGAATGCCCGTGGGTACGGCCAGAGTTCCCCAACCGATCAGCATCATGATCGACGCAATGGTTCGTCCTGCATCAGTTTTCGGCACGATGTCGCCAAAGCCGACGGTGGTCACCGCCGTGATGGCCCAGTAAACCGCCGTCGGTATGCTGGTAAAACCGTTTTCCGGACCCTCGATCACGTACATCAGGGTACCTAGCAGGAGTACCACCAGCATCACGAAGGACAGAAAAATCAGGATTTTTCTGCGTGACGCATACAGCGCATCGAGCAGCACACGATACTCGGCCACGTAGGGCACAAGCTTCAATACCCGGAAGACACGCAGCAGGCGCAAGATGCGCACGTCCATCAATGCATACGCTTCGGGGAAAAACAGCGCCACATACGTCGGCAGGATGGCGAGCAGATCAATGACGCCAAACAGACTCGTCATGTACCGGAGCGGATGCCTGACACAAGCGAGCCGCAACAGATACTCGGCCGTGAACAACAAAGTGATCAGCCACTCCAGCACGGTGAAGACACTTGCATAGCGCTGCGAGATCGCGGCGACACTATCGAGAATGACTACCACCACACTCATGATGATGGCGGCAATCAGCCATAAATCAAAACGCTGTCCGGCGCGCGTATCGGCCTCGAAAATAATGGTGTAAACACGCTCGCGCCAGCCAGAAGCTGGCTTGCCGAGTTCCTTGCTGGCGAGGGGAGAATTCATGCGTTGAAGCATACCACCACGGTTTTTACGTGCGCAAAGTCAGCAGGCTTGATCCGTGTCGTCTGCTGTGACGCGAACGGGTGATCGCGGGAACCAGGTTAAAAGCGCAGCGGCCTAAACCGTTCATAGGCCGATTTCGGAGAAGAATCATGCAACAGTTCGCTCTGCATGCCGTGGATGCTGAACGGCCAGGCTACGTCATGTCGTCTTCAAAATATGGTGTGCCTGCGGCACCTGCACGATTGACGGCCGCCCGCTTGGGTGTGGCTCTGGGCTGGCTGGGTGTGGGCATTGGCATCGCCGAGTTATTGGCGCCGCGTGCCTTTGCGCAGACGACGGGCTTGCCAGCGCGACCGCGAGTGATGCGCGCGATGGGCGTACGCGAAATCGTGACCAGTGCGGGCATCCTGCTGCAGCCAAATCAATCCGGCTGGCGCTGGTCGCGTGTCGCCGGCGACATGCTTGATCTGTCATTGCTGGCCTGGATCAGTCGGGGTCATCAGGATCGCCGGCTGACGACGATGACTGCACTGGTTGCCGGCCTGACCGCGCTGGATAGTCTCGCTGCCTATGACAGCTGGCACCATCGTATGGTGCGACGCGATGTGAGGCGAGATACGCACGGAGTAATTCGCATTCATAAGTCACTACACATTCAGCGCCCCGTGGAAGCGTGTTACCGCTTCTGGCGAAACTTTGAAAATTTCCCGCAATTCATGCAACACATCGAAGCGGTGCAGGTGGTCGATGCTACCCGCACGCATTGGCGCGTACGGGCTCCTTTGGGTCAGCATGTCGAATGGACAGCCGAGCTGTTCAGCGACATCCCCTCTCAGCAGCTGGCCTGGCGCACGCTGAAAGGCTCCGCCGTCGAACATACCGGTGTCGTACGCTTTCTTCCCGCACTGAATGACAAATCAACGCGACTGGATATCGAAATGAGTTACCACGCCCCGTTCGGGAAGGCGGGTGTGATGCTGGCGAAAATTTTCGGCGGAGATCCTTCGCAGCAAATCGATGATGACTTGCGTCGTTTCAAACAACTGATCGAAACAGGCGAGATTGCCACCACAGCGGGCCAGCCTGCCGGACGGCGCAATGCACTAGCGCGACTGCTGCAACAGGGAGCAAGATCATGAAAGCTGCTGTCTGGCATGGCAAACATGATGTCCGGGTTGATACGGTGCCCGACCCGATACTGATTAATCCGCGCGATGCGATCGTGAAGATTACGTCGACAGCGATCTGTGGATCGGATCTGCATTTGTATGACGGATTCGTACCTACCATGCAGGCCGGGGATATTCTCGGTCATGAATTCATGGGTGAAATCGTTGAGGTGGGCCAGAGCGTTCGCAATCTGAAACCCGGCGATCGGGTGGTGGTGCCTTTCACAATCGCCTGTGGCGGCTGCTTTTTCTGTACGCAGTCGCAATATTCACTCTGCGAGAACTCCAATCCGAATGCAGGCATGGCCGAGAAACTCTGGGGACATTCGCCCGCAGGTATTTTTGGTTACTCGCATCTGACGGGCGGCTATGCCGGAGGACAAGCAGAATATGCGCGCATCCCTTTTGCCGATGTGGGTCCGATCAAAATTGATGACGCGCTGGATGATGACAAGGTACTGTTTTTGTCCGACATACTTCCAACCGGCTATATGGCGGCTGAAAATTGTGACATCCAGCCTGGCGATGTCGTCGCGGTTTGGGGCTGTGGTCCGGTCGGACAGTTTGCAATCCAGAGCGCTTACTTAATGGGAGCGGACAGGGTGATTGCGATTGATCGCTTCCCGGAAAGGCTGCAGATGGCCAGTGACTGGTCACGGGCGGAAACGCTGAATTATGAACAAGTCGATATCGGTGAAGCGCTGAAAGAAATGACCGCCGGACGCGGCCCGGATGCCTGTATTGATGCCGTCGGTATGGAAGCACACGGCAACGGTCTGCTGGCGGCCTATGACCGGGTCAAGCAAATGATGGGTATGGAGACCGACCGGCCGATGGTGCTGCGCGAGGTGATGCGACATTGCCGTAATGGCGGCACCATCTCGGTACCTGGCGTGTATGGCGGCCTGATCGACAAAGTGCCAATGGGCTCAGTAATGAATCGCGCACTCACACTAAAAACTGGACAGACGCATGTGCAGCGTTATTTGCAGCCTCTTTTGGAACGTATACGGCAGGGTGATTTCGATCCCGAGCGAGTGATTACTCATCGTGTACCGCTGGGTGATGCGTCAGACGCCTATCGGATGTTTCGTGACAAGCAGGATGCTTGCGTGAAGGTGGTGCTAAAACCCTGGCTGCATTGAATTGAAAAAGGCCGCGGAATGCGCAGCCTTTTTGTGCGTCCATCAGAAACCGTATTTGATTCCCGCAGTGGCCATACTCATTTTAACGTCGGTGCCATCAATCTTTCCAACGTAGTGATATTCGAGCGTACCGGCAATGTCTTTGGTGAAGTTATAGGACAATCCAAAGCCCACCAAAGGTCGCGTTTGAGTGTCTGATCCAGACCCACTCTCCCCAGGAATTGAATATGCGGCTTTCGTATGGTTCAGAGAAACGCCCAGTTTTCCATAGATTGAAAAAGCATCGGTCAGCGGCACAGAACCCACACCCGCCAGATAAACGGACTGGTTTTGAATTGAAGCCGAAAAATCCTCGAATACCCAACGCTGCTTTCCAAAATTAAGATAGCCCAGCTCCACACCGAAATTCTTGTCGACTGCAAATCCGTAGGCCAGCGATACCGCAGTCTTGTTTTCCTTAAAAAAATTAAAATCGTATTCAGACTCACCCACACCGACTTTGAAATAACTGCCTTCAGCGTGTGCTGCCACAGGCAAGGCAAGTACCGCACCCAAGAGCGCGGCCAATAATTTTTTCTGCATGTTGATTCCCTATTTTTTGAGTGAAGATTGGCTAACGCAAAAGCTCGCCAGTCCACGAAGGACGGGCCGGATTCTACGAAGGCACTGTCCTTACCGTCAGGTATCAGTTGTAAAAAAATGACGGTTTTTCTTCTTCACTGATTGCACTGCAGAAAAACTAGCGGCGCAATCTTTAACGGGAATCAATACACCGAGGTTGTTTCAAGAATTTTTATCGTTATTCGATGCGAGTGATGCGGGTACTGCAACGGCATACCTGCATCCAACAGACAGCGTTCGATTTAACGGTTCTTAAAGACCAGAGACAAGGTCAAAAGCCGTACTTGACTCCAACGGTCAACGCGCTGGTTTTAACGTCACTGACTTTTCCAAAATACTGGTACTCCAACACGCCGGCAACTTCTTTGGTGAATTGATAGCTTGCACCCAGACCCACCATCGGCTTTACTTTCGTTACTTTTTCTTCCTGATTGCCGAATTCAGTAAATGCTTTTTCTTCATACCGATTGACCGCCAGACCGAGCTTCGCCGAGACAGAGAAAGCGTCGGTGACCGGTACCGACCCGACCCCAGCGAGATAGAACGCCTGACGTTGCAAAGAATAGGAATAACCCGGCTCTGCTCCCTTTATTTTTCCAAAATTGATGTAACCCAGCTCAACATCAAAATTTTTATCGACTGCAAAACCGTAGGCCAGCGACAGGGCATTATCACGCTCCTTACCCTCGTCGCCCTTGTATTCGGATCGACCCCCACTGAATTTGACGTAGCTGCCATCCGCTTGTGCTGCAACGGGCGACAAAAAAGCGACTGCTATTAGCGCGGCGAATAATTGTTTTTGCATCTTTATTTTCCTTTGTGTCGACCCAAGACTGGCCGGCATCTGAGAACCGGCTATCTTGATGGTCATGCATGATTTTCAAAACGATGGCTGAATGGTCCACCGGCCTCGACACGAATCAATCTGCTTCGCAATGAGTGATGCGCAAGAGACTCACTCAATGCATCCGAGAGGATGTGATCGATTTTAGAAAAATAAAGAAAGTGAAATAAGACTTCTGTTGCAGGTTATTTACTGAAAAATGCAGCGATCACCTACTATGACAGTGTCGTATTTTGAATGCTGAAAGGCTCTGATAATCAGTAAGCCTCTTCCCACGACCTTGATAGTCGTGATGCACACTGAATCAGACCCACCATGCTGTAAGTCTGAGGGAAATTTCCCCATAATTCGCGACCATCGAGTGACACATCTTCTGAAAGCAGTCCCAGATGGTTGCGACAAGCGAGTACTTTTTCAAACAGCTCGCGCGCTCGGGTTTTTTCGCCCGCGCGGTCCAGTGCGAGTATCCACCAGAGTGTGCACACCAGAAATGCGACATCCGGACGACCGAAATCGTCTTCCTCGTCGTAACGCAGCAGAAAGTCACCGCGCTGCAAATGATGCTCAACAGCTCTCAAGGTACCGATGAAACGCGGATCATCAGGTGCAAGAAACTGGAATTCGCTCATCAGCAGGAGACTGGCATCCAGATGCTGACCGCCAAAGGTGGAAACGAAGCTGCCCAAAGCAGGATTCCAGGCGTTCTCGACCAGCGCTTTGCGAATGACAGCGGCCTCGCGTGCCCAGCGTTGTGCGTGCAAGGGCAATTTGAGTCGCAAGGCAATCGCGCGCAGCCGGTCGCAGGCCGCCCAGCACATCAGTGTGGAAAAAGTGTGTACGCGTTTAACGCCGCGCAGCTCCCAGAGTCCGGCATCGGGCAGTAAATGACAACGTATCGCCTGCTCACCCAAACGCTCGAGATCTGAAAACATCTGCCGGCCCGCAGGACGCTCTAGCCGGGTATCAAAAAATGCATGCGTGCTGGCCAGAATCGCTGCCCCGAATACATCGTTTTGAACCTGACCCCAGGCGAGATTCCCAACCCGAACCGGCCCCATACCTCGATAGCCGTCCAACGATGGTGCAATCCACTCTTCCAGCGTGGTCTCGCGTCGTATGCCATAGACTGGCTGCAGCGGCGTATCGCGCGAATCGGCAATGATGTTGAGAATGTATTCGAGATAATGCTGCATGGTCGCCGTCACACCGAGCTGGTTGAGGGCATTGACCACGAAATACGCATCGCGCAGCCAACAGTACCGGTAGTCCCAGTTGCGACCACTGTGAGGTGATTCGGGTATCGATGTAGTGACTGCCGCAATGATGGCCCCGGTATCGTCGAAGGCATTGAGCTTCAGAGTAATGGCGGCCCGAATGACCACATCCTGCCACACAAAAGGTATCGCCAGATTGCGCACCCAGCGATACCAGTACGAGAGCGTTGATTCGAAAAAGGTACGTCCCAGCTCGCGCGGCGCACCATCGACCGTTTCATCCGGGCCCATCAGCAGGGTCACGCTGTCGTGCAGAAAAAACTGCCGCTCTTCTGTCAGCGAGGTGACGGAAGCATCCGTGGTGACACGCATCGCCTGTGCCCCGCCGAAATAAGTCACGTGGTGAGCGCCGCAACGCACTTGCGCGCGTGCCTGGCCATAATTGAGCGCGGGACGCAGTCTCAGGGCGATCCGCGGGCGTCCTGCAATACGCTTGATGGTTCGCACCACCATCGCCGGTGCAAACATGCGACCGTGCAGATAAAAGCGGGGTGAAAAATCGGTGATATCAATCACGTTACCCTGGCCATCCTGCATGCGGGTCTGCAGAATCGCGGAATTACGCAGATAGGTCTGGCGCACCGTGCGCCCGTTTTCAAACAAGAGATCGATAAAACCCTCAGCATCCGGGAGGTCATTGTGTTCATGAGACCGAAGCAAACTGCAGCAGAGAGGATTGCTATCGAAATTCGGATAACACCACCAGACAATGCGCGCATTTTTGTCAATCAGGGCGCTGGTGCGGGAGTTTCCGATCAGACCCAGATCAAGCTGGCTCATGAGCGGTGCGCACCCAAAGCCACCTGTACCTCTGGCGCGCTGGCGGGTAGCAACGCGAGCAGTAAATCAAGCAGAGGCACCACTGCAGTATGGTCTGCAATGCCATAGTCGGCAGCCGATTGCGCTTCATCGCCAACACGCACCGAGAAAATCGCGGGATGATGCAATGCGAAGACGTCTTCATCCGTCTGGTCATCACCCGCATACAGTGCGCGGTAGCCTGGAGACATTTCCAGCAACTGCTGAACGGCCTGGCCTTTATCGCCTGCGTTCGGCGGCAGCAGACTGATATTGAATTTGCCTCCAATGATGCGCGGTGAGGGCACTAATTGCGAAAGTTTCGCCATCAATGCTTTTTCGACGAGGGCAGGATCAGATGCCTGACGATAGTGCAGCGTCAGTGAGTAGGCTTTGTCTTCGATCCAGAACTTGTCTCCGATCTCGGTGTGCAGCGCAGACAAGCGGGTTTGCCATCGCCGGCACACTGCATAGTTTTCCGTCGCACCCTGTTGCCAGCCGGGCAGGCCTTCGACGCCGTGATTTCCGATTAGATAATCGGGTGCGAATGTCAGCCGTTTTTTCATATCGGCCAGCGAGCGGCCGGTGATGATACCCACGGGTGCTCGCTGCTGCAGTGCCTGCAGACGTTGTTGTATCGGATGGGGCAGGCTGACCCTGGCCGGGTCATTGGCCAGTGGCGCAAGCGTCCCATCAAAATCAAACAGACACAGGACAGGCTTCGTCAAAAATTGACTCAGCGCGGCAAGTCCCGCTTCAGCAAACAGCGAAATCATACGGCGCGACGTAACGAGCGACGGCTGTGGGAGTGAATTTTTTCCGTCACGCGCTGACGGCGTCGTAATCTTGCCGCGTCCAGCAGCATCAGTCCCGCCCAGCGATAGACATTGAAATCCCTGACCAGCGTTCGCATGCTACGCATGCGCTCTCGCTGTTCAGCTGCAGGCATGGTGACTGCACGGTACAGTGCCTGCGCGCCCTGCTCTATATGATAAGGGTTGATGATGAGGGCTTCATGCAATTCCCTCGCGGCGCCTGTGAACTGCGAAAGAATCAATACCCCGAGTTCATCATCGCGGGCGGCGATATATTCTTTTGCGACCAGGTTCATGCCGTCATGCAGACTGGTCACCATACAAATATCGGCGGCGCGATAACATCTTGCCAGCTGGTCGGCATCGTAGTGCTCAATGCGCAAAGCAATGGGTGCTGCCAGGGATGGATAGCGTTGATTAATCTGATGCGCGAGTTTGCGAACACGCGCCTCGAGATTCTGATATTCATCCAGTGAGGACCGGCTCGGCGCTGCAATTTGCAGCAGAGTGAAGCGGCCGATCAGCTCCGGGTGCATTTCCAGCATTCGATCAACCGCCTGAAAACGCTCGACAATTCCCTTAGTGTAGTCAAGCCGGTCCACGCCCAGCGCGACCCGATGGTCGGCCGACAAATGCAGACTCGCGCGCAATTCGTTGCGACACTGAACGACATCCAGAGTGGCATCCGTATCCGGCCATGCAATAGAAATCGGGTAAGGCTCAACCTGAGTCAGCTCTCCGCCATAAGAAATGGTGGATGCCTCATGCTCAATGCGCGTTTCGAGATAGCGGTCGACGGTTTCAAGAAAGTTCTTGCAATGAAAAGGCGTATGAAAACCAAGCAGTGTGTTACCGAGCAATCCTTCCAGCAGTTCTTCACGCCAGGGACAAATGCCAAAAGACTCAGGATTCGGCCATGGGATGTGCCAGAACATGATGATGGTTGCTTTCGGTAATTTCTCGCGGACCATGCGCGGCAGCAGCGCAAAGTGATAGTCCTGGACCAGTACCACCGGATCATCGGTGCGTGCTTCATTCATCACGGCATCGGCAAACCGCTGGTTGACAGCAACATACTGCTCCCAGTCTGTGGTGCGAAACACAGGTCGCACATGGGCCATATGGCAGAGCGGCCAGAGACCTTCATTGGAAAAACCGTAGTAATAACCCTCCTCTTCCTCCTGAGTCAGCCAGACTCTGCGCAGGGTGTACGCCGGCCGCGCGGGCGGCACTTGCAGGCGATCATGCGCATCGACAGCGATACGGTCAGCTGAGCCGCTACCGTGCGCGATCCAGGTACCCGAGCAGGCGCGCATTACCGGTTCAACGGCGGTGACCAATCCGCTGGCCGGGCGACGAACCACAATACCGTGCTCACTTTGTTCGTGAATGTACGGTTCCCGATTGGACACCACCAATACTTCATCACCCGCGAGTTCATCGTGCAGCAGTGAACGCAATTTTTGTGGCGTCCACATTTGCGGCGAATCCTCTTGCACCCGCCGCTCAACCTGCATCTGGTGCAGCATCGCACGCAGATCACCGACCAGCGGACGAAACTCGGGTGGGGCATAGCTACCGGAGGGTGATGCTGTCTCAAGCCGCAACAGATTTTTCAGCGCACTGACCCAATCCATCCAGCTCCAGTGCGCGACCCAGGCAGCCAGTGCGGAGATCAACAGGAACATCAACAAAAACACCGCCGTCAGATACAGGCCGAATTCATCAATGCGTCGCTGTATGAAGCGGGTGTCTTGCGCCAGCAGGAGCTTGCCGAGCGAAACGCCGTCTTGCTCGAGCCAGGTTTCACTGATCCTTGTGGCGGGCGGTGCCGCGCCACGACAATCCAGCACGGGTGGAAACGCACGGCTGCGATAACGCAGGTTGCCAGCGGTATCGCAAAAACCCAATGCGAGCACGTGACCATCCACCGCCGCACGCTCGAGCAAGGCCTGCATGCCCTCAGCGTCTTCCATCGTCAGAAAGTCGATTGCTGGGTCACGCACCGATGCCGCCACCACTTGCGCGCGAGTGTCGAGATCGCGCAAAAACCAGCGTTGCGTTAAATCATCGACCAGAGGCAACAGCACCAGCGCAGATATTCCGATCACGATCGCCAGCGGCAGAATGAAACGCATCGAGAGCTGAAACGAACGCATAGATTTCAAGGCGGACCTGACGAATAAAAAAAGCTCCGACTCTCCCGACTCAGCCGTTGTCTGTTGACACGCCACGACACCTACGGTTCCTCGCATTGAGGGACGACAATTCATGATGATGCTGCATCGCAGCATGAAAACTTGAGAAATACCCGTCCGAATCATTACCGCCAAGTCACAAGCTGGTTATGATTGTGATCCGCGGCGGCGCCCCACACAGCCCGCATCGACCAACCATAAAAAGAGTGAATAACAAACCCATGCAGCAGAGGGAGACTTCAGCAGCGGATACTTTTCCGCGTTTATTGCTAGAGCATGCACGCACCCGCCCTGACAAACCCGCTTTCCGGGAAAAAGATCTGGGTATCTGGCAAACCAGTAGCTGGGCACAAGCCGTCGAACATATACGTCAGCTCGCCTGCGGACTGGCGGCGCTGGGCTTCAAGCGCGGGATGAATCTAGCGGTGATTGGCGACAACCGTCCGCGGCTGTATTGGGCGATGTCTGCCGCGCAATGCCTGGGGGGCGTTGCCGTTCCTCTGTATCAGGATGCGCCGGCGGCCGACATGGCCTACGTGCTGGAAAATGCCGGTATTGATTTTGCGATCGTTGAAGATCAGGAGCAAGTCGACAAGCTGCTCGAAATCCGGCAAACCGTGCCGGGGCTCTCCCATATCATTTATGACGATGGTCGCGGCATGCGCAACTACACGCAAGCCGGTCTGCATGCCTTTGAAGAGGTTCAGTTGCTAGGGCGCGCGCACGCCGAAAAACATCCTTCATTTTTCCCGGACGAAGTACAAGCCGGACGCAGTGATGATGTCGCCGTCATTCTTTACACCTCGGGCACCACCGGAAAACCCAAAGGCGTTTGTCATTCGCATGCCGCGATGATTGCGACCAGCCGGACACTGATCGCGTTTGACGGGCTCACGCCGGAAGATGAAGTGCTGTGCTACCTGCCACTCGCCTGGGTGGGCGACTTTTTGTATTCCTTTGCGATGTCGCATCTGTGCGGCTTCTGCCTGAACTGCCCGGAATCGCCGGCGACGGTGACCAGCGATTTGCGTGAAATTGGCCCGACCTATTATTTTGGTCCACCGCGGGTTTACGAAAACATTCTCACCCAGGTGATGATTCGCATCGAAGATGCCAGTGCGATCAAGCGAAACATGTTCCACTACTTCATGCGAGTCGCACGCCGCGCGGGCCTCAAGCTACTTGATGGCAAATCCGGTGTGTCGGTGAGCGACCGCCTGCTGTACGCCCTCGGTGAGCTACTGGTCTACGGCCCGCTGAAAAATGTCCTGGGCATGTCGCGCGTGCGTGTCGCGTACACGGGTGGCGAGGCCATCGGCCCCGACTTGTTTGATTTTTATCGCTCGATCGGCATCAATCTCAAACAACTGTACGGAATGACCGAAACTTGCGTGACGGTTTGCATGCAGCGCTCGGGCGATGTGAAGCTCGATTCGGTCGGACGCCCTATGGATGGCGTCGAAGTGAAGATTGCCGACAATGGCGAGGTGATGGTGCGCTCGCCCGGGTTGATGGTGGCTTACTACAAAAAGCCGGAAGACACTGCCGAGGCGATCGACAGTAACGGCTATTTTCATACCGGCGACGCCGGCTTTTTCGACGATGACGGTCATCTGAAAATCATTGACCGGGCCAAGGATGTCGGCAAGATGGCCGATGGCACGCTGTTCGCACCGAAATACATCGAGAACAAGCTGAAATTTTTTCCGTTTATTAAGGAAGCAGTGGCTTTCGGCGATGGCCGCGACGCCTGCAATGCTTTCATCAACATCGACATGGAAGCCGTCGGTAATTGGGCCGAGCGGCGCAATTTGCCGTACACGGGCTATACCGATCTGGCCAGCCAGCCAGCGGTCTATGCGCTGATTGCCGAGTGCGTGGAAAAGGTCAATGCCGATCTCGCGCATGACACGCTGCTGGCGGGGTCGCAAATCCATCGCTTCCTGATACTGCACAAAGAACTCGATCCCGATGATGACGAGCTGACCCGCACACGCAAGGTTCGGCGCCGCTTCATCGCTGAGAAATATGCCGTGCTGATCGATGCGCTGTACGCCGGAAAAGCGCGTCAGTACATTGAAACGCAAGTGAAATTCGAAGACGGCCGCCAGGGAATGATCAGCGCCGATCTGGAAATTCGTGATGTCAACACGGTCGCGCCAACGCGCAAGGCAGCATGATGAACGACGACAGCCCAAACCAGCGCCGCATTGGCGAAGTCATTCTGGATCTGCGCAATATCTCGCTGTCGTTTGGCGGCGTGCGCGCACTCACGGATATTTCCTTTGATGTGAGGGAACATGAAATTCGCGCCATCATCGGGCCCAATGGCGCAGGCAAAAGCTCGATGCTCAATGTGATCAATGGCGTGTATCGGCCGCAGCAGGGTGAAATCATTTACCGCGGCGAGCATCGTCATGACATGAACACGCATGAAGCGGCCAAGAGCGGCATTGCGCGGACGTTTCAGAATATCGCCCTGTTCAAGGGGATGACGGTCCTGGACAACATCATGACCGGCCGCAATCTGAAAATGCAATCTAACTTTTTGTTGCAGGCGCTCTACATCGGACCGGCGCGGCGTGAAGAAATTGAGCATCGTAAAAAAGTCGAGGAAGTCATCGATTTCCTGGAAATTCAGCACATCCGCAAAACACCCGTCGGCCGACTACCTTATGGCCTGCAAAAGCGTGTCGAGCTGGGCCGCGCGCTGGCAGCCGAGCCTAAAATTCTTTTGCTTGACGAGCCGATGGCGGGCATGAACGTCGAAGAAAAACAAGATATGTGCCGCTTCATTCTGGACGTGAATGAACAGTTCGGCACCACCATCGTGCTGATCGAGCACGACATGGGCGTGGTGATGGATATCTCGGATCGGGTGGTGGTACTGGATTACGGCAAAAAGATCGGCGACGGCACGCCAGATGAGGTACGCAATAACCAGGATGTGATTAATGCTTATCTGGGAGTGGCGCATTGAACCTGAATTTTTTCTTTGAAGTTTTGATTGGCGGCCTGCTGTCCGGGATCATGTACGCCCTGGTGGCGCTGGGCTTTGTCTTGATTTACAAGGCCTCAGGCGTGTTCAATTTCGCGCAAGGTGCCATGGTGTTTTTTGCAGCGCTGACCTGCGTGTCGATCACCGAGTTCGGCGTGCCCTTATGGGTGGCCATCATCGTGACGATTGGTGTGATGGCCTTGCTGGGACTGGCCATTGAGCGTTTCGTCTTGCGGCCACTGGTCAATCAGCCGGAAATCTCCCTGTTCATGGCGACGATTGGGCTGACCTTCTTCATTGAAGGTATGGCGCAGCTGATGTGGGGCTCGGATGTGAAACGACTGGATCTGGGCATCGAAGACGTGCCTATGGAAAGCATGATGACGATGTTTAACATCGTGATCTCCCGCTTTGATGTGGTCGCCGCTGGCATTTGCGCGCTGCTGGTGACCGGGCTGGCGCTGTTTTTCTCGCGAACCAAAGTCGGCCGGGCGCTGCGCGCGGTGGCAGATGACCATCAGGCGGCCCTGGCCGTCGGTATTCCTCTGCAACAGATCTGGGGCATCGTCTGGGGCGTTGCCGGATTCGTCGCACTGGTCGCCGGCTTGCTTTGGGGTTCACGCAACGGCGTGCAATTCTCGCTGAGCTTTGTCGCGCTCAAGGCACTGCCGGTGCTGATTCTTGGCGGCTTCACGTCGGTGCCCGGCGCGATCATCGGCGGACTGATCATCGGCTCTTCTGAAAAGCTCGCCGAGGTCTACATCGGACCGTTTGTGGGCGGCGGCATCGAAGGCTGGTTCCCTTATGTGCTTGCGTTAGGCTTTTTGCTGGTGCGGCCCGAGGGCCTGTTTGGCGAAAAAATCATCCGCCGGATTTAGAACCTGTCTTTTTAGAGATAAAAAAGAGTGCCGCTATGTAGCGCGCTCGCAGTCGGTAAAACAGCTGCGGGCATTTTGAAAAAAGTGCTTGAAAGAGGCGCTTGAAGGATTCAGGGAGTTTTCATGCTGTACCGTGAAGCAGGACAATTCAAATCGACGTACGAAGCCGACGGGCAGATTTTCCCTATCCGCCAGGATCGCATTGGCATCGTGCTCTTACTTGCATTGGCCTTTCTTGTCGTGCCCCTGGTCGCCACGCCCTATCTGTTTTCGGCGATCCTGATCCCTTTCCTGATTTTTGCGCTGGCCGCGCTCGGCCTGAACATACTGACTGGCTATGCGGGCCAGCTATCGCTGGGCTCGGCGGCCTTCATGGCAGTCGGTGCGTTCGCTTCCTACAATTTCATGCTGCGCGTACCGGGCATTCCGCTGCTGCTGGCGTTTGTCATGGGCGGCCTGTGCGCTGCTGCGCTGGGCATTATTTTCGGATTGCCATCCCTGCGTGTGCGTGGCTTCTATCTGGCCGCATCGACACTGGCCACGCAGTTTTTCGTGGTGTGGGCACTGACCAAAGTGCAGTGGTTCACCAACTACAGTTCCTCCGGCGTGATCACCGCGCAAAAGCTCGAGATACTCGGTTTCGTATTCGACACACCAATGACGAAGTATTTGCTGGTGCTGGGCATTGTGTCCGTGCTTGCACTGCTGGCGAAAAATCTCGTGCGCTCCAATATCGGCCGCTGCTGGATGGCAGTGCGAGACATGGACGTTGCTGCTGAAGTCATCGGTATTCGTCTGATGCACACCAAGCTGCTGGCGTTCGCGGTGAGTTCCTTTTATTGCGGTGTGGCTGGCGCCCTGTATGCATATGCCTATCTGGGTACGGTGGAGCCTGAAGCTTACAACCTCGATCTGTCGTTCCGAATTCTGTTCATGGTGATCATTGGTGGTCTCGGATCGATCATGGGCTCGTTCCTGGGTGCGGCCTTCATCGTGCTGCTGCCGACCGTGCTGAATATTCTGGCGCATGCACTTGGCATATCCACGGCTGTTGCCTCGCATCTGGAGTTGATGGTTTTTGGAGCGCTGATTATTTTCTTCCTGATCGTCGAGCCGCATGGTCTGGCGCGTCTGTGGCAAATCGCCAAAGAGAAACTACGCCTGTGGCCTTTCCCGCACTAAGGAGCGCTCAGTATCTGTATCACCGGAATTATTTTTTGTGGAGGAGACTATGAAATTACTGAAATCGCTCATGGTGAGCGCACTGCTGCTCACCGCTGCCAGCGCCGCAACGGCGCAGCAATTCATCCCCATGCTGTCCTACCGTGTGGGTCCTTATGCCGCCGGTGGTACGGGCTTCTACGGCGGCATCATCGACTACATGACGCTGATTAACATGCGCGACAACGGTATCAATGGCGTCAAGCTGATCTGGGAAGAATGCGAGACGGAATACAACGCGTCCCGCGGCGTGGAATGCTATGAGCGTCTGAAAAGCAAAAACGGCGGCGCATCACTGGTCGAACCGCTGTCGACGGGCATCGCTTACGGCATTCTCGATCGCGTCGGTACGGACAAAATTCCGATGACAACGCTGGGCTACGGCCGCTCCGATGGCGCGAACGGCAAAGTTTTCCCGTATGTGTTCCCCCTGGTGACCAGCTACTGGAATCAGGCAGCGTCGATGGTGCATTACCTCGGCGACAAAATGGGGGGCATGGACAAGCTCAAGGGCAAGAAAATCGTCCATCTGTATCACGACTCGGCCTACGGCAAAGAGCCGCTGCCAGTGCTGGAGGCAGAAGCGGCGAAATACGGTTTTGAACTGATCAAGATTCCAGTCCAGCCACCGGGCAATGATCAGCAGTCGCAGTGGCTGCAGATTCGTCAGGTGCAGCCTGATTTCGTGATTGTCTGGACTTACGGCGTGATGAGCGCGGTGTCCCTGAAAACAGCGCAGCGCAATGGCTTCCCGCGCGAAAAAATGCTGGGTGTCTGGTGGGCTGGTGCCGAGGAAGATGCGGTGCCCGCTGGCGAGGCGGCCAAAGGCTTCACGACCATGAGTTTCACGACACCTGGCAACTATCCGCTGCTTGATGAAATCCGCAGCACCGTTTATGGCGCAGGCAAAGGTAATCTGTCGGAAAAAGAGCGTATTGGTCACACCATGTATTTGCGCGGCATTGTCGCGGGCGTACTGATGGTCGAAGCCATGCGTAATGCACAGGCCAAGTTCGGCAAGGGCAAAGTGCTGACAGGTGAACAGGTCCGCTGGGGTCTGGAAAACCTGAACGTGGATGCCGCACGACAGAAGGCGCTGGGGGTAGCTGACCTGTTTCCGCCTGTGAAAACCTCTTGCGATGACCACGAAGGCTCAGGCGCGACCAAGGTCCAGCAATGGGACGGCAGCAAGTGGGTG
>JACCEA012499828.1_pt1 | contig 24568 bp, 27 predicted proteins | sample 7449851 | NCBI WGS metagenome assembly JACCEA01 (sample SAMN15323453, study PRJNA562643) | freshwater metagenome | isolation source: river surface water | place: USA:Blue River Watershed | collected 2017-08-18 | reverse complement strand
TTCAACAACGCGAACAAGCACAGTTCGGCCGCTTGTTAGTGCAATTAAAATCCGATATCCCCACCAAATCATTAACCAGCCACACAAGCTTACCAACGTCAGCTGACCAATCCATGGCGCTTATTAACCAACTTGGTGAACAAAAGATGGTTGGCCGCTTAGTGGTCAATATGAGCCAAATTCAAGCGGGTAATCCTGAATACGATTTAGAGCTCGAGCAAGGCGACACCCTTGTGATCCCACGGAAAAACGCTGTTGTATCGGTGCTTGGTGAAGTACAAAACCCAGGCAGCCACAGCTTCGACCCGAACTTATCGGTTAAAGATTATTTAGAACTCTCAGGCAACGGTCGTAAACGCTCAGATCAAGACCGTATTTATGTATTACGCGCCGACGGCTCAGTATTCGTCCCATCCCAAACCTGGTTCGGTACAAGTGAAACCTTAATGGCCGGCGATACCATCATTGTGCCATTGGATGTGGAATATAAAGATAGCTTGTCATTGTGGTCACAAGTGACACAGATCTTCTATCAATCGGCAGTAGCGTTGGCTGCAGTGAATTCTTTCTAAAGAAATATTTATGATTGGAAAAAATATGCAAGAAAAGCATTTGTCAATTCGCGACAACGAAGAAATTGATTTGAGTGAGTTGATGCGGGCAATCTGGGCTGGTAAACATATAATAATAATCACAGTTATTGTATTCACAATATCGTCAATTATATACGCGTTAAATCTACCAAATATTTATAAAAGTGAAGTAACACTTGCACCAGCGGGGGAATCTTCTGGTTTAAATTTGCCGGGACAACTTGGTGGATTAGCTGCGCTCGCTGGAGTAAATCTTGGCTCTAAAGGTGGTGATAAATCCTCGCTAGCCTTAGAAATACTTAAATCTAAAGAGTTTCTTGGACAATTTATCCAAGAAAATGACCTTTTTATATCTATCATGGCAGCAGAAGGTTGGGATCGCGCAAGTGATAAACTGATAATCGATCAAGATGATTATAATGAGTCGACGAAACAATGGGTACGTGAAGTTAAAGAGCCTTTCAAACCTAAACCTAGCATTTTAGAAACAATTGAAGAATTCGAGAAAAATTATTCTGTAAGTCAAGATAAAGTAAGTGGGATGGTAAAAATCAGTTATGAGCACTATTCACCTTACATTGCAAAACAAATAACTGAAAATTTAGTTACTGCTATAAATGAAAATATGCGTAAAAGAGACTTAATTGAAGCTGAAAAAAGTATAAATTACTTAAATAAAAAAATTCAGGAAACAAACTTGACTGAAGCAAAAGAAATGCTCTTTTCATTGATAGAAGAACAAACAAAAACTGTAATGCTTGCAAATGTTCGTGGCGAGTATGTTTTTAAAACAATCGATCCAGCGGTAATTGCTGAAAAGAAAGAAAGGCCGATGCGAGCTTTAATTGTTGCTCTATTTGTTATTCTAGGTTTTATGTTAAGCGTAATCTATGTGATTATTTCTTACTTTTCAAAAAGACAATAGCGTTTTTTTATAAAAAATACATTGTCTATAACAAGTATTTAAAACTAGTAATGTTAAATTAGATAATAAAAAGGCAATTGATTATGCTCTTTAAAACGTTATCAGTAATCGGTTTAGGTTACATCGGATTACCGACAGCAGCCGTTTTTGCATCTCGAAAAATAAAAGTTATAGGCGTAGATGTAAACACAAAAGCAGTAGAAATAATTAACCAAGGAAAAATCCATATTGTCGAGCCAGACTTAGATATTGCAGTGCAGGCAGCGGTTTCATCGGGTTTTTTAAAAGCCACTACAAAAGCTGAGCCTGCAGACGCTTTTATAGTAGCTGTTCCGACGCCATTTAAAGGTGACAAACATGAACCTGATTTAAGTTATATCGAATCCGCGTGTCGTTCCATTGCACCTGTTCTCACTAAAGGCAATTTAGTCATTTTAGAATCGACTTCTCCTGTTGGAGCAACAGAGCAAATGAGTGCTTGGTTGGCAGAATTGCGGCCTGATTTAACATTTCCGCAAACGTCAGGCGAAGACTCGGACATTCGTATTGCCCATTGTCCGGAACGCGTTTTGCCAGGGCATGTGATGCGTGAGCTGATTGAAAATGATCGTGTTATAGGTGGCCTTACTCCTAAATGTTCTGCATTTGCTGTCGCGTTATACAAGAGTTTTGTACAAGGTGAGTGTATTGTAACCAATGCTCGTACAGCCGAGATGGCTAAACTTACCGAGAATAGTTTCCGTGATGTTAATATTGCATTTGCCAATGAACTTTCAATGATTTGTGATGAGTTAGATATCAATGTCTGGGAACTCATCCATTTGGCCAATCGGCATCCTAGAGTCAAGATTTTACAACCAGGTCCTGGAGTTGGTGGCCATTGTATTGCTGTAGACCCTTGGTTTATCGTTAGCAAAACCCCTGATAAAGCACGTCTAATTCGTTCTGCACGCGAAGTCAATGACAGCAAGCCTGAATGGGTCATTGAAAAAGTTAAAATTGCTATTGCTGACTTCTTGATAGCAAATCCAAGTAAAAATTTGAAAGATATTACAGTTGCATGTTATGGATTAGCGTTTAAACCAGACATTGATGATTTACGCGAAAGCCCGTCATTACAGATAGCATTACAAATCAGTGATTTCCATACAGGTAATGTCGTGTTTGTTGAACCAAATATTGAAGAATTACCAGCAAAAATTGCTGATAAAATATTGGTAGAATTTTCACATGCATCAAGTTCAGCAGATATACACCTGCTTCTTGTTGATCATAAAGAATTTAAAATAAACAAGCCGAATTCAGGCTTTATCGTAGATACTAAAGGTATTTGGCTATGAAAATTTTAGTAACTGGTGGGGCAGGTTTTATCGGTTCTGCTGTGGTACGTCATATAATAAAAAATACGAATGACTCGGTTATTAACGTTGATAAACTTACCTACGCAGGTAATTTGAATTCAATTTTAGAGATTTCAGATAGTGATCGATACGTTTTTGAACAGGCTGATATTTGTAACTCTTCATGTATGGAAGAAATATTCAAAAAACATCAACCTGATGCGATTATGCATTTAGCTGCTGAAAGCCATGTTGATCGATCTATTGATGGACCTGCAGAGTTTATTGAAACAAATATTTTCGGAACATATACCTTACTTGAGACTGCGCGTAAATATTGGAAGGATTTATCGGATTCCCGTAAACAAAGTTTTCGTTTTCATCATATATCTACTGATGAGGTTTATGGAGATTTACACGGTACCGAAGATCTATTTACTGAAACAACACCTTATGCGCCAAGCAGCCCTTATTCTGCAAGCAAAGCAAGTTCAGATCATTTAGTAAGAGCTTGGCATCGAACCTATTCACTACCAGTCATAGTTACAAATTGTTCAAATAACTATGGCCCATACCATTTTCCAGAAAAACTTATTCCAGTAATAATTTTAAATGCTTTAGCCGGTAAACCCCTACCTGTGTATGGTAAAGGGAATCAGGTACGCGATTGGTTATACGTTGAAGATCATGCTCGGGCGCTTTATAAGGTTGTAACTGAAGGTATTGTTGGGGAAACTTACAATATCGGTGGACATAACGAAAAACAAAATATAGAAGTTGTTAAAACAATTTGTAGTCTCTTAGAAGTGCTAGCGCCCATTGAAAAAATAGGTTTGGATATTCCAAACTACGAGAGCCTAATCACTTATGTTGCAGATAGACCAGGTCACGACCTACGCTATGCAATTGATGCAAGCAAGATTGAACGCGAATTAGGCTGGAAGCCCGAAGAAAGCTTTGAATCTGGTTTACGCAAGACCGTTGAATGGTATCTAAATAACAAAACATGGTGGCAGGCAGTGTTAGACGGATCTTATAAACTGGAACGTATGGGTAAAGGGGCATAAAGATGACTACTTGGAAAGGAATCGTATTGGCAGGTGGTTCAGGCACACGTTTGTACCCAATCACTCGGGGTGTTTCTAAGCAGCTGTTACCTATTTATGATAAACCAATGGTTTATTATCCTATTTCAACATTGATGTTGGCCGGAATTAGAGATATTTTGATCATTTCAACTCCGGATGATATCGATGGTTTCAAGCGTTTATTGGGTGATGGTAGCGCGTTTGGTGTAAATTTCAGTTATGAGGTGCAGCCAAGCCCAGATGGGTTGGCCCAAGCGTTTTTAATTGGTGAGCAATTTATAGGTACTGATAATGTATGTTTAGTCCTAGGTGACAATATTTATTATGGACAGTCTTTTTCTAAAACGCTGAAAAATGCTGTTTCAAAGGATGGCGGTGCGACGGTTTTCGGTTATATGGTAAAAGATCCTGAGCGATTCGGAGTCGTTGAGTTTGATTCTGAAATGAAAGCAATTTCTATCGAAGAAAAACCTGCAAAACCAAAATCAAATTACGCTGTGACTGGATTATATTTTTACGATAATAGCGTCGTAGAACTTGCAAAGCAGGTTAAGCCTTCAGCACGGGGCGAACTTGAAATTACTACTCTTAATCAGATGTATCTTGAAGCTGGTAAATTAAATGTCGAAATATTAGGGCGTGGTTTTGCATGGCTAGACACTGGGACTCATGAAAGTTTGCATGAAGCATCTTCATTTGTACAAACAATTGAACATGTTCAAGGCCTTAAAATTGCGTGTTTAGAAGAAATCGCCTGGAGAAATGGTTGGTTAACCACCGAGCAAGTTGTGAATCTAGCTAAACCGATGCTGAAAAACGAATACGGTCAGTATTTAAGACGGTTAGTATCATGCTAATAAATCCACTGCTAAAAATTGCTGTTACCGGTGCTAACGGTCAATTGGGTTTTCAGCTAGTTAAAAAATTAGTTGGCAAGGTACAGCTAAAAGCTTTCGATCGAGCTTCTTTGGATATTACTAATGAAGCCCATGTTGCTCGTCAATTATCTGATTTTGGTCCTGACATTATTATCAATGCTGCAGCCTATACGGCAGTTGATAAGGCGGAACAAGAACACGAAAAGGCGTACGCCATTAATCACCTTGGTGCTGAATATCTGGCCAAAAATGCAGAAAGGCTAAATGCCATATTAATTCACGTATCTACCGACTATGTTTTTGACGGGCAAAACGAAGAACCTTATTTAGAAACTGCACACACTAACCCCAGAAGTGTTTATGGGCGAAGCAAACTCGCAGGAGAACTTGCCGTTGCAAAGTACTGTAGCAAATATATCATCCTGCGTACCGCTTGGGTTTTTGGTGAACATGGCAATAATTTTGTTAAGACCATGCTACGGTTAGCACAAAATCGTACTGAATTAAGTGTGGTAGCTGACCAACAAGGCGGGCCAACGTATGCCGGTGACATTGCAAATGCAATTATAAGTATATGCAATCAGATAGAAATGACGAACGAAACTATATGGGGAGTTTACCATTTTAGTGGTACCCCATATGTTAGTTGGTATGAATTTGCAGTTGAAATATTTAATCGAGCTGTAGATCTAAAAGTGATCGATAAAGCGCCCACAACGAAATCTATTACGTCTGCTGAGTACCCTACACCGGCTAAGAGACCTGCTTATTCAAAGCTTAATTGCGATAAAATTGCCAAGCAGTTTTCAGTTATGCCATCCAATTGGCAGAAAGCATTAGCAAGCATTAGCTCATATAAGTGAATTCAATGAAAATTATTGATACAGATATTCCTGATGTTAAAATTATAGAGCCTGCTGTTTTTTCAGATGATCGTGGCAGTTTTATGGAAACATGGAATCATAAAGTTTTTTGCAATACGATTGGTAAACGAGAATTTTTGCAAGATAACCAATCAATATCTCATCGTGGTGTATTAAGAGGCTTACATTATCAGTTAGAACCATTTGAGCAAGGAAAACTTGTTAGAGTTTTGACAGGCAGAGTATTTGATGTTGCTGTTGATATTAGGAAAAAATCAGAAACCTATGGAAAACATGTTGCTGTAGAACTAACTGCTGAAAATAAGAAAATGCTTTGGATACCAGAAGGATTTGCTCACGGTTTTCTGTCATTAGAGAATAACACTACTTTTTTATACAAAACAACAGGTTATTATAACAAGGAGTCGGAGCGAGCATTTCATTGGAAATCTTCAGCGTTAAATATTCAATGGCCTATATTAGATAAAATAACTGTTAATGACAAAGATTCAACAGCTCCATTTTTTGAGTATTAAATAATGAAGAATACGCAGTTAGTCAAAATTCATGATGTAAAAGGCGATGAACGAGGTAAATTAATCGCTATAGAATCCGGTTTAGATATTCCATTTGAAATCAAAAGGATATTTTATATATATGGTACTTCAGTTGGTTTGCCAAGAGGTAATCATGCACATTACAAAACACTTCAATACCTTATTGCAGTTTCAGGTTCTTGTAAAGTAACGTTGGATACAGGTTTTGTCCAGAATACTTATACATTAGACAGACGAAATGTTGGGCTTTTACAGGAAGAGCTTGTTTGGGGGGTGATGCACGATTTTAGTGAGGATTGTGTTTTACTTGTTTTAGCAAGCGATCACTATGACGAATCAGATTACATTCGTGATTATCACCTTTTTGTAAGCGAGGTAAGAAAATGAATTTTATACATCCTTTGGCTGATGTAGCACAATCTGAAATCGGTGAAGGTACTAAAGTATGGCAGTTTGTAGTTATCATTAAAGGTGCGATTATTGGAAAAGATTGCAATATATGTGCACAAACACTAATTGAAGGAAATGTAATCATTGGAAATAATGTTACTCTAAAATCTGGGGTTCAATTATGGGATGGAACGCGAATTGGTGATAATGTTTTTATAGGACCAAATGTAACATTTACTAATGATATTTTCCCTCGTTCTAAAGTGTATCCAGATAAATTCACAGGCATTACAATTAAGGATTTTGCTAGTATAGGTGCTAATGCAACAATATTACCAGGTGTTACTATTGGTGAACATGCAATGATTGGAGCAGGTAGCGTAGTTACAAAAGATGTACCTGCTAAAGCAGTTGTGATTGGAAATCCAGCAAAAATTATTAGGTTTATTTAATGATCCCATTTTTAGATTTAAAAAGTATTAACGGCCACTATCGTAATGAATTAATTGAAGCTGTAGCTAGAGTAATAGATTCTGGGTGGTATATCCAAGGTGCTGAGCTAAAAGCCTTCGAGGAAGAATTTGCTGCATACTGTGGTAATAAACACTGCATAGGTGTTGCAAATGGCTTAGATGCGCTCATTTTAGTCTTACGTGCGTGGAAAGAGCTTGGTAAGTTAACCGATGGTGATGAAGTTATAGTCCCTGCGAACACATATATAGCTAGTATTCTCGCTATTACTGAAAACAGGCTAATACCGGTTCTTGTAGAACCGGATCCATCAACATTAAACATTTGCCCAAAGAATATTCTTGCAGCAATAACAAATAAAACAAAAGCAATTCTTGCTGTTCATTTGTATGGTCAATTAGCTGATATGCCTGAAATTATGGCTATTGCTTCTGAACATAATTTACTTGTGTTAGAAGATTCTGCTCAAGCACATGGCGCAGAAATTAATGGTAAAAAAGCTGGGAATTGGGGCCATGCATCAGGCTTTAGCTTTTATCCGGGTAAAAACTTAGGTGCACTTGGAGATGCTGGCGCTGTTACGACCAACGACGACCAATTGGCGTTAACGATTCGAGCACTTGGAAACTATGGAAGCCATAAAAAATATGAAAACCTATATAAGGGCGTAAACAGTCGCCTTGATGAAATTCAAGCAGCATTACTCCGTGTCAAATTGAAATATCTAGATTTAGAGACTCAAAGACGCCGAGAAATTGCTTATGCTTATATGGTTGGTATAAATAATTCATTAATAAACAAAACAAATACTGAAAGCGTGAAACTTACAGAAATGAAGAATCACGTTTATCATTTGTTTGTAATCAGATCAAAAGACAGAGTTGCCCTACAAAAGCATCTTACCGAAAATGGCATCCAAACTGTTATTCATTATCCTATACCCCCACACAAGCAACAAGCCTACAAAGATTGGAACCATAAGAATTTACCCCTGACAGAAGAGATTCATAGTGAAGTTATTAGTTTGCCTATAAGTCCTGTTATGAGTGATGAGCAAGTAAAAATTATTATTGACGCTTGTAACAGTTTTAAAGGTTAAGTGTGAATCTAGTAAAAACCAGTTTGTTAAATGGCATAGCAGTTGTAATTCGACTGCTTACGCTCCTTGGAATTAACAAAATCCTTGCTATTTATGTTGGACCTGCAGGATATGCTGCTCTGGGGCAGTTTCAGAATGTTGTTCAGATGATTACAACATTTGCAAGTGGTGCAATTAGTACGGGAGTTACTAAATATACTGCTGAATATTATGAAGATGTATCTAAACAACGACTTGTCTGGGGGACAGCCGGAACTATCGCCTTCTGCGGGTCGATATTCGCTAGTTTTTTAGTTATATTTTTTAGTGAATGGTTAGCTAAGGTATTTCTTAATAATGAAAGTTACAGTTCTGTTTTTATTTGGTTTGGAATAACACTTGTTTTGTTTGTCTTTAATACATTGTTGTTAGCAATATTAAATGGTAAAAAAGATATCTATAGATTTGTAGTAGCAAATATAGCTGGTAGTCTTTTTGCTTTATTTGTAACAACTTTGTTGTCTATAAAATATGGTTTATATGGCGCTTTAATTTCACTTGCTGTTTATCAATCACTATCATTTTTTGTAACACTTTATCTTTGCCGGAGAGTAAGTTGGTTTAAGTTTAGTTATCTCTTTGGTGCAATAGATAAGGCGACTGCTAAAAATTTAGGCAAGTTTACTGCGATGGCACTTACCAGCGCTGCTTGTTTACCAGTAAGTCATATGTTGATACGTAACCACGTTGGTGAAACATTAGGCTGGGAGGCTGCAGGATATTGGGAAGCTATGTGGCGATTAAGTTCCGCTTATTTGATGCTAGTCACGACTACATTGAGTGTCTATTACTTACCAAAGTTGTCTGAACTTAAAGATTCAATTTCTATTAAACAAGAAATTATCAATGGCTATAAAATTATCCTTCCAATCGTTATTTTGTGTGGTATATGTATTTATCTTACACGTCACTTTATAATTGAAATCCTATTTTCAACCAATTTCTCTGGTATGGAAGAGTTGTTTGCTTGGCAAATGATTGGAGATACTTTAAAAATTTGCAGTTGGATTTTAGGATATGTTTTAACAGCTAAAGCATTTTACAAAATTTTTATTGTATCAGAGATTATATCGTCCACAATGTTTTTTACACTAGTGTATTATCTAACAGATTATCTTGGTATAGAATCATTATCAATAGCACATGCGGTTAATTACCTTTTTCATTTCTTTCTTATGTTTATTGCATTAAAAGTAAAAAAAATACTATGAAAAGCCTATTAATTTTGATTAAACATCGACAAATTAAGAGATTTTTAGTTCGTTCATTTATACTAATATATAGTAAAATTAGAGTTGTAATTTATAGGATTTTATTTTCTGATAATACTCCATTATTAATTGAATGCAATTTAGTTCAGGCTACGCAGTATGTTGGTAAAGGCAAAATAGTTGTTAAGCATTCGCAACTTGGCGTTTGGCCCTCACCAAGCTTAACTGTCGGTTGTGGTTATATTGAAGCACGAGGCGAACTAGCGCATGTTTTTATAGCTGAATCTACGGTATTAAATAATAATTTTGTAATTATCGCTGATAAAAGTAGTATTCAAATAGGTAAAAACTGCTTAATAGGCCCAGGTTTCTTTGTTACTGATTCTGATTTCCATGGATTATCAGTCTCTAAACGACTAAGTAATGACTATAATTGTGAATGTGTGCATATCGAAGATAACGTTTTCATCGGTGAAGGGGTTAAAGTTCTTAAAGGTGTAACTATTGGCCGCGGATCTGTGATTGGAAGTGGAAGTATCGTAGTTAAAGACGTAGAGCCTAACTGCATATATGCTGGCGTTCCAGCTAGAAAAATAGCTAATTTATGAAATTTAATTTCTAATTTTATAATTTATTTAATAAACATATCAAATAATCTGATTATATTTATTTTTTCTTCAACTTCAACTTCAACTTCAACATCAATACTAATATTAAATTTATCTCTCTAGGGTTCTTAAATTGATTAACAAATACGGTGTAAGCTTTTTAATGCTTAGTTATAACCACGCTGAATTCATCGAATCTAGTATCATGAGTATTTGCAGTCAAATGAATTACATTCCAGATATTGAAATAATACTCATAGATGATGGTTCTACTGATAATACCTTTGATATTATACAAAATTTATCTTCTAAAATAGATAAATCCATAAGCTTAAGAACATATTTTTATGACCATTCAGGAATTAGTTCTATATCAAAAAATTTTCAAAAATTAATTGATCTTTCGACTAAAAAATATGTATGTTTTATCGCTTCAGACGATACTTATGTTCCCGATGCATTCAAAGATCAAATATTAATTATGGAGAAAGATAGTACAATAAAGGGGGTATTCTCAGATGGATTAAATGTTTATCCACATGGTTTAAAACATCGCTCCATGGGTAAAAGAGATAGAGATGTTCTTTCAAACGGTTCTGTAGACTACGTTTTAAGTTATATAACAAACAACACGCCTAGTTTATTTATTCAGTCATGTATTGTTGACGGTGATTTTATAAGGTCCTATCAGGCTTTTGATCTTGAAATGATCGCTGATGACTGGGTCTTCAATATAAAATTTTTCTCGGAGCTCAAAAGAAATAACTACAATTTCCGGTTTTGCGATAAACTAGTTTTTGTAAGGAATATACATGGTGAAAATACATCTAGAAATGTTTTATCACAATATTCTCGAATAAGACAAGTTGCTGAAAAATATTGTGAAAGAAAGGAAATGATCAAATCACAGGCTTTTTGGTATTCCTTTTATATAGGTATAAGGAATAAAGATTCAAAAGTTCTTAAAACTTTGCTCACCCGACATTTTGATACATGGTTAGTTCTTTTACCTACAGTTATTGAATTTTTTAAACTATTTTTTACAAAAATTTTTAAGCGTTAGTTTATGAAAGTTTCAACAACAGGAAATTTTACTTCATCATTTTTTTTATTTTTAATTGTATTTTTCAATTACTATAATCCCATTAACGTTTATCTAACTCTTATTATAAACCTGACCGCATCTTTTTTGATTTTTTCATTATCTAGAAGCTTAGCTTTTAATCGCTCATATTTTATAGTGCTAATTCCGACACTTATTTTTCTATATGTTGGTTTTCTAAGCATATTTTTAGGTAGTGTGGACGTGTACGTCGCAGGTAAATATTTTAGAGTATGGCTTTCATGTTTGTTATTATATTATATATTCAACAATTCCAGATGGACTATTAATGAGTTTTTTTTATCCATAGCTGCTGTTCTTTTCGCTCATGTACTTTTTATCTACCTACAAATTTTCTTTCCAAGTATTTCTATACCAATGGCAGGGATATTTGGGATGACAGGAGCAGATGACTTTTTTTCGGAATATAGTAACCGCAAGATGGGTTTATCATCCAGCTTTGATACAGCATCATTTATATCATTGTTGTCTTTTACTTTTTTTACTCTTTCGTTCAAGGCTTTTGGTAATTTTATTTTTTTATTTCTTGCTTTATTTTCTTTTGGCGCATCATTTATGTCTTCTAGATTAGGCATGCTATTAGCTATCCTTATTTTCTTTTTTCTTTTCATACCTGCTTTTGTTAAGTCAGGTACTAAATTGATGCTCTTAATAGGATTTTTCATTATTAGTATTATTTTTTATTTGTCGTTTGATGTTATTTTTTCGATTGTATTGCACAGTATGGGATCCGATTCAGCGGTAGCAAGTCCTGTTTTAAGTGAATATGGAACTACTGGAACTGTTAATCATTTATTTGGTTCTCACCTTTTGATGTTATTTGAATTAAATAACTTAGAATATATATTTGGTAAAGGCGTTGATCCTGACGGTACTGATATTGGATACGTTAAACTTATTTTTCATATAGGTGTTATTGGTACGTTGGCGATTACTTTTTTGTACATTTTAGCTTTTGTGAATATAAAAAAAATGGATGCGCCACTTTGTACTAGAACCATGATAATACGAAAATTTTTTCTTATTTTCATAATCCTCACATTCTTTATGAACTATAAAAGTTTGGAATTGTATAGCCGTGGTTCAACAGAACTTTTTGTAATAATATACGTTTTTTTGGTTTCAAGTATAAGATCGAAATTACTAATTTAAATTATCTTAGATTTTTATATTGTCTTGTAGAAAATTAATAATTTAATTTTTATTTTATAAAGTTTAATCTTAATTAAGGATCATTAAATGAAATCTTTCATCTTTGTTGTTACAAATTTTAACAACACAGGATTTACTGAAAGAATGCTTGATTCGCTAATCCATATTTCGGAAAATTCGCATGTGTATGTAGTGGACAACAACAGTGTTATCGATGAAAAGACGAAACTTCAGTCTCTACAATCTAAGTATCCTCAGTGGGTTACTGTTATCTTTAATGACAGTAATTTGGGATATTTCGAAGGACTAAATGTCGGTATTAGAAGTGCTAGAAAAGAGTATCCGGAAGTTCCCTATATTATAGCTGGGAATAATGATTTACTTTTCCCTCACAACTTCGCAGAACAAATAAGCATTTGTAAACCTGTTTTGGATAAATATCCGGTTGTTTCTCCAGATATTCGAATGTTAGATGGTACGCCTCAAAATCCCCATGTAATTTCAGGGATCAGCAAGGTACGTGAGTTTATTTATGATCTTTATCATTCAAGTTATTGGATGGCAGGAATTATTGTACGTCTTGCTAAGCTAACCCATAAGTTTACCGACCGAAAAGATGAAAAACAGTTTGCTGTAGCGCAAGAAATACACCAAGGTTATGGTGCATGTTACCTATTGACACCAAATTTTTTTGAGCATTTTGACGAGCTTTGGGCTCCAACTTTCCTGATGTATGAAGAGTTCTTTTTGTCAAAGCAACTTGAGCAAAAAGGTTTTAAAACGTACTATGAACCACGAATTTCTGTTACCCATTACTGCCACGCGTCGACGGGTATGATACCTGGAAAATTGAAGTGGCAATATTCTTGCCAAGCGCACAAAGAATATCGTAAATACGTGAAGGTTTGGTCTTAAAGGATTTAATATATGCGTGAATATAAAATTTGTACAAGATGTGTAATGGATACAAGTGATTCGAAAATTGTTTTTGATGAAAAAGGTGTGTGTGATCATTGTATTACCTTTGATAGAGACATTAAGCCCAATTGGCATACCGACGATGTTGGGTTTCAAAAAATATCCGCAATTGCCGATAAGATTAAAGATGAGGGTAAGGGTAAACCTTTTGATTGCATTATTGGCATGAGCGGCGGTATTGACAGTTCCTACCTAACTTACTTAGCAAAAGAAAGGCTTGGTTTACGACCGCTTGTATTCCATGTTGATGCTGGTTGGAACTCTCAAACAGCTGTGAACAATATTGAAAAAATTGTAGATAAGCTTGGGCTTGATCTTTATACAGAGGTGATCGATTGGGAAGAAATGAAAGATTTGCAATTAGCTTTTATCAAATCTGGAGTTTCGCATATAGATAGTCCACAGGACCACGCTTTCTTTGCTACTATGTATAAGTTTGCTTCACAATATAAAGTTAACTATATTTTAACTGGTGGTAACTATAGCACTGAGTGTGTTCGTAACCCTTTAGAGTGGATGTATTATCAATCTGATGCTACTCAGTTAGTAGATATCCATAGAAAATTTGGCTCTATCCCTCTGAAGAATTATCCAGTTACAAATATTCTGTGGCACAAAGTATATTTACCATATATCCGCGGTATCAAGTTAATTCGTCCACTTGACTATATGCCATATCACAAGGAAGAAGCGACCCAATTCTTGGTTGATAACTTTGGTTATCAGCGATACGCGCAGAAACATTTTGAGTCTCGCTTTACCAAGTTTTATGAAGGGTATTGGCTTCCTAAGAAGTTTGGCTATGACACACGTAAAGTTCAGTACTCAAGTCTAATTTTAACCGGCCAAATGACTCGTGAAGAAGCATTAGAAAAACTTCAACATCCTGCATATGACGAAGATAGTATCCGCAGTGAATTTGAATATATCGCTACTAAATTGGGTATTACAGTCCAAGAATTACAAGGATATATGGACGCACCTAACAAAACGTATAGAGATTATAAAAATCAACAAAGTATCTATGACTTGGGTGCTAAAGTGATGAGAGCCTTCGGCCTTGAAAAAGGAGGCAAACGTTGATTGGTATTATCGATTATGGATTAGGTAATATTAGTGCTTTTGCGAATATTTTTAAGCAGTTGAATATTCCTTTCAAACAGGTTAAAAATCTTGATGATTTTGACTCCGTCACTAAGTTGATTTTACCTGGTGTTGGCGCTTTCGATTATGCCATGAAGTTACTCAATGATTCAGGTATGCGTGATAAACTAGACGATCTTGTTTTGAACGAAAGAATTCCGGTATTAGGTGTTTGCGTAGGTATGCAAATAATGGCTGACTTAAGTGAAGAAGGCGTTTTGCCTGGCCTCGGCTGGGTATCTGGTTCTGTGCGTAAGATTGATATATCAAAGCTTAATCATAAACCGACAATTCCTCACATGGGTTGGAATCAAGTTCATCCTAAAAAAGATCTAGATATATTTAGCGGAATAGATTACCAACAAGGATTCTATTTTCTTCATTCTTATTATTTTTGTGCGAATACTGAAGACGACATTCTCGCTGTTGCTAATTATTCAGGTGATTTTTCTTGTGCCATACACAAAGGTAATATTTATGGCTTTCAATTTCATCCCGAAAAAAGCCTTTCAAATGGCGTCACTCTTCTAAAGAATTTTGCGAACTTAGTATCATGTTAAGATCTAGAATTATTCCATGCTTGTTAGTTAAAAATAAGGGCTTGGTAAAAACGGTTGGTTTCAAAGAGCCAAAATACGTTGGTGATCCAATTAATGCCGTCAAAATTTTTAACGAGAAGCAAGTAGATGAACTCGTTGTACTAGATATCGATGCATCTCGTGATAATCGAGAACCCGATTACAGAATGATAGAGAATCTTGCTACAGAATGTAGGATGCCATTTTGTTACGGCGGTGGTATCAAAACCGTAGAGCAAGCAGTAAAAATTAGTAATCTAGGTGTTGAAAAAGTTGCTTTGGGTTCGGCGGCGCTTGAAACCCCTGAGTTAATTACACAAATTTCTGATGCTATCGGAAAGCAAAGTGTTGTAGTCGTACTCGATGTTAAAAAGTCCTTTTTTGGTAGTTATGAATGTTACATCCTAAATGGTAGCAAAAAAGTTAAAGGCGATTTAGTCGAAATTGCTAAGAAAATGCAGCAACTAGGAGCTGGCGAAATTGTCGTTAACTCTATTGATAATGACGGTAAAATGTCAGGTTATGATCACAAACTAATTAAAATCGTTAGAGATGCTGTTGATATTCCCTTAACCGTTTTAGGTGGTGCAGGTTCACTCGACGACATCAAATCAGTGATCGACGAGCATAAAATTATAGGTGTTGCAGCAGGCAGTCTTTTCGTTTTCAAAGGTGCTTATCGAGCAGTTTTGATTAACTACCCATCTATTGATGACAAAAAGCGGCTAAATAAATATTAATTCTCCTTCCTTTTCCAGTTCCTTCGAAGGCTAAGTAATGAAACAAATTCTCCAAGACCTTGCAAAAGGCGGCACTACAGTTGTGCATGCTCCGACACCCTCTGTAAGTTCGGGCAATTTATTAATAAATACAACCTGTAGCTTAATTTCTGCTGGCACTGAGCGGATGCTGGTTGATTTTGGTAAAGCCTCATTGATTGATAAAGCAAGACAGCAACCTGAAAAGGTCAAGATGGTTTTGGAAAAGGTCCAAACTGATGGGTTATTGACTACGGTCGATGCTGTTCGTTCTAAGCTAGGGCAACCACTTCCCCTTGGTTATTGTAACGTTGGTGTGGTGTCACAAGTTGGCCGTGGCGCTGAGCAATTTAAGCCAGGTGATCGTGTTCTTTCTAACGGCCCTCATGCAGATGTTGTGCGTGTCCCTAAGAATCTATGTGCAAAGATCCCTGATAATGTGTCTGATGAAGCAGCTGCATTTACTGTTGTTGCTAGTATCGGGTTACAAGGCATACGGTTAGTTGCGCCAACGTTAGGCGAGTCAGTGGTCGTCACTGGTGTTGGCCTTATTGGATTGTTGACCGTTCAACTTCTACGTGCTCAGGGTTGTCGAGTCCTTGCAATAGATTTTGATCAACGCAAACTTGAGCTTGCCAAACAGTTTGGTGCTGAAATTTGTAACCCTGGTACGGGTGAAGACCCAATCGCAGCGGGTATGGCATTTAGTCGCCGTAATGGTGTTGATGCTGTTATTATTACGGCGTCCACTAAATCTAACGACCCAGTCACACAAGCCGCTCGTATGAGTCGTAAACGTGGCCGCATCGTATTGGTAGGTGTGACTGGTTTGGAGCTTAATCGCGCAGATTTTTACGAGAAAGAATTGAGTTTCCAAGTTTCTTGTTCTTATGGGCCAGGCCGATATGAGCCTGATTATGAACAAAAAGGTTTGGATTATCCGTTGCCATTTGTGCGTTGGACTGAACAACGTAATTTTGAAGCAGTGCTTGATATGCTCGCAGCGGGGGCGTTAAACGTCGAAGCCTTAATCACCCATCGGTTTATTTTTGAGAATGCAGCTGATGCTTATGCTGTGCTGACCGACGATAAATCTGCGCTGGGCATATTGTTAAAATACCCAAGCGAGTTTGCCGGGCGTCACGTCAAGTCAGTTGCTCTCAAAACAACGTCGTTTAGTGCTGGCCAACCTGTACTTGGGTTTATCGGCGCTGGTAATTATGCGTCACGTGTACTACTTCCTGCATTTAAAGCTGCGGGCGCACAATTACATACTATTAGTACCTCTGGTGGCATCAACAGTGTTATTCATGGTGAAAAAGCCGGTTTTGCCAGTGCATCCACTGATACTCAGGCTTTGCTTCAAAACCAAGAAATAAACACCGCGGTTATCGTTACCCAGCACAATACCCATGCTTACTTTACTGAGCATGCCTTAAGACAAGGTAAGCATGTGTTTGTCGAAAAACCACTGGCTATTACCAATGAAGAACTTGATAAAGTTGCAAAGGCTTATTCGGATACTGACGGTAAACAATTGTTAATGCTTGGCTTTAACCGGCGTTTTGCACCGCAAGTACAGAAAATGAAAGCATTGCTGAGCGCGGTCAAAGAGCCAAAATCGTTTATTATGACGATGAACGCTGGCGCTATTCCAGTCGATCATTGGACGCAAGACAATAGCATCGGCGGCGGTCGGATCATCGGTGAAGCATGCCATTTCATCGATTTAATGCGTTATTTAGCAGGTTCTGAGATTGTTTCAGTGCAAGCTCGCCGCATGGGCGATAATGCCCATCAAGCCATCACAGAAGATAAAGCAGCCATTATTTTAGGCTTTGCTGATGGTTCGTTTGGCACAATTCATTATTTTGCCAATGGTTCGTCGAGCTTTCCTAAAGAACGCATCGAAGTATTTGCAGCAGGTAAAGTTTTACAACTCGACAACTTCCTTAAACTCAAAGGGTTTGGCTGGCCAGGTTTTTCAAAGATGAATCTCTGGCGTCAAGACAAAGGCCAAGCAGCATGTTGTCAGGCATTTTTATCAGCAATAAAAGAAGGCAAAGCCTGCCCAATTCCCGCAGAGGAAGTGTTTGAGGTGGCAAGAGTCTCTATTGATGTTGCCGAACAATTGCGCTCACAGCAGGGTTAGTAATGCTGCCTGTCCATAAATTTTCAAGGCTTTACCATACGGTAAAACCGTTGCGCTTTGAACAAATCGCTTATCGACTGTTGTATAAATTACGCCCGTTAAGAAAAGTTCCACCGACCTCAATAGATGTACGATGCGCCGACTGGGTGTGGCGCTCTCCAGAGTTTGTTGGCTCTTCGTTTATAGACGATTGCACAGTTCGTTTTTTGAATTTAACCGGCAATGTTCTTTTGGCTGAGCATTGGAATAACCCTGAGTTTGAGAAGCTTTGGTTATACAATTTGCATTACTTTGATGATTTGAATTCGGTTGATAACAGTCAGCGCTTGTCCATTCAAACAAGCCTAGTGAACCGCTGGATCAAAGAAAACCCTCCTGTGTCAGGCAATGGCTGGGAACCCTATCCGTTGTCGCTGCGTATTGTGAATTGGGTAAAGTGGTATAATCGTGCTGGCATTCAAGACCCGTCCGTGATCCAAAGCCTGTACGCTCAGGCGACGGCGCTGACGAAACAGCTTGAATACCATATTCTTGGTAACCATCTATTTGCAAATGGTAAAGCCCTCGTGTTCGCTGGTACCTTTTTGCAAGGTGTAGAGGCTAAACGCTTTTTAGATATAGGCTTGAAGATCCTAAAACGCGAAATTCCTGAGCAGTTTCTTGAAGACGGTGGGCATTTTGAACTAAGTCCAATGTATCACTGTATCTTGTTACTCGACTTGTTGGAACTGATACAGCTGACAATTGTGACCCAGCATTCAAAGCTAAAAGCGCAAGAGGTTTATTGGCGGTCCGTCGCTCAAAAGGCGTTAAACTGGCTAACAGTAATGTGTCATCCAGACGGTGAGGTCAGTTTTTTTAACGACAGCGCTATAGGGATCGCTGCATCGCCGAAGCTGTTGTTTGACTATGCGCAAAGCCTCGGTTTTTCAGCAACGCCTGCACATACCACTAAGCTGCAAACACTGGCTGCCAGTGGTTATAGTAAAGTGACTATGCCACAGCATGGGCTTCTTTTTGACCACGCTCAGGTTGGTCCTGACTATTTACCTGGGCATGCCCATGCCGATACATTAAGTTTTGAGTGGTCGGTGGGTCTTCAACGTGTCTTTGTAAATTCAGGTACATCCATTTATGGGGTTAGCGCTGAGCGCTTAAGACAGCGTAAAACCGCTGCCCATAATACGATAGTTGTTGATGATGAAGATTCTTCCGAGGTTTGGAGTGGCTTTCGCGTCGCTAGACGTGCCAAGGCTATTCTTAAACAAGCCGTTGAATCAGCGACTGAGGTTGTAATTCAAGCATCGCACGATGGTTATCGTAGGCTGAAAGGTAAAGTAACGCATCAACGCACTATAACTGTCTCTGCCTCGAAATTAGTTATTGACGATATGTTGAACGGTTCTTTCACTACAGCTATTGCGAACTTTCATTTGCATCCTGATATTGTCGCACAGCAAATTGATCACCATCGTTTGCAGCTATCATTACCCAATGGGGAACAAATCTCGTTTGTTTCAACAGGGATGTGTAAATTAGTAACCACCACATGGCATCCTAGATTTGGCCAGTCCGTACCAAATCAAAAGATTGAAGTAAAGCTTTCTAATTCGACGTTAGCCACATCGATTACGTTGCTATAGGGATATATCTTTGAAAATACTAGTGTTGTCGTTTTATTTTCAACCAGATCTTTGTGCTGGTTCGTTCCGTTGTACCGCTCTTATCGAGCAGCTTAAACAGCAACTGGATGTAGAAATTGAAGTGATCACGACATTGCCTAATCGTTATGCGTCTTTCGCTGCAGATGCACCTAAATATGAACGAAAGGATGGCGTGGAAATCCATCGAATTCCGTTGCCGTCGCATAAAAGTGGCATGTTGGACCAAATTAAAGCATTTGCAACCTTCTATAAACAGGCAGCCAGCATTGCAAAAGACAAGCAATACGATATGGTATTTGCGACATCTTCTCGTTTATTTACTGCGTTTTTGGCGGCTCGAATTGCTCGCCGGAAAAATTTGCCATTGTATCTCGATATCCGAGATATTTTTGTCGACACCATTAAAGACGTATTGCCTGCAAAAATTACATGGTTGGCAAAGCCGTTGTTTTCTCTTGTAGAGGGCTATACCTTTCGTTCAGCGCAGCGGATTAACCTCGTATCCAAGGGATTTGCAGAATACTTTACTGAACGCTATGGCAAAGCTGAGTATCGTTGGTTTACTAATGGTATTGATAACGAATTTTTGCAGGTAGCCCCGAACACTGCATCTTCGAAGACGTCATCCAAGACGGTGACCGTACTTTATGCTGGCAATATTGGTGAAGGGCAGGGGTTGCATACCATCGTTCCTCAGTTGGCTGATAAGCTGGGTTCAGATGTGATCTTACGCATTATTGGTGATGGTGGCCGTAAATCAGTGTTGCAGGAAGCCGTAAGAGGTATAAAAAACGTAGAATTACTGCCGCCCGTTGACAGGAAGCAATTGATTGCCGAGTATCAAAATGCGGATGTGCTGTTCTTGCATTTAAACGATTACCCAGCTTTTACCAAGGTGCTCCCATCGAAGATTTTTGAGTATGCCGCTCTTGGCAAACCTATACTGGCTGGGGTAAATGGTTTTTCGGCCACTTTTTTAACTGAAGAAGTCTCAAATTCAGCCGTTTTTTACCCAGGGAGTGGCGACCATGCCGCAGAAGTGTTTAAACAATTGTCCCTACAAACGACACCAAGACCTGAGTTTATACAAAAATTCTCGCGAGCATCAATCATGCTGCAAATGGCAGAAGACATAGTCGGTTTTGCCAAGGAGTATCGTCAAAAATGACTGCGAAAATCCTCCTAACTGGTGCCACAGGCTTTGTTGGTCGACAAATACTCGCTAAGTTGCCGAGCGATACTCATGTATTTGGTCGAAGTAAACCCGAGCAAGCGTGCCTTTTTTTTTCGGGAGAATTACATGCAAACACCGATTTCCGTAAAGCATTACAAGGGGTTGAAGTCGTCCTCCATTGTGCTGCGAGAGCGCATGTGATGCATGAAACTGCCGAAAATGCGGCCCAGTTGTATGAAGACGTTAACACATTAGCTACGCTGTCTTTAGCAAGGCAAGCGGCTGAATTGGGTATTAAACGATTTATTTTTATTAGTACTATCAAGGTTAATGGCGAATCTACACTAGAAGGTAAACCGTTTCGAGCAAGCGATACTGCCCATCCGCAAGATGACTATGGTTTGTCTAAAGCCAAAGCAGAGAATGGCTTGCGTGAATTAGCACAAAAAACTGGCATGGAAATCGTTATTATCCGTCCGCCATTAGTGTATGGACCCGGTGTGAAAGCCAATTTTGCCGCTATGCTCAAGCTGGCAGGTAAGAATCTTCCATTACCATTAGGCGCCATACATAATAAACGCAGCTTAGTTGCTGTAGGTAACTTAGTAGATCTTGTGATTCGATGCATAGAACATCCGAATGCGGCTAATCAAACGTTCTTAGTCAGCGACGATTCTGATGTTTCGACAACAGCATTATTGCAAACGATGACACGTTGTTTTGGCAAAAAACCTTGGTTGTTGCCTGTTCCTGCGCCTTTATTGCGTGGAGTTGCCGCCCTAGTTGGTAAACAAGCGGTTATTGACCGTCTTTGTGGTAACTTACAAGTTGATATTACGCATACCAAAAAAATGTTAGATTGGGTACCTCCTTTAACTTTTGAACAGGCTATCAAACAATGTGCCGAATCACTCAATCGGTAGATCTGCAAATCAGTTCGTTTTCCAACATGATTTGTCTTCCCTTTTTTATTGTTGCACTTTGAACATCAATTGAGGATTTATGTTACTTCGTTTGTTAGATATATTTTTTGCCGTTGTTGGTTTAATTTTGGGGTTTCCTATCCTTATAGTGCTTACTATCATTGGCCTATTTGATACCGGTTCACCAATTTTTCGACAAGTGCGTGTTGGCCGAAATAAAAAACCATTTACCTTGGTAAAGTTCCGTACCATGAAAGTAGATACAGCAAGTGTTGCTAGTCACTTGGCTAGTGCCAGTTCTATTACGCCGTTTGGTGGTTTTTTACGTAAAACGAAACTCGATGAATTACCCCAACTATGGAATGTACTTTGGGGTGAAATGAGTTTGGTTGGGCCAAGGCCTTGCTTGTTTAATCAACAAGAACTAATTTGTGAACGTGACAAGCATGGCGTTTTTTTGGCAAGACCAGGCATAACAGGCCTTGCTCAAGTGAATGACATTGATATGTCGACCCCTGTCTTGCTTGCAGAGACAGATGCCAAAATGCTTAAATCTCTAAATACGATGAATTATTTCCGATTTATCCTTTTGACCGTCGGCGGCAAGGGGATGGGCGATCGAGTTAAGCCTCTATAGTTTTGCACATACAGAGGCCAAAACAATTTCTCTAAGCGTTGTTTTGAGAAAAGTCTTAGTTGAAAGTGTCTGTTTATAGTGTGTTTTATGTCGATGGCTAGGAAAGGTAATAAAACTTTCCGTTGCCAAAAATTTATTTTCGGGTAATCTTGCGGAATCTTAAAGAAGGAGTTTATTTATGAATAAATTATTAGTTGGTTTAGTTGCCGTTGCTGCGTTTGGGGTTGTGGCTCAAGATACTACTTCTACAACAGCTACATCTACAACAGCAACAAATACAACTTTAGTTGGTTCTTTAACAACTACGACCGTTGTTGCAGGAACTGTGGCTGCAGGTGTTGTTGCAGCAGTTGTGTCCAATAGTGATGGTGCTGCTGAACCAGAAGTTCCAGTTAAGACTTTGAAATGTCAAGGTACAGATCCTCTAGTTAATGGAGTATGTGTTCGTTCTTCGGTTGTTACTTCAGTAACCGGCTCTGGTACTGGTACTGCAACAACGACCATTACTGTTCCTGTTACCTCAACTTACGCACCAACTCTGCAGTAAGTATTTATTAGGAAAGGCCACTCTGCCGAGTGGCCTTTTTGTTTGCGTTTGGCTTAGGGAAATCGCTAAATGCCTTTGAAGCGGCTTTTGTTAGTTTTACCTCTTGTGCTTTCCTCTGCGTGTTCTTCAACGTTGTTAGCGTATAAAGAAACTCTGTCTTTAGCTTTTTTTGGTGCTGAACCAGCCTCTTATACCAAGCAACAACTTCTAGCAACCTCTCAACAGTTAATGTACGTCTCTGTCGGTGATGCTTCCCGTGTATCGTTAGAGCTAGCTTTGCAAAGCCAAAACCAATCGACTTGGCGTTCAGGGGATAAAGGTGGGTTAGTTTTTGTTCACCATCGCCTTGTTCGAACTTTGGGCTTTAAGCAAAACCTATTGCAACTGGCTGCACCTAAAATGCAACCTGGTGACGCTATTTCCGTCCATAGCAAGGTGGGCCAATCTGCTCGTTTACAGCTGCTGCAAGACGATGCTCGTTATAGCAATTTGCTGTTAGAGAGTCGTATCGTCGGTCGGGACAAGGTGCTTTGGCAGTATGATGATTATCAAGCCAATGCATTGCTCATCACGGAACAGTTAGCCAGCACTGATGCTAATGTTGGTTTTAGTGTTCAGCAGCAGTATTGGTTTGACCTATCGACCGGCCAGTTACTGCAAACCATACAACAACCTAGTCCTAGCATGCCGTCGTTTAATATTGTGATGATTTCAACGGCAGCCCGGTTAGCTCCAACGAAGGGCACGCCGTGATGTTGAATTTTAAATGTATTACCTTGCTGTCAGCGCTCTTTTTCACCGTCACTAATACCTTTGCGCTTGAGCTTATACCAGATAGTGTTCAGTCGATGCAGCCGCAGCCATTGAGTGACATCGCTAGTTTTCCGGTGCTGATCGAACATAAAGGGCAATACCAAGCGTTTGCCGAGCCACCGCGCTTAGCCATCGCGCTGTATCAATATCATCAGCAAACCGATATCTATTGGCCAACGGCCCGCCTGTACCAATTGAATACGGCGGATAATGTACGGATTAATCAGCTTCGCCTGCAGGTGGTAGCCGCACTTAAGCATTTAACTCGAAGCCATGCTCGGGATAAACGCCTAGCCATGCAACTGATTGAGTTGGCAAATACCTTGGATAGTTTTCAGTATGCCAAGCCGCTTGATATTGTGTTAGACCCAAGCCTGACGTTAGTGGACCCTAAAGCCAACCCTAGACTTACAACCGGTCGTTATTTATTGGCAACACCGCAGCGTCGCGGCGCAATTGCCTTTATCGGCTTAGGTGGTCAAGTATTTCAGCCTTTAGAGCCAACGCAGGCCGTCTGGCAATTATTTGCAGATTCTAAATTTGCTGCCCAACAGCAGGTGGATGAACTGTGGTTAATTGAACCACACCAACCGCTCCGAACTATTCCGGTGGCCAGCTGGAACCGGCAACAGCTGTTTGTTAATGTGGGGGCTTTGTTGTTTGTGCCATTACCACAGGCTGTATTAACGGATGAGTTTAGCCAGCTAAACCACCACATTGCTGAGTTATTGTCGTACAGGGTGAGTCAATGACAGTGCCGTTTGTATTCAGAGCCTCATTGTTGGCCCTTTCTATCCAGGCGGCTTATGCCGCAACCCCGCTCGAGCCTTTTGCCATGAGCCCTGTCTATGGTCAAGCTGTGCA
>JACCEA010242569.1_pt1 | contig 24578 bp, 24 predicted proteins | sample 7449851 | NCBI WGS metagenome assembly JACCEA01 (sample SAMN15323453, study PRJNA562643) | freshwater metagenome | isolation source: river surface water | place: USA:Blue River Watershed | collected 2017-08-18 | reverse complement strand
TGCTACACCGAACAAATACCGTATAGGAAATGCTGTTATGAACAATCATTTTGGATTAATTACAATCGATTGGAACAAGACCTTTCCTGAAGTGAAAATGGAGATTTGGGATAACAAAGATCAAGTGCGAATTTTGCAGACAGTTAGCATGCAGGAACTTCAAGTTAAATAATCAAGGTAAATACTTTTTGCAAATTTTATAAGGTTCCAAGCATTTAAGAAAGCCATTCAGTTTCTTTTTTGAATAGTTTGAAAGTATATTTTTCGCCTCTTTTTTATCCTTTCTTATTGCATATAATTCAGCTCTGTTTGGAACAATATTCATACGATGAATGTAATGTAAGCCATCCCCAATAACCGATATTCCAACTTTGAACTTGGCCGTTTCATTGTTGTTCATTGTAATCACTTTTCGATCTTTTGGAATCGATTGAAATAAACTAAAACCGGTATAATTCGCTTTGATTTTAGCCAATTCCTTCTTTTCTGAAAGTCCCATTAATTCCATCAATGTTGGCGCAATATCAATGGTTGAAGTTGTTGCCGTCAAATTCTTTTTAAACTGAGTTAAATTCAACTTTTTACGAAGCGATTCAGGTAAATAAATCATCAATGGAACTGAAATTGCTTCAGTATAATAACTATCGACATGACCAATATTGTTGTGATCTTTCAAAGATTCACCATGATCACTTGCTATAACTAGAACCGTATTTTTCAATTTTCCAGTTCGTTTTAAATCATCTAATAATTGACCCAGAACATAATCTTGGTAACGGATTGAATTATCATATTCGTCGATAAAAGCCCCGGACCATTTCACGTGATTTGACGGAATTTTATACGGATAATGTGTCGCATTTAATTGCACTACTCCAAAGAAATTTCGATTTGAAGGAGCATTAATTTCTTCCCTTAAATGATCAATCGTAAACTTATCGTCAATTCCCAAATCATTAAAAAACGGCTTTCCACTGCGCTCTTTGTACCACAAATGATCCAATTTTGCCGTAGCGTAAAATCGATCAAAACGATACCATTTCAAACTGTGAGACGACAAAAAGAAAGTGCGATAATTCAACATGTTTCCAAAATCCCATAAAAAAGGTTGGCTGTAGAAGACCTCTTTTTCCTGATAAGGTCCTGTTCCAGTTAAAACTCCTGGAACAGCTAACATTGTTGTTGATGAAACAGTGTAAGGATGTTTAAAAATGAAAAAGTTGTTTTGTTGTTCTGTCTTAAAACGCTCTAAATTCGGTGTTGTTTGTCGTTTGTATCCATACACTTGTAAGTTTTGATTTCTCAAGCTTTCAAGCACGATAACAAGGACATTAAAATCTCTTTTTTCAGCGTATTTCGGCAAAACATGAGGTGTTCTTTTTCCAAGTCCTTTTCCCTTAAATTGCCGATTTGATTCGTACGTTGCAATATGTCGAACAATATCACTCGAAAAATTGGTATCTACAAGATAACATTGATCGTACTTTTTAATTTTGACAACCAATAAAGTGAATAAACCAGCATAAACAAGAAAAACTGGTAAAAGAAACTTGGGTCTACTCAATGAAATTTCATTGCGTAAAATTCGATTAAACCACCAGAAAAGAGCAGAAAAACCAATGGTAAAGAAAACAATATCTTGAAATTTTATTGTGTCTTTTAACAACACAAATGCACTAGTAGGTTCGTTTTTAAAATATTCAATGGTATAATAATTCGGATAAAAACCATTGAAGTAATAAAAGATGTAGGAGCCAATAATCGATGCGACAAGATAAAGACAAAACCCACTTAACAATAGTATAAATAGAACTTTACGTTTTCGAAATCGCTGCAAAATGGCCATGCTTATCAAATAAAACAACCATGAAACGACAATAGAAAGCAGGTAAAATCCGACTTGTTTTTTTGAATACAGTTCAAGCAATGAGGAACGCAAAATTACATCCACAAGGGTGTAAAGAAGAGGAAAAATAAACAGTAAAACCTTCGAACTTCGCTTTGTCATTCAACCCATTTTGAGTTGACAATATTAATCAAATATTAAGAGTTTAACTTATTTCTATTCAGACAAAAAATACAATCCATTGAATGAATTGCATGATGCAGAACCGATTTTACAATTTTCTTCGATCACATTAATTTTATCAGATGAAACTTGAAACTCAATAATGCATGCCCCTGCAGTGTACTGAAATGTCGTTAATTCATCATCCATTGGATACATAACTCCATCCAAAATAGTTCCTTCACATCCATCACTTTCTATTCCATAAAGAGAAAATCCAACGTCACCTTCAACGCCATACAAGATCAATTCAGCTCCATCTTCTCGCACAAATAGAAACTCTTCAGAATCTTCACCAACATATTCTTCTTCGGATGGTAAAGAATAATATTCAGAGGTTGTTCCATCATTATTGTACACCGTTAGCAAATTAAATCCTGCCTCATCCACTGAAAATCCAACTTCAAGTTTTCTTCCTCCTTTTGATTCTAATTGAATTTCCATGTGACCATTTGGTCCATCACAATGTCCATAACCGGTTTCACTTGAAATCGTTTCCAATCCTTGATAAAGCTCAAACTCAACTAAAAAACAATCCGATGCAACTTCGTCCATTGTATAAATTAAGAAGCCGTTCGTCAATTCTTCGTTTACATACGAACCGAAAAATTGAGGATCTAATTGAGAAAAAGAAAATGTATTTGTGAAACAAATCGCAAGAAATAAAAAGAAAGATTTCATAGATGGAAAATGATTTTGAATCAAATGTATCGAATTAATTTATTTCTTAAACGATAATTCTATTTTTACGGCAAGAATCAATTTGAATATTTGAATATTTGAATATTTGAATATTTGAATTTAAGTAGATTAATATGGAATTGAAAACTGTTGCCGAATCAGAAACAACCATTACGGAATTAATGATTCCTTCATATGCCAATTTTGGCGGAAAAGTTCATGGTGGAATTCTGCTTTCCTTGATGGACAAAGTCGCTTATGTTGTTGGATCTTTGCATTCAGGAGGTTATTGTGTGACTGTGGCTGTTGAAAATGTTGAGTTTCTTTCACCTGTTGAAGTTGGCGAATTGGTCTCGTTGAAAGCTTCCATTAATTATGTTGGAAAAACAACGATGTTGGTTGGAATTCGCGTAGAATCAATGAATCCAAAAACACGTGTTGTGAAACATACGAATTCATCTTACTTCACAATGGCTGCTAAAAATGAGCAAAATCAATTAACAGAAGTACCTGGTTTGATTCTTGAAAATCAAACGCAAGTCAGAAGATTTTGTGAAGGAAAATTGATTAAAACCTTCTCAAAACAGAAACGTGAATTATTGAAATCAGACATGGCAGATGTTTCTTTTGAGGAATTGAAAGAATCGATTTTGGACGAAAAGTGTCAATTATCACTTTAAATTTGAAAATGTTACGTTTTTTAATGCATGCGTTATTGGGGTGAAAACTCTCCAAAACAAACAGCATGAACAGAAAACCAAACTACTCATCTATTGTCCTATTTGGACTATTTTTAGCATTCCTTTCATTCCAATCAGCTTTTTCGCAAGAATGTACAAGTAAAGTCACTATTAAGCTCAACAATATTCGAGGAGGTGTTTTTTCAAATGAGACCGTTACACTGAAAAATCAAAAGGACGGAAAAACGGTTTCGTTAAAAAGTGATTCCAAAGGTGAAGCAATTTTTATGCTTCCATGTGACCAAAAATATTCAGTAACGATTTCCAATTACACGCGCACAAACGAAATCATTTCACCAGCTCAAGAAGGATCCTATGCCACACGAAATTTTTCTTACGAACCAAATATGGCCGAAAAAGATGCGGCTTTTGCGATGTCAGAAACAGAAAAATCGACCTTAGATGCTGCAATAAAAATGTTACCCGATACAACCTTCGTGAAAGGTTCGATAATGAGCAAACCAACTGCTTTAACTAACTATATAACATTTACACTTAAAGTAACTGATTTAGAAAGTGTTCCATTAGTAAATGAAACAGTTGTGTTTACCGGAATCAATCGAAATAAATCAATTAAAGGCACAACTAATACCAAAGGTGAAATCCTCGTTTACTTGCCGAAAGGAGATACTTACACAGTGAATTTCAAGCACAACAAAGATTACAATCGACATGAAGTGAAATATTCCAAGGGAAACGGAACAGGCAGTATGAACTTGATGTATTTGGGCACAAAGGAAATTGAATACCGCAAAAAGGTAGAAGCCGAACGAATTGCAGCTGAAGAAAAGCGATTAGCTGACGAACACAAAGCTTTTGTTGATTGGTGCAAGCGCTTGAAAATAACTGAAGAGGAAGGTCATCGAAGAAAATTGGTGGAATCTATTGGTGGAATGAAAGATACAGTAGTGATAGCTGCACTCACTCGAAACAAATGGTCAGAGAAATTAATCGTGTGCGATTTAACAGGAAGTATGGATCCATATGCGAATCAACTTTCGGTTTGGTATCAATTGAACTATAAAAAAGAATCAAATCTGCAGTTCGTTTTCTTTAATGATGGTGATGACCAAGAAGACGCGAAGAAAGTGATTGGAAATACTGGCGGAATCTATTACCAGCGCGCGAAGGGATTGGATAGTTTGATTTTCTTGATGAGTAAAGTTCGTTCACGCGGAAATGGTGGTGACTGTCCAGAAAACAACATGGAAGCCTTGATAAAAGGCGTGAAAACAGCAGGACCATACAAAGAATTGGTAATGATTGTTGACAACAATGCCCCAGTAAAAGATTTGTCCTTATTGAAGTCGTTTAACAAACCCGTTCATATTATTTTGTGCGGATCGTATAGCGGTGAAGTCTTGTTAGATTACTTTTTAATTGCTTGGAAAACAAAAGGTTCAATACACACAATTGAAGAAGACATTTACTCTATTGCCAACATGTCTGAAGGTGAATCTGTGGTTGTTGGTGGAATTACTTATCGCATCATGGGCGGTGAATTTGTTCGGGTTACAAAACTCTGAGAAATTCATGATTCGGAATTCGGGATTCGGGATTTGTGATTTGTGATTTGTGATTTGTGATTGAAGATTTTACGCATACGTGAATTCTGCATCAATCTTCTATCTCTAACATCTAAATTCTACCTAAATTAGAGGATGAAAGAATTAATCGTAACAAAAGCATCAGGGGAACAAGTCCTTTTTTCAATGGACAAGCTGCGTCTTTCACTACGAAATTCGGGAGCAACAGAAGAGCAAGTTGAAAAGGTAATACAAGTTATTGAACCACAATTGTTCAATGGAATTAGTACTAAGAAAATTTACACATGGGCATTTGCTTTGCTTAAAAAAGGAAACAATTCAGTTGCGGCGAAATACCAGCTCAAAAAGGCGATTAGTGAGTTTGGCCCATCTGGTTTTCCGTTTGAAAAATTCATTGGTAAATTGTTTGAACGAAAAGGTTATCATGTGAAAATAGGATTAATCGTTCAAGGTACGTGTGTTAGTCATGAATTGGATGTTGTTGCTTCTTCGGAATCCGAACATATGATGATGGAATGTAAGTTTCACAGTTTACCTGGTAAGATGAGCGATGTTAAAGTTCCCTTGTACATTCATTCGCGCTTCAATGATGTAAAAAGTCAATGGGTCTTGAACAAACAGTTAAAGAATAAAGAGTTAAAAGCTTGGGTTGTAACGAATACACGTTTTTCACCTGATGCTTTGCGCTATGGAACTTGCGCTGGATTAAATTTATTGAGCTGGGATTATCCGTTAAATGATAGTATCAAAGTGATGATTGACCGTTTTAAGCATTATCCAATAACTTGTTTAACTCAATTAACAAAAACAGAGAAGGAACAGTTGTTAGAAAACAATGTCGTTTTATGTAGCGAATTAAAAGAGGATTACTCCCGACTTATAAAGCTTCATATTCCAGAAAAGCGCATTCAGCTCATTAAAAAGGAACTCGAGAAGTTGATTTTATAATTCTATACTCTAACTTCTTCCGCCAATGCGGTCTATATTCTATTTAATTTCTTTCGCAGTTTTCTTCAACGCTGCTTTCAATTCAGAACCAACAAATTTATTGTCTGCAATTCCATCAAATGCTTTCACCAAGTTTCCATTCCAAAAATAGAATACTCCTGGTGTATCTTTTGAACCGCCAATTGCTCCCCAGAAAGAAGCTACATCAAGTGTCAATGAAGGATATTTTGCACCAGCTTTTGTAAAGAATTCTGGAATCAATTCTGCTTCTTCATCCATGAAAATAATGCGAACTTCTGGGAAATTTGGATCAGCTTTACGCATTTGTGTAATCTCTTTTGCTGCCGCTTGGCAATGGTCACAACCTGGTGCGAAGAAACAAAGTAATTTTTTTCCTTTGTCAATATCTGTAAAGTATTTCGCGTAACCCGATTTTTTCTTTTTCGGCTCATCGACTTTCACAGGAGTTTCAACAACCGCTTTTGGATTTGCGTCATTAATTTTTGGATCGTTTGCCGTTTTAGCTGTATCAGCAGGTTGAACTACAACTGAATCCTCTTCAACCATTTCTGTTGTATCCATCGGCACAATAGTCGTTGCCTTTTTCAAAGGCGCAATCATATAAATACCTAAAATGCTGGCAAAAGTGATTGAAGTGATAATTGGAAAATTCATTTTGTCTTTGTTTTTGTCAGTGATTACATATTGGAAGCCGATTAAACCCATTGCAAGGATATTTTTAATCAATGCTTGAAGTGGTGACATTGGCATTAACGAACCAAAACATCCACAATTCCCTTTGTTTCCAGTAGTTGCAATTTCATAAGAAAGTTGAACTGAGAAAATAAACAATAACAAGAAAGAAAGTGGAAGAACCAAACGTTTGAAATAATGCGGTTGTAACAAACCAAATCCTAAAGCAAACTCACAACCGATTAATATTCTTGAGAAATGACTTGCCCAAAATTCAGAGAATCCCATAGGAAGTAATTGTTTCACTTCAAATGACGTAATCGCGAAATAGGGCGAAAAATCAATAAAAGGCGCATCTGGAATCCAACCTTTTGCAATCTTCGCAACTGCGGAAAACAAAAATAAAAAGGCTAAAACTCCACGGATTGACCATGAAATCTTGTTTCTAGAAGAATCTGAAATATTCATTTGCTCGCTTTTTGAATTGTTGGAAGCTAAAATAACATTTCAACGCATTGAAATCAAATTTATCTTTTTCAATAACGAATAAATAACAAACTGGATGATTCGTGATTCAAAATTTTTGATTTGTAATTTGTAATACGTGATTCGCGAATTAAAATTACTTCTTAACGAATTGCGTTAGAATATAGATTGATTGTCCGTTCACTTTTCCTTCGATTAATTCTGGATTGTCATGCACAACACGAATGTTACGAACCGCTGTACCACGTTTTGCAACCATACTAGAACCTTTTACATCCAAATCTTTAATCAACACAACCGAATCTCCTGATTTTAGTTGAACACCATTCGAATCAACATGTTTGATGGCAAATTCATCTTCCATTGTTTCTTTCGCCCAAGCCAAGGTATCTTCTTCCAAATAGATCATTTCTAATAAATCTGCTGGCCAACCTTCAGCTTGCAATTGATTCAACATGCGATATGCGACAACTTTAACAGCCTCTACCTCACTCCACATGCTATCGTTCAAACAACGCCAAACGTTTGGATTCACGTCTTTTGTTCCGTCTAATTGCTCTTTTAGATTTTTTGTAATGAAAATAAACTCATCCGAATTGTTTCCCGCTTTCGGTTCAACCAAATAAGAAACCAACTCTTCTGTACTTCCGCTTAACTCACACACATTACCGCTACGAGCAGCCAATTCTTTTTCAAAACTCATCTCTTGTATTTTTAGAGGTCAATAAACTTCTGCGAAGATAGTCATTTTAAACGAATTATTGGGGCTTCGGCGCTACGAGACTTCAAGAGCATTTCGGCGTTTCGTGTGCCACAGCGACCGAAGTCAATGTATTATTACCCATTCAATAATTTTCAATCATGAATCATGAATTATGAATTATTAATCATGAATCATGAATTATGAATTACGAATCATGAATTATTAATCAAGAATTACTAATCAAGTAATTGAAGAATGTCCTCTTTCGACAAGGATTTCAATGCTTTGTTATCGATTTTAATTAAATCGTCGATTAATTCCTTTTTCGATTCCTGCAGTTGCATGATTTTTTGTTCAATTGTATCTGGACATATCAAACGAATCGCCATCACATTTTTCTTTTGTCCAATGCGGTAGCAACGATCGATTGCTTGATTTTCAACAGCCGGATTCCACCAAGGATCGACGATAAACACATAATCCGCTTCGGTTAAATTCAAACCAGTTCCACCTGCTTTCATGCTGATTAAGAAAACACGTGTTTCATCATCTTCCTGAAATTGTTTCACACGTTCAGCTCGATCTTTTGTTTTACCCGTCAAATATTCGTATTTCACTTCGCGCGCATCCAATTCGTGTTTGATTAAATCTAACATCGTGACGAATTGCGAGAAAATAAGAATCTTATGCTCCGAAGAATGTTGTTCGATTTGTTCCATCAGCTCATTCATCTTCGACGATTCACTTCCATAATATTCTTGATCACTGAGCAAGGCTGGTGAATCACAAATCTGACGCAACTTAGTTAATCCTTGAAGAATGTGCATGTTCTTATTCAGCAAATCATCTGAATCGCTTTTTTGCAAGTACAATTTGAATTCATTTTTATAGGAATCATAGACCTTTCGTTGTTCTGTTCCCATTTCACAGTAAATTACCATTTCTGTTTTTTCTGGTAATTCAGCAGCTACTTGTTTTTTCGTTCGACGTAATAAAAATGGATTTAATTTGCGTTGTAGTTCTTTCGCTCGCAAGCCATCTTTAAACTTATCTATTGGAATGGAATAATTATCTCGAAAACGCTGTGTGCTTCCCAGAAAACCAGGACTCACAAACGAAAACTGTGCATACAATTCAAAGGTGTTATTTTCAATTGGTGTTCCTGTCAAGACAATTTTATTCCGCGACTGAAGTAAACGAACAGCTTTGTAACGTTTCGAATCAGGATTTTTAATTGCCTGTGATTCGTCGAGAAAAATGTAATCAAAATGAAAGTTTTTCAAGAATGAAATATCGCTGAGCATCGTTCCATAAGTCGTGAAAATGATGTCGTATTTCTCAAAACCTTCATGGTCTTTTTTACGATCAATTCCGTAAATCGTATGCGTTTTCAAAGAAGGTGCAAACTTTTCAATTTCTAATTTCCAGTTGAACAGCAAACTAGTCGGTAAGACAATTAAATGTGTTTTTTTCTCCTTGCTTTTTTCTTTTAAGGACAAGATAAACGCAAGTATTTGAACCGTTTTACCCAATCCCATATCATCGGCTAAACATCCACCAAAGTTGAATTCATCCAAGAAATGCAACCAATTCAATCCATGTTTTTGGTAGTCTCGCAAAGTGGCTTTTAATTTTTTTGGAACTTCCACATCAGTTATATGTTCAAATTCCACCATTTTACGTCGGTACATGCTGATTTCATCACGTACTTCATTCGATAACACTTCGTCTTCAAACAATTCATCAATCAAGGAGAAATTCATTTTAGATGTTCGAATGCTTTGTTCGTGAATTTCACCTGTTCTGAAAAACTTAGAGAACTTTTCCATCCATTCTTCTGGCATCATGCCCAAGCGTCCGTCCCCCAATTTCACGAACCTAGATTGATTGTGTAAAGCTCGTTGAATATCTCTCAACCGAACATCTTGATTCCCAAATGAGACGCGTATCGAAGTATCAAACCAATCAATTCCACTGGCAACACCAACATTAACTTTCATTTTTGATGGACTCAAATTGTTGTTCTTTAGCTCATTGAATCCCAATAACTCAATTTCGTCCAAATTCCAGCGTTCGAATGCGTTTAGAAACCAACCTTCATCCAAAAAATGTTTCTTGTGCAGATAGTAATAATCGAATCCTTCCTGTTCTGAAAATGTAGGATATTGATCTTCGATTGTACGGATAAAACGCAATTCTTCTGTTTCATCGCGATCTACTTCAAACGCTTCGCCCAAAGCATCATAGGCATAAATTCTTCGTTTTCCACGCACTGGAATTTCAACTGTTCCATAGCGAATAACTGGAGTTAACAATACGAAATCATCCGATTCTGACAAATAAATCACCTTTTTTCGCTCGATTAAAAATCCATTTTCAATCAATTGAGTTTCACTTGCAGGTTTTAAAAACGTGTAATCGATACTCACACGTTCCTCAATGTTCGCAAGTACAGAAGTTCTAAATTCATCAAATTTCAATTGATGAATGAGCAGTTTATGATTGTGTTTTTTCAAGTAATTCAAAACACGCAAAACATCAACATCCGGAACAAAGAGCAGCTTATCTTCCATGCGCAAAAAGTAGCGGTAAACCAATTTAAGCTGAGCATATGGAACAACGGAACCATCTACATAAACTTTTGGTGTGATTTCATAGAACTGTTGCTTCTGTACCACTTTCAAATGTAAATCGACCTTTGCCTTTTGAAGCTGAACAGGCTTGATTGAACTCGCAGTAACAGCATCCGAAACTTTTGAGTCAAGGCAATAAACATCCAATTCCAAAGGATTTTTCACAATTGCCCTTAAGCCTTCAATTTCCTCTTCCAAGTTTTGTTTTCCGTGATAACGGTATTCCAATTCTTGAAAGCGTGAAATACCAATAAAAAACCTTAACTCTTGCGTATCTTCAATGCTTAACAGGGTTTTCTTCGCATCCTCCAAGCGAAGTGGATTTTTGATTTTTCCTTCTTTCGTAAGGTTACTCGACATTACATTCACGAAGAAATCATCGTCTTGTTTTCCTTGTCCAAAAACTATTATTTTTTTTGTGGAAGTATTTTCTTGCTGCTTAAATATTGCCGGTTTGTGATCTACCAATTTTAAGTCATTCGCAAGTTTTGTTTTATTGAGTTCACTCAGAGATATCAAACCTTTAATTTTCGGTTGAATAAGCAGTGAGTTGTACTCTAATTTCAGTTGAAAATAATCATCTAAGTTCGTTTCTTGTTGAAGTCCGTAGTCGATCACTTTTTTCTGCAAATAACGTAGTCGAAAATCAGCATCAAAAAACACGCGAACATTTGTATCATCTTTTAGCATGTACATTGCCTGCTCTTGGTGTTCACACAAGCGATCTTTTGGTTGAATACAATGGCATTCCAACGTTAAATCACCATTATTGTATGTCACTTCCACTTTTTCACGATCATAAAACGAACGTGAAATCAACAATTCAGCAGTTCCATAATCGATTTTGCCGATGGAATTTGTTCTAAACGAAGAGGAACTTGTTGCGCGCAAATGTTCGAAAATGAAAGAATTCGTCAATTTATCAAACGAAAAATCCAAAAAGGAATACATGGAAGCATGCGCATTCACTTTTTCTTCGACTGGCTTAGGTTTGTCTTTTACTCCAATTCGCGTGATTAATAATCTGTCTGCAGCTTTTAAAACAGCAATTACGTGTACACATGTTGATTCGAATGCGCTCGTGCACGTACAAGAAGTAGAATGAATTTTCCCTTTAAACAAAACCACATTCACACGATACAATTGTGTGCCGCGTGCATTGGCAGTGATTCCCAAATTACCGACAACTAGATTATCCACTTCAATGTCCTTTGCTTTGGCGCGCATAGCTGGACTTGAATTTGTTTCAATAAACTGTTTGAATACTTCGTTGGTAACCATTTTGAGTTGGGCTAAACGAACAAAGGTAAGAATTAGTCGTATTTGAAACACTATAGAGTTTAAGAATCGAAGGATTTTAAAAATTCAATTATCTTTCAGCAAAAAATCATGCGAAGTCTAGTTATATTCTGTTTGTTTTTCGGTAGTTTTTATTCTACTGCCCAATTATCAGATCGAGCTGAAGCACAACGCTTTTGGGATTCAAATGTTCAGGCCATCATCAAAATGGAAGTAGCTCAAATAGTTAAACAAACCAAATTTCCCCTACCTTGCACAGGACCGAATGTTAAACTTACAGAAACGCAATTTAAATCAACGATTGAAACATATTTCACAGAGGAAATTCGTAAAACATTAAAAACTAGCACGATTGACTTTATTGATGCATTTGCGTTTGGCGATGACCAATACGAAAAATACATGCTGACATTTCGTTCAAGTACAAATGAAAACGAATCAGTAGTTTTTATTTTTTCTCGTATAAGTGGTAATTGGTTTTTGACAGGAATCAATCATTATTCTGAATAAATATTAATTCATTTACTGCGTATTCAAATTGAAACCAATTTGATATTAACAGCAACCAAATCCTTCGTTAATACACTTCACCTTTTTCGGGTCTATTTCCTCGAAAACACGCGTTATTGGATTGATCCGCCAGGCTTTCTTACATTTTGTATAAAATTCTGTATTATAATTTACTTTCATGTATGCAACAACATATGCATCTTCAAGTCCGTCATATGAACACAGACCATAAATAATAGAGAAATTCTTTTTTTTGTCTTTAATTACCAAGGCATCTTTAAAAATAAAGCGAGCTGAAGTGCCACCATCTGGATTGTAGGCTGATTCAAAAATGACAATATTCGTATCACCTTTTCCATACCAGGCAAAAGCGTCAGTTGTATCCTGGTCTTGTTGGTAATTTAATAACATTCCCCCATAATCCTTGAAATCTTTGTATTGTTCAAATTCAGAAAAATCACGGTAATGTTTGCCAACATAGGATAAAAAGGCTTCATTTTGGGCAGTTACTTGAATGCCAAAAAGTACGAAAACGGAAAAAAGAAGAATTTTAAACATTGATTTTTATGGAATAATTAATTTCCCAACTTGATTAGTGTTTGTGTTTCCTTGAATCTGATAGAAATACGTTCCAGATGGATATTCACTTAAATCAATAACTGTTTCTTCTTGAAAAACAACTGTTTTTAGTAAAGTGCCGTTAATCGTTGTTAGCTTAAATTTATTTGGACCAGAAAGATTCGATGCTAGTTTTAAGGATCTTGAATTAATGTCATAAAAAACATTTGCAGTATTCGAAAGAAGTTCATTCACCTCAGAATGACCATTTTCCTCAACAATAGAAATATCATCGATAAAATAATAAACAGTTTCAATTGATGCATTCTCGACATTTTGAACTTGTGTTGAGTTATTGTCTTTGAAATTACCCATTGTCAGGTATTGATACGCTGAATCTGCAACAAATGTAAAGCTGACTGCTTGCCAATCGGTAGAATACAAAACCGTTGAATGAATATGTTGAGGAATAATTCCGCTAATGGGACCTGTAGTATTTTGTATAGGTTCAAAAGTTGTTAAAGCAACTGCTAAATTTGTGCTTCCACAACCTCCATAATTTCCATTGTATTGACCATTCGTAACATAATAACTTACGGTATAAGTATGACCAACTAACAAAGGAGTTGTGAGTGTATGTGCAATGTATTCGCGAAAATCTGTCGAAACGCCGTGAAAGGCAATTAAACCCATAACTGCATTCCCTCCATGTGGATTGACAGTAGCAAAAAAGGAATTCGGTAATGAAACTAAACCGCTACCTCCCGTATGAAAATAATCTGGACTTCCTCCTCCCCCTTGATTGCATTTTGACCAACCTGAACACAAATTGGATTGCATTACGTTCGTTGGTAGAGCAGTATAAGTTTCAAACCCACCATTATCAATTAAATTTTGAGCCTTCCCTGTAAGTCCAAAACTGAGTAACATCAAGCATAATAAATTTTTCATCTTTTTAATTTAAGTCTGATGGAGACTAAATTTTTAAAAATCAAACAATTCAGTCTAGTCTGTTTAGTTTCTGTAATAAGTTTGTCCCTTGATTATTACAGTCCAAACGCCACTTGAATTGACTTTTGGTTCTTGATCAATTGTTAATGGAAAGCCATTTGAACCGATACGCATTTGTGTTTTTGTATCATTCATAACGGCTTTACCTACCTGAAAACTAACACAATTGCACAATTCGTTGGTATTACAAGGTTCACACGTGTTTTTAAATGAACCATCTTTACCATCAATCACTATTTCGCTTTGTACGATTTTATCCAAAATAGTATCATAAACTGCTACAGTGCGCCAAGTTCCTTCAAAGTCAGCATTGTATTTGTAAACCGGTTTATTGCAAGACGCAACACTAATGATTAATAATACAGCAAGGTTGACAACAAAAAAAGCTTTTTTCATATAAATGATTTGAAACGAAGATACAAGGATTATTTGAAGATTTGGGGATTAGGAATTTATGATTTATGATTTATGATTTATGATTTATGATTTATGATTTATGATTTATGATTTATGTGATAATTATTTAATTATTTCCAGTCTGCCGACAGTTAGGAAATTTGCATAGACTAGATATTTAGTCTTTTTATAGAATTTATTTTTATGAAATAAAAAAATGAACTGAATATTATTTTCAAATCCTTCCGAATCTTCGAATAAAATAATTTCCTTTTTCCCTACATTTGAACTACTTAAAAACACACGATGAAAAAATCAATCATTTTTCCATTGGCATTGCTTGGTGCTTTTGGCTTAGGAATCTTAACAATGTCATTCGTTTACCACGAAGGAAAAGAAAAATCGAATACAGAAAAACCTTTGATTCTTGGTGCATTTTCAATGAGTTTAAATGTAAAAGATCTTCAAAAATCAAAGGCATTCTATGAAGCACTCGGTTTCTCTAAAATGGGTGGTGACGAAAAAAACAATTATCTCATCTTAAAAAATGGTACAACCATCATTGGAATCTTTAGTGGCTTTTTTGAAGGAAATATGTTGACTTTCAATCCTGGTTGGGACGAAAATGCAAAAAACATGAAAAAATGGGACGATGTGCGTGTGATTCAAAAAAGACTTAAAAGTAAAGGAATCAACATCATGACAGAAGCTGATACAACAACCACAGGTCCTGCTTTTATTATGTTACAAGATCCTGACGGAAACATGTTGTTATTCGATCAACACCGTTGACAAAGTATTCGTGATTTGTAATTCGTAATTTGGAAATATGGAACCAATAATAAAATTAAATTTCTTAGCGATTGGAATCGCAGTTTTAGCAAGTTTCTTTCTCGGATTTATCTGGTATTCTTTCTTATTCAATAAATCGTGGCAAAAAGAAATGGGCTACACAGAACGAATGCAAGTAAGTAAAGGTCAAATGGTGCGTTCTCTCCTACTTAATTTAGTCGGAACATTTTTAATGGTATTTGTATTTTCACACAACATCGCAGCATGGAATCCATCAACTTGGGGACATACAGAACAATTTATGAGCCCTGCAGGTGCTGCATTTTCTTCAGCAATGTTCACGTGGCTTGGATTTTATGTTCCACAAGATTTCAATAAAATTTCATTTCAAATGCGCAGTTGGAAGTTGTTTTTCATTGACACAAGCTATAATTTGGCGTCACTTTTACTTGCTGCGTTTATACTAGTCTTTATGGGATAATCTTGTTACATTAATGAAGAATACTGTTTTCCTTCTTGCCACATTATTGTTAGTAGCTTGCTCTTCAAAAGATGAAGTTGCTAACCAATTATCTTTACCCAAGAATGGTTATAAATTTCAACTTGTGCAACGAACTCAAGCATTGATTCCTTCCACAGATGGAAATGTGACATGCAGTATCAATGATATCACTAAAGGTCAAACTGAAATTGTAATCAAAGAAAATGAAAATGTCCTATTAGCTGAATCGATTATGGAAATGGAACCAATCAATTTTAAATTGAATGGTCATTCCTATACAATTACATGTACGTTCATGATGAACAAATTAATCGGTCAAGATTATGCACAATTTGAATTGGTAGAGAATATTCATCCAGATCAACAAGTAAAGGATGAAACAAAGGAAATAGAAGCTCTGTTGAAAAAAATTGAAACTTCGGATATTATTTTCATTCGCAATGGAAATGAACATACTGCTAAAGAAGCCGCAGAACATTTGCGTAGTAAATGGGAACAAACCAATGGAAAAATCAAAACAAAGAAAGATTTCATTGAACAATTAGCAACAAAATCAAGTTTGACGGGGGAACTTTATCTGGTTCAATTAAAAGATGGCTCTAAAATAAAAGCTGCGGATTGGTTAAACAAACTTTAGACTGAGATTAACATTTTTGTATTGTTCTAATAATAAGCAATATATAATTCACAGAATTCTAAAAACCATATGTTGCGAAAAACGCAACTAACTAGTTACACATTGTGAAATTCAATTTTGTAGACTAATTCTTTGGACATAAGTTTGACGTAAAATTTGTAATTACACAAAAAAGAATCATGCTATCAAAACGTCATGTCGAAAATATAAAAGTTGGTGTATCCAAAAACTGGATTCTCCTTCGAATGTGGTTTTCAATAGGCGTACATTTTAGTAAGTTATATAAAACCCCATTTCTTCTTGGTAAAATTAGAAAGCACATTTTATCATTAAAGCAAGTCTATACAACTGAAACAGGAATTAAAAAGTTGGCATTCGTGGATGGTAAGTACTACTTTAATTCGAATATGAACGGTTGGCCATCTCCTCTTTTTTATCGCCCTTTGGAAGTTGAAGTACGAAAAGGTTTTCTTGAATCCATCTCCAACTTGGAAAATTTAAAATTAGTTCAAATTGCTTTTACGAAAAAATGTCCATTGAATTGTGAACACTGTTACGAAGGACATGAACTAAACAAAAAAGATACATTGAGTTTAGATGATCATAAACTTATTCTTCAAAAATTGCATGCTTCTGGAATTTCAGTCATTCAATACGGTGGTGGTGAACCAATGACGCGCGTCGATGATTTAGTGCAACTTTTTGAATCTTCACCAGGTAAAAGTGATTTCTACATTTACACTTCTGGATTCAATTGTTCTCTTAAAAACCTTGAACGATTAAAACATGCTGGTTTGACAGGAATATCAGTGGGAATTGATCATTATTTAGCAGAGAAACACAATTCATTTCGGCGCAATGACAAAGCGTTTCAATGGGCAATTGACGCCGCAAAAAACGCACGGGAATTAAACCTACTATTAACCTTCACAGTATGTGTAACAATAGAATTTTGTACAGAAGAAAATCTTTGGAATTATCTAGATTTTGCCCACAAACAAGGGGCATCATTTGTTCAAGTTCTAGAACCTCGGGCTGCTGGAAATTACGAATACCAAGATGTTTATTTAAACCAAAATCAACTTAGTTTGCTTGAAACATTTTTCTTAAAAGCGAATGCAGATACTTCCAAAAAACATTTACCAATTGTGATGTATACAGGTTATCATCAACGAAAAAAAGGGTGTTTAGGTGCTGGAAATGGCTATTTATATATAGATACAGATGGTTATATTAGTTCATGTCCTTTTTGTAGAAACATGAAAACACATATTCTTGATTCAAACCACGAAACGGCAATTCACGAACTGAAAATGGACGGTTGTGATTTACCCATTTAAACTAATTAATGCTATGAAACAAAAACAATTTAATTCAACACGCATCATTGTATTCTTTTTTCTTGTGCCGTTTGTTTTTACAAGTTGTAGACTCTATCATTTGAAAACAAGAACGGTAATGCATAATAATGCACAAACCCTAGTGAATGAAAATGCCTTCCAATATCTTTTGATACATATTGGTAATAGCTATTGGGAACTAGCAAATCCGTCTGTTAAAAATGAATCCATTAGTGGTGAATTGAAGCAAGTTGATCAACATGTCGATTATTATTATAGACAAGGATTAAAGCGTAATAATTTTTCGGTTACAAAGTCGGACGCCTTTTATGCGAATCAATTGCATTTATATGTTGACGTTCTTGAAAACGTTGATAATCGTGTGACAATACCTTTTTCAACAATAACTGACTTAAAGGTCCTGGACAAAAACCGTGGATTGTCATCTATGGGAAATGTATTAATTGCGGGAACAAGTGCAGCAGCCGGAATTGGAATTTTTCTTGCAATTGCCTGTAGTTGTCCACATAATTATACGTACGACGGTAATCAATATCATTACAACAATACCTTATTCACAGGTGCAACAGCCCCAAATTTAGAACGTCATGATTATAAATCCTTACCAGATTATCATCCGGAGGATGATTCTTACAAGATGCTAGTTAAAAATGAGGAAAATGAAATCCAATTCACGAATTTAATGGAATTAATTAGCGTAGAGCATTCGAAAGAGGTAGAAATCGCAATGGATCAGAATGGTAAAGTATACACCATTAAACAGCGAGAAACAGCGATTCTTCTAACAAGTGATAATGGTTCAGACCTAACATACCAACTTAATCAATCCGATGACCAAGCCTATTTGTTTGATCAGGTAGGAGAAAATAATTTTAGCCACGTCTTTGCGCGTTTTAAGGTTGGCTCTAACAAGGCTGATGCTAAATTAATTATACGTTCGAAGAACAGTAATTGGGGAGGATTGGTTTATCATTCATTTGCTGAATTGATGGGTAAAAATTATTCCAAATGGGTGAAGAACAATCAAAAGAGAACACCAGAGGAAGCCCAAAAAGATATTATTGAAGCTGGAATACCAATGATAATCGAAGTCAAAAAGAACGATGAATGGGTTCCAATTGAAGCAATAAATCTCATCAGCGAAGTAAACTTCAATGAACTTATCGTGCCAATATCGGAAGAATACCTTAGCAATGAAACAGTTGAATTTCGATTATCATCAGGCTACAAATTCTGGGAACTTGATGCATTACAAATGGATTTCTCGAAACCTGAACCAGTGACAATTAATCGTTTTGCACCAACAAGTGCTTTTGGAAATGAAGAATATGCTTCAGCTCTATTTAAAGATGATGAACGTTACATGGAACATCGCATGACTGGTGATTCAGCATTAGTTATTTTTGAAAATCTTCCAATTTCGACTCAAAAACGCTCTCTTTTCCTACATAGTAAAGGATATTACTTATCAAAAGATACATACGAAGGAAAAACGAAATGGGGAACGATGTTAGCATTGCGTGAAAAAGGTGGACTTTCCGCTTTTTCAAAAGAATTATATGAGGCCTACATGAATATTACGTTAAAAGATTAAGTTCTAATCATCAAAAGAAATAGTATGAAAATACTCATATCACTTACACTTTTCTTATATTGTTTTTCAGTGAATGCTCAAGATACTTTGTATTTTCCATCAGGAGAAATTCAATTGGTAGATCTCATTTCTATTAATAAAGAAGCAGGATTAATAAAATATAAATTTGATGGACAAATCCAGATAAGAAGTATTGCCTCGTTGAAATCCTATTCGAACCATGCGAATATAGATGAAAGTAATTTGTTATTGAATGCAGGTACTTTTGAATCAGGAATTGCTGTCCGGAAAACATCTCGCTCTTCCTACAAAGATCCTAGCAAATATAGCTACAGTAAATTTTCGGTAGGTGCAAATCTGTTATCTAGTATTTCTTCTGCAGGTTCCGAATATGATTTTACGATTGCATCTAATTACAATCAAAGCCTTTATTTTCAGTACAATTTGAACGATAAAATAGGAATTCGTCTTCCATTGCGTATTGGTTTTAACCAACTTAAAGACACTACAACAATTGAACAAAGTGGTTATCCTAGGAAGCATAATCGTGAACTTTTTGCAGAAGGAGGCATAGAATTAGTTTTAATGGCAAATGACAATCAAAGGATTAATCCGTATTTAATGCCGGGTATTTACTTTGGTGTAAATCAAGGTGTAATAGAAAAATACAATTACACAAACTATAACTTAACAAGTTATTATCCTGCATCAAAACATAACTATTATCGTTTGGGTTTAACAGGAGGGCTTCAGTTTAATTTTTCAAAATATATACAACTAAACACTGAATTAGGATTTAATTATAACAATGCAACAATACATTATTATGAATGGGCGAATTCCAATCAGGAAGGTTACGCTTATAAAAAATTAGGCCTTCAAGCAGCTGTTAACTTAGTGTATCGTTTTGGAGGAAAACAGCGATAGTTTTTTGGTTGCTTCAAACTTTTATAATATTACTTCTCACGGATAAGCAATTATTTCTCGACGAATAATGATCGGTAAATCAATTGTTTTAGCCATTCCGGAATAAAGACGTAAACGTTCGGTTTTTTGATCCAATCTATAAATGTTTTTTGCCTCAATTCCTTCATAGTAAGGCTGAATATCATAGGAATAATTTTCGTTAGCATTTGAAATATTGAACAAAATGAGGTATTCGTTCTCTTTGATTTCCATGGACTGTAAACACTTTACCCGATACCCTATTCCGTCAACATCTAATTCCATAGAATCAAGATTCTTAAGTTGAGTTGGGAGTTTAAAATAGATTGAAAATCGTTCACCAGATGTACAACAAACACCTCCTGCCCAATTGACAATCGTTACTTGTGCTGTATCTTGTGCAAACGAATTGAAGCCAACGAATAAGAGAATTACTATGCTCACTATTTTTTTCATAAGTTGGAATACAAAAAGTACAAGAAAAGGTTCATCAATAAATAAATCTGATTTTAAGGTACATTATTTGTTACAATTCAAACAATAATTATTTTAGTGCTTATGAAATCAATAATTACATTTTTCCTTTTTGCAGTTTTTACATATTCCTCTGCTCTTTCACAATCAACTGCAGGTATTTATAAATTTCGTTGGCGTGTGGATAGTCGTTTAACGAATAATTTTGTTGTCAATAATAATGGTGGAAATCAATTAACTATTCCTACCGTCTTGTATGATTCAGTTTTGAGACGTGTCAATCAACTAGTAAGCCAGGAAATGCAATGTAATACACATATGTTATATCCAATCAATGATAAAGGTAAAGAATTAAAAACGCCAAGTACTTCTGGGCAAGTTGGTGGATTACCGCGTGGAACAAAACGTCGTGCAATGCGAACTGAATACTTGGATTACTATGTGAAATTCAAAATTATTGTTGGTGTAAATAAAACGATGACTGTCGGAACTACTGGAGCAAATTATTCCAGATTAAAACCGTATGTGAAGGTAAAAATGCGTGTTTATGGTATCAATAAACGTTTACAACGCTCAAAGCAATGTCGACAAGGTGGTTTCAACAGTATTGGTAGCTTTGAATTTAATGTTGGAGGTACAACAATTACCAACACGAATGCCATGCCGATCGAACAAGTTCTCGACATGATTTTTAAAGGTTTGAATAAATTTGAATCGAAGGTATAAACCTTCGTCTAAATTATTTTTCATTCGTAACCAACAGGTAGTTTCCTCTCAATTCTTCATTGTAGTATTTACCCGTAGACTGTGTTTCTTTAAACGATTGCCATACTTCTTTTGGAACATCTTTGTGACAATAATTCCCATGATCTGTTTCAATGATAACATATCCAAGTTCACCATCACAACTATAAAAAGATGCACCATAAATCCATGAACTTTCTGGCGTTCTTATTTTTTCTTTAACATTAAATTCGGTGGCTTCAATTTTACGTTCCGCTTCTTCGAAAGAAGAAAACTCATCAGGCAAGTATTCGCATCCATTTTTACTGCAAGCCGTCAAAATTAAAAGCGCACAGCAGATATAGATTAGTTTGCTCATATGCCAAGGTTTTATTCTATCGACAATTTACAAAACTATGTTGAATTGAAAAAATAGACTTTATAAGTGAGAAAAGAATTTAGGTGAAATTAAATCTAATAAACAACACCATCCATTAATCCGATCAACTTATCTTTTCGCATTGATTCCCCCCTATTTTTCAAATCTAAGGTTGTAATTGGCGGCAAGGCTTCATTCGATTTAACATGCTCGCTTAATTCAATGCGTGGACGCTCATTTGCTTTTTCCTTAACATATATTGTTTTTCCTTCACGGTATTCAATAACAGTATCAACTTTTTTATCGTGCATGTAAACGGTGTCGGCCATCAAATAAATTGGCTTATCAACGGTTTGAACAACAATTGTTTCTTTCCGGAAAAAGAAAAAGGTAAGGATTGCCGCTGCTGCTGCAGAAGTAAATGGTACAACAATCAATCGCAAACGACTTGGTGCAGCAGCTGGTAATACCAACGGCTTAGCTTCAGAAACACGATATAATTCTTTACTCTCAACCATTACAGAATGTGCTTGATCAAACGCTTCTTGCGTTGTTTGACTCAGTACAAATGCTTGTTCATCGGATGTTAACTCCGCAAAATAGTTCTTTTCTTGAAGTGCTAAAAGATGCTCTTGTTCTTTGTTCAACTGTGCTTCCATCTTAACTCAATTTAAAGTGTTGACCTGCTTGTTCAGGCGTAAATTCATTCAATGCTTGTGTGATTTTCTTCGTCGCATAAAATAAGCGCGACTTCACGGTACCTTCTGGTTGTTCAATAATTTCTGCAATCTCTTTGACGCTCATTTCTTCCATATAACGCAAGACAAAAGCCATACGATGATGATCTTCCAATTGTTCAATTGCTGCTTTTAGCGACTGATTAAATAGTTCACGATCCATTCGATTATCAGAAAAATCTGCATGAAAGTCAAACTCTTTACTTCCCTCATCTATTCCCTCATGAATCTTTTCACGATACGATGATTTTACCATGTTGCTAGCAATGGTAAACATCCAAGTATAAAAACGTTTCGTATGATCGAACAAGTGATGTTTCTCTAGTATTCTGAGAAATAAATCTTGCACTAAATCATGCGACTTTTCTTCGTTTCCTTTGGTCATACGGAGGAAAAAGCCAAGTACTTTTTTACTGTACCTGGCGTGAATTTCCGTCAATGCTTCGTTGCAACGTCGCGTCGAAAGCAACTGCATTAATGCTTCATCAGAAAAAGAATGAATATCTTTTTTAAGACCGAACATTTTATTCTGCTAATGCTTTTTGAATGTCAGCTTCAATGTCCAATTCTTTAGCGATGGAATCTATCAATCCTTTGTAATAGGCTATTCCTTCCAAGTCATCCGCTGTTTTCGAATGAAAATAAAGTTTCATTAATGCAGGAAGATACATGTGTTTTATACGCGAATCTAAATCTCCATAACTGTAAGAGAAAGTCTTTGTCAAATGGTCTAGGAGAAAACGCTTCTCAAAATTGCGCTTGATGACAGCAATATTCTCTACATCTTCTAAACTGTAGATATACGTCAAACCTGTTAGGTATAAATTATCAGTAATCATTGTATCCGTAAATAAACCGGATGCTGAGGTTGAAACATGAACCGGAATTTTGGCTTTGTTCTCGAAAATCTGTTTATAGAAAGCTGTTGATCCCGGATTCTTTTTATCCATTTCTACAGGAGCAAGACCCAACTCTTTAAATACTTTTGCTCGGTAGTCATCCATTTGAATCATATAGCTATTCATCACCTTTACATCCTTTCGGTAATTCATGGCTTCTTGCACAATCCAAAGTGCATAGGTATCATTATCTCCAGCTGTAAACACGATTCCATTCTCAGAAACTTCTGTCAACACGTTATATGCCCAATTCAATGCGCCAGCTGGCATACGATTGATTTCATACAGTTTTTTTGCAATCTTCGTAAAGGTTGCAGTGTCACGTTCAATCTCTGATTTTATCAAATAATCCAAAAGTGCGCGTGGATCATCAGGATTCAGTTCAAATGCTTTTATCAAGTATTTTTCATCGTTTTCTCCTAATTTCCCATTCCAATACATGATGTAATTACCTTCAAATGAGTTAGGTATCGCGGCATAGGCATCTTTGGCTATTTTTGTGCATAGTTCAAGGTACTTCTTTTGTTCCACGGAGTTCACTTCACTTAAAATCCTTAATGCTCTCACCGCACCATAATAATTCATCCAAGCCTCACCATTTTGATTGTTCAGGTCAACTTCCGCTTTCCACAATTTCTCTTGCGTTTTGTACCATTCAGCATCACGCCATTCAACAATTACACTGTGCACCGTTTGTTTTACTTGTATTTGTGCATTTGCTCCAAGAGAAAGGAGCACTAAACTTAAACATCCAAATATTTTTCTCATCTTCTTTATTTTTAAAATTAGGCGTTGCACAAGCCCGTTTTGGTTAAACGTCAAAAGTATTACTCAGAAAGTTCTCCAACGTTCATTCAATTCAGAAAAAAATATAAAATGATCATGTCTTTTAAGGTTAATTTATACTATAAATGAAATTTATTTGGACTAAATCAGAACTTATGCTGTAATTACGGAGATGATGATGAAGTGAATAATTCAATACTACTTATGGTTTGAAATAATTATTGCTTTTACATTGCGCTCGTTAGAAAAGATAAATTAGGATTACTGCGTGAACCTTTCAGGGTCGACGTGCAGTGGATAAAAGCACTTTTCTGCTAGCGCAGAAATGGTACTTTTTTTTATTTCATCTGCGCTCAACCATCTGGAAATTAAATTAGGATTACTGCGTGAACCTTTCAAGGTCGACGTGCAGTGGATAAAAGCACTTTTCTGCTAGCGCAGAAATGGTACTTTTTTTTATTTCATCTGCGCTCAAC
>JACCEA011225103.1_pt1 | contig 24582 bp, 27 predicted proteins | sample 7449851 | NCBI WGS metagenome assembly JACCEA01 (sample SAMN15323453, study PRJNA562643) | freshwater metagenome | isolation source: river surface water | place: USA:Blue River Watershed | collected 2017-08-18 | reverse complement strand
TTCGTTGGACACACACTGCCTGCCAGTATGAGTCTTCATCTGCACTGTGTAGATTTTGTTGGATCTCTTTGCGAGGATCCTTTGGCATCATGTTAAAGATTGTACGGCAGTCACATACTTGCCAATAAGCCCAATTACGATGGTGATTAAACTGACGAAATAAATCCTCCAGGATCACCATGTCAAACTGTGGACCTTGACACCAAATCTTATCAACACCAACTAGATAACGATTTAGGTCTTTAAAAAACATATCCAAGTCAACACGCCCAAACTCACTGAACGCTTCTTCTCGGATATGCTCTGCTTGTTTACCCCACCATTCAAGTGTACCTTGGTCTACGCTACGATCAGATTTGAGCTGCTCGTCTGCGCTGGGACGCCATAGTGTTTTTGAGTGAGGTTCGTTAAGTGTGTAAGGGTCAAACTTAACAGCACCAACGCTGAGTACTACGCAATCAGGATCGGTACCCAGCGTTTCAATGTCAATCATTGCATGTGTAGTCATAGTGTTAGTATAACATCACTGCAATGATTGTCAAGTTATAAAGTGATAGTTTCTTCGTCTGCGATACGATTTTTACTTACAGAATCAAGCTGCCCGGCGCCTTTTACACCCTCGGCCCACTTCATTTTTTCAAACGGATCTTGCGTTCCGGCTACAACATTATCCCACCAAGTACTGTGCTGCCCAATACGATCTAAGAACCATGCAATTTTATATGCTGTAGCTACACGAGCTTTCTGCATGTTTGGATGACCGAAGTCTCTAGGATCGCTTGGATTACCTTCCATGTACTTACGATTTTGGAAAGTAGGATCATCATTGTTACCAGTAATGTCGGCCCGATCGTGAATAAATTCTACATCAATACGCTCAAAGATATCTAACATATATGCAATATGGCTTAGCCACGCATCATTTTGTGCGTTCTGACTCAGATGATCAACTAGCATAAACCAGTCGCGTGGTACGATAGGAAAGATTGCATATGGATGACCATCATGATTATCACGTGGGGCAAGTAACTTAAACTGTCCTGTGTAGCCACGAATAACTTCGTCCCAGCCATCAGTTACCATTACACCGTCATCGTTCCAAAAGAACAACCAATCACCAGTAGCACTACCTGCCAGTGTGTTTACATACACATGTAAGTTTTCGTAGCCTAGAGGCTTAAAGACATTGGCTCTACACTCTACTCGATGTTCTCGCAACATTGGAGCAATTTCTTTTTCGATGTACTCACGTGCGCCTTCATCGTCCTCGTCGATGCCAAGTAAGAGCTCTACCTTTTCAGGATTCTTGGCTTTAGTAATTAGGCTTTCTAAACTGCTCTTTAATACTTCTCTTCTACCACGAGTTGGTAGCAATACTGAAATAATTGAATTACTCATTAGACAATCTGCTTCCTATTGTGCTTGTTTTCACCAGTGAATAGTTTACGAATGTTGCCACGGAAAGTATAGTGACCAACGTGGTTAAGTGCTGTACGTGGATCTAAATATACCTCACCGCCTGCTTGTTGCCACAAGCGACAGAACATATAATCTTCGCTAAGATAACGTCTGCTCTCAGGGTCAATCATTGTGTCAAACAGCGCATACATATATGGCTCAAACTTCTTGTCAACGTTAATGTCGTTAACATACTTAAGATCAGGATGAAGATCCATCAGCTTCTGAATAACTTCCTTCTTGATGCACATAAATCCTGTACCTGCATCCTTTAGACGTACTAGGTTATCAACAATCTGTACTTGTGGTGTACGGTTGCCGTTTTCATCTTTAAGGAAGTCGAAGTTTACAACATAGTTGGAGCTGTGACCTTCAATTGTTTCTGCTGTTTCATCGAGGTCTGGGTTTCTTGCAGCATGTAGAATACTATCCCAGTTAATTGCTTTTTTAGGATATGCACCAACTGTAATAGGTTTATCGTATGCAACCATACGTAGTAAGTCTTCTGGTTGGAATTCAATGTCAGCATCAATGAAGAACAAGTGTGTAGCATCCTTGTTTTCCATAAAGAAACTAACAAGGGTGTTACGACCGCGGGTAATTAGACTTTCATTTGCTAGTGTGCTAATAGTGTATTTAATTTCATACTTATTGCATAGAATAGCAAGTCGCATCATGCTGCGGAAATAAGGCTCGCCAATTTGTCCGCCATAACAAGGTGTGGCAATAAAAATGTGTTTTTGTCTTAACAGTCCTACTGGAATTTCAATTTTAGCATCTAACAGGCGATACATAATATCATCTGTTTGGTTTGTCTCTGGTGTACTTACTGCCTTAGCATTGCCCTTTTCAGCTTTAGCAGCCGCTCTACGTTGATTACGATTTGACATATTAGTGTATGTTTCCTGTGTATGTTGTATCTACTTATTTTTTAATAACGAAAAAGTTAAGTCTTATTGGTTTAACCCCCAATTGTATTTCTACAACAATTATTTCTTACAACTTGAAAGCAAATAAGATTTAGCGTCCCTAAGTTCCTTGTTGGAAAGGAAACCATCTTCATCTTTGTCTGCAATATTAAAAAGACTTTTCTTAACATTGCAGGTTTGAGCAAGTTCTTCAAATGATACTTTGCCGTCTGTATTCAAGTCAAATCTAGCTACTCTATCAACTGCTAGTGCAGAAGCAGAACTTGTAGCAAGAACTGCAATGACTATCAACTTTTTCATTTTACACCTCTAAGGTAATGGTGCCCTCACACGGACTCGAACCGCGGACCTACTGATTACAAATCAGTTGCTCTACCAACTGAGCTATAAGGGCGCATGAATATTTATGATGTGCAGATTTTACAGACAAAAAAATAGGCACAAAGTGCCTATTTAAAAAGAAGTTTAACGGTTTTTATCTTTCGTTTGGCTTCTTACTAACGAATTCATTTAGTTTTTCTGCTTCAGCAAGAACGTCTTCTGTGCTGGGCATGTCTTCATGATTCTTAGCTTTAGCTTGTAGGATCTCTCTAGCTTCTTTAACTAGATCCAATCTAATCTCATATGGAGTCTTATTAGACATGTTGTTACTCCCAAAATTTACTTATGTAATATTTATACATTTTGGGGGATAAAGTAATCTATATACTTAACTCGAAGTGGCACTCTGACCCAAATGGTAGCGAATCATTTGTTGCCCAGCAGTTCCCGCTGTTGACGCCTGCGAGGTAGAAACTACCACGGTCCTAAGGCGTTAATGTTATTTAGTTAAAGGTCAAAGTTATATGCTTCTAACTGCTTTAAATCTGTAGATTCTTTACAGAAATTTTCAAACTCAAATACTAGTTGATCTATAAGATTATTACGAGATCGAACTTTAAAGTTATGTTGATTATACCAAGGTTCTGTTTTAAGAGTGTTTACAATAGGGGTACGAAAAAGCAAATCATACTGATTATATATTCCTGATTCTTTTGCAAAATGCATCTTAAGAGATTCGAACCCTGTATTCTTAAGCAAGGGAGAGACAAGATCGGCACCAATATCACTATAAAATAATTTTCTAAATTTTTGTGTCGCACCGGAACCAACCGTTTTAGTTGACACATATAACTTATGAGTTTTTACGGTCTCGACCGATTGTTTATACCCTAGATAGTTCGCCACAGGACTTATTCTAAATAAATCCTTAATAATAATACGATCGTGTTCTAGGCCATAATTTAAAAAAGCATTGGTAGCAAAAGGTTGGTAACCAACACCTCCTACTTGAGCAAGTTTAGTTTCGCTGTCGTAGCTTATTAGAGGAACGTCTCCTCCTAAAAATACAGGAATATCTTTGTCCTCAATATAATCAATCATTTTTAACTGAACAGAAATTTGAGGACTATTAGCTTTGTATCTTTTGCAAGTATCTAAATTTTGATTGGTATTTAAGAAGCTTTTATAGTCTATCTCAATATTAGTGTACTCATACCCTTTTTTATTACATAATCTCATCGCATGTAATACATCTGGGCTATTAATAACGTTATCATCCCACACAAAAGAAAAAATATAAACATGTATATCTTTCCCCAACTGAGATAGAACTGAAAGTACGAACTGGCTGTCAATACCGCCACTTAGGCATACATTAACCTTATCGAACTGTTGAAATGCGGATTTCCATACATCCATTAATGTTTCATTATTAGCGGGGAGTTCTGCATAAATTTCTAGGGCTTTTTCGTTGTAGTTTACATTGAAGCCTTTATAAAATAACGACGAATCCATTAAGTGCATCAGAACCTCCTAAGTATGATAAATACTTATATTAACAAATGGTACGATAACCATATTTATGGAGCACAAATGGCTAGATATTTAATTACCCTTGATTCGGGGGTCCATGCAAACAATGAAGCTGCGGTATCGGCGATTACCGCATCAGGTGCTGCTGTAGTCAAAACATATGCATTTTCTTTAACATACGAAGTTGAAGCCACTGCCGAACAGGTCGCTAGTATTGCTGGTCTATTAGAATCGCTGGAAAAGAACACTACTACAACAGTTAGTGTTCATGCAGCTAATCAGGACCATTTAAGCTTCTTAGCTACATCTACTTTAACTTCTGCAACTGCATATACACCAAAAAGCAGCGGTACTGGAGGTCATGTATACCTAGTTGACACTGGTTTATATGCAGCCCACGAGCAGTTTGCTGGCAGAACCATTAACAATCTTTACAGCAATTTTGGCGCTGACTTTGCAGATAATGCAGGTCACGGCACTGCGGTAGCAAGTGTTATTATTGGTAATACACAAGGTGTTTCCAAGAACGCAACATTGCACGTAGTTAAACTATTCGATGCTGTTACTGGTAATGTTACAGTAGGCGAAATTTTAGATGCATTAGATGCAGTTCTAGTACATCATCAGGCTAACAATCCTTCATTAGTTAAGGTCGTTTGCTTGCCTTGGACTACTCCACAAAACAATTTCTTAGACAACAAGATCACTGAAATGAATTCAAGCAACTTGGTTGTAGTTGCGGCTGCTGGTAACGATGGTGTTGATGTTAACACCGTTTCACCAGCTGGTGTTGAAGTTGTACTAACTGTTGGTGCTGTTAACCAAGATTACTTAGTATCATCATTTACTAACGTTCCTTGGACTAGCCCAACAACACCTTACTTCAACAATTACGGTGCTGCGTTAGACGTATTCACCCTTGGTGTAGATGTTTCTTGCGCTGGTAAGAATGCAACAGACGAATACATTTTAATTTCAGGTACAAGTATTTCAGCTGGTATTGCTGCTGGTGCTGTTGTACAATGGGCTCTAAACTATCCAAGCAAGACTGCATCAGAAATTAAGAATACTGTTCTTCAAGAAGGTCACTTAGCAGGTACATCGCTACTAGCGTTTGAAGAGGGTTCACCAGTTGAAACTTCAAACATCTTTAGATCAATTCTAACAACTGCTCTAGTAGGCGATAACAGTATTGGTAATTTACCATCAGGTAAGATCCTAGACGTTCAGCTTGGTCAATCTGCAACATTAGACTTAGAACTAGATCTAGCAAATGTAACTGAGCTTAGTGTACTAGACTTTGCTCCAATGCCACCATGGGCATCAATTGATTTTGCCACAGGTATGCTAACTGTTAATACTGCTGGTATTGATGCATCATTAGCACCAGGTATTTACTTCTTTGGTGTTAAGGGCTCAATTGATGGTAAAACTAAAGTAGAAGAATACTCAATTGGTTTGTATAACACATCAGTAAGTGAGCTAGATTCTGCAAGTCAATATTACTACGACACAGAAACTGCTAGCTACGATGAAGTTATTAGCTATCAGGTTGCACCAAACGCAAAGTTCTAATTTCAATTTTAGAAATTAAAATAAAAAACCGTGTTAAATACTTAGCACGGTTTTTTTATGATTAATGTAGACTTAACAACCAAAAACACAGTATATAATACACTGGGCGCACAGTCACAGTGGGTGCAACATCGTTTTGGTAAAAGAAATTATCCTGATACCGAACTGCCACTAGATTGTGTTTTAAAGATCATAGAAAATGCCGACGATACAATTAATTTTATTTCGGTATTTGGTGATCCGTGTAGCCACACTAACTTTCTAGAAATATTGCAAAATACTCAGCCAGGCAGAAGTGTTGTTAATACAAATCTAAATTTTGTTAATGACCGTATTATTAATGAGCTTAATCAAAAAAAATCATATGTTGTTGTGCCTTTATATGGTATAGAGGATCTATGTGATAAACTGATACTACATTCAAATTGGGAATGTATTAAATCTAATTTAAAAAATATCACTACAGGTGTCTGCGTTGAGTTTTATACATTTGATCACAACTTACATCAAATCGAAAGTATTAAACAACTATCAACTGAACTAAATTTTGAGTTAAAACTTAAAAAAGGTATTGCACTTCATCCCAACGGTTTTTCTCCTATTGTAAATGAAAATGGTATTTGGCTGTACGATGCGTATTCTTGTGACAGTACTAGTAATAGTATTAATTGGCCAAACTTGCATAAAACTGTAAACGGTTACAATAGTCTAATTCATTATGTTAAACCTGAACAGGGTAAATCTATTTTAACAAATCCAAATGTATTTAAAGTGTCTGATATATTTACTTATGATACAAATGTAAGCATAAGTGTAACAGGTCATGTATTCCCTAGCTTTGAATTGCACCAAATATTTTCAAATGCATTATGTACTGATTGGAATTTTTCATTTTCAAAAATTACGGAAACAAACAAAATGACAGTTAGACCAGAGTTTAAGTACTACTGTAGTTCTATCAATAAAATTTTAGAAATAATTAAACAAGGGAATAATGTACTCACTAGAGATTTTAGTGATATTTTAACCAACTTTGCTAATAGCAATATCTGATATATTGTTGCAATAATCGTTAGGACATTCCGTTAAACTCTTAGGTAATTCCCAGCTTTCCAATGTAGCAATATTACCAAAGTGCTTTGTCCCGCACCAGCTGCTGTAAATATCCCCGCTAGCATCAATATTGAGACTTTCAAATCCTAAGTAACACTTCATACCTTTAAACTTGTTCAATCCTTCATTGATAATTTGATGACTTTGTACATACTTAGCAGTGCCGTCGTCGTATAAAAACTCTGTCATCCAGTCACGAGGATCCGGCTCAAACGCTGGTTGATTGGGATCGGGGGCGGGCATTGGCATAGGTTTAATGCCAGGGCGTTTGATGATTTCTAATTCTGCTTCTGTATAAGGCCAATATGTTTCTTGTTTGCTGCCGCGCCCTAATAACTTCTTATACATGGTTTTAACACATATGCTTACATTGTTATAGTTGTTACGGTCGCAGTCTTTGAATAGTTCACGTATTTCCTCTACATCTCTACCAAGTTCATCGATCCTTCCACCGATGCCCGCAATATTAATGTCTATATTAACGTAGTCTTTGATTTCGTTAATAACGTTGATAAGATGTTGTTTATCCATGCTCTGTGGGTGCCATGTAATAACAACACCATTTAGATAATGCTTGGCTTTACTCCACCAGTTCACTGTACGACTAGCATTAGTAAATACTACACTGCTACAGCCATGTTCGTTAATTTTACGAACAATATCTTCAAAACCAGCCATTACAGTAACTTCGCCGCCAATAAGCTCAAAGTGTACACTTTTACCTATATCAGCATAATGACCGCATATGCGGTCAACAGCATCTAAATAAGATTGTAAGGGTAGCCAAGGTCTGCTACCGTCGTGGAGAATAGGAGGGCAATACTCACATTCAAAGTTACATTGATTGCCCATGTTCCATTGTACACGGATTGGGCTGTTAGGTTGTCTTGCGTGTGGGCCTTTAACCGATATCAGTTCAGCCATTACGTTACTTGTACTGTTGGCGCACCAGTATTAACGATATGAGCACAAGTAGCTTTACTTAAACCTTGTACAACAACAGGACGTCCTTCGGCAAAAACGGTTGCGCTGCCTGTAATAATAGTAGGACTAGTGTGAGGCGGTTTGCCGTGAGGACTAACTAAGTCGCCTACTAGACTGACTTTAGTACCTTCGGCAAATACAGTTGCAGCACCTGGACCTAAATCGGTACCAGGACCTACTAAACTTCTTCCAACTAATCCTATCTGTGGCATATTATTATTTATGCCTCTTCTTCAGCTTTCTTTTGATCAGCAATCAATTCTTCGTAATCTGTTACTGTAGCAGGCAAAGATTCCATTACTGCTAAAAATTGCTTACCTTCGCTGATAATGATATCAGCTTTTGCTGTTAGCGCAAACGGAGCAAGGGCAACAGTGTCGCCGGCAACTACAACAATCTTTGGATATTCAAGTGTCATAGTGTCAGTTTCTTCGTCAAAGCCGATGAGTTTAGTAATAATTTCATCGCCCTTGATAGTCTTTAATGTTACTACTTTTCCTAACAGTTCTTGTGTGTTGTATAGCATGTGTGTATCCTACGCTTATAGCGAGCCTAGGGAATTTAGGCCCAGCTTAGTTTTAATATCATCCACTCCCATATCACGAAGACCGGTAAAACCGCCTTCTACAAACAACTTACCGTCTTTGTAGATTTGAGGCATTGTTCTATGACCTTCATTGATAACAAACGTCTTTGCGCTTTCATCGGTTTCGATGTTAATTTCCTCATAAGGAATATCATTGGTCTTTAGCAGTGCTTTAGCCTGCAAGCAATATCCGCAATTGTTCTTTGTGTATAGTGTTAGCATTATAGACTAAATCCTTTAAATGTATCTTCTGTTACGTCTTGTTTTGTACCACCAATAACATAACTTGTAATTTCTGTTTCCTGTGGTGCTACTTGTACTTCAGCACCGCTGATCCACTTCTGTGTCCATGGTAGAGGATTACTCGATGGAACTGAATATGGCACAGTTAATCCTACAGAACGCATTCTACGTGCAGCGATCCATTCGACATACTGCTTGAGTAGATCAGCGTTTAGACCAATCATACTACCGTCCTTGAATAAGTAATCAGCCCAAGCCTTTTCCTGTTCTACTGCTTCCATGAACATTTCTAGTGCATGACCTTCACATTCCTTTGCAATCTTAACAAAGTCCGCATCGTCTTGTGGTAGTAGCTTTAGTAGCTGTTGAGTGCTAGCAAGGTGTACGTTTTCATCACGAGCGATTAACTTAATGATTTTGGCATTGCCTTCCATCTTCTTAAGTTCAGCGAATGCCCAACTACATGCAAAGCTAACGTAAAAGCGAACACCTTCAAGAATGTTTACGCTCATTAGGCAGAGCCATAGCTGCTTCTTTAGTTCGTAGAGATCAACAACTACTTTCTTACCGTTAACAGTATGCTCGCCTTCGCCAAGTAGATTATACCAACTAGTAAGTTCAATCAACTTATCGTAGTTTCTGCTGATGCTATCAGCACAGCTAACAATCTCAGGCATTGAGGACATTTCATCAAACACCTTGCTTGGATCGCTGTAGATGTTACGAATGATATGAGTATAACTACGACTATGAATAGTTTCACTAAACGCCCAAGTCTCAATCCATGTTTCTAGTTCTGGAATGCTTACGATAGGCAGAAAGGCAAGATTAGGACTACGGCCTTGTACGCTATCTAGAAGAATCTGACGCTTTAGGTTGCTGGTAAAGATGTGCTGCTCGTGCTCAGTCAAATCCTTAAAATCTTTAGCATCACGTAGGATGTCAACTTCTTCTGGTCTCCAGAAAAAGCCTAATTGCTTTTCAGTAATCTTATCGAACTGACGATACTTTAGAAGATCGTAACGTTGCATAGTTACTCCGCCCGAAGCATCAAGAAACATCTTGGCTTCGGTGTGGTTCTTCGTATTCTTAGAATTATAAACCGAGATACTCATACTTACCTTTCCTACTCTTAAAATTAAATCTTGCAGCTATCGCAGTCGTCATCGACAACTGTCTCGCCAGCAGCTAAAGGAGTCGATAACTTATCAACATCAACTTCGCCTTGGCCGTCAAATGTATTATTATAATATAGTTGCTTGCCGCCATACTTGTAGAACATGACAATATGCTGAAGCAACAGACTCATAGGAATCTTTTCGTCCTCAAAGTGTTGAGGATTATAACTTGTGTTAACGCTAATACCTTGGTCGATATACTTCTGTAACACAGCACAAATCTTCAAGTAACCTTCTGGACTCTTCTGATTCCATAGTAGGTCATACTTGTTCTTAAGGCGTGGGTAACCGGGAACAACTTGCTTTAGTTGCCCGTGTTTACTTCCCTTAACACTAACGTAGCTACGTGGCGGTTCGATGCCGTTGGTACTGTTACTGATCTGTGCAGATGTTTCTGCTGGCATAAGGGCCATTAATGTACTGTTACGAATACCGTGTTGCTTAAGGTCTTTACGCAGTGACTTCCAATCCATGCGTTCTTTGTGCTTAACTAATTCGTCAAGTTCACGCTTGTAAGTCATGTTAGGCGTAATACCTTCGGCATACTTGGTTTCGTTACTCTTTAGACATGCACCCTTTTCTTGTGCTAGCTTTACACTAGCCTTAATTAGATAGTAACTCCATGCTTCAGCCCACTCGTCAACAAGTTCAAGATTTGGATTTTGGTAGTTAGTATCGTTCTTAGCTAGCCAGTATGCAAAATTAATAATACCAATACCTAGTGGACGGCGATTCATTGTGCTTAGTTCAGCAGCAATAACTGGATAGCTTTGATAGTTAAGCAACTCATCTAACGCACGTACTGCTAAATCACATGGCTTTTCAAAGTCTGCTGGATTCTTAATGTTGCCCCAGTTAATTGCGCTTAGTGTGCAAAGACTAATTTCACCGTCAGGGTCATTAATATCCTTAAGCGGCTTAGTAGGCAAGTTAATTTCACAGCAAAGATTGCTCTGCTTGATGGGTGCAATATCTTCCTTGAATGCACCATGAGTATTAGCATGGTCAACGTTCATTAGGTAAATACGACCAGTGTCCTTACGCTCTTGTACAAACGCACTGAACAGATCAATTGCCTTTACTGTCTTTTTACGTAGACGTGTGTTACGCTCTGCTGTTTCATATAGTTCTCTGAACTTGTCTTGATCGTTAAAGAACGCATTATACATTTCAGGAACATCATGTGGTGAGAACAGTGTAATGTCGCCGCCTGTGATCAAACGCTCATACATTAGCTTATTAAACTGTACACCATAGTCCATCTGACGTACACGATTATCTTCGGTGCCCTTGTTATTCTTAAGTACTAGCATGTCTTCAATTTCAAGGTGCCAAATAGGATAGTACAATGTTGCTGCGCCGCCACGTACACCGCCTTGGCTACAGCTCTTTACTGCTGCCTGAAACAACTTGTAGAAAGGAATAACACCAGTGTGCGTTGCATCGCCATTGCGAATAGGCGAACCAATAGCACGGATACTGCCAGCACCGATGCCAATGCCAGCCTTCTGACTTACATACTTTACTACTGCGCTAGATGTTGCATTGATACTGTCTAGACTATCGCCGCTCTCAATCAGTACACAGCTACTGAACTGACGCTGTGGAGTACGGACGCCTGCCATGACAGGAGTAGGCAAGCTGATATCAAACGTACTGATAGCATCGTAATAATCCTTAACGTACTGTAGACGTGTTTCCTTAGGATACTTACTGAACAGTGTTGCACTAATCATCATGTATGCAACTTGTGGTGTTTCAAAGATTTGACCGGTGGCACGATTCTGTACTAGGTACTTGCCGCGAAATTGTTCCATAGCCGCATATGTAAGCATGTTGTCGCGGCTATGTTGAATATAATCGTTTAGCTGATTAATTTCATCTTCAGTGTAAAGCTCTAGGATTTCTGCATCGTAGAAACCCTTTTTAATATTATTGTTTATAATCTTTAGTAGATGTGGCGGATTGAAGTCACCGTAAACATGCTTACGTAGATGGTATACAATTAAGCGACCAGCAACATACTGATAGTTAGGGGTTTCTTCTGTGATAAGGTCAGCGGCACTCTTAATAAGAGTTTCTTGAATATCGCTGCTAGCAATGCCATTATAGAACTGTAAATGACTACGGATTTCTACTTCGCTGGGACTGACGCCGCTAATACCCTCACAAGCATAAAATACTACTTTGTGAATTTTGTCGAGGTTAAGTTCCTCTTTGCTACCGTCTCTTTTTGAAATAAGAATAGGCTTAGACATCTACTATTTTTCCTGTCGTGTTGTTTTTTTAAGTTTTTGTTATGACTTGTTTGTCTATTATATAGTACTTTACTTATCTAGTCAATAGCCAAGTTTATCTGCTGTTATAATGTGACTAGAAAATTTAGTTGAGTTTTGCTCACAAAACTCAATTGTTACTACTTTATCTGGGAGAAAATTATAGACTAACCCTTCACACACAAAAACTAATCCATCAGTTCCTGTTATGTGATTACTTACCACATCAAACCGATACTGATCGCTTTTCGTGAGTTTAAGGTTAACAAGTGTGCTAGCCAAGACAAGCGTCAAACCACTTTGACAAAACATGCCTTCACTAACTATTTCGAATGGTAGTGGCCAAGATTCTGGAGTATAATAATCGATATTCCGTCTTTCAATTTTTACTTCAGAAAATGCTTTAACTACATCGTCGGTTGTTCCGTTTTTAGGAAAATCTTGTCTAAACTTTCTCCAGACTGCTAACCTATCAGAACCTGTGTGTGTTTTTCGAAACATGTGTTACCTTATAGCGAGCTCCAACGTCTTACCAAGTATTTCATTGATAAGTCTCTTCCTATACCGTTCGTCACTGTAAATTGAACATTGGTTCCCGACAGTGCTGCTGCAAATGTAACATTACCTGACAATGCAGTGTCAACCATTTCAGTAGAAAAGTCTTGAAATAACACTGCTCCGGCGCCTGCATTAAAGTCGCTTCTTCCGGTAACTACCATAGAACCTGTTCTCTGATAATTTTCTCCAGCAACTGTAACTGAGCTAGCTTCAGTTATACTATAGTCAATTATGTAGGTATTGTAAACATCGATGCTTTGTGTTAAACCAGAAATAACACCGCCGGCAGCTGGAATAGTTGCAGAATTTAATTCTGCATAAGAAACAGTTCTGTCACCGAGCGCAACACTTGAGCGTGTTTGTAACTCAATATTTGTTTTTAAGTTTACAAGACCTTTGATATTTTCGTTATCTGGATCTGGACGCTCAAAGAAGATTGTATTTACAATCTTATTAAAGTCTCTTGCCTCTTCTCTACTATTAAATGTGATCTCATCATACGTATTGTCAATGGATGCTTTCCAAATACCAATGCTTCTGACTAGAGCTAAATCGGTTGTTGTATATTTTACACCTACGCCAGCTGTTGAGAAGATATCAACTAAATCGCTTTCAATACACTTGTTAAGCCATTTTTCTAATTTTGCTTTAACAGTTTCTTCCCTCGAATATTCGCGTTCTTCTAACTCTAATACACTTAAAGTTGGTTGGCTATGATCCTCGTGTAATCTAAAGTTCATACCAACGCTTGTGTACTCGGGCTTATGAGTAATGTAAATCTTATTTGATGTATCTGGAATAAACCCTAAATATGGCCAATCGCTTAAATCATTAACTGTTGCCTGAACTTCTGCTAAAGTTGTATTCGAGCTTAGGTCAATGCTTCTAACAGGAATAATGTTTGCTGTTCCGCTGTTTAAGTCAGGTGAGAAACTGCCTGTTACTTGTCCTACTACAGCGGCGTTTGGTTGAATAAAGAAAGTGTTTAAACTAGATACTGAGAGGACATCAAATGTTGTATTAGCAATTGCAGTAGTGTTTGACGATGTTATTACAACATCATCTACCGTATTCACAAAACCGTGTAAAGGACTGAATACTTGAACCTTACTTGTTCCTGTGACGTCGTCGCCGTAGTTAACAAACTGTATCGAGCCATTAGCAAGGAAATTAGATGTTGATGTGTTAAATGCAATAACACCCGATGTACTTGGGTTGTTTGTTACTGGGAATACTGTTCCGTTTAAACCGGTTGTGTTGCTGCCGTCTACAATTAAAATATTTGCACCTTGAGTCACACCGTCAACATTACCTGTTAGTGTAACTGTGATGTTTGCGCCGGTTGCATCAGCATTGGCTGTAACCGATCTTGCTATGTTGTAGCTATTAGAAGGTAATGCAACAGTTACGTTTGCTGTTGTTGCGGCAGTAATCTGAAGAACTTTTCCGTTTAAATAACCTGCGTTATCTTCTACATAAACATAATTGTAAGGACCAGCTACATTATATGAAGGAACTGACGCTACATCAAAAATGATATTTGCGCCGCTAACAGTAACTGACGTGTTAGCAACTTTCCAATCGCTTCTGCTTACTAGTAGGTTGCCTAATGTGAGGCTTGTAGGCGAGGCAATTACACCGCTGTCAGCGTTTACACTAATATGTTTGTTTTGTAGACCAATGAATCCTGTACCACTAGTAGGGCTTACAGTGATAAGTGTTCTTGGAATCTGTCTATATTCAGGAATGCTGTATTCTTTATAGAAGCTGTTGAAACGCTTATCGCCAACGTTGTATAGCGAAATGTTACCTTCGTAGCCTTGTGTAGTGATGCCTTCAATAGCTTGAATAATTGCTGTGTTGCTGTAATAGCAAATTGTTACTTCCTCTGATGCAAGAGGAGCGGTTCTAAAAGTTATAATATGAGTGTTTGCTGCTGAAGTGTTTGCTGCAAAACTAAAATCGTATGAAGGTGCGGGAGAAGTATTGCCACTATCACCTAATAGTCTAGTATTATTCTTGTTAACAATTAAGTCACCTGCTTTGAATGCTAGGTTTGATTCTGCGTTAAAAAGATTGTTAGGGATAAATGTTAATGTATCTGCTGCGGTAACAACAACTGCCTGAGTAAGTGTTACTGTATTTGCAGTAGAATTAATTGATTCTACAGTTGAATACGCATTGCCAGTAAATACAATGTCGCCTACTGTAATATAAGAGTTAGGTGTTGCGGTTAAGCTAATAACAGTTGATGCAGCGTTAGCACTGACTACAGCGGTAGTTGTGACCAATGAGTTAGATGGAAATACTGTTATGTTAGAAGCTGATGCAGTATTTGCGCTAGGTAGCCAACTTGCTACTTTTGTAACTCCGTCAAAGAAGCCTTTGCCAAACTTCTTAAAAGGAACAGTGAATGCTATAATGTTATTATTAGCAATACTCTGAGTAGAGTCTTTAGCACCAACTGTGGTCTCAAAAATACTCTGTGAATTAAAGTCGCCGCTTACACCTACACTAGGATCAGCACCGATGAAGACCTGTCTAGTATCAGTTGCAAACCCAAGTTCGCCCGGACGTAAGGGTTGAGGAAGGTCCTGTTTTAGACCCCTACGGTTTTGAATACGGGAAATAATTACTTTGTTGTTATCTTCAGCCACTGTTAAGTCTCCTAACGCTTAACAGTATTTATCACTTTTGAGTTCAGCGGCTGTAGTACTGCGCTAGGCGTTCGCCCCATAAATTGCAATAATGCTCAAACTCGTCGTCTTTGATAATGTAGTCTGCAAACTTAGCTTCGCGATCTACCATTAAAATGCTAACTTTGCGGATATTTGTGCCAAACATTTCGTTGTGTGCTAGTGCATATGCACAGCCCTGTAGAAAATAGTCCTCAATCCACTCACGCTTTTTCAGCTTCTTAGCTGTCTTAAAGTCAATGATGCTGTCTTCGCCTTCATAGATGCCAATAGCATCGCTAGTGCCAGCATACAATCCTTTAGCAATAAGACCTACTTCTGTACCCCAGAGTTCGTTAACTTTGCCTAAACCCTGTTCAATCATTACACGGCTCATTTTGCCAGCTAGGATACTGACCATGTTGTTACCAAAGTTATCCCATTCTTCGCCTAGGATGAACTTTTCTAATGCGTTGTGAACTTTTGTACCAAGCCCGGCGGCTTGTTGACTTTGGCGGTTCGCTTCTTCTTCGCCGATGCGATTCTTCCATTCTATAAGGTGTGTTTTATCGGCGGTGCTGTCGAGAATAGTAGTAACGCTGGGAACAGGTTCAGAGTCATCGCCTACATATTGTCGCCCAGCGGGGGTTTGTAATCTTTTTAGTTGCGGATAATTGTATTTGTTAATAAGCATTTCTTCATTATATTATCTTTACAACATATTGTCAAGTAGTTTCAATCAATTCAATTATCTTATAGGCTAACTTTTTATGCCCCATTATATTGGGATGATTTACATTTGGTCGAATCCATTCTAAAGAACGTATGTCTTTTAGAGTATCATTATCGTTTGAAATACTGCTAAAATTGTTTTCTAAAAACGGTTTGTCAAAAGTTAATTCAACTAAAGACTTTCTCGTGATCACCGCTTCGTCAGCTATAAAAATATGCTCCATGTGTTCGGGTATTATTAAATCACAGAATATAGGAATAAATTTACAGTCAATATTAAACTTATTGCATAGTAAGTAAAAACAGTTTAATGCAATAACAGATTCATAGATACATAGATCGATGTCTGTTTTTAAGTCGTTGCTGTCATCATTATAATTATAGTCAATGGTTTTATTTTGACTATAAGAAATACCAAAGCCTCTAGTCTGAGCAGTTAAACATAAAAATGCTGTGTATTTTACATTTTTGTCTATTTTGTTTTTACAAAAATTTAATAGGCTATAGAGTGCGTAATCAATTGAGCTGCCGCCTCTTGCAAAATTGATATAAGGAATATTTTTATATTTAGATACTAAATGCGGAAATGCTTTCGTTGGATTATCTCTACCGTTTAAAACGTTAGGGTATATCCGACTATCAAAAGTATCATTGGGGGAGCCTAGTTCGGTGCCGATAGGCCAGCTATCACCAAACCATAAGTACATTACCCGCCCTTTATTTTAAAAATGGCAAAAATGCTTTTACTTTATCAATATGCTTTTGTAGATACTTTGCTTGAAAGTTTTTAGCAATTTGTGGTTGTGGAAGATTCCATCCAATGAAGGCGCCTACTGCTACCCAAAATAATGTTTCTAACATATCAATACCTCTTTTTAGTTACCAACTAATGTTCCACTGAATAGTAGTGTTAGTTGCTGAATTGGTAGCAATGCTTACACCATAACCTAAGTTAGTGAAGTAGTTTCTAACAAAATTTATTTGATCTAATTTTGTAGGATCGTTAGTAACACCATTATATACAAAGTAATAGGTATTACTAGTAGTCATTGTTGTACCCGATGACACATTAGCATAAAGTACACCAGCATCAACGTTGCTTAGTACAGCGTTTTCAATACTGCGAACTTCAGCATGAATAACACTATTATTTCTAGTGTTCAATCTGGCTTGAGTTGCGTTAACAAAAATATTAGCCATTACAGATCTGCCTTAACATCCTTCATTGCTTGGTTGCCGGCTAGCTTGCCAACATCTGTAGTTTGTTCTGCGTCTGTGTTCATATCGTTTGGTAGTTCGCCTTTAGGAACAATTTTTTGTGAATCTACACTACTAGCGAACCCACTCTTATCAACTGCTTGAATTAACTCGTCAGTTGTAGTAACAAAGCCTTGTTTGGCTAACAAAGTTTTGAATTTTTCAGTGTTGATCTCTTTAATGTCTTTAGCCATATAGCGAGCCAATAGGTCCTGAACGGCAACGATTAGTTCGCCGTAATAGCCTTCACTAAGGACGATCTCGCGAATCAACATTTTATACTTCAGCTCTACCTAGTGGTTCATCTTCTGGGCCTGCTGCGGCTGGCTCGTTGACGTCCATTTCTGGTTCTTCTTCAGGCATTGCAGGCTCTTCTAATCCGCCGCCTAGTTCACCTGTATCACCTAAACCGCCAGCAACTTCTTCTCCTGTTACAGAACCAATTGCTTGATCTAATCCTGCTTTAACATTCTTAGTTGCTTCTAGGTGACTTGCTAGTAAGCCATTAACACTATCAGTAAAGCTCTGTGCTGCTTGTGCGCCCATTTCGCCGCGCATCTTATCAGCAATAGCAGGAACATCTTCGTTCATCATACGACCAATACGCTCGATCTGATCTTGTACATCGTCAGCTAGAGCACGTACTGCCATTACAACTTCTGCTTGCTCAACATCAACTTCTTCGTTTAGAATATCGTTAATGATATCATCAAACATACTTTCGTTTTTTGCACCGCTGATCTTGTGAGCAGTGTCTTTATCCATCTTTACTGGATGCATCTTGCCTGAACCTTTAGGAAATTCAAATTCCTTTTTGCCTGATGCTGCTGCATCTGCTGCTGCTTGGTTGTAAGCATTTTGTTCTGCAATCTTACGACCAAACATTTGAATGCCTGATAGTAATGCTGCTTCGTCTAAGCTGTTTAAGAACTCAACAACTGCGTCACGGCTCTTGCCGCTAACCTTAGCAAAGCTGTTTAGCTTTTCTTCAATTGCACCGTAGCTTGTGGTATCCTTTAGCTCAACGCCAGCTTCTTTAGCGAGAAGTCTTAGAACGTGTTCTGCAACGTTCTTAGAAGCTAGTTGATTGTGTGCTGGCATACCAGTAATTTTGTCGCCAATGGTTGCGCCCATCTTGCCGCCTGCAAGTGTTTCACCCATGTTATACTGCTCCATATATTCCTTTGCCGCAGTGATAACGATTGGCATAACATACTCGTCGTCATAAGCAAAGCGATTGTCCATTCTGTAACGGTTCATGCACTCGCCTACTGCTTCGTCCATTGTATAACCGCTGTCCATTAGGCTATGCACAGTTTCTTTTACCATTGAGCACATTGCTTCGTGTGCTGGGGATTTAGCATACATACCTTCAGAAATCATAGTTTCTACAACATCCTTGATGCCTAAAAACTTAGCATAATCTGGATCTAACTGAAACTTCTTGTTTGTACCACGTAGCTTAATAAGCGCCATGTTGGTGTTTTCTAAGACCTTTTCCAGCTTCTTTTTAGAAGGGAAATTAGTCTTAATTGAAATACCAAACTGCTCTTGTAGCACTTTATTGATCTTTGCTACTTTGGTAGTTGGTTTTTGATTGAATTCGTTTAAAAACATAGTTGTTCTCGCTAACTGTTTTAGTAATTACAGTTATTTATCACTTTTTTAGATTTTTGATTAGCACGTTTTACGTATATGTGACGCAGCCATCTTTAGATATTCGATGGAAATATCTAAACGTGTAATTGTTACGTGGCGCTTAAAGACATCTTTAGTGTTCTTTATAGTGTGCTTATAAAACACACAGTCATAATAATGTTTAGAATACACATTAATATAGTGCTGTATTGTACCTATGGGTAACTTCTTTCTAGATTTATTTAAAGAGTCACATAAAAAACGAGCTAAACTCTTGCTGGGTATATTTGTTACTATAGGGTTTTTTGTATAATAATCTAAAATATCGTAATCCCCAAAATTAGGGGATACAACAAAAACGGGCTTTCGTGCAACATTAGCTGCAAGATCAGTAAGTTTTTGTGCAAGTACTGCTTTTTTAGATTTGCTCAGTTTCATACTGATATTTATTCAGCTTTTTTCTCTGTGCTTTCTCTTTTTGGAGTGCGCTTCTTTTTAGCTTTATATATGCTAGGATTTGGACGCTTAATAACAGCACCCAGTGGTTGAGCTACTACAGCTATGCCGCCGCTGGTAGTTTCAACTATAATATCATTAATCTTCACTTAAAGATCTCCCACCTGGTTTAATTGTGTCGTTACTATTATTTACACAAATCATTTCGCTTGCTTTAGTTTTCCATACGCTTGGTACTAATCCATGTACCAGCAGTACTCCTGCTATCTTCCATGCCCTCAACAAGTGTTCAAAATACCCATAACCTGTATCCGACAAATGGCTCATATTACTTACCTCTATCTTACTGGCTCTCTGTTAAAAATATTTTTATCGCTGCCTAAAGGATAAAAACCTTCATGCTCTAAATATGCCCAAGAAATTAATGAGTATCTGCTACCTGATGTAACTGGTGTAACTTCGTGACAACAAGTTGCTTCCATAGCAACTAAGTATCCAGCTGGTGCGCTCACATCTACATAATCAGTTAAAGCAGATTCTTCATTCTTTGCAATACGCAATCTACCACCTTCAAACTCATCGTTTAAAATCACTGAAACAATATAAAGTCTAGGATGCTTGTGCCATAGTGCTTTTGGTATATCATATGCTTGCCAATACCATTCGCTAAACATTCTACCGACTTGTGTGTTATCCACATGCGGCGCACAATAGTTACCTATGCCGTACTTAGATAAAAACACTTCATATGTTTTTATTTTGTTTTCAAAATTGTTTATATCAACATGATCGTGTATTAAATCTGGTTGTGTTTCGAACCATCTTTTTTGAAAATTAAAAATTGCATTTGTAGTAAGACCCATATTATCACAAATGTCCTGATGTGCATCTACTAACTTGTTTTTAAAAAAGTTATATGGTTCTTCAGTATCAGTCATAGAAAGAACATTTTGCTTTCTATTTAAAATTCGTCCATCTTTTGTTTTATAGTCACTGGCGATTCTTGCAGGCTGCTGCGAATCGTAATAGTCAATTAGATATTGACATTCTTCTTTGGTTAAAAATGGTCTAGCGTAGTACTGTTTCATGTGTGTCCTATTTTTTACCTGATTTCATATTGGCGCACCAGTGAGCCATGCGTTGCTTTTCGCCGGAACTGTTTTTCGCTATCTTTCGTAATTTACTTACTGATTGTTTGCAGTTAACGCCCATTCTTTTGGCTAAGCCTTTGCGACCAGGTTTTTTACCATCAGCAAAGTTTTCAATGATGTCAGATATCTTCATTGTTCTTGAACCTAAAATTCATGCTAATAACAATACGCAAATCATCACTATGATTCTTTGTAACAAAGTGTGGCATAGTAGAGTCAAACATCACAAACTTGTTAGGCTCTGCTTTAACTACTTCTTGTCTGATAATATAAGGATTTGGCTTGTATTGAAATACAAAGTCACCACTGTTAGGTGGAACCTTAACATAGAACGCTGCACTAACATGTGCGCCGCCTACATAGTTGTCAGCTGACTCGTGACTGTGTAAATTAGTCATTTCACCTGTGGCATGTACTACTGACCAAAAAGCAGAATTAGGGTCGTTGCCTTCTTGTCCTTGCCAGCATAGTTCAATTTCATCGCCAAATGTGTTAAACCATTCTTGCTCGAGTGTTCGTGCAATACGCTGTACTTGTGGTGTAAAATTAATTCTAATATCTTCGTAACGTATATCATCGGCCCAATGAGCAATATTGCGTCCTTCATTGTAGTTACGCAATATCATAGCTTCAAGTTCTGATAGGTCCTCGTTGAGAGAACCTACCAGATATTCTGCCTTGTATAGTGTTACACGTTCTGCCATTAGTGTACAGTTGGTAGTTGACTATAATCTACTTCGTAAAAGCCATCGCGGCCTAAACGTACTGCTGAATCATACTTGGTACCTAATAGCTCTTGTGCTAGTACACCAGTATGTGTTACAGCATCGTTTAAGTAGTTGTATGAGTAGAAGTTAATACCATCTACTACAGCGACCTTAGCAATGTTTTCTTTTAGACGCTGGTCGCTCTTAAAGAACTTCTTAGCACTTTTAGCAGTCTTTGATGCACCTTTGCTAATGTCTTTGCCTACATCTGATGCACCCTTGGCAGCATCGTTTGCTGCTTTGTTGGCTGCATCAGCTGCATCCTTAGCTGCCTTCTCTGCTGCTTTAGCTGCATCGTCTGCTGCCTTTTGAGCTGCGGCTGCTTGTTCTTTGGCAATGCGATCTGCTTCTGCGGCTGCGGCTGCTGCTGCTTTAGCTGCATCATCTGCTGCTTTAGCTGCTTGGTTAGCAGTATCAATGGCTGGGTTTAAATCAACATTCATGTTGACGTCACCTTCTAGACCAACTAGTAATGCAGCATCGCCTGAAATACCTACGCTAACTTCGCCGTCTTTGTATGTAGCGTGTGCTTCACCTTCAGCACCAACTTGTGCGCCAATACTTGCGCCAGCACTGCCGCTAACTTCTGCACTGCCTACTGCGGTTTCAATCTTAGCTGAACCACCAGCATCTACACCAACACTAGCGCCAGCAATAGCACCACCGCTTACGCTTGCACCGTTCTCGCCAATTGATGCGCTTCCGCCTGCTCTAGCATATGCATCTGCATTAGCGTTAACACCGCCTTGTGCTGAAACACCTGCTAGGTCAACACCGCCAATACCAACACTGGCATCACCGCTTGCACTTGCACCTGCACTTGCACTTGCTTCTGCACCAACGTTTGCGCCAGCTGATGCATTCTTGCCATCCCAGCCACCGTGTGCTTCTGCACTTGCTTCTACGCTAGCTTCTGCACTGGCTTGTCCTGATGCACCTGCTGTTGCTGTAGCATCTACACCGCCTGCAATCTCTTGCTTGGCATGCGCTTCAGCTGAACCTTCTGCGCCAGCATTAGCTGATACGCCTGCACTTGCACCTGCACTTGCATATGATCCGTCTACGCCTGCGCTTGCGCCAGCATGAGCTTCGCCGCCTGCGCTTGCTGATCCGCTAGCACTTGCGCCAGCTTTGTCATTACCTGTTGATGTGGATGCACCAGTTGATGCGCCTCCACTTACTCCTACCTTTTCTTCAGCCATTGTGTGTACCTCTTACTTTTTAAGTGTTAATTCAATCGTTAGATATGAATTGCCGTCTGCGCCGGTAACAGATTTTTCTCCGGCTACTTCATAGTCTGGCATTAGCTTTGTAGCTCTACGTGCTAATGTTCTATAAAGTTTAATTCTACTCTCGTCATCTGCTTTACTAGCGATGATAACGCCTGTTGGCTTTTGCTGTTCTACTTCTTTTTGTAGAATAGCAGCCACAGTACTAAACACACGAACTGCATCACCTGTACCAGTTACTCCAGTTTCAGGTTTGCCAGTCTTCATATTTGTTAAATCAAAATGAATTTCTAACTTGTTATCGCCGGCTTCTTGGCGGCGATTGAATACTTGTACACGATAAAGCTGACCAGTATCTGTTTGGAAGCGGTATGCACGTTTGTCTGATGTCTTTACGTTTTGAATGTAATCATATGGACTGTCAGCAACTTCACCTAGTTTGCCTGTATGAATTTCTGGCTCTTCCTGTGACCCACCAATATCTTTCCATGCAACACCCAGTCTATCTAAAATCTTTTTCATGCGTTCCATTTCTTCTGGTGAAGCAAATGTAATAGTCATGTCAGATGGGCCAACACCTAGCTCATGTTTGTCATAGTTTGCTAAGTGTGTATAGTGTTGCCCTAGCTTATAAAAGTCCATATCATCAGACTTATCAATAACTAGTGTATTTTGAGGTGCTGTTAAGTATGAATGTTGATAGCCAGGCTCATGTGGTTCTACTGGTGCTTTTTCGCCCATGTGCTTAAAGTATTGTACTTGACGCTCACGCTTTTCTGCACCAGCTTTGCTAGGATATGTACCTAAGTTTTTGCCCTTCTTGCTGAGTAATCTATAACCGCCTTGCACTTTGCGAATAGTCTCTACTGCCACACCCTTAACTTCACCGTGGCGTTTATGCTGACTTCCGTAATCATAGAACTTGCCAACAACATCAAAACCTGGTTTAAAGAAAATAGCAGTTTTGACTAATGAATTTCTTAGTAAGCCGACTCTTTCTTTTCCTTTAGGAGCATCTTGCTTTTCTTTAGTAAATTTGTTAATTGGCTGAAGCCATGCATTAGGCTTCAATTTAACTAACCATACATGTGGATTTTTCTCTGCGAAAACATCTTTCATGTTGAGATAATAGCTTAAAGGATAAAACCATAATGCTGGACTGCCTTTATCTGTGCCTATATAGTCAATATCAAAATTAGGATGGTCTACATCTGGGCTACGCTTAAAGATTTGATTGGCACTATAGCCTAATTTGTCAACAGCACTATGTCTAACAAAATATTGTTCTATTGGTCCGCCATCAACAATCCATGCTTTTTCAATTTGATCTCTAACACTTTCTTTTGCTTCTTGTACGTTAACGCCCAAATGTTTTTCCAGTGTTGCTTTAACATCGCCAATGTTGCCAACGTGGCCTTTGTACTTGACACCAATGCCGCCGGCGTTAGTCCACTTCTCTAGATACTTAGGATAGTCGTCAATGAGAATGTTTGGTGTGCCATCAGGCTGTGTAGCAAATTGTGCTTTGTCTCCAGTGAAGTGCATACCTTTAGGTTGTATCTTTAAATACTTACGCACCCATGCTGCCTTATGTTTGGCACTGCCTTCGCGATCGTACTTTAGTGGTGAACTAAGGATATACCAGTCGCCGCCGCTCATTTCGTTTACCATTGAAATAAGCTGATCTGCTTGATCGTACTTAGGTAACTTGTAGAAGAAATCTGTACCGGCAAATGATGCCATAGTATCTTCAATGTCTTGTAATGCCATAGCACGTGGCTCTTCATGTCCAGTGGCTGCTGTAACACCTGCATAAAAGTTTGCAAGTACTCCGTCCATGTCTACATAAACTTTTGGCTTGTTCTGTACATCTTCTTGTGTTACACTTTTTTGCACTTGTGCTTTACTAACCCAGTCTCTAGC
>JACCEA012443035.1_pt1 | contig 24586 bp, 17 predicted proteins | sample 7449851 | NCBI WGS metagenome assembly JACCEA01 (sample SAMN15323453, study PRJNA562643) | freshwater metagenome | isolation source: river surface water | place: USA:Blue River Watershed | collected 2017-08-18 | reverse complement strand
GAGTACATGGCTACCGCTGTCTCTTGATGCTCTATCATGATGGAGTGTTTTGTATAAACAGTTGGAATACCTTGAACTATTGATTCATATGAAGCAGCTGAACTTGTTCTACCCAAAAACCCTACCTCGATTCCACAATAAGGGGTGTTATGAACTACACTGAAATCTACATGAAACGTCGCTCGTACTTCCAATGCCTTCGAAGATACTCGCAAAGGTATCGAATATTCACCCGACGATGAATCATCACGCCCATTGATAATGATATTGTTCATATCAGCATGATAGTGAGTAGAGATCTTTCTCAACGTGGTTAATTCAGTGATTGGGTTGAATAACAATACTTTCCAAATATCGGAATAAGTTACTTCACGTGGTAGCGACATAGATCCCGACCAATTTTTATCAAGTGGTGTATTGGCAGTTGCATCATTCTCAGGAGACCACCCCCATAAAATACGACGAATTTTCCCTTTTGCATTGGAAGCTGCTGCGACGGAAAAGGTTTTGGAAGCGTAATAGTGATTATTTGGGCCAAAATCATATTCTAACTTGGAAAAGTTGTGGTTTTTCAAGTCCTTGATAAATTTACCATCTGCCTCATCAAATTCGCCAATTTCATAAAGATCTTTGCGATCTTCCATGACAGAATATTTTAGGACCATCAAGCTTTTGGAGGCCTTGTCCTTCTGAACTGGAACTGGATAAAAGTCCGGACATTCGACCATTTCGGTAATATACGAAGAATCAGAGGATTTCCAAAGCTGTGAAAAATACTTGCATTCAGTCTTAAAATCCATCACATTTGAATCATATTTAAATGAACAATCGTACAGTACGACATTGCCGGTTTGGTTCAATTTGGCTGCTATCGAAACCCAATAGCCTACTCCTTCACCTTTTTCGACAGTTTTGGACCATATGGCAGGGTCACGAAAGTTTAGATCATTATATTGCTCAGGCAAAGAAGTGTAATCTATGATTGGATTTTGAGAAGATTTCTTCCAAAGTATTTGTTCTGGATCTGAAGTGTTCGCAGATATCGCAATACATTGGCGTTCACGATTATCACCATCAACACATGTATATATTAAAATTGGGATAGGATTTTCCCAGGATACCACATCCTCAATTAAAATTGCTGAACCACTGAATGCTCCACCAAAATCATAATCTTGGTCATTAAATAAAGCGACCGGCAACCTCTTCCATTTCACCAGGTCTTTCGAAATCCAATGAGCCCACGACATATTTCCCCACACACTGGAAAATGGGTTATATTGTGCGAATAGGTGGTACTCTCGATGGACATAATCATAGAATGGACCATTGGGATCATTGATCCAATGTCCATCATCTGCTGTTATGTGGAATATGGGCTTTTGATTGTCAGCCCAAGAACACGAAATGATGATACAGATGGAAACGAGGAGAAAATGCTTCATGGTCAGATGAGCATATGATCTTTTCTTAATAATAGTGATATGTACTCTATGGAATCGGAGACTATAAAAAATGTGTAAAATATCCAATACCAATAGTATATGGTATACGAAGAGTGTATGTACGTATGAGCTTTTTTTTTAAGGAGCGGTCGGACAATTGCTTATTTATAAGATTCCTTTCCCATTAATGACTTAAAAAATGGACTCTAATACCAATAATAAGTAGGCACAGAGAGGTATTACAATAATAGTTGGTATTAATTTTTTAATTAAAATATTATATATGGGCGGCCGTCGCTGTCGCTGCTGTGCTCCACCCAATGATCCGCTGACTGGAGCACAACAAGAAGCTTGTACAATACGCTTGTACATATTGTATAGTTTACGGTTTACGGCAAAATAGTAATTTGAACAAAAAGAAAAAAAGAAAAAGCAAACTTGGCATACGATAGAAGCTACTATAGTCATCAGTCAATGTCTCGCGAGTGTTATGATGGGGAATTCATTGTGAGACTGACGGTTGGAACCAACAATGAAACTGATCGAGTAGTTGTTTGTGACAACATTGAGGTTTACTATGATTGCAACCAAGTTATATGGGCTAGCGACACAAATCATAAGTACTATGCCCTTGTGTTAGGGATTCCGGTTGAAGCTTCATCAGAGGAAAGCAAAAGACTAATATATTTTTTCACTTGAATCTTAACGTTTGTTGTTATGTATTCACAGGAGGTTCTAAAGCTCTTCGAACCCATTCAAAATGAAGAAGTACAGTTCCTGTTACTTTCCAGCACTAATTATCACCACAATATGCAGCAAGTTCAGTTATTTTCTCTATTTGTATTTTCTTCACCTAGCACTAGAAATATGTTCACTACGTTATATCATAATCTCCCTTTAACGCAATATCCTGAATGTCCTCCACTTCTTGTTATTGCGGTCGACCATGTGAGCTGGTCCGCACAACAACCCGATCAAATGCCAATATCTCTAACTTCATTGTGCAATTGTCAATGCCAAGAGGATGGAAAATTGAAATTTCAATTATCCAATTGTTCCATCTGTAATAGGAGAATCAAAGTTATCTCTTCACGCTTTCTAATGGGGCGATCCTTAGCAACAACCAATTTTGATGGAGAGGATATTGCAGTTGGAAAGAGTTTCAATTATTTACCAGACATTAAAGTTCACAGTGACTGGAGTCGAAGAGTTAATAGTTCTGTTCCCACTACACGTTGCATCGTATGTGCAATTTTTCATGACGTGCAAATTCGCGATTCGAGCACCACTGGTTCATCCACAACAGAACATGTTCAAACATGCTCCATATGCAATGTTCGTGAAAATAATTGGATTTGTCTTATGTGTGGGTATATAGGCTGCGGACGATATACAGCACAGCATGCCCATCAGCATTTTGATACTACTCGACATAGATTTTCATTGGAGTTGGTGTCCGGGAGGTTATGGGATTATATTCAAGATACATTTGTTAACTTTGAGAACAATTCATCAGTCTATGGAGGAATGATGCAAAGTGCTCATACCTGCGGGGCTGGCCATTCTTCGGATTGGACACATCCCAATGTCAATCCACCTCACACTAAGCTTTTAATGGGTCAAAGTAGTGAAATGCCTCCCAACCAGCTCGATCACGATTTGCAATCCAAATTGAATCAATCTATCAACGAATACGAACGTTTAGTGGAATGGCAATTGCAAGATCAACAGCTTTTTTATGAAAAGATGATTGCCCGCGAAACAGTTCGTGCAATGGAATACAGTTTTCGAGATGATCATCTGTCTGATAAAGATAAGAAGGGTGACGAAGCTAAGGATTTCAATGAAGGGATGGAAGAAATCGAGGCCATGAAATATGAAATCACTGTTCTTGAATCAGAATATAGAGAACTTCATGACCAGCTGCGTTTCCTCGATGACGAAAACCAAAAGTACAAAAAAATGAACGACGATGTTGCACATGAGCACAAATGTTTGGTGAGTTTTACTTTGGTCATTGTCGGAAATCATGATCATTTAAGTTTTCCTTGTGAATGTAGAAAGAAGAAGAGTTGCATTGGGTTGCAAAAGAAGGGGATATGGCTTTACAAGCTTCGCAACATGTGAGATATTTCATTCAAAAACGATTTTCGCATATCAAATGGTCATGTTTTACCAGATGAAAGAGCTGGAACAGCAAATACGAGACTTAACATTTTATGTCAAGTGGGTTCAAGATTTCGTATCATTGCTTCTATTATGTGATTGAAATTTCTTTTCAGCACGAAGAAGAAACTGGATTCTTCCCCTATAAAACAAGAGTTGGCGGGCGGTTCTCTTGTGACGACGGTCTCTCCTGATCCACCAATTCCAGCTAAAAGAAAGCCAAAAATAACGAAATCAAGATATTCAAAGAATTAATTGTCCGTCCTCTTGTTCACCATTTTAATGCTTTGTATTTTGTACATTAGAAAAACGAGAAGATTTTTTTTTTCATTCATTTTGTTTTTCCAACAAAAATAGAAAAACGTACCATCACCAAATTCCCTTTTTACTTCCTCGAACGTTTAGTCCTGCGACAAAACCTGATGATTCTTTCGTACCTTCGTTATTTTCCCGTCTATGGTATTGCCTCCGTTCATCGAAACCAAGTTTCTCCCATTCTTCTTTCGCCATAAGATTTTTATTCATTCTACATTCCAAATATGCTTTTGAAAGTTGTTTGCATGGATAATGGTCGCTATTATTCTCCTTCAAGCAACCAAGAAAAGCCTTCGAAAGGTTGATAAACAGTGGATAATAGTGGAGGAAGTTTTCCCTTACATTCATTGGTTCCTTACATTCCCCATCATGATCAAGAGGGAACACACCTCTCTCAGGAGGTTTCACTTGAACCCTAGATGCTCCAAATGCGTCTGTCATCTGTATTGTATTTTATTACTTTATTACCTTTTTTTACAGTGATGACAGATTGAGGATGTTTGTGGGCGCTTCTTGCTACACTGTATACGGGTACTTTTTTATTGCACTCGCTGCTGCTGCTGCCTGCTGTAGCGGAGGCCGAAAGCAGGAGCGCAGCAGCGACCACTGCTGGGAGAGCAGCAGCAGCCAGCGCAACCAGCAGTAGTAGGGAGACCGCAAGAGCAGAGGCAGCAGGAGAGAGTACAACAAGCAGCAGCAGAGCAGCAGCAGATTGCAGTAAATAGAGCGAAGTCAGCACCAGTCATTTTCATGAATTTGCCAGTCAATCAATGAATCCATACGGTGCACCTTCCATTTCAATTTTAACACGTTTTCTAATTTTGGTCCTTCACCACTTTTTGCTACGCTTTACATCATGAAAGCCAAACTTAATGCCTATCAGAAAAAAGAACATGAGCGAAAGCGGATCCAGAAAGTTGTAACTTTAAAGAAGTACGCTAAACTTTGCAAAGCGGAAGGTATCCAATCCAACCGTGTTAATCTTGGGAAAGTTTCAACAGAAACAAAAATGAATAACCCTGAAGCATCGAACCTCCGAAAATTAGCAAAAAAAGAAAATTCTGCATCAAAAACCAAGGAACCATCATCAAATAAACAACAACAGAAACAAGCCGTTCATGATCAACTAACAGATCGCATTAAAGGTATTGAAGAAGCCATGAATAAGAGGAAACAACTAAAAAAATGCATGACCAGCAAGACCAGTAAGGGTCAACCAGTTATGAAAGGGAGAATCCAAAATATCCTCAGTAAGTTAATGAAACAACAGTGAGTGACGCCATAGTGATTGTATATTTGTAGTCAAAATGTAAAAATGATTTAACATTTAATATAGACACACTTTATCATCATCGTATTCTATCTATCCAGCCAATTTTGTCAATGATAAGATTTTGATCAACCAATAGGAGAGTGCTGGCACTCCGAAAACATATACTGCCATTAAAGTCCTAGCCAGACGAGTAGCCGCGACATTGTTTCCCTGTAACTGTAGAATCACTGTCGTATTTTGAGCACTAGGCATGCTAGCTTCGAGAAGCAGAATCATTAATAAAAGAGGATCTTTATCAAAGAACAATTTTACACCTGGTATTGAATTACTTGCTATTTTATAAAGGGTGAAGGCGACCACCGGCATCAAAACGAAGCGAGCAGCATATACTGATAAAGCTTTGGCAACAAACTGAGAATCAACTTTATCATCATTCGTAGTTTGAGAGGTGGATGAAGTAGGAGGTGACAAAGACCCGGCCAAAACCAAGAGAACCGTTGGCAAGTAAGCCGCACCAAGAGTTCTCATGGCTTCAAACACAGGGTTTAGGATGCCATGGTTTGATATAATCAACTTCTGCAAAGCTGGAACCAACCCAATAATCATACCCACCAATGATCCAACTACTGGAGGGCTAAATACCCTACGCAAAATCTCCTTACGCCTATCAGCGGTGCTCGGAGTTCTCTCTGTCGGGTTTTCTTCTTTCAAAATTGCAGGTGCAAAAATCCAAAACAATGGTGACCACCCCAGCAAATACAAACTAATATATGCAACACTTCGAGGCAAAAGAGATGCATCAGAGTGACTTCGAAACAGACCATCAGTAAATACCAATGGCAAAGGCCCTGAGTTTCCGAATGCAGTGCAAGCCAGAAGCTGCTTTGCTCCTTCACAGGTGTCATTTTTACCGTACATGAACAGAGATACAATCTTGCCCACAATATGACCTACCAAAATTTGAAAGCCTGCAGCCAAAGGCAATATATAGATGGGAGCTCCACCACCAGATGTTTTCAATTGAGCAACTGTCGACGCAACGTTTACCAATAATAAACAAGGTTGAAAAACGTTGAAAATCAACTTCGATAAAACTCCTAATGCTGTTTGATCAAGAACACCAACTTTTCCAGCCCACACGCCTAAGCCACAAGTCGCTAATAACTTGCTTATTGAATTCATTGCTGCTCTATTGATCACTGCGGAGGAAGCTGAACTTGATGCAGAGAGCGTCGTAACGTGTCCGCATGTTGTGGTAGCACAATTACGATTAGAAGGAGCTGCGATTGACGATCCAGGCATTCCATTGTTAACTCGACAACTTAATGCACCAGCACACTTGCCAAGAGCCAAATTGTGAGTTCCAATTGCTGGAAGAATGAATGATTCAATTGGGATGATCAATAGTACCGTTGCAAGAAAAGTAGCAATTATATAAAATTTCATTGTTTATATTGAAGAGTTGACGTCAAGTTAGCACCTTTATTTATATGCATGATTTAGCGTATAGCGACTGAAGCGACTGTTCTATTGTATAGCAGGCGATTTATTTTTCACATTACAGCATTATTCCATATTGTGGTTCAACATTGTCTTCAGTCGCTTCAACCAACAATTTGATTGATACGATACGATATGTACCATACAGTACAAGCAGTACAAAGAAGTATTGTTATGCTTAACGTATGTCTTGACAAAAATACAATCTACAATAACATCTGCAGCTATTCAGGTATTCTAGTATATCATGTATTTGTTCAAATTATATCATTGATCATGTATAGAAGTATACTTTGTATCTGTCGGTAACCATCATTCCCATTGCTGTTCACAACTTTATTATACCTGTCAGGGAGTTAGTTAGCAATAAAAACTGTCAAAAAACTAATACGCAACTTTTTCTTCTTCTTCTGCTCCTGGAACTATTAATTAAGTATAATATTATATTCCACTTGTACTTTTTCCGTCAGACGGTATTATTGTTGTATTATTCAATAGATTAGTTCTTGTTGCAGCAAACACAAAACACATCTCCCTTTCGTAATTATGTCAGAATCAGAAAATGCCAGACAAGGACAACTATCTCACATCCAGCAAGAAGGACTAACCAAAATGAGGGAAATATTTTCGGATGTAGATGGATTTGGAATGAAAATGAATGACGATACTTTCTTGCGTTATTTACGAGCCCGCACCTTTAATTTTGAAAAGGCAAAGCACATGATGGAAAATAGTTTGAAATGGCGCGAAGAGTTTGGTTTAAAGGATCTTCACAGTGGGGAATGGAAAGATATTATTAAATTGGAAAATAGTACAGGCAAAATGTACCTCCGAGGATTTGATAAAAGTGGTCATTTATTAGTATATATGAAGCCGAAGGAAGAAAACACAAATGATCATGATGGAAACATCAAACATTTAGTGTATACTATGGAACGTGCTGTGGCCTGCATGGAGAAATATCAAGAAACGCATGGAATAGGAGACGGTAAATTGTCTTTGATTATTGACTATGATGGATACTCCCTACGGAATGCCCCTCCGATGAAAACATCCCGGGAAACGTTGTCTATTCTGCAGGATCATTATCCGGAACGACTTTTCTGTGCATATTGTATTCGTCCACCTTATGTTGTGTATGGATTTTTCAAAGTTATTTCACCATTTATTGATCCTGTTACAAAGAATAAAATTTGCATGTTGACGAATGCTGAGATGACAAAGACAGATAACAGATTATATCAAGAATGTGATGTTTCTATTTTGGAATCCTGTATTGGGGGCAGTGACAGCAGACAATTTGAATCTAGCATTTATCTAGAAGCCCCGTTCGAGCAAGATTTTTTGTCTACTTTGAATCAAGCATAGGTAATTCAGTGCATGTCCATGCATTTGCCCACATTCTAAAGTCGAATAACTTAGAAGTTCAAAAATACGTAATTGATTGAAAAACCCGATAATATTTTTGAAAAGGTTTCTCAGCTTACGATTTTTAGTGCACTAGCAAGAAATCACATGGTTTGTATCGTTAAATCATTTATTCGCTTAGAGCCACCTGATGCCGTCACCACCCATTGCTGTCCTGAAAACTTCGAAGCCCTTAGATCTATTAGCAACATACTCATAATATATTATCATATATAACTGATAACCAAACTGATTACCCACCGTAGTACTTCACAAAGCTCCGAAAGCTTTTGAGGATCCACTGCACACGTTGGATTCGCATCGAGCAATGTGATTGCGCATCCTCCCCCACCTGCACCTGTTAGCTTGCTTGTAAAGCCCAATGCCGAGGAAGCTGAAACTACCTCTGATAGTGCTGGGTGACCAACACCGATAGAATCCAACAGCGCATGATTAATTTTGATCAATTTTTCCTGCAACAAAATATCGCAATAATTGACAAGTGACAAGAATATTGCTTAACTAACCACTTTTTCCTTTACAATTTCGGTGGTAATAGTACCAATGTGGAGTCTAAAATAGAAAACTTTTAACAAAGTGAAGTCAACTGGAAATCTAATCATCTTACTCTTCAGATATCTTTATGAACTCAGAGGTGATATGATCGATACTAACAAATATTGGTTGAATAATTTGCGGCATTGCATCATGGAGGACCCGCACTCCTGAAACTAATGCTTTTGTACTTCTGGGAACTTTAGTGTTGGTTAAAAGCATATTTAGAGTTGGGACATGTTTCAACGTGTCAAACGCATTGCCTTTTTCAGTTCGTCTGAACTTTACCATTCCTCCGTAACAACTGGTAGTGTTGTCCAAACCAGACGGTGTACCATGGATCAAAACTTCACCAAAAAATGCCCACGAATTTATACTTTCCAAGACAGCACTATTTAGCCGTTCAGATGTCCAAGATTCTTCTGGTTCACACATCTTAAAATGAAGCTGCAACAAAGCCCCAGCAGTTGCAACGGAGAAAGCAGCAGAAGAACCTAAACCAGCCCCAATAGGCAGCCCAATAGATTCAACTTGAATTTTCAGTCCAAGAAATCGCTCACCACGAATCTTATGTAGAGTAGTAGAAACAATACCAGAAAACAGAAAAACGATCGCCATCATACATTGGCCGGCGGCAAATGGCAATTCAGCAAACTGAGCTGCCAAAGCAGTAGTAACTTCTGGAGTGGGAGGTGCAGCGCTCAGTGGGTCACGGTCTTCATAGACAATCAAACTCAATGAATTGTTTAATATATTGGAACCAAATGTATCTAACCTTGAGGTTGGGAAACCAGCTCTAACGCCTTTTCAATTTCGATTGCTGCATTGACTGGTCCATTCTCACCATCAACAATATCTTTGAATGAAACATTTATGTCTCTACTTCCTTCCACCACTTGCTATCGCCCACAACATTAGTTGATAAATCTTTCGAAAATGGTACTTTTTCTTACAATGTCAATGATGATACGCAAATCCGATAAAGACGCTGCAATGGCGTTGACTCCGTACACAACCGCGTGTTCGCCGAAAATGATTGCTTTACCAGGAGCGGAAGCTTTGGCCTCAAAAAGAAAAACCATATTTCAACAAACTTCCCTATGGTGAACTGAAACAATCATCCTATTGTAATCTAATGTGATCTGCGACTATGGTTTCTGTTGGCCCGGACTGAAGAATGAAGGGCCGAGTCGTGTATTGTACAATATTGTATGGGCAATTTATGGAATTACTCTCAAATAGTTGACTTTGTGGAAATTGTGTTGTCCGTTTGGATGATGAAACCGCCACACCCTGGCAACAACTCTTCATTCAGATGTACACAGATTCGAAAGAAAAGTGTATTGTCGGAACGAATAAAATGCCACCGAAGAAGCCTACCCAAGCCGCTAAAAATACAAAGAAAAAGAAGGAAGAGGAGACAACTGCTCCAGCTCATCATCATCATCATCACCATGTTGCTGATGATGAAGACTTCTATCGTGAACCAATTAAACGCACCGTGCGTCCTGAAAATCAGCTTCATTTAACGGAGGAACAGCTTGATGAAGAAATTACTCGTGTGCTCACTGCAAATGATCCCAATGTTCCAAATAATATTACAAAGTACAACTACAAGGAAAAGGCATACAAACAAGATCCTGAAGGACCAATGGATCACCTTGCTTTTCATTTGAACTTGGATGGTTGCTCCCTCCACAAAGAGAGCGAAGAAGCACAGCAACAACAACAAATTGAGGAAACCAAAAAGATGGAGCTTGACCGCCTGAAGAAGGAAGCTGCTCAAGAAGCGTTGGAAGCGGGTGAAGAGGATATTGAGGCCGAAGCACCCAAAACTGGTAAGAACCAGTTCAATTATAGCGAGCGTGCTGCACAAACCTTCAACAACGTCCTCCGTTCGCGTGGTGTTGCGACGGAACCTCCTCCAGTTGTGTCTTTTAGTGCAACGGTCACTCAATGGGATATTTATGATGCTTATATGCAAGATCTTAAGACGCAACTACAAGAAGAAGAGGCCGCAAAAGGTGGTGGAAAGAAAGCTCATGGTCAGAATAGCAACAATGAAGACAACCAAAAGAAGCACAAGGAAGATGATATGGTTCACAGCCAAAAAATGAGTAATGCTCTTAAAATTTTGGAGCGTATGGTCAACCAAAATGCAGAGGACGAAATTTTCCAGGATTTTAAATATTGGGAAGATGCCAGTGACTTTTACCGTAACGGGGAAGGCAGTTTGCTTCCATTGTGGAGATTTAGTACTGAGCGTACGAAGCGCAAGCAAGTTACAACACTTTCATGGAATCCTGCTTATCCAGATCTATTCGCCGTTGCTTACGGTAGTTATGATTTTATGAGGCAGGGTTCTGGAATTGTTTGTTGCTTCTCCCTGAAGAATACCTCCCATCCAGAATATATGTTTTCTACAGAATCTGGTGTGATGTGTTTGGATTTTCATCCTCATTATCAATCTCTCTTAGCAGTCGGCTGTTATGATGGTACGGTAATGGTATTTGATGTGCGTCAGAAAGTTAATCGTGCTATTTACTCATCATCTATCCGCACTGGTAAGCACACAGATCCAGTGTGGCAAGTTCATTGGCAAGTGGAGGATATGGCTAAAGAATTAAACTTTTTCTCCATATCATCCGATGGTCAAGTAGCTTCATGGATCATGAGTAAAAATGAACTTAAGATGGAACCGGTTATGCAATTAAAACTGGTTTCGAATACTCGTGATGATCCTGAAGAAGTCAATTTATCAGGACTTGCTGGCGGTTGTTGCTTTGACTTCAATAAACATAACGAGCATTTGTTTATTGTTGGTACAGAGGAAGGAAAAATTCATAAGTGCTCCAAAGCTTATAGCGGGCAGTACCTTGAAACTTATCAAGGACATCACATGGCAGTGTATGCTCTGAAATGGAATCCATTCCATCCCAGAGTCTTCATTTCATGTTCTGCTGATTGGACAGTAAAAATATGGGATCACAATCTCCCTCATCCAGTTTTATCGTTTGATTTAGGCAATGCAGTTGGAGATGTTGCTTGGGCTCCTTACTCATCAACTGTTTTTGCGGCTGTAACAAGCGACGGCAAAGTAAGTGCATCGTTTTGAAACTTGTCGATAAAACTCATAAATCTCCATGTTGTATAGGTCCATGTATTTGATTTAGCCGAGAATAAGCACGAACCACTGTGTGAACAGAAAGTCGTTAAAAGGGCAAAACTAACTCATGTTAGTTTTAATCAACGCGACCCTATCGTTATTGTTGGTGATGACAGAGGTGGTGTCAATTCGTTGAAACTTTCTCCTAATCTGAGAAAGATCCATGAACCACGAGGAGAGGATGGAGAAATCTTACCACATGATCCAGTGCAACTCCAGGTTGATAAGATGGAGAAACTTTTGGCAGCGGCCTCAAACTAGTAACATTAAACGAATATTACCAATGGAATAATTATTTTCTAATGCTTTGCGACTTATTTGTAGTAAAATTAACCTTCAATCAATGGTGACGTCCTATAGGGAATTCTCAACGGTGCATATACATACTATTGATTGCTCATGACATTGGCGAACTTTCTAGACTGTGAATAAATGCGTATCAATACAACAAGTGAATCTAATATGCCAAAGCCCGACTAACCTTTAAGTCTTGTTGCTCTCGCCGGAGGCATGCAGTGAATAACCTACTTCTTTCAAAGTCTATTTCCCCATCTTCTAACGGTATCTCCTGATAAATTTGTGAATAACACGACAATGACGTGCAATTGTTCACACAATTGAAAGCTTCTTCGGTAATCAGGTGAGCGCAATCTTCACTTTCGCATCTTGCCTTCTGTTCCTGCCATGCTTTGTCTCTGCGTGCCTGAGCTGGTCGTTTCGCCTCAACGATATATGGGTGATATATGTATATAGCACACAAGAGTGACAGCCACTTGCTGAGAGAGATTCCCATTGCTGAGATTAGCAAGCCAATTACAAAGTGGTAAAACTTGTAACCGTTGGAGAATAGCCACCAGTAGAAACAAGAGTGGAAGCGTGGACAATATCCGATATGGAAAATGGCGAGCGAAATAGACTACTTCTCTACCTCTGTTGTACTGGTACTATTGTGCTGGTATTGCGTAATGTACTTGCTCTGAAAGGTTGCTTCATCCGTCGCTTTTCCTTGCTCACAAAGATCAACGGCGCACGCCCTCAGCAGGGCACGCTCGCTCCAGCCAGGACATTACCATTAGCAGGGCACGGCAAAAAAGGAACCCCAAACCGTTACGCCAGCCAGCGGCGCGCCAGTTTGATTGTACCACGACGGTATAATTTTATTGTTTACCATTTACCTCTGGGTTCTGGGTTTGCTTCTAAGGCCTAAGGTCTGTTTGGTGACAGCTATCTATTGTAGTTTGGATTTCAAGGGCTTTGGTAGTAGCAATTAATTTCGATTGGATAGAATAGACACACCATAAATTCTTCTGCAACTCTGTAAATGCGAAGAATAATAAACCTTTCATAAACGATGCATCAACTGTGATCAGTATTGTCTGTGATGAAACAACTTTTATCTGTTGATGACCCCTCAGGCTCCAAGAACAGCATCGGCGTTAAGAAAACTTCTGTGAAGCCACAAACTTCAACGATGAGTTCTACCGAATTGGAATTCATCTATAGCAGAAACGAAGATATTGAAGAGAATAGGAAACTTTTATTGGCAGCGAGAGTTAATCTCTATGATGCGTCCGGGTTTCGCGACCGTAAACCATTGAGAAAATCCATATTTTATACTGAACCTTACCTGACATGCAAATATTGTAACCATCTACTATTTCTAGATGTGAAACAAGTTAGACTTCTGGATGCATTATTTGCTTATGGTCAAGTTGAATCGTCCTCATCTCCCGCTTTCCAAGAGTCCCTACCTGGAGATTTGATCCCCAAAGCACAATTTTCGTTGCCGCCTTGTAAAGTTTGTCGTCAGATCGATGGTTACGTCGCAGGTGCCCATGACTTTACCGATGACATAATTGAAAACAAACAGTAAGAGTGGATGATAGTTATATTCTTTATTCAATTTTCAATTTTCTCTTCCTGGAACAGACTGCGCTTAGAGAAAATCAAGCGGGATCATAAAGCTGCTTCTTTGATCGCTAAAGCTTATCGAAGACATTTATTCCAGCAATATGGTAAAGCAGTTACAGGCGCTCTAATTGCCTTGCGCAAACTTCAAAACAAAGCAGCTGTCAGAATCGAGTCCTTCGCGCGAGGTCGCCTCGCACGAAGAAGAGCGTGTACAGAAGCAAATTTACTGGTTATCAAAACTTCTCATCCATTACTAGTTCGACATGCATTGCGAATTTTTCCTGGCCAACCAAAAACATTTTGGTACAAACGGAAAGTAGAAATCGATTTAGCTTTTACCGACTATTTGGATTTAGTCGAAAAGACGGGATTCAATCCACCACGCATTGTGGTTGAGCGGAACATTGCAGAACTTGCTCGTCGTATTACAATTCGGAAAAATGAATTGATAGTATATGTTCAGAAATTGTGGCGGGGATTTATGTCGCGGCGTATCGTAAAATATTACCAAACTGAGTTATATCGACTCTTTGGGTTTTCTGTGTCTCGAGCACTTAAGATTCAAACAGTTTACCGTGGACATGCAGCACGAGTAGCTTTGCGGAAGCTGAAAAATGAGCGACGTAGAGAAAAGGTTATGAAAGAATATTTAAGGGTAGGGAGAGATCAACTTTTGGTGAAAACGAAAACAAAAATGAAAGAGCAATTGTTATTTGATTATCAAAAAGAAAGAAAGGAAGAGTTTACAGGTCGGGCGATTCACAAGCTTCCCTATGCGTTAGCACGTGAAACAGACTTGACTTCACATGTCATGACATCTGCCAACAAAGTGATCAAAAGTGGTGCAATTAGTGCTGTAGGAAACACCACTAATACGACAGCATTGGCAAATAATAGTGCCGTTCCATTTAAGATGCGAATATTTCAAGAAAGTATTCATGGTGATGATAAAGTAATATTGGAGGGACTTGAAATTATTGATGCTGACCGACAGTTGTTGGATACGATGCAACAATACGTGATTGATGATATCTTACGCCGTGAATTTATTCATTTTAGAATTGCGGAACGGGGTCCCCTGGGGTATGGATTTCGGAGCGGGCCCATCAGTGTAAAAGCGGGTTTAGCTGAGCAAAAGGCACTTCTGGTTTCAAAAGAATTGTTTGATTGGCGCAAACCTTCTAAGACTACCTCTGTGCCAGTTAAGGATTGTAGCAGATCAAGATCCATGAAATATTACTTCGCGAAGGAATTGGAAGAAATAGCTCAACGGTCGATTATGCGCATTGCCAAGCAGTCGAAAAACAATACCAACCCTCAGCTTGCTGTTGGAATGGATGATGATGAAGAAGATGAAGAAAAGAACGGGGCTGGCAGTGACAATACGCAAAAGAGTTCACTAAAATTCAAGAAATTGGCGAAAGAGTTTAGAAATTATAACAAGGAACGTTTGGGGCCCTCTTACAGTGTAAAGAAGTCAGACTATGTACCAAGCCCAGTAAAGCCTCTCACTGCTTCGACCACTACGAAGCCTTCAACTTCTACTGGTACTTTTGGTTCTTCGTCAAAGTTTATGGGAAAATCACTTGGGATGACATCTTCCATGAACTCATGTAGCACAATTGATACAAATGAAGGATATTCTGGTGGTGAGGGCGAGGATGAAGACCTAGGGGGTACAGAAGGTCAGTATGATGATGTTGATCTCGATATTGAGCATACAGTTTCCATTGATGACGATGGAATTGAAGAAGTCTTCCGTCGAAGCCACTCAACCATCAGCATGGCCAGTAGTCAATCTCAACAGTTGAGCCGATATAAGCTCCACAAAACTAGAAGTGTTAAAGCCGCTGAACGGAAAGCTGCCTCTGTAGCACCAAAATTTAGCAAACTACGAAAGGACATGGTTTTCCCGAAAGAAATATATTTCAATGCAAAAGAATGGTTATATGCTGATGATTACGACAAAGATATTTAAAGCTGTTATATTCATTTATAAAAAAATCAATCACTTTGTAAATTCCAAGGCATTAAAATATTTTCTACCGTTTTCCCGCCAAAAGTATGCCATAGGACTAATGACGCTAGGAAAATCTTCCTTTTCTGGCATTACTCAACAGTTTGTCAAGCTGATCACCTCCCAAGTCATCTCGATCATTAACAGGAATATAATGGCTTTGTCCTCGGAGCTCAAGGTTCAAATCGCTTCTGCCACCACCACCTTTCTTCATGGCTCCACCATAATCCGATTCATCTTCATAAGTAACCACCATCGGGCCCCCGACCTTTTTAGCAACTTGTTGCTGTAACTTGGCAAAGCCATTAACACCTCCTCCCCCTCTTTCATGGTCCGACCCTCTCACACCATTCATTTTGTTAACACCTCCACCCAAAGGTGGAACTTTATTACCGACTTTTGTTGGGGGCAGATTACTGGCAGACTTAGCTGGGACAGGTTTCCCATTGGATTTCTTATCTCCATTAATAACATTTGCGCCAAATGCTACTTTAACTGCTTTACGTTGATCGCTCTCCTTTCCTATGCCGATTTTCTTTGCACCTCCAATGCCTGCCGCTGGTTTGGCTTGATGCATGGAGCTTGGACGTGGAGGTTTGTCATCATCAAATGGTCTCTTATTCTGAACTGCCGATTTTGATCTCAAAGGCTTGGCTCCAAGACCAGCTTTGTCATGCTTTTTTTGTAAATCCTAACACGAATCAAGAATAAAATAGACAGAAAATATCTCCACAACATCATACCTTAATGATACTGGCTTGAGTACGGATCTCGCTCTGAAGCTCCTCTTGTTGAGCCATGAGACGATCGCACAAATTAGATAATTCATCATACTCCTCAACTGACACGTGCTTCGTTTTTCCAGGTGGGCTCCCGCCTTTTCGATTATTCCGAGGAGGCTCTTCTTCGCTATCGTCCCCGCGACCACGCCGACCACGATCAGCGCCTGCCCTATTTCTTGGTGGGGGCTCATCATAATCATCATCGGATGGATCAAAGCGGCGACCAACTTCTGCTTTCTTGGGTGGCAATCCTGGTATGGTAGCTATTAATTAAGGGTTTAATATTAGTATTTAGACTATTCAAGAATATAATATATAATATCTACCCGGTATTTTGACTTTATGTTTATTGTTGTACTGATTCACACTGTCGTCGGAATTATAACCATCATCTCCTTCATTACCTCTACGCACATTTCTTGGCGGAGCACGCCGGTCTCCTTGAATATGTTCGTCGTCGTCGTCACGTCTATTACGGCCGTTGTTGGGTGGTCGACGATAGGATGATTCATCACGGTGACCGTCATCATCACCATCAGGCCTAAACAGAGGTTTTTTCTTTGCTCCAGAGTTGTCGTGTCCACCAGGTCTACTTTGGCGCATAAACTCTTCATACTCTCTACGTTTTTCTTCGTCATCGCGCCGTTTCTCAATTTCTTTCTTTTTGTTTTTTTCCTCGATTTGACGTTTTAATTGCTCTTGGTATTCTAGAGCTTTTCGTTGTTTGTCATTACGGTCTTGAACAGACATACTGGAATTCATTTCTTGTAATGCCCCCATAAATTTCTTTGGGGATCCGTTGGGAGAACCTTGTCCACCTCCGCGGTAATCATTATAATCATTGTGGCGATTTTTGTCTCTATCTCTATCCCTGTCGTTGTAGCGACGATTATCATAAGCATAATCGGTATCGTCATTATCTCTCCTCCGAGGAGGCGGACCCCCATAGCGATCCCCATCATCATAATCATCTCTTCTTCGAGGAGCCTTCTGGGGAGAATCCATAGCCTTCACGACCGCCTTCAAATTTGTAATGACATTGCCATTGCTGTCCCGAAGTGGTGCACCACCGCCACCGCGTGAACTGCCCCACATCCAATCCGCCATTTTATGGTGTTTTATTCTGGAATAATGGCAGTAGAAATCAAAATGTGAAGGCAATAGACCAACCCAACGACTTTTGATTATTACTTCTATATATGTATGTCGCAAAAAACGGCTGCTGGCGCAGTTGTAGGTATTTCCTTTATTACGATTACCCCTAAACAAATTCCTTAATTGCGAAAACTATTACATACCACATACGAACCACGCACCACAGGCAACCTGCTGGTTATTTTTTTATTATTTATTCGTAGTCATGTGTCATGTGTGATGTTTTGAATATCAGTGGAGATGTTCAATTCTGGTCGAGGTGGAAGAGGAGGGAATGGTGGAAGAGGTTTTAATAATCAAAATCCCTTCGTCTCTCATTCACAAAAGTCCCAACCAACTCAACAATCCACCAAAGGATTCCCAAATAGTAATCCATTTGCAAATAATAATGGTAGCAGCACCCATTCTGGAATCACTAGTGGTGGAATTTCATCTTCTGGGAGCAGCAAAATTGCGCTGAATAACTTAAATGATGGATTTTCCAACAAGCAGGCAGGTGGTGTAAATAATAAAGGCGGTTTTGTCAACAGCAATCCATTCAGCCAAAATAGTGGTAGCTTGAAAGTGGGTTTCAACACAACTGGGGGTGGTAGTAACCCTTTTCCCAATGAATCTAACCTGTTCTCTCAGTCAGTTTTGAGCATTCCCAATCCATCGCAGAAGCCTGGTGCTTTTAATACTGGAGTTGGATCCTCTCCTTCTGCTGTCCCTGTTGGTTGGAGTGGGTCCAATATTTTTAGCAGCGGTGATAATATTACAAAAGCAGGAAAGACGCTCAATGCGAATGTTCAGTCTAAAGAGACTTTGAGATCCATGGACTTCAAAGCTCTACTCGGTGTAAACAAAGATGTTGACACTTCAAACTCACTATCTGAAGCAACCGAACTAGCAATCATCGAGGAAGTAATAGGGTCTCCTGCTCCAGAGAGTGAGTCCAAATATGAAGCGGCTGAGTCAATGGAATGGATGAATGCATTTCCGTTAAGATCTTTTCTTGATGGACCCCCACAGGGTGATTCGTATTGTTTCATTGGAGATGGGTTTACTGTTGGCAGAATCCCAACTGTTCCTCCATGCACAAGGTGATATAATGGATCGCTCAAGATATTTTATTTCACCTTCGTTAAAGAGTGACGTTAATGTTGATGCTTTTGATTATGTATTCATGAAAAATTTATGGGGTCTACATTTCCGTCGAATTCACTACCTTCAAAGATGTTTGCAACTTCAATGTATATCTATTCAGTGCTTCAATAATTTCATCATCTTCTCGTTCTCTTACCTACTCGATTGTATATGCATATTAGGTTTGTTCAGTAGATTGGCTCAATCTTACCTCCGCCTCGGTTCGAAAATCGTTCCGCAACTTATTAATTTCTCGCTCAAATAATGATTGAAATCTCGATTCAGCTTTATTTCTCAACTTTATATTGTCTTCCAGAGTTGCTCTCACTGCATTGTAGCGATCTTCACGGTATTGCTGGATATAAATTCATTACAAATACAGGATTAATGGCGTATCGCAGAAACGTACGATTTGTTTTTCAAAGTTGTCAGCTACTGCTTGTTCATGATCTGTGAGCTGTTTCACAATAATCTCTTCACGCTCTAACCTTAGTCGGCGGTCTTCTTCAAATTCTTCCTATAATTGGAAAATACCATTGAAAATTCGTTGCGATAATCAAGTCAAGCCACAAATTACTTTGAATTTGTTGAGCAATTTGGTTAGTTCTTCACCACGATCATCGACATATTTCAGAATTGCTGCCTTTTGCTCCTCAAAATAGGAGTTCAAATCTGTGATGCGCTGATGCAATTCGTCCAATCGTTTGTCTGTGGCATCTTTTCTGGTAGTAATTGCTTCTTGAAAATCTTTATTCAAGTTGGTTAGCTGATCTTCAAACCACTATAATGGAACATTACGATTTATGAAATGATCAAGTTGCTTGATGTCTTACTATTTGGGTTGATTTATTCATCTCAGTTCGTCGCTTTATTTCAACAGTTAATTCGCCATCAAGTCTCGTTATTTCATTTTTGAGTTCGGTAATGCGAAACTCATCTTTTTCTCGTCTCAGCTAAGGTTACAAGGAAATCATATTATGTATTAACGAAAGAATTATTGACTCACACGAGTTCCTCGCTTCATTTCAATATCGAACTCATCGAATCCTTGAACGATTGAAGCGAGCTTCTCTTTTGTGTTGGGCTCTTTTTCTAGATGCGCCATGTTTAAATCCTTGGTATCGTAGAATGCTTATCGCTGTTCGTAATGACTATCAACCTCTCAACCGAATTGCTTCTCGGTTCAACCGAAGGACTATTTGCCGATTTATTTAGGTTCTACTGTCAAAGCAACTCCAAAATGCTAAGATCGGTCCTAAATTCAAGTGGAATTGCTTTGGACAGGGCCACCATAACGTGTAACGGCCGGTCAATATTAGTATAAAAATGATTTTTAGTATTTGTATGGTAGCAATACTAGTTAGTATTTGGTATTCTACTTGCTTGTAGTAGCCAAGCATATAGCTGAGGGAAAAGTTTCTAGTGGGTTGACTAGAGATATTTCATCACTCATGGCAACTCTCAATGAACTGGAATCCATCCATGAGGATTTTGTCGATGGCAGTGATGACGAGAAAGAGCGTCTACGCCAAGAAAAGCATCTCCTAGATCAGCGTGATCATGATCATTCAACAAGCCCATCATCAAAAGTAGACTCAGGGTCACAAGCTTCACCCAAGTCATTGCATGCTTTAACAATGACCACTACAAGTGATCCAATTATCAACTGTCTCGCTATACCACCTGGTCAACGTACTAAACGAGATTTGTATCCATTGATTGAATTCATTAAGGGCTTGAAATTCTTTCATACCTTTTCTGCTTTTCCTGAAACCATAGTCCATATTGCCGCTAGGTTGGAGTTAGAAATTCATCATCGGGGTGCACATATCTTCAATGAAGGTGAACCTGGAAACTACTTTTACATAATCCTTGATGGAGAGGTGGCGATTACAAAAAAGAAGCGTATGCATGCTCTAACTGATATTGTAACTGAGAATGTGATATTGGTTCAACTGGGTTGTGGTCAATACTTTGGTGAAAATGCTCTTGATAATAAAAATGGTCTTAGAACAGCCACCGCATTGGCACAAAAGAAATGTACCTTGTTAGCTCTCCATCGTGACGATTATCAGCTCATTCTTTCTCACTACAAAGAAATGACTCTGTCAACCGTAAAAAATTTGTTTCGGTCCTCCATATTTCGATCATGGACTGATGAAAAAATTGATTGTATCGCACGATCAGCAGTATTGCGAACATATGGACCAAATGCTGAAATTTTCACAGCCGGCACTCAATTGTCTAGTATTATGGTTATTAAAAGTGGAATAGTCAAATTAGTGAAAGCAATTGGAAAAGATGATTATCAGCATGTAATTGACAATGTTGATAAGCGTTTGAGTTTGCCTGAAGTTAAATCATATGACAAGTCTCTTCAATCTTCGTCATCATTTCACAATACGGATCAGTCACCGAGTAAGGGCCTTACTATTAATACTAATCTCGGCTTCGTTGACACAACAACGGGTTCCCCAAAATCAGGAAGAATATCCATTGATTCACGAGGATTTAACGACAATATTGTCAGCCTAAGCAGTCCACACAGTCCTAAGTCTCGTGTTGATTGTATAGACGATAGCAGTACGAGTAGTGGCATAACTGGTACTACAACAAGTTCTTTTGCAGGTGGTGGGAAATTTCTTACATTACCACCTGTCTCAAGAACCTCTCATGGGAATGTTTCGGTGCCACCGCCATCCTCTTCTATTGGTCACAATATCAAACCAAGTCCACGGCAAGTAGCTCTACTCAAGCAAAATGAAAGTTCTCCTGGTAAGACTCAATTTGTTATGACATCGAGATCAAGTGCTTCCACCAGCTCGTCGTCACAGCTATCTCAAAGCCAAGTAAGTAATGGAAATCCGCAAGCTTCAGTGATCCAATCGACATTACCATCCCTGGATAAAACTTCTCAAACGGGTCAATGGATTCTCACTAGGAGTGATATTTTTCTCTCTTCCACGAAACCTATGAAAATTGTTACATTAGGAAGCAATGGCGAATCAGTTATTACTGCTGTGAATCGAGAAGCTTATACCAAAGATAATTCAATTGAGTTCACTGTTTCAGTTGTCATGACAGGTCAAGTGATAGGGGAACTTTGTATTTTGGATGCCGATCAATCAAGTGCTCTCTCTGCTGTGTCATCAACAACTGTTGAAGTTTATTGCATTGATGCAGATCTATTGATTCAAATGGGTATTCTGCAGGATGAAGTTATTATGAATGAACTCTTGGATGATTGGAAATTTCGTAATCCTCCAAAACAAGAGATTCAAAAGCAACTAAAAGCAAAGTATGAATGGCAGCGAAAGAAACATAGAATCATGAAGAAGTTCTACGATAAGCAAAAACCGAGAAAATGAAGTGTATTATGAAAATTTCAGGTATGGTCTCATCTCACAAAATTATCAATTCTTAAATTACTTATTTAGTACCGTTGCAGGAAATGCTGATTTTTCAATCGAGAAATTGCATTGATAGAACTTTCTACTTGAACTAAATTTGTACAACAGCCCTCTTATAAAGACTATCGGACTCAAAACCGTAGATGTGTCAGCATCGTGAATATTTTCGGGATATATCGGCTGTGCAAATATTTTTGCACTTTCACACTTCTACTTTTGGGGTTATGAGTTCAGTTGTCGCTCAATTTCTTTTTATAATAGATGTAGTCCATCCTGGGGGCAACCTTAGATGATAATTATGACAGCCCACACGTAATGATCATGAATCACATGTAGTTTTGTAATGTTCAATTTTCTTAAAATCTGCTCAAGTAGTTCAACAATAACCAAATTTCCAAAACGCAAATACGGTGTCATTTCATAGCTAATGGCACGTACTATATCATGTATTAGCTTCCGGAAGCTTTAATTCCATCACCTCCTTTAAAACCTCCTGCACAGATATATTGACTCCACATCTTTCTTACCGCACCAGATACTTGTTCGTTGCCCTCGCATATCAATGAATGTTGATCTTCGCTACTAATGAAACATGTATGCTTCACCAAATCCTTTTCAAAATGCTTACCATAGCGCAGGGCAGCGGCAGCAATATATATTGAAGAATGGCTTCCAATAAAGGCATCTGCCTCTACCATAAGAGATAGATCTGATAAGAACTCAACTGCTAAGGGTTGTCGATCTAACTCTATATTCTCTCTCACAACGAACTCCACTTCTTTTTCGAATTCCCACAAAGTCATATTCAGAATTTTGAATCGGTAGTTATGTACACTGCTGTTAAAGTGCGTCTCTAGAAATTCTTGCGAATGGAAAATGTTGCCATTATCATTACTGGTAAGGTAAACTATTGAAACCGGCTTTCCTGCTGCAGCTAATTCAGATGCTTTTGATTCCACTGCCTCCATATAGGTCTTCAAAGTAATTATTGGTCTCTTCCCATCAGGCTCACCACCCCGCACATGAACAGTTATAAAGCCTGTCCCTGGAACAACGTCCTGAGTAACATAGGAAACACGATCGTCAATTTTTATTTGTAGGTCCGTTCGTGGCCGTAGTAGGTACATCATAACATTTCCATAAACCCAAACAGCTGGCTTTCGCGCAATAATAGCTAATGTGCAGAGGTCAATCTTATCCTTGGTAGGGAATATGCCAACATATGGTTCTTGTAACATAGGCTCATAACCGAATGCACCAGGAACTTTCGGGATATCCACCTTGCAAGAACTCAAGGGCCGGGAATAACAATCAAGCGCAGTAAGATTAAGCGTGCAAGGGATATTCGGAGGATGATTGGCCCACAAGAATTCCACGGTCGGACGGTATATTTTTCCGTCCTCAAATGACAAAAACATGTAATTCATTCCCATGATGGCATAAGAGAAACCAAAGCCACCGACAACTTTCAATTGGTTTCCAACCCATCCAGCTTGTGTTCCCGCTCGATTACACAGCTCCTTATTAAATTGTCTGTGATAGAGCCAACGCTGAAACTCATGTGACATTTCTTTGCTGTCATTGACTGTGACCAGCCATGGCTTGTAATGGGTGCATCCATACAATCCACCGCACCAAGCATCAATCACAAAGCTAAAGGTGATGAGCCATACAAATAAGAGGCAAACGTTCCGAAGCGACATGATGAAGGTGTTTGCACAAAAAAAGATCTGATTATACCATACGGCCCAAATACAATCTGGAATCTAAATATTTTTTTTTTTTGAATCTAAATATGGTATGTAATGTAAGTATGTATGACACATCATCATGATATTACACTAGTGTACCAATGAAACCTTCAAACAGCATTGCCAACAAAAGAGACAGACAGATGCTGTGGATAGACCTGTATAATACCATCCCACACCCGATGGTATTTGGTATATACTTTTTATTCTAGAGTCATCAACTAGTGACCACACAGACGACAGGCAGAACGACGTACAATTGTATAATATGAACAAATAAGGTAGCTTATAATCGCATTTAAAACACAAGCACCGCTTACTGTGCCTAATTGCTAGTGGAATGGGGCTGTTGACCATTTTAAAGAAGGTTAAGCAAAAGGAACGCGAGCTTCGAATTTTAATTCTTGGGCTCGACAATGCTGGGTGACATACTTTACTTGTCATAATTATAAAATATTACATAAAGCCCGCATATTTTTTGTATAGGAAAACCACCATCATGAAACGTGTTTTAGGAGAGGACCACACTGAGATATCTCCTACTGTCGGTTTCAATATCAAATCACTAGAATTTCAAGACTACTTATTGAACTTGTGGGATGTTGGTG
>JACCEA011028875.1_pt1 | contig 24590 bp, 25 predicted proteins | sample 7449851 | NCBI WGS metagenome assembly JACCEA01 (sample SAMN15323453, study PRJNA562643) | freshwater metagenome | isolation source: river surface water | place: USA:Blue River Watershed | collected 2017-08-18 | reverse complement strand
TCATGCCTTCGCCACGTTCGGCCAAGCGGTGCATGATGTTTTCCACCACGATCACCGCGCCGTCCACGATGATGCCAAAGTCCATCGCGCCCAAGCTCAGCAAGTTGGCAGGCACGCCCATGATCTTGAGGCCCATGAAGGTGGCCAGCAGCGAGAGCGGAATGACCACCACCACAGCCAGTGATGCGCGCATGTTCGACAAGAACAAATACAGCACCAGTGCCACCAGCAACGCGCCTTCGACCAAGTTTTTAAACACGGTGGTAAGGGTCTTACCCATCAACCAGCTGCGGTCATAAAACGGCACGATTTGCACACCCGCAGGCAACACGCGTGCGTTCAAATCTTCAATGCGCTCTTTCACGCCCTTCAACACCACGCTGGGGTTTTCGCCTTTGCGCATGATGATGATGCCAGTCACCACATCGTCGTCTAAGTCTTGACCCACGGTGCCCAAGCGGGGCACAGCACCGATGGTGACGTGCGCCACATCGCGCACAAGAATGGGGGTGTTGCCACGCGCGGTGACCACCACGCGGCCAATGTCGTCGGCCGAGTGCAGCAGGCCCAAGCCACGGATGGCATATTGCTGCACGCCTTGCGTGACATAGCTGCCGCCCGCGTTGCTGTTACCACGGCCTAGGGCTTCAGACAAGTCTTGCAGCGTGAGCTTGAATTGGCTGAGCTTGTGCAGGTCGGGCTGCACTTCGTATTGTTTGATGAAGCCGCCCATGGCCACCACATCGGCCACGCCTGGTACTTGGCGCATGCTGCGCTCCACAGTCCAGTCTTGCAGGGTGCGCAGCTCGGTGGTACTCAGACCATCGCCACGTAAGCGGTAGCGCATGATCTCGCCCACGGGTGTGGCGTTGGGTGCAATTTGCGCTTCCACACCCTCGGGCAGTTGCACCCCACGCAAGCGTTCGTTCACTTGCTGACGCACAAGGTTAACGTCGGCGTTGTCGTTGTAAGTGACCACGGTGAACGACAAACCAAACTGCGTGTGCGAGAACACACGGATCGAATTGGGCAATCCCGACAGCGCCACCTCGATGGGCAGGGTGACTTGCTTCTCCACCTCTTCAGCCGCTCGGCCTGGGTAAAGCGAGATGACCGTCACTTGGGTATCCGTCACATCGGGGAAGGCTTCGACGGATAAGTTCTTAAACGCGAACACGCCAGACATGACAAACAACAGCGTGCCCAGCAGAATGAACAGCGGCTGGTTAAGCGCGTAGTGAATTAGGCGCTTCATTTTTGTTCTGCCGGTTTGTGTGCGTTTTCTTGAGCAATACGAAACTCGCGTGCCAACAACAAGCCGTTGTCTTTGACCACCAGTTCACCTGCTTGCACGCCGTCAACGATCAACACCTCTTTGATGCCTTCGTAGCCCAGCTTGACGCGGCGGGGTTCGTACACACCTGCTTCGGTTTGCACATAAGCCCAGTGCTCAGCACCGCGCAGTTGCACGGCGCTGGCGGGTACCAACACGCCCGCCGCGAGCTTGCGTTGGATGCGCGCGGTACCCAGCATTTCAGCTTTGAGCATGCGCTTGGCGTTGTCCACCACGGCACGCACTTTGATCGCGCGCGTGCTGCTGTCAATGAAGTCGCCAGTGGCGGCGATCTTGGCTTCAAAGCTTTGGTCAGGATAGTTGGGTAGCGCCAAGGAAATTTTGGTACCCGGTTGAAGCGATGCAATGTCTGCTTCCCGAGCATCAATTTGCACCCACAGCACACTAGGGTCGCTCACCACAAACAAGGCGGGGTTGCTGGGGCCACCTTGGTCGGGGCGCACTTCTTGGCCAGCGCTCAGATTACGCTCGACCACCACGCCTTTGACGGTCGCGGCCAGGCCAAGCTGTTGGTTGACGTTTTGCGCACTGCCATACATGCGGGTGCGGGCTTGGGCGCGGGCTAACTCAGCGCGGGCGCGCAGGGCTTCGGCTTCGGTGTTGTCGAGTTCTTTGCGCGAGATGACGTCGGCTTCAAACAAGGTTTGGTGGCGAGCCAAAGCACGGTCGGCCACTTGGGCATCGGCCATGGCTTTGGCCGTGTCGGCTTGGGCTGCGCCAAACTCAGGCGATGCCAAGGTGGCCAACACTTGACCCGCGTTCACGGTTTGGCCAATGTCGGCATGAAGGCTCAGCACGCGGCCCGCAAAGGCGGGGTAGATGCGCTGGGTACGCTCCTCGTTCCAGACCAAACGGGCAGGCAGCTCGATGGTGATGTTCTCAGCTGCTTTGGCCTCACTTGTAACCAGTAAGGCCAGCTGCGGATGCCCTGCAGGAAAGCGCAGTTGTTGGCCTTGCACGATGGGCTCTGGCGCGGGTGGTTGTGCGGGGACTTGGGGGTTGAGGAATAGATAGGCCACGGCCCCGATGGCCAATGCCGCCGCCCCAGCGGCGTAGCGCTTGGTGGGCGTGTTGGTTAAATTAACAATGGCTTGGCGCAAGCTGTGTTGCAGGTTCTGTCGTATGCTCATGCCACGTTTATCGTTGAGGGTGGCTGACCAGCCCCTGACTTAACTTTTATTTGTGTTCATCCTGTGAGAATTTTGCTGATTGAAGACGACGCCGTGCTGCAAGCGGTGATGGTGCGCAGCTTGAGCGATGCGGGTCACCGCGTGGACGCCGCCAGCCATTTGCAAGAAGGCGCGCACTTTTGGAAGGTGCAAACCTATGACGCAGTCCTGCTCGATTTGAATTTGCCGACCAGCGGTCAACCCCATGCCGCGCAAGGCAGCGGTTTGCAGCTGCTTCGCGATGCCCGCACTCGTGGTGACCGCACCCCTGTGCTGGTGCTGACGGCTCGCAACCGAACCGATGAGCGCATTGCGGGTTTAGATGCAGGTGCGGACGACTATCTGGGCAAGCCCTTTGACCTCGAAGAAGTCGAAGCCCGTCTGCGCGCTTTGGTGCGCCGCACGCAGGGGGTGGATGACGAAGTGCAGGTGGGCCGCTTGCGCTTGCACCGAAAACTGCGCCGCATCTTTGTGGACGAGGCCGATTTGGCTTTGCCTGCGCGCGAGTTTGAGGTGTTGTGCGAACTTATGACACCGCCAGGCCGCGCGGTGAGCAAGCGGGTGTTGTCGGACAAGCTGTCTGACTTTAACGAGGCTTTGGGCGACAACGCCCTAGAAGCCTTCATTTCGCGCTTGCGTAAAAAGCTCTCCGACAGTGGTGCGGTCATTCGCACCCTGCGCGGCATTGGCTATGTGCTGGAAGAGCAAGCATGACCACACCACAGCTTCGCCCTTCACTGCGCAATCGGTTGTTGCGCCATGTGCTGCTGCCGCTTGCCGTGATGTGGCTGGTGGGGGCCACTTTGGTGGTGGGCATTGCATCGTACTTTGCGCAGCAGGCGTTTGACCGCGCTTTGCTGGACGATGCATATTTGGTAGCCAGCCATGTGCAACGCTCAACAGACGACGCAGGCACATTGGACTTGAGCCTGTCCGCACAAGAGATGAGCACGGTGTTGTTTGACCAAAGCGAATCGCTTTACTTTGCGGTGCTGAACCCGAGTGGTCATTTGTTGGCCGGGCATGCTGGTTTGCGTCCGCCGCAACTTCCAGAAGGTATGAAACCTCAGTTTGCCGCGACCGAATACCAAGGGCGCGTCCTGCGCACGGTGACGATACATCGGCAACAACCAGGTGATTTTTATGTGCTGATGGCACAGACCACAGCCAGCCGAGATCAATTGTTGCAACGACTGCTCACGTTTTCTATCGTGCCGCAGTTGCTGTTGTTGGGTTTGCTGGCAGCTTGGCTGAAACGTGCAATTGAAGAGGACTTGACGCCTTTGGCTTTGTTGGAAAAGGCGGTAGGCCAGCGTGATGCCCATGACTTGACGCCCGTGCCCGTGTCTGCAACAACACGCGATGTGCAACGCTTGGGCAAAGCGATCAATGCCTTGTTGGGGCGCATTGCCGCTAGCGTACAAGCGCAACGCGAGTTCTCAGGCAATGTGGCGCACGAGTTACGCACGCCCTTGGCGGGCATTCGCGCGTTGGCCGATTACGGCTTGCGTCAAAACGACCCTCAGGTGTGGCGTGAACAGCTCGAGGGCATTGCACAAAGCCAAGAGCGCGCCAGTCATTTGGTGGATCAGTTGTTGGCTTTGGCTCTGGCCGATGAAGCGAAACAAAATCTTGAAAAAACCGAAGTGTCTTTGGATACCTTGGTGAGTGAAGCCGTGTTGCGCTACCTGCCCAAAGCCGATGCCGCTGGTGTGGACATAGGTGCCAAAGGTATTGACCAAGCCGTGACGGTGCAGGGCAATGCTGCGTTGATGGAAGGCATCTTGAACAACCTCATTGACAACGCTTTGCGTTATGGCCGTGCGCAAGAGGGCGAGAGCCACATCACGGTGTCGTTAGAGAGAACCTACCAGCATGTGACGCTCTCTGTCGCAGACAACGGTATTGGTGTGCCTGCTGAAAAGCTCAGCCAGATCAGCCAGCGTTGGGTCCAAGGCTCAGCGGGCGAAGCCTTGAAAGCGGGCAAAGGCTTGGGGCTGGCCATTGTGGGTACCTATGCCAAGTTGCTGGGCGCGCGCGTGGAGGTGAGGCTCGCACAGCCCCAAGGCTTGTGTGTGAGCGTGGTCTGGTCAGCCGATGTGGCTGTTGACCCACTGCACCAAATCGGCCGCTGACCGCGCCCCCGACACACGCGCCACTTCGCGCCCACTCTTGAAGATGGCCAGCGTGGGAATGCTGCGAATGTTGTGTTGCATGCCCGCGTCTTGGTGGGCTTCGGTGTCTACTTTGACGAATCTGGCTTTGGGCTCCACCGCCGCACATGCCTTTTCGTACTCGGGGGCCATCATGCGGCAGGGGCCACACCACGGAGCCCAGAAATCCACCACCACGGGGATGTCGCTCTTGGCAATTTGAGCGTTCAGCCCTGCAGTGCTCAGCGCAGCGGGGTGTTGGTCGAACAGGCGTTTGTGGCACTTGCCGCATGACAACTCGGCATTGCCGTCTAGCTTGTCTGTAGGCACGCGGTTGGTGCTGTGGCAGTGGGGGCAAACAATGTGTTGGGTCATGCAAAGTCCGATCAAGTCATGAATAAGCTATTGCTAATATATATGGGTTGGGCGATTAAGCTTCAAGCCCACTTGATGAGAAAAATGATGAAAGGTTCGCATGAGTTTCATTCAACAGTATTGGCCAATATTGGCCTTGGCCGCTTGGTTCGGCTACAAGTGGTGGGCCGCCCAGCAAGTGGTGCGTATGCTGCCCGAGTTGCGCCAAAACGGCGCAGTGTTTGTCGATGTGCGCTCGGCGGCCGAGTTTGCATCAGGCAATGCGCCAGGCAGCATCAACATCCCGCTCAATGAGTTGCCCTCGCGTTTGGCCGAGCTGCCCAACGACCGCGATGTGGTGGTGTTTTGTGCCAGCGGATCGCGCAGCGGCATGGCCAAGATGATGCTCAAAGCCAAAGGCTTTCACAACGTGCACAACGCAGGCACATGGGGCAATGTATGTTGAGCCGTGTGCGTTGGTTCATGGCCATGGCCACGTTGACATTGTTGTCGGCATGCTTTGACGCCAAGCCCGTGCATGTGGTGCTCGATGGCGTGGTGCGTTCTGGGGCAGAGCCCATGCTCATGCTCAGCGATGAGCTCGAACCCTTGGGTGAACCAGCCTATGTTCACAAGACGCGCGACCTCTATGACTGTGAAGGTATGGTGGCTCCGTGGTTTCAAAAGGTGTTGGTGGCCGAGCTTAATTACTTGGCCGATCAAAACAAGTTGGCCCACATTCAATCGCCGACGTGTTTGCTCATCGTTGACAAAGACCTGGGTCCCAAAGAAGGGCGCTTCAGCGTGCACTTTTACGAAGACGTGCAAGAGCTGCGTGAATGTGCCATCAACCACCGCTGCAAGCTGGCCCGCAATGTGAGTTTGGTTTTGAAAAACCAGTTGGTCTACCGTTCTTATTTCTTGTCAGATTTCAAGCGCGAAAAATACTACCAACACTGCATCACCCCCGACGACATGTGGATGGCCAACACCACCTGTTACACAGTACCCTGATTTTTCAGAAAGTTATTCATGCATTTTTCAAATCTGATGACCCGTCATCGTGTATTGGCTTATGTGCTGGCTGTGTTTATTGCTGTGATCAGCGTGGGGTGCTCTGAGCCCATCGACCCCACAGACCATGTGAGCCTAGAGCAAGCCCGTGCCGACCACGAGGCGGGCAAGGTCATGTTGGTGGACATTCGCGAAACGCGTGAACACAAAACTGGCGTAGTTGCAGGCGCGATGTTGCTGCCCATGAGTGAGTTGGGCGAAAAAATCAGTCTGTTGCCCAAAGACGCTAGCCAACCCGTGCTGCTTATTTGCAATACGCAAAATCGATCCAAAGCCACCTTGCTCAAACTCAAACAACAGGGGTATACCAACATTCGCTTTGTCGATGGTGGCATGAGTCAGTGGGCCGCCAAAGGCTGGCCCATGGTGGTACCGCAATAAAACTTCATTCAACAGGAAATAGGTATGGACGCTTTTCAAGATCATTACCCCGACAACGTGGCGCATTGCTACGGCTGCGGTCACCTCAATGCGCATGGCCACCAAATCAAAACCGTGTGGGAAGGTGACGAAACCGTCACGCGTTTCAAGCCCGAGCCGTATCACACCTCGGTACCTGGCTATGCCTATGGTGGTCTGATTGCCTCGCTCATCGACTGCCACTGCACTGGCACAGCCTCGGCGGCCATGTACAAACAAGAAGGCCGCAGCCTAGACTCGTTGCCCGCTTTTCGCTTTGTCACAGGTTCTTTGCATGTGGACTTTTTAAAGCCCACGCCGCTGGAAGGTCAATTGGTCATCCGTGGACGTGTCAAAGAAATCAAAGGTCGCAAAGTGGTGGTCGAAGCATTTGTGTATTCGGGCGATGTGGCCACCGCGCGTGGTGAAGTGGTGGCCGTACAAATGCCAGAAAGTTTCGGCCAGTGACCCACCTGAGTATTGACCCCGACCAGTTACCACTTGCGGGCGACGAGCTCGATGTGTTGGCCCAGATGGTCGCCACACAAGGGCAGCCACTGCAAGCCCAAGCCATCATCGAGCTGGGCTGCGGCAATGCCCGCTTGTCGTGCGCTTTGGTACAACGCTACCCGCAATGCACGGTCACGGGCCTAGAAGTGGATGCGGTACAGCACGCCAAAAACCTAGCGCGTGCGCCCGCAGGTGTGACGTTTGTAGCGGCTGGCGCGCAAGACGTGCCGTTTGATGATGCGTCGTTTGACCTCGCCCTCATGCTCAAGTCGCTGCACCATGTGCCGCTTGATTTGCTAGACCGTGCGCTTAGCGAAGTGGCGCGTGTGTTGCGTCCTGGTGGTTTGTTTTATGTGTCAGAACCCATCTATGGCGGTGCATTGAATGAGATCGTGCGCTTGTACAACGACGAAGGCGTGGTACGCCCCGCCGCGCAAGCTGCGCTAGACCGAGCCATCGCCCGAGGCGAGTACTGGCAACAAGTGGCTGAGCATCGCTTTGCGCAAGCCGTGCATTACGCCAACTTTGACGAGTTCGCCAAACGCATGCTCTATCCCACATTCGCTGATCACGGCATTGACGAAGCCATCACTGCACGCGTGCGAGCAGCGTTTGAGCCGCACTGCACAGAGGCTGGCGCTTCGTTTGTACGGCCCATGCATGTGCGGTTGTTACGCCGACATGCATAGGTGCTTGGCTAGCCCATTACTCTTCTAGCATGCTGCGCAGCATCCAAGCGGTTTGCTCGTGAATGCCAATACGTTGCGTCAGCAGGTCGGCAGTGGGCTCGTCATGGGCCGCACCGACCACCTCATACAAACCGCGTGCCGTGCGCGCCACAGCTTCGTGCCCTTGCGCAAGTATGGCCACCATCTCCATCGCTTTAGGAGGTTGAGCAGGCGCGTCGGGCAACGAGCTGAGCTTGGCAAACTGCGCATACGAACCTGGTGCAGGATGGCCCAATGAGCGGATCCGTTCAGCAATCGGGTCTACCGCATTCCATAGCTCGGTGTATTGCAGCATGAACATGTTGTGCAAACTGTTGAACATGGGGCCAGCCACATTCCAGTGGAAGTTGTGCGTGGTCATGTACAAGGTGTAGGTGTCGGCAAGCAAGTGGCTCAAACCGTTGGCGATGGCTTGCCGGTTGCTTTCAGAGATGCCAATGTCGATTTTCATGATGCGTCCTTTCTAGATAAAAAAACTGTTCAGCTCAAAGTGGTGTCAAGCACCATCATCAAAGCAAAGCCCACCATGAGGCCCATGGTAGCGGTGGTTTGGTGGCCATGGCGGTGAGTTTCAGGAATGACTTCGTGCGACACCACAAACAACATAGCGCCTGCTGCCAAACCTAAGCCCACGGGGTAAGCTATGGCCGAGCCACCCACCAAGCTGACGCCGATGAGTGCGCCCGCAGGTTCAAGCAGTCCACCTATGGCGGCAATGCCAAAGACCTTCCAAACTGGTGTGCCAATGGCGCGCAAGGTCATGGCTACGGCCAAGCCTTCGGGAATGTCTTGCAAAGCAATGGCGGTCGCCAATGGCAAGCCCACCGACACATCGCCTTGGGCAAAGCCCACGCCCACAGCCATACCTTCGGGCAAGTTGTGAATGGCGATGGCCATGACAAACAACCAAATGCGGTCGCAGCGCTCATGGCCGGGGCCGCAGGGCCCTGTCTTGTCATGCTCGTGCGGGGTGAAGGCATCCAAGCCCAACATCAACATCACGCCCATGGCCATGCCCAACACCACCAAGGAAGCGCCTGTCAAGGGTGAGCCTGCTATGTGGGTTCCCGCTTCAATACCAGGCAGCAACAACGAAAACGCGGCCGATGCCAACATCATGCCTGCAGCTATGCCGAGCATGGCGTCTTCATGTTTTTGTTTGAGGCTTTTCAAGATGAAGGCTGGCAAAGTGCCCACGGTTGTTGCCACAAAGCCAGCTACGCCACCCCACAAAGCCCAGCGCACAAACTCGCTTTGTGTGGCCGAGGCCAGCCAGATTTGCCCTTGGACGAGCAATGCAAAAAATCCAGCCAAAGTAATAGCCAAGCCCACCAATACTTTTGGATGGGCGCTGGCGTGCTGCTTAAAAAGGCTGGGCCAGGGAAGTTGGTGGTTCAGTAATGTGCTCATAGAGATTTCCTCGAATGAGCTTATGATAGTTTTACTTAATGACTATTCCATTTCATTATATTAATACTATTAATAAATAAAATTTATGCATTGATTGAATTCAAAAAGCATCGCTTCGACATTTATTGTTGCATACCTCGGCTTTTTCCTGCGTGCTAGGAGTCGGATGCTTGGCTTTGAACGCGCATTGAGTTTGTGCGAATCGCGCCAGGGCTCACGGGCGCGTTGGGCCTGAGTTATCACTCAGGCTCGTGGTTAAGCCTGTGGTCGCCACATCTTGAACAGCTGTTCGGGTCCGATGCTGAAGTAATCAGCTGGACCGCCACCGCGCAAAATATGGCCCGCGTTGGCGGTGTCGTAAACGCCGTCTTTGAGCAAGTGATCGGCAATGTGCACACCCACCACCTCCCCTAGCACCAACCAAGTGGGCACTTTTTGTTTGTCCAAGCCCTCGAGCTGAATGATTTGCGTGCTGCGGCACTCAAACGATACAGGGCTATCGGCCACACGTGGTACGTCCACCACACGCGAGGGCGCGGTTTTTAAACCTGCCAATTCAAACTCATTCACCTCGGGGCCGACGGGCGCGCAGGTTTGGTTCATGGCTTCGGCCAGCGGACGCGTGACGAGGTTCCATACAAACATGCCGTTTTCTTGTACGTTGCGCAGCGAGTCTTTGGGCCCCGTGCTGGAGAAACCAATGATGGGAGGGATGTAGTTGAACGCGGTGAAGAAGCTGTAGGGGGCGAGGTTCAACACACCGTCATTGCTGCGGGTCGATACCCAGCCGATGGGGCGCGGGCCGACGATGGCGTTGAAGGGGTCGTGGGGCAGGCCGTGGCCGTTCTTGGGTTCGTAAAAATGTGTCATGGCGATACGGTAAACGCAAATGCGCAAGCAGGCTGTCGCCTACTTGCAAAAACCGCAGCGCTGGTACGTCTTAGAGGCCGCGCTTGGCGACGATGGCCAATACATCTAGCTCGGTTTGGTGATCGGTTTTGATCTGGCCAAGGCTATGGCGCAAAGTGTCAGCGCCAGTGGCTTGAGTGATCAAGCTGAGTTGATCGACCAAGAGTTTGAATTGGGCGGCTGCTAGCGCAGGATGTGCTTTGGCATCGAGGACCAAGCCATTGGCATGGGCATGCTCCTCTGCCTCTTTGGCTGCAAACTCGGCTCGGGCTTCTTCGGTGAGGCGTTTCACCTCTTCATGCGACAAGTGCAAGCGCTCGGCCTCCGCAATGATGAGCTCACGCTCTGCACCATTGAGTAAACCATCTTGAAACGCCATCATCAGACGCTGCTTGAAGGCATCACGGTCAATGCGAAGTTGGTCAGTGAAGGCCGATGCCAATAAACCTGCTGGGATGGCAAAAATGCCAATACCCACCAGTGCCAACACCACCGTGAGCGCACGGCCCATGGGGGTGACAGGTGAAATATCGCCATAACCTACCGATGCCAACGTGATGATGGCCCAGTAAATAGATTGCGGAATATTTTCAAACTTATCAGGTTGTGCTTCATGCTCGAGTAAGAAACCCAAGCTTGCTGTGAGCACCACCAATAGCATCATCACAAATACAGATGCAAAGATAACTTGCCATTCACGTTGCACCACTTTATAGAGGGTTTCCAGCGCAGATGTGTAGCGCGTGAGTTTGAGCATGCGAACCAAGCGGAACACACGCAAGAAGCGCAAGTCGAGGTGTTGGCTGAACAAGCTTTCCAAGACGAAAGGCAAGATGGCCAATAAGTCGATGATGGCGGGGCCCGATCGAACATGTGCCCAACGTGCCATACGGTGGCGATACTTCGGGTTTTCTGGGGCTGAGTAAACGCGTGCGATGTATTCAATGGTGAAGATGGTGAAAGCCATCACGTCGATGACATGAAACTCGACAGCAAACAAACTTCGTACCGAAGCCACCGACTCAAAAATCACACAGGTGATGGAAAGTGCGACCCAAAACACAATGAAGTTATCAATGTAGGCATGCAAGCGGCCAGAGTGCCCCGTTGGCTCAAGCATGGCAAAAACTTTGGCGCGGAAAGAACGACCTTGGTTGAGTTCTTGAAACTCAAGCCATGCAGGGATGATTTGGCGAGAGAGCTTAAACATCCGTGCCAACCGCATGATCCTTAGCACGCGTAACATTTCTACATCAACATCTACAAAACGTGCAAAGTAAAAAGGCGCAATCGCAATCAAATCAACCAATGCATAAAAGCTAAAGGCATAGCGCAGGCGTGGAAAACTTTTACCCGCATAGTCAGGGTTGAGGTGTGCCGTGGCGACCCGCATGACGTATTCAGCGGTAAAGATGCCCACGGTCACCACGTCAAACCAGTGGAACCATGGCTGGTAGCTGTTGTAGATCTCGGGGGTGTTTTCGATCAGGACCGCAATGACGCTGGCCACAATCAGGAAGGCAATGGCGCGCTCGACTACGTGGTTAAAGCCGTGTTTGAACTCTGGGTCAAACACCCACTTGTAAAAACTGGCGAGTGGCGAGGTGTGATGTGTGGTCATGGTTTGCTTTGCTCTGCTGAATTAAAAGTTGACGTAACTCAGTCATTTCTCGGCGGAGTTCTTGTAACTCTTCTTTGACGCTCTATTAATGATGGTGGTCACGGTAATGGCAGGGTCTGTGATGCATTGTTCAATTCGATCGCGCCAAGATGTAGCAGTAGAAGTGCTTTGCATGGGGGGGGGAAATGGTTGAAATTCTGATCAGCAAAAAGCCCCTTTCGGGGCTTTTTTGAATTTTCGTATTCTGCTTAGATGAAAAGCAAAAAACCGTTAATCGTCGAGAGAATGCCCAATGCCCCCAAGGCGCATGGCACCCAGAAAAGCACATGAGCGCCCGTCAAGATGGCAACAGATGTCAAGACGATGGCAATTTGCAGCAAGGCTTCAGCGTAGTCAAACCATGGGTCTTGGCGCAAAGCCACATCACGTTCATGTTCGTGTTCTTTGGCTTTTTCCATCAGCTCTTTTTTGCCGTCGCCTGTTTCTGGCTCAGACTCGTAGCGCGCGATATTTTTTTCATAGCCTTCGAGTTTTTTTTCTGCCATTGCTTTTGCAGCAGGCGAGAGCTTTTCGTTCGCAAGCTGGATGCGAAGTTCATCGGCGGCGATTTTGTAGTCGGTCTGACGGATGTTCTTGGCTTGGTAAAACGCATAAGCGTTGGAGGCCAAGATGTTGTTGCTCATGCTCTCTTTCGAGGCGTTGTTGCCACCTAAGCTGGCAATGGCCAAACACATCGCCAGTAATGACACCAGCATGGCGCAACGTGTGCGGAAAGGGTCGTTGCCGTGCTCTGGCAATTCGGTTTCTGGAACTTCACTCATGGGCTACCTCTATTACTCTTGGTGATCGTCTGGATGCTTGTCTTTTCGTTTGAAAATGATTTTGTAGAGAGCAAATACGGCCAGTACCACCGCCACGACGCACACCACCAATTCCGCATTCGTGAGCGTGTGAACAAATTGGTCGAGGTAGTCGTAAGTTGACAGAGGCGTGTAAACGTCTGGGTTTTCTTGCTTGTATTTTTGATATGCGCCGTTATCCATGATGACTTTCGTTGGGAGTTACTGGAGTTGCTTATTGGCAGCTGAGATGTGCTTTTCTTCTTCCATCTGATGTTTGATGGCTTCGACTTGCTCATCAGACATGCCAAGTTTGGCTTGCATGATTTTGAGTTGAGCTTGTTCTTCTTCTGTGACAACACCGTCGGCCAGCACACTGCGCACTTCCATTTCGTACAAGGCTTGGCGACGCTCCACCTGAGCGGTGTAGGCGGTGGCCACCACACCCGTCAAAATCGCCGCCAAGGCGATGGACAGAATTTGTGTCAGGATCACCAAAACTGTGCCGACAAAAGTGACAGGGTCAACGTTGCCCCAGCCAGAGATGATGGTGATGACAAACCAGTGCATCGCCGCAGGGATGGATGGGAACACCTCTGGTTGCTCATGACCCTCGATGATGTAAATCAGAGAAGAGAACAGCAAGCAACTGATGAACAGCAAGAACACGGCTGACGAGAACGAGTCCTTCTCAGCCTTCACAGCAGCCACCATGTCTTCAAAGGCGCTGTTGTAACGCGACAGCTTGAAAATTCGCATCAAGCGGAACATGCGCAGCACGCGCAAGTCAGCGCCAGGAAAGAGCAGCTGCAAGTAGAACGGCACGGTACTCACAAAGTCGATGATGCCGTAGAAGCTGAACACGTATTCTTTGCGTCCTTGCCAAGCGGTGCCACCTGTGTGGATGTATTTTTCGCTGTATGACCAAACGCGCAGGACGAATTCCACTGAGAACACGGCCACGCTGAACATGTCAAACAAATGGAATTCATGCTCGAAAGCATGATGAATTTCTGGGACCGATTCCAAGATGATGCCGATTACATTGGCCACCACCAAGAGGGCGATAAAAATTTCGACGAAGTGGCTGTACTTATCAGGCACTTCACCTTCCATGATTTCGAAGGTGCGGCGCTTGATGCGTTGGTAGGTTGAGGGTTTAGCGGCTACGTTATTCATGGTGCGCTCATTCAATGCCAGATGATTTGTTTTTGGCGCGCAGCATCATGGCTTCGACCTGCTCATCGCTGAGGCGGTAGTGGGCTTGCAAGCGTTGCAATGTTTGTTTTTCTTCGTCAGACATATTGCCGTCTTTGAAAACCTCGCGTAATTGCGCTTCAAACGCAGCCTTCTTGCGTGCCACTTGGTTGGAGAAGGCTGAGGCCACGATACCCGTCATGATCGCTGCCATACACACGCCTAAAAAGCCAGTGATCAGCGCAATGCTTTCGCCCGCTTTGGTCATGGGTTCAACGTTGCCGTAGCCAGATGTGATGGTCACGATGGACCAATAGATCGAATGCGGAATCGTGCCAAAGAACTCGGGTTGGTGATGGCCTTCTGCAAAGTGCATCAACGAGGCGGAGACGATGGTGGCGATGGTCAACAAGAACACAGCCGATCCAAACGCTTGACGCTCAGAGTGAATGGCATGAAACAAGTCTTGCAAAGCTGTGTTGTATTTGGAGAGCTTCAAAATTCGCAGCAAGCGCAAGACGCGCAAGATGCGCAAGTCCAGTCCTGGCATGAACATGTGCATGTAATAAGGCATGGTGGCAAAGAAGTCGACCAAACCAAATGGGCTGAACATGTACTGCAAACGACCTTTCCAAGCGCCACCGTTTTCGCGGCTGTACTTGGCACCCAATGACCACACGCGAGCGATGTATTCACCCGTGAAGAACATCACGCTCCAGAATTCGAGTTCATGAAAGAAATCTTTGAATTCAGCGTGAATTTCTGGAACGGAATCGAGAATCACCGCTGAGCAGTTGATCAGCACCACTAGGGTGATGATCCACTCGACGTAACGGCTGGCTGCATGCTTTGGCGAGCCATCCAATACTTCCATCAGGGTGTTTTTAAATCCTGTAGTCATTGCGAGGGTCTAACAAATGTGAAGGTATGTCGTGTCGGAATAGAAAAGCGGCCACACACTCAAGCGTGGCCGCTTTTATTGGGGCTTAAGCCTTACCTTGAATTTTTTGCCATAAGGCAAATTCATTGGCAGACAGGCGATCGCCTTGCTGTGCCGCTTGGTCAAACTGAGCCGCATCCACCTGCACGCCCAGTTGCCTGATTTGACCCAACAACACTTTGTAGTGCTCCACTGCCAAAGCAGGGTTCTCAGCGATTTTGTGGATGGGCAGTGGGTTGCGCTCTTCGAGCTCGTGCTCTTTGATCACCACTTCAATCAACGCATTCACTTCTTCCACGGTCAAATGCAGGCGCTTGGCTTCTGCGCGGATGACTTCGGCTTCAGCCTCAGTGATATGACCATCTTTCAGAATGCTAAACAGCTTGGCTTTCAGTTGGTCACGTTCTTTGACCAACTCGTCGCTGAAGGCAGATGCCAACAACGCAGCGGGGATGGCGAAGATACCAATACCCATCAGAGCCAAGATGCTGGTCATCGCGCGGCCCATCGGTGTGACGGGTGAAATATCGCCATAGCCGACAGAGGCCAAGGTGATGACCGCCCAATAGATGGAGGTGGGGATGTTCTCAAACTTCTCGGGTTGAGCGTCGTACTCAAACAAGTAGCCCAAGCTGGCGGTCAAGACCAGCAGCAACATCATGATGAAGGTGGCAGCTCCCATGACTGGCCACTCGCGCACCACCACTTTGACCAAAACGGCAGTGGCATCGCTGCCGCGTGTGAGTTTGAGCAATCGAGCCAAACGGAACACTCGCAAGAAGCGCAAATCGAGCAGGTGGTGCAAGAACACTTCTAAGAAGAAGGGCAAGATCGCCAAGAAGTCGATGAAGGTCGATGGGTTTTTGGCTTGACGCACGCGACCCAAGAATGCACCTTTGTAACCTGGCTCTTCCACGCAAGAATACATACGCATGCAGTACTCCACCGTGAAGATGGCCACGGCTACCGCATCCAGAATCACAAACTGCAGATGCAAGATGTAGTTGATGCTCTTGACCGATTCCAAGATCACGGCCAGCACAGACAAGATCACCCATACGCCAATGAACACTTCAAAGATGTGTTGCATGGTGCCGCCGTAGTTGCTGGGGAACACCAACGCGTGAACCTTTTGACGGAAGGTACGCCCTTGGTTGAGCTCTTTGAATTCAGCGATGGCTGGAATCAAGACGCGGAACAACTTCATGATTCGCAGCAGTCGCAGGAATCGCAACACGCGCAAATCGATGGGGATGAAGGCTTGCAAGTAAAAAGGTGCCACAGCCAAAAAGTCAATGATGGCGAAGGGGCTGGTGACAAAGCCTAAGCGCGCGTTCTTGCGGTTTTTAAACTCTTCGTCCTCAGGTGCGAGGTAGAAGCGCAAGGCATATTCAATGGTGAATACAGCCACTGAGAAGATGTCAAAGAATTCAAACCACATGCGGTAGGGCTCATAGACCGCAGGCACGTGTTCAAACATCAAGGTGAACAAGTTGATGATGATCAGATAGCTGATCCACTTGTCTAACTCTTTTTGGAAGTTGCCAGGAATGTTGGGATCCAGCAGCCATGAGTACAGCCACTTGCGCATGGGCAAGTTGCGATCGATGTTGGCTTCTACGTCCTCACCCAGAATGGCTTTGACGTCGAGGTCTTCTAGAAATTTGTCTTGTTTGGTAGTTGTATTCATGTCAGACCTCAGAATTCAAACTCAGCAACTTTGATGGCAGCGCCGCCCTTGTCGCACACAGAAAGGCGCAACTGCATCTTGTAGTCAATGCTGTCGGTTTCCAACAGCTGTGACGCCACGAAGGGTGTGGCCGAACCAGGAGGGGTGGGCATCAAGTCTTCCAACAGAATGGCTCCCATCAAGGTGCGGTCTTTCGGATCACAGGCCGCCACAAAGTGGGGCGGCTTGTTGAAAAACGTGTTGACTTGGTCTTTGAGCTCGGTGTTGGCCAAGATGTGTGCCAAACATACGCCCCAAGTGCCGGGGGTGTCGGCTTTGGCATCGGCTGGTGCCTTAACGCCGCCTTTACAAGCCGCGTGCTGGGTGTCTGCTTCAAAGCGTGTGGTGCCTGTTTCGGTTAACCATGCTACCCAAGCTTCGCCGTTGCTTTTGGCATCTTCAACTTTGAGTGCTTCTTTATAGTTCACCACGCCGAGCCAAGTGACGGCTGCAACGACGACGACTATAAAAATCAGAAAGAGTTTGTCTGCTGAGTTGGTGCCGAGCTGTTGATGCTCGGAGCTGTGATCTGTGGAAGATGCCATGGGGATCGCCATTCAATGAGAGGAAATCCAGCTACAACATAGGGTTATTTGCGCTGGCCGAAAATGGCTTTGATGATATTCGTAAATTCAATGAATTTATCGAATTAACGCTAGATATTCGACGAAGTTGCTGTTTTTACTGAATATTTAAGAAGTAAAACCACAGAATTTAGGGTGTTATTTTGGGCTCGTTGTGCGTGGGTTGAGGTGACCCTCAGATTGAAATGCTGTCAATGTGTTCCGTCGGTAAAATCAGCGTGGGTGTTGACTCGATGCTGAGTCAGCAGGTTTTGCGTCGGTCGGGCCGCCACGCGGAAAAACCTGTGTATTTACTATGCCCCCTAGTTCTGTTGAGTGGATGGCTGCTGTGCTTTTTGCAGCAGCCTTGATTCATACCTTTGCCGCCAAGTTCTTTGAACGGCTATCCCATCGTTATCCAAAGCATGCAGGCTTGCTTCACCTCTTGGGTGAAGTTGAGGTGGTGTTTGGTTTTTGGGCCATCGTCCTGATTGTGTGCATGGCGTGGTTGCAAGACGGCAAGCAAGCGCTGGCCTATGCCGAGTCGCGCCAATACACCGAGCCACTGTTTGTGTTTGTGGTGATGGTGGTCGCGGCATCCAAGCCTATTCTGAGTTTTGTCATTTCAGCCATGAATGCGCTGTCGCGCTTGATGCCTATGCGGGCGTCACTGGCCAAAGCTTGGCTGTGCTTGTGCGTGGTTCCGTTGTTGGGTTCGGCCATCACGGAGCCCGCCGCCATGACCATTGCCGCGCTGATGTTGGCCCCCCAAGTGTTTCGCACCGAAGTGCCTGAGCGGGTGAAGTATTTGGCCTTAGGCGTGTTGTTTGTGAACATCTCCATTGGGGGCACGCTCACCTCATACGCTGCACCGCCCGTGTTGATGGTGGCCAATGTGTGGAACTGGGACAGCGCCTTCATGTTCACCCAGTTTGGCTGGAAGGCTGCACTGGCTGTGCTGGTGAACGCCACGGTGGCGGTGTACTTCTTGCGCAACCACTTGGGAGTGAATGCCGTGGTAAACGGCGCGGCCTTGGCTGAGTCCATTCCAAAGTCGGTCGTGTTGGTGCATTTGGGCTTTTTGGCGGCAGTGGTGGCTTTGGCACATTACCCCGTGGCATTCATGGGGTTGTTTGTGATGTTCATGGGTTTTGCACAAGCCTACGAGCGCTACCAAAGCCCACTGATTTTGAAAGAGGCGTTGCTGGTGGGCTTTTTCTTGGCAGGCCTGGTGGTGTTGGGCGGCATGCAGCAGTGGTGGCTGCAACCCATGGTGTCCACCATGGACCCGCAGGTTTTGTTTTACGGCACTACTGTGCTGACTGCGTTTACTGACAACGCAGCCCTCACGTATTTGGGGTCGTTGATTCTGGATATCTCGGACGAAGCCAAATACAGCCTCGTGGCAGGTGCGGTGGCGGGGGGCGGCCTGACGGTGATTGCCAATGCACCCAACCCCGCTGGCGTGGCGTTGTTGCGTGCGGGCTTTGCCGATGCATCCGTGGGGGCGGGCGGTTTGCTGCTAGGTGCCTTGTTCCCTACACTGGTGGCCATGGCAGCTTTACTGTATTTATGAAACCCTCACCCCAATCGCTGTCTGGACTGATTCCATTCATTCGCCCCTACCGTGTGCAAGTCGCCCTTGCGGGCGTGTTCTTACTCCTCGCCGCAGGCACAACCCTGGCCTTTCCGTGGGCACTGCGCACGCTGATTGACCAAGGCTTGGCCGAGCAGGCTGCGCCCGAGGTGCTGGCTACCCAGTTTGTCGAGCTGTTCATGGTGGCTGCGGCGCTGGCGGTGTTTTCGTCGGCACGGTTTTACATGGTGAGCTGGTTGGGCGAAAAAATCACGGTCGATCTGAAAAACAAGGTCTATGCCCATGTACTGCAGCAAAGCCCCACGTTCTTTGAAACCACACAGTCGGGCGAGGTGTTGTCTCGCTTGACCAGCGACGCCACCCTGATTCAAACCGTGGTCGGGTCGTCCTTGTCTATGGGACTGCGCAATGCCGTGATGGGTGTGGGCGCTATGGCCATGTTGGTGTGGACCAATCCATGGTTGATGTTGCAAGTGATAGGCGTCTTGACGCTGGTGGTGTTTCCGAGTGTGTATTTGGGGCGCCGGGTGCGCCGCCTGTCGCGAGCCAGTCAAGACCGTGTGGCTGATTCGAGCGCGATGGCGTCAGAGGTGCTCAATGCCATTTCAGTGGTGCAAAGCTACACCGCCGAGCAGCGCGAGGCATTGCGTTTTGGGGACTCCACTGCGCAAGCACTGGCCACATCGTTGCGTCGCGTGCGGGCACGTTCGGCGCTGGTGGGGTTCATCATCATGGCCTCAAGTGCTGCGTTGTTGTGGGGCTTGTACATGGGGGCACTGTCGGTGCGCGCGGGCACGACCACGGCTGGCGAGCTGGGCCAAACGGTGGTGTATGTGGTGTTGCTGGCCAGTGCATTTGCTGTGCTGGGCGAGGTGTATGGCGATGTGCTGCGTGCTGCAGGCGCGACCGAGCGTCTGATGGAACTGCTCCACACCCAATCGGACGTGCGTTCACCCAAGCAACCCACGCATGCACCATGGCCCACGCAGGGTTCGAGCTTGGTGCTGCATGAGGTGAGTTTCAACTACCCGTCGCGCCCCGCACAACGTGCCCTCAATGGCTTGACAGGCGAAGTGCAAGCTGGACAAACCGTGGCCATTGTGGGCCCCAGCGGGGCAGGCAAGACGACGTTGTTTTCTTTGTTGATGCGGTTTTATGCACCGCAGCAAGGCAAGGTGCTGCTAGACGGTGTGGCGATCGAGCAGATGGATTTGCACGATTTGCGTCAGCGCATTGGTGTGGTGCCGCAAGAGCCAGTGGTGTTTTCGGGCACGGTGATGGAGAACATTCGCTATGGGCAACCTGATGCCACAGACCAAGCCGTACATGCTGCAGCAGAAGCGGCATTTGCAACAGAATTTATTGCCGAACTGCCCCAAGGTTTTGACACGTATTTAGGCGACCGAGGTGTACGCTTGTCGGGCGGGCAACGTCAGCGCATTGCGATTGCGCGGGCGATTTTGAAGAACCCACCCTTGCTGCTGCTGGATGAAGCCACCAGCGCTTTGGACGCCAACAGCGAGCGCATGGTGCAAGCCGCGCTAGACAAAGCCATGCAAGGCCGCACGACCCTCGTCATTGCACACCGCTTGGCCACGGTGCAGCGAGCCGACTGTATTTGGGTGCTAGAGCATGGCCGCTTGGTGGAGCAGGGCACACACGCCGAGCTGATGGCGCGTGCGGGTTTGTATGCCAGTTTGGCGGCCTTGCAGTTTTCCGACTCAGTGATTTTGTGAGCCTCGGTGCGCCCAAGCGGTGGTGTGCTTTTCGATCATGCTGAACAACTCGTACATGATCATGGCCATGGCACCCACCACCACAAGACCAGCAAACGCCAAGCCCATTTGCATGGCTGAGCCCGCAGATATCAGCAGATAGCCAATACCTTCGTTGGCCGCAGTCATTTCAGATACGGTGGTGCCCACAAACGCCAAAGTGATAGCCACTTTGAGTGAGCCATAAAAGTAAGGCATGGAGCGGGGCAAACCCACTTTCACCAGCACGTCCCAGCGCTTGGCACCCAACACGCGCAACACATCTTCCAGCTCGGGCTCTAGCGTGGCCAGGCCCGTGGCAATGTTCACCATGATGGGGAAGAAGCTGATCAGAAACGCGGTCAAGATGGCTGGGCCCACGCCAATGCCAAACCACACCACCAAGATCGGCACAAACGCGGCTTTGGGCAAAGCATTAAAGCCCGTCATGAGTGGGTATACCGCGGCATACGCCAAGCGAGAGCTGCCAATGACAAAGCCCAGCAACACACCCACGACGATGGCAATGCCAAACCCCACCATGGTCACCCAGAAGGTGCGCCAAGCGTGGCCCGCAATGACGTCGCGGTATTCGACCATTTGTTCCCAAATACGCAGCGGCGAGGGGAACACAAATTCAGACACATTAAAGAGCGAGCACGCGGCTTGCCACAGCACCAGCGTGAGGATCAGCAAGCCCCAAGGTGCCCATTTTTCAAGTTGTTTTTGATGCATGGTGTTTTACTGCCCGAGGTTGGTACCGTCTTTGCGCATTGCACCGATGTGGCCGCGCAGCTCGTGAACGATGTTGGTGAACTCGGGGGTGTAGGTCACCTCCAAGTCGCGGGGGCGAGGTAAATCAATGTCGCGCTTGACCACAAAGCGGCCTGGGCTCTTGCTCATCACATACACCGTATCGGCCAAGAAAACCGATTCGCGCAAATCGTGCGTGACCAAGATGACGTTGAACTTTTGCATGGCATGCAAGTCGCGCAGCGTGCACCACAGTTCTTCACGCGTGAAGGCATCGAGCGCGCCAAACGGCTCGTCGAGCAGCAGCATCTTGGGCTCATGGATCAACGCGCGGCAAATGCTGGCGCGTTGTTGCATGCCGCCTGACAGCTCCCACGGAAACTTGCGCTCGTAGCCACCCAAACCCACGGTTTTGAGTAAGTCAATGGCGCGGGCTTCGTACTCGGCTTTCTTCTCTTTGAAGTTGGAGCGGTAAGGCTCCACGATTTCCAAGGGCAGCAACACGTTGTCGAGTGTGGTGCGCCACGGCAAAAGCGAGGGTGACTGAAACGCCATGCCACTGATCTTGAGCGGACCGTTGACGGGCTGACCACCGACATAAATCTCACCACGGCTGGGCTTTTTCAAACCCGTGGTGAGCTTCATGAAGGTGGACTTGCCGCAACCCGACGGTCCCACAATCGCGATGAACTCGCCTTGTGTGACCTGCAGGTTGATGTCTTCTACGGCAAAGTGGTTCTGCGCCAACAACTCATCGTTGTAGGCGAGCCAGACGTTTTGAAAGTCGACGAAGTGTTCGGGAGAAGCAGTCATGCAGCAGAGCCTAGATTACTTCTTGCCCTTGGGCAGCACGTCGAGTTCTTTGGCGCTGGGCAAGAAAGAACCGTTCCAAATGTCTTCGGCTTTCACACGTGTTTTGGTGTTGAACGCGTCAGACACTTGCGATGCCATCAAGCTCAGGCGTGGGCCTTTGACTTGACCAAAGCCTTCAGCGCGTGCGTCTGGGCTGTTGATCACAGTGTCAATAGCGAGCTTCAAACGGCGTGTTTCGAGTTCGGTGTTAATGATGCCGTCACGGGCCTTGACCGTTTCAATGGCTTTGGCTGGATCAGCGATCACGTCTTTCGCGCCCTTGGCAAATGCGGCCAAGAAGGCTTTGAGGGCAGCTGGGTTTTCTTTGATCAGTTTGGGCGACGCAATGATGGCGTTGCCATACAGCTTCACGCCAAAGTCTGGGTATTGCATGATCACCACGTCTTCAGCCTTGACACCACGGGCTTCGATGTTGAGCAGCGACGTAAAGGTGAAGCCAGTGATGGCATCCACATCGCCGCGTACCAACATGGTTTCGCGCAAAGGTGGGTCCATCGACACCCAGTTCACAGCGCCCACTTTGTTCTCTTTGGCAAAAATAGGAAAGCCGCGACGACCTGCATCAAACACAGGGGCTCCGAGTTTTTTGCCATTCAAGTCGGCTGGGGTTTTGATGCCAGATTTCTTGAGGGCCATCACCGAAGCGGGCGTGTTGTTGTAGACCATCATCACGGCCACAGGCTTGTTGGGTGCGTCTGGGTTGTTGGCGTGGAATTCCATCAAAGCGGCCAAGTCGGCAAAGCCCACGTCGTAAGCGCCAGAAGCCACGCGGTTAACGGCACCGCCAGAGCCGTTGCCAGCGTCAACGGTCACATCGAGTTTGGCATCTTTGAAATAGCCTTTGGCTGCAGGCAGCAAGAAGAAGGCTGATGGGCCTTCAAAACGCCAGTCAAGTTGAAACTTCAAAGGCGTGGTTTGCGCAGAAGCGGCCGTGAAGCTGGCCGCCAGAGCCAAGCCGAGGGTAGTTTTGATGAAAGTGCGTTTGATCATGTGAGCCTCTGAAAAACAAAGTGGATGAATGAGTGATGTATACAAGCTTGCAATATGGATGCCAGGTGGTAGGTTCCTGTTTTCAAGCTGTTGAGCGTAAATTGTGCGCGACTTTGGTTTGTATACAAAACGGGTTTGCACCAATTTGGTCTTTTGCACTGAAGTGGTGCGATATGTTTGGGTGCGGCGCCAAGAAAAAAGCCAGCGCAGTGGCTGGCTTGAAGAGGGCGCAAAGTGCGGGAAGGCTTATTCAGCTTCCACTGTCTTGTGGTGTTGGCCAGACTTGTACTTGCCCCAGCCCAACACAATCACGGCACCCGCTGCAGCTGCAGTCAGGTGGAACCAAGAGTTGGCTGCGCCAAACTCTTTGAGCACCACATCGTTGGCAATGGTTTCACCACCGACCCAACCGATTAAGCAGGCACCCAAGGTGATGATGACGGGGTAGCGCTCCATCAGTTTGATCATCAAGGTGCTGCCGAAGATGACCAAGGGAATGCTGATCGCCAAGCCGATGATCAACAACACTTCGTTGCCTTTGGCCGCTGCGGCGACGGCGATGACGTTATCCAAGCTCATGACCAAATCTGCGATCAAGATGGTGCGAATGGCGGCGAACATGCTGCTGTGTTCGGCACCTTCTTCTTCGCTTTCTTCTTCTGATTCAAGCAATTGAGCACCAATCCACAGGAGCAGCAAACCGCCCACGATTTGCAGGTATTCCAACGTCATCAATTTGGCCGCCACCACGGTCAAGCCGATACGCAACACCACGGCAGCGCCAGAGCCAAACATGATGGCTTTCTTTTGTTGCTCAGGTGGCAAGCTGCGAGCGGCCAAAGCGATCACGACAGCGTTATCGCCTGACAAGATGATGTTGATCCAAATGATCAGCAGCAAGCCCAGCCAGAAGTCAGTGCTTTGCATTAGTTCCATGTGTTGTTTGCTCCAAGAGAAATGTGATGTTGGCGGCACGTTGCGTGCTGCTCTTTGTGCGTGAGAAGTGTAACGGCGCCACATGGCGCGGGCCGTTGGTAATTCTGCTTATGTGACAGGTTGGCCCCATGCAAACCCGCGCTTTGGCAATGAAAAGGCCCGCCAAGGCGGGCCTTTGAAGTCACCAAGGTGTCTTCGCTCAGTGGCTGTCGGCTTGTTTGGCCGCTTCCACAGCGGCTGAGTCGTCAGCGGAAGCGCCGTTGAAGAACAGGTTCAACAACACCGCAGAGATAGAAGCCAACAAAATGCCAGACTCAATCAGTGGGTGCAAGCCGTGTGGCATCCATTGCTTGAAGTTCGGCGCGATCAGCGGGATCATGCCGATGCCGATAGAAATCGCCACCACCAAGCTGTTGAAGCGGTTGTTTTTAAAGTCCACGCCGCCCAAGATGCGAATGCCAGTGGCTGCCACCATGCCAAACATCACCAAGCCAGCGCCGCCCAACACCACGGTGGGCAAAGACTCCACCAACGCGGCCATCTTTGGAATAACGCCCAAGATGATCAAAATGATGCCGCCTGCCACGCACACAAAGCGGCTCTTCACGCCAGTGACAGCAACGAGCCCCACGTTTTGCGAAAAGCTGGTGTAGGGGAAGGTGTTGAAGATGCCGCCAAGCAGCGTGCCCAAACCATCGGTACGCAAACCACGGGTCAGCGCGGCACGGTCCACATGGC
>JACCEA011823608.1_pt1 | contig 24594 bp, 27 predicted proteins | sample 7449851 | NCBI WGS metagenome assembly JACCEA01 (sample SAMN15323453, study PRJNA562643) | freshwater metagenome | isolation source: river surface water | place: USA:Blue River Watershed | collected 2017-08-18 | reverse complement strand
GGTGGAGGACAACGCCGAGGAATGCCGCGTGCGGATTTACCACGCCGTGAAGCCGCCGGAAGGGACCATCGCCAAACTGCGGATGTATGGGTTCCACTGGACGCCATCCTTGGGCTGCTGGCAGCGGCTGCGGAACGACTCGGCGCGGTATGCGGCGACGCAGATTACCGGAGTGACGTGGCCGCCTGTGCCGGCGGTTGCCGCGAGCGGGCCGAGTGTCGCGACGGGGAACAGTGCTGCGGCGAGTCAGGCGCCACGGACGGGGATGGCGGCATGACAGCGACCAGCCAAGAGGCGTTGGTCACGCTGCGGCGCATGGCCCGTGGGCACCCGGGCGCGTCGTCGGGCGAATCGGCTGCTTGGGAAATCCTCGCCAATCTCCGCGATGGCGCCGCGGTGGACTTTACGGGGAATTTCGTGCGGCTGGATAGCTGCGGGAAACGGGCCGTCGTGCAGGCGCTGCTGGATCTCACGACCGGCGGGACGGGCCTGAGTGAATTGAACTGAAGGCGTAGACGTATGACCGAACCTGACAATCCGCTGGATGATGTGGCTGCTGCCGGCGACGGCGAGAACGGCGTTGAACCCTCGCCCAAAAGCACGACTCTCGATCTCACTCCGATGCCTCCGACCAAACCTGCCTCTGCTTCCAACTACGAGGGCTTGGTCGCGGACCTGAGTCGCCTGCTGGAGGATGCTCGCCGGGTCTCCGCCCGCGCCGTCAATACCGTGATGACGGCGACCTACTGGGAATTCGGGCGGCGGATCGTTGAATTCGAGCAGGGCGGTGAGGAGCGCGCCGGCTATGGCGAGGAACTCTTGCGACAGCTTGCACGCGATCTGAGCAAGCGGCTGGGTCGCGGCTTTTCCGTCACCAACCTCCAGAACTTTCGCACGTTCTTCCTGAACTGGCCAATTCAACAGACGGCGTCTGGTAAATTGCCGGGCGGGAAGATTCACCAGACAGTGTCTGGTGAATTGGCGGCAGCCGGCCGGCCGGAGTTTCCGCTGCCGTGGTCGCACTATGTGCGCTTGATGGCCGTAAAGCAGGAAGCCGCCCGACGCTTCTACGAAACGGAGGCTCTGCGCGGCGGATGGTCGGTGCGGCAGCTCGATCGCCAGATCGCTACCGTATTCTACGAGCGCACCGCGCTCTCGCGGGATAAGTCCGCGATGCTCACCAAGGGCGCGAAGCCACGGCCCGAGGATCAAGTGAGCGCCGAGGAGGAGGTGAAGGATCCCCTCGTCCTCGAATTCCTCAATCTGAAGGACGAATACTCCGAGTCGGATTTGGAGGAGGCGCTGCTCAAGCATCTGGAGAAATTCCTGCTCGAACTGGGTGGTGACTTTGCGTTCGTCGGTCGGCAACGGCGGCTGCGCATCGGGGAGGAGTGGTATCGCGTCGACCTCTTGTTTTTCCATCGGAAGCTCCGCGCCCTGGTCGTGATCGACTTGAAGATTGGCAAGCTTACCCACGCCGACGCCGGGCAGATGCACATGTATCTGAACTTTGCGAAGGAGCATTGGATGCAGGAGGGAGAAAATCCGCCGGTGGGCTTGATCCTCTGCTCCAAGCCGGACGATGCGCTGGCCAAGTATGCCTTGGACGGGCTACCGAACAAAGTGCTGGCCCGAGAATACAAGCTGGCACTGCCGGCGGAGAAGGCGTTGGCCGTGGAACTCGAAAAGACCCGGCTGATGATCGAGCGGAAGGCGCGGTAGGTTTCGAGAACTCCCGGCGGATCGTATGCCCACGCCGGACGGCAGACAGCATGATCGCGTCGGGATATCTCTGCCTTCAATTTTGGGCGACCGAGTGAGGGGACCCCGGCGGCATCTAGTCCAAGAGGCTCACCACGACGTTCTCACGAGTCAGCCCCTCCCGCTGTGCGCGGGGTGCGCGGCGGCGCTTTGACCTTGCGGTTCAGCACCACCAGTTGGTGCCGCAGGGCGAGGTTCTCGAGAACGAGGTTTCGACGGACGTGAAATCCTGACACCAGGCTCCGCCGGAGCGCGAAAACGAGGCGAAGCAGCGCTATTGAGCCTGCCTCGATCCGATCATCCATCAACGACTTCCGGCGTGGATGGAGTTTTTGTTTCCCACAGGTAACTGTCTGCTTCCGTTCGAGTTTTTGGACGCCACGGGGGGAACCGTGTTCAAGCGTTGACGGTTTCAGGTCCGATACGGCTGGTAGGCTAGAGTCGGTTTATTTCATTGCAAATAAGGCTAAAATTACTAGTCATAGGACACTAGAAACAAACCAGCCTAAGCGCGCGGTTTATGGCCAAAAACAAATGGATAGTAAATCTAGCCACAAGAGAGGAAAAATAAACCAGCGCCTGCTAACGGCGCCGGGTGGCACCGTGCTGACTGTGGAGTGGCTCAGAGCCCGGGGAATCTCCCGAAAACTCGCCAACTACTATGCCACCTCAGGCTGGCTGCAACGCGTGGGTGAAGGTGCGTTCACCCTGAAAGGTGATGCAGCGGACTGGCTGGGAGCGGTGTATGGGTTGCAGCAAAAACGGGATGCTTCGTTCCATCCCGGTGGTCGGACGGCTTTGGAGCTGGCCAGTGCGGCGCACTTTCTCCCGCTCGGTGTCGACGCTCCGGTTTACTTGTTCAGCCGGGCCGGGGAACGCGTGCCGGTGTGGTTCCGAGGGTTCCCGTGGGCCGGCCGGGTGCGGTTGGTCAGCAGCAATTTTCTGCCGGCAGATCTGGGATTGCGGGAGCACTCGGCAGGAGAATTTACCGTGAAAGCTTCGGCTCCCGAGCGCGCGATCCTTGAACTGCTTTTTCAGGAGGTGTCCGATGCGGACAGCTATGAGCACGCGCGATTGATCTTCGAGGGGCTTGGCACGTTGCGCCCGGAGGTCGTGCAGGCATTGCTCGAATCGTGCTCGTCGGTGAAGGTGAAGCGGCTGTTTCTGCACTTCGCGGAACAACACCGGCATCCGTGGTTTCATGAATTGAAGGTGGAGAAAATCTCTTTGGGAAGCGGCAAGCGGGTGCTGGTGAAGGGCGGAAGGCTCGATGCCAAATACCTGATCACGGTGCCGGCGGAGGCGAAAATGCCGGACGACGCACCATGAAAAACAGCAGCTTCTATCCGCAGGCGGATTTGCTCGTGCAGGTTTTGCCGTATGTTCACACGGAGGCGTGTTTCGCACTGAAGGGCGGCACAGCGATCAATTTCTTTGTGCGGGATTTCCCGCGCCTGTCCGTCGACATCGACCTCGTTTACCTGCCGGTCGAGGATCGGGCCGCAACCTTGCGGGGGATCAACGCGGCGTTGGAGCGGATCGCGGCGAGGGTGCGGCGGGCGCTCCCGGGAGTGCAGGTGCGGGAACAACGACCGATGGGAGGCGGCGGTGCCTTCAAGCTGGCGTTGCGCACCGCCGGCGGGGCGGAAGTGATGACCGCAAACAGATCCACGTCGCTGCTGCCGCGGATGAAAGTATCGCGGCTATAACTGCCGGCGCGGACGAAACCCTTCAGGGTGTAGGCCTCTGCGAGGCGCGTGCGGATGGTCGCGATGTGGCGCTCGGCGGCGTCGATTTCGGACTGGAGCGGAGCAATGCGGGCGAGGAGCGTTTTGAAGCCGTCGGAAATAGTCATGGGCGACAACCCCAACCCTATGCCAACGCCTGCACAGCCTCAATCGTGGTCTTGTTAGCTCAGATGATGCACGTCCGGCGGATTCGCGGCCTTTCTTCGCGTCGGATTTAGCAAACGCCTCGTCACTCCCAACGGACGGGAGTTTTCCATTTCAAATCGGCGATCAGATCCTCGATCACACGCTGCGGCCGCTCGCCACCGGCGAAACGCGCCGGCGCGCGCTGGAACAGGTCGACGCACATCGGACAACACAGGGCGAACGGACGTCCGCCCTGATAAATCCGTGAAAACCTGCGACCGCCGGTGGCCTCGTTGCCGCAGACGGTGCAGGTTTCCTCGTGCTGTGGGGATTCATTCATGGCAGCGGGGCCAGGCAGACATCGCGCGGTTCAATCGGCATTCGCCATCCGGGCGGGCATGCAGCCGTTCATCGCGCAGTCGTGCGTGCCGCGGATCGCAACCGGTGCCATCGCCCCGCGCGCGTTGTGTCCGGAGGGCTTCATGACGACCAGCGGGACGTCACAGGAAGTGCAGACCATTTTCCGGCCGACCTCGGCGGTGCGCATTGGGCCACGACCGTTCGCTTGCACGAATTTCGTTTCGGTCACGGAAACGACCCGAGCGTCGGTGCAGACGACTTCGGTGCGGGGGCTAGGCGGCATCGGTGCAACCACGGGGGTGGTCGGCGCTGCGCCTTGATTGCGCCAGTAGCCAGGGCCGGGACCGGCGATGGCGGCGGGAACGACGAGACCGGTTCCGAGCGCCAGGGCGACCCCGGCGAGTAGTTTCGAGTAACGTATATTGGTTTTCATGGGGGGAGTTGGTGAGACATTGAGTTGGTTGCGGGGGTATCGTTTACTTGCAGCACACGAGCTTCGCGCAGCCGGCGGCGTGCTTCATGTCGGACTTGGCCTTGCCGTTTTCGGTGGTCAGGGCGCCCGAGCATGCGGTGCAGGAATGCGAGTAACCGGAAACGCGAAGACCGACGCCTTTGCCGGCGGGTCCGCGGTCACCGACCACCCAAATCGGCGACGTTTTGCAGCCGCCGCATTTGTCACTCGGGTGTTCGTCCATCTTGACCGGCGCAGGCTTCTCCGTCGGCTTCGGCGCGGTCTTGTTCCAGTATTGCGGCCCCGGGCCGGCGAGAGCGGCGGCCGCGAAGAGGCCGCCTGCGATGATTGCGACTGAGGTCCGAAGAAGAGTCCGATTTTTCATATGTCACCTCTGGTTTTGAGTGTTTGATCTGTTCATCAGCACTACACCCGAGAACGCCTTTTCCCCTCGGGACTCCCTGCGCATCTCTTGCTAGAAAGTGCGCGCTTTTTGCCGGGCCGCGCGGACCGAAGCGGACATAAAAAAGGCCAACCGCGCTCGCAGGCGGTTGGCCGTCAAACTCGGAGTCGTTCGCGATTACAGGCGCTCGATCGTGATCCCTTTTGCCCCGTGCTCGTAGGCAACCACGGCACCTTTTCCGTCGGGCAACGCCGCCAGCGAGGGGAAACGCCCGTCAGCGATTCTCTTCCCCGACGGCGCGTTCGTGACGCCGGGGGCAGACACCAAATGCGTGCCTTCATTCCAGATCACGAAGGGGCCTTTTTCGCCCGCGGCTGCGGCCGGCTGCCGGCCCTTGCCGAGCAAGACCTCCGGTCCGTCGGCGCGAATGAGGAAAACCTCGCCCGCCCGCTGCCAAACCGCGCCGAATTTTCCGCCGCCGAGAGACACGATCGTGCCACCGTCGTGCGGGCACCCGTTGATCTTCCAGGTGCCCTCGCCGAGCTTGCGCGCAGCGGTGAACTGCGCCGCGTCCTTCGCGCGCGTCATGAGCCACATGTCCCGCGCGCCCTCGATGGAGTTGCGCCACATCACGGCAAGATTTCCGTCCGCATCGAAGAGCGCGCTCGGGTGACAGCACTCGCAGATCGATTTGTCCGGAGATTTGTAGACCAGCTCGTTCTTCGCCCACGTGCGGCCGGCGTCTTTGGAACTCGCGCCCCACAGCTCCGTTTTTCCGTTCCGAAGGTCGAGCCACGTCACGAACAATTCACCGGTGCGCGAGCCGGCGAGGTCGTGCAGACCTTCGTGCGCGCTGTTCGGCACATCGTTGACCGTGACCGGTCCGCTCCAGGACGCGCCGCCGTCCGTCGAAGTGAAGGCGACTAGCTCGTGCGCGATCATCGTGACGGTGATGCGGTCACCCTGCGCCGCGATGCGCGGGCCGCGGCGATTCCCAACCATGAGCTGCGGCACATGCGCCACCTTGACCGGCGAGCTGAACGTGGCGCCGCCGTCCTTGGACGACACGACGAACACGTCGCCCGCGCGACCGGCCGGTCCATGCCCGCCTTTCTTGTGTCCCTTGGCCTCGTGGCTCTTGGCTTCGTGACCTTTGGCGTCGTGGCCTTTTGCCTCGGTGGGCGCCGCATGGCCGCTGTGGTCCGGGGCGGCAGGCGCGGCCGCGGTCTGGGGATATACCAGCCACACCCGACCCTCCGAGCCCACTGTCAGCTGAGGCTGAGAGGCGCGGGGAATTTCAGTGCGCGCGGCGGCACGGGGCGCAAACGAGATCGCCGCTGTGGCGGCTGCGACTGCGGCAATCGCAAAGCGAATTGGTTTCATGATTGGTCAAGACTTCGCTTTCTTCTGCTTCGCGGCCGCGTCGAGCTTCGCGAGAAACTTCGCCGGCTCTTTCTTGAAGTCATCCTCGCACCCCGCACAGCAGAAGACGAGCAGGCGATCCGCTTTGCCTTTCTCGCGATAGATGAATTCCGCGTTGTCGCCCATGCTGCCGAGCTTTTCGTCCGACGTAAGGCAGACGGTGAGTGGATAAGCCGCGCGCTCCTTGGCCGCCCAAACCTTATCCTTCTCGTTCAGCTTGTGCAGCATGCCCGCCCCCGCAGCTGCCGTCGCGGTTTTTTCCGCTTCCTTCTTGTGAGCTTCGTGGGCGACGGCGCCGTTGATGGAAAGGCCGAGCGCAACCGCGCACAGGCCGACGAACAAGCATTTTGATTTCATGGGTGTGGTATTAGGGGGTTAAACGTTCAGAAGCTGGCCGATCCCTCAACAAATCGCACGCCTTACCCATTCCTTTCAGCCATTCCCGGAGTTTCCGCTTGGCGTGGTAGACGCGCAACTCGACCGTCTTGGGGGTGATGCCAAGTATCTCGGCCACCTCGCGTTGAGACCTCTGCTCGAGGGTAAAGAGGATCAGCGCCTCCCGCAGTTGCGGCGGAAGCTCGTCGATCCCTTGTTGCAGCAAACGAAATTCGTCCCCGCGTGCGTCCGGAGGTGTTTCGCTCAGCTCCGGGCGCCCGCTTGCCGTGTCGAGCGAAACGTCCCCGCGGCGCTTGGCCAGCCGTCGCAAGTGGTCGCGGCTCACATTCAGCGCGATGGAGTAGAGCCACGTTTTCACCGTCGCCTTGGGCTTGAACCTGGCGGCCGCAAAATACGCCCGCACGAAGGCCTCCTGGACGATGTCGCCGGCCGCCACCCCGTTCCGCACCATGCGAAACGCAAAATGAAAGAGCGGTTCGCGATGACGCCTCATCAGCTCGTTCAGAGCCGAATCGTCGCCGCTTTGGAGCGCATGGATCAAGGGCAGGTCGGGATCCACGCGGTCAGTGCGTCTGTTCCAGTGCTTTTTGCGCCAACGCGAGAAGCTTGTCCCCCTGTTCGGGCGAGAGAACCGTTCGCATGTCGAAGACGTGGCGGATCGACGCCCGCTTCATATCGCCCATCCGCTGGTGCACGGCTTCGACCGCTGCGATCACGCGGGGCGTATGCGACTTGTCCTCGGCTATCGCCCGCGCGAGCGCGCGCCGCGCGTCGACGATGGCCGTTTCGAGCCGTTGGTGCTCTTCGGAAAACTTCGCCTCGATCGGCGCCAAAGCGCGCTCCTGTTCGCTCGTCAGCTTGAGCTCACGATGCAGCCACGCGTGGGCCGCGGAGTGGCCGCCGCGCAACTCGGGCTCGCAGAGCTGCACCGTGATGAACGCCGAGACGCCCGCCACCACGAGGACACCGAGGAAAAATAGAATCAGCCGTTTCATGTCAGTGACGATGGGCGCTCGACTGCGCCGGCTTCAGGCCGCTGACCACGTTTCCAGCCAGCTCCGTGGAGAAGACGTCGAAGTGCAGCGATTCACTCGCGAGCTGTTTCGAACTCTGCAGCTTCACGAGCACGACGGCCGGCGCGATGCCGACCAGCAGCGCGAAGGCAAGACCGGCGAGCGCCACTTTCGGCGACAGGAGTTTGTCCCAGGAGAAGGTGTCGGCGCGTTGGCCTTCGATCTGGCGCCAGACTGCCGTCGGCAAGTCGGCCGGCGCCGAAGGCAGGGACTGCTGCGCGTAAGCGCCTAGCTTTTCATCCAGCGGATCAGTGCTCATATGTCCTCTAACGTAAGGAAGGGGCCGCATCCCTCAATGCTCGGCGGTCTTCCGGCGTCCACGGGTCTACAACCAGCGCAGCCCGAAAACGAAGAACCCGCAGGCGCCCAGGCCGAGAAGGAGCGCGACGGCGCCGCCCAGCCACTTCTCCCGGCGCTCCACGGCGAGAATCAGGCTGGTCACCACGATCATCCCGAGACCCGCGGCGAGAGCGTCCATCGAGAAACTCCACAGCTTGGTGAGCCACCAGTCCCGCTCGGCCGTAGCGACATTGGCACGCGTGCCGGTGAACGTGTGCAACGCGCGAAAGATGCCCCAACCATTGACGCGGATTTCCTGAACCGCCGCCGTCTGGGTCTCCAGATTGATCCGCACGTCGACGGTGCGTCCCGGTCGCTGCACGCGGAAATCGAAGCGTTGGGCGCTCGGCCGTGTAGTCGTCCACTCGATCTCACCCGCGAGGCTGAGTTGTCGCATCACATCCTGAGCTCGCTGCAAATCCGTCCCGGCCTTCGGCAACGTCACCTGTTGCTCACGCTTGCTCTCCTGACGTTGCGGCCAGAACTCCGTGAAGCTCCAGCCGTGATTGAGCAGCAATCCCGAAAGCGCGAAGAGCCACAGGAAGACCAAAAAGTAGAGGCCGAGGTAGGTGTGGACCTTTTGATTCCACGTTTTCCATGAGCGGCGGGACGAGGCCACCGCGGGCGAGTCGACGGCGTTCATGCGGTCACGATGGCGCCAACCAGCATGGCGACGCTGGCGGCTCCGCCGGCGAGCAGCGCCCAGCCCACGGCGCGTTCGCCTTTGATCTTCCACCACAAGTAGAGTCCGGAGACCGTGAGAAACAGGATGCCATACACGACGGCGTCGGCCGTCACCGCCCACCAGCTCATATAAACCCAGTTGCCGCGGAAGCGGACGTTGTGGGGTCCCGGCATCTTGTGGAGATAGTTCAGCGCTTCGCCCAATGTCCGTATCTCGTGCTCAATCGTCGCGGTCCTGGCGTTGAGATCCACCTCGACCCGGGTGCTCTCGCCCGGCTTCGAGACCGGGATAAGCAGCCGCCCGCTTTTCGCGTTGTGCCGCACGTAGTCCATCTCGCCCGTCACGCCTAGTTGCTGAAGCAATGCGCGGGCATGCGGGATGGAGCCCGGCTCGCCCGCCGGAATCTCCACCGGCGTTTCGCGCTTCGCTTCCGCCTTGGCCGGGGCGGACCGCGGAGGGTGATTCAACAGGACCGTGCTGACGGCAAACAGCAGGACGAACGGACACAGGAACAGCCCCGCATAGAGATGAAGGTCACGAAGGCGGGAATAGAGGGGCTTCACGAAGCGGACGGGGCAGGTTCGGCCGCACTCACGCCCGCTTCCGCTTCACGGGCAAGCTTCCGCTCCCAATACCACGTGAAGAAGACCGGGACCGAGAAAAGCGAAACGATGTCGAAGATCATCCCGCCCACCACCGGCAGCACCATGGGCGTCATCAACTCCGAGCCGCGGCCGGTCGACCACAGCACCGGAATCAGCGACAGCATCGCCGTCATGTTCGTCATGATAGCCGGGCGGCGGCGCCGGAGGCCGGCGATGAAAACGCGGCGGTGCACTTCGGCCACGGTGCCGGGATGCGTCTTGAACTGCTCCTGGATATACGTGCCGAGCAGAATGCCGTCGTTGAACATCACGCCGAGCAGGACGAGGAAGCCCACAACGACCGCAGTTGTCATCTCGGCGCCCCACAGCCACACGAAGAAGAATCCCCCCGCCGTCGTCACGGTCGCATTGCACAGGACGATGATACTCGTGATGAGCCACGACCGCGTGCCGATGTAGATGAGCATCACCATAACAAGCATCGAGGCACTGATGATCCAGCGCAGCGTTTCGTCCGCTTTGATCTTCTGCTCGTAGCGTCCGACCCAGCGATAGGTCGCGCCGGCCGGCAATTCCAGACGGCCGTCGGCCAACGCCGCGCGCACCCGCGCGTCGGCATCGCGCACGACTTCGACTTCGCCGCGGCCGCGCGCATTGAGCAGCACATACTGCGTGCGCTTGCCGCCCTCGGAGCGGATCGCCATCGGCCCGATCGTGTAGGTGAGACCGGCTTCGCTCGGTCGCTCGCGCGAGACGCGGACCTGCTGGGCCGCGATGGCGTCGCGCACTTCGCGCGGCAGCGCATCGCCCGCGGGCACGGTCAGCTCGGCCCGGCGCGGCGCGAGAATCGTGAAGTTGCGCTGGGCCGCGAGCGGGAGACGACTCAGCAACGCGTCGGCGTCGGGTCCGTTCTCGGCGAACTCCAGCGTATGCACGGTCGGGATCGCGAGCAGGTTCGTGATCGGGATGGCGCCGTGACCTGCGGCAGCAGGAATTTGCAGCTGAAGCAGCTCGTCAGGATCGTCGCGCCGCTCGCGCAGGTAGCGGATGCGGATCGGATAGCGGAGCGCGCCTTCCACGGAATAGGTCACGGCCATGCCGCCGAACGCGCTCTCGACGGATTTCATGACCTGCTCGTTGCTCAGGCCGAAGCGCGCGACTCTCGCAGGATCGAGCCGGATTTCGGCATACGGTTTCCCGCCCTCGCGCTGCATCTGCACGTCGGCGGCGCCCGGCGTCGGCTGAATGATCTTCTCCGCCGCTTCCGCGAAGCGTTCGAGCGCGTCGGTGTCGTCACCGAGAATCTGGAGGGCGATCAGGCTACGAATCCCGGTCGACAGCATCACCACGCGCGTCTCAATGGGCTGCAACCAGCTCGGCGCGACACCGGGAATATCGCTGATTGCAGCGAGCGCCGCACGCACCTCGGCGAGCGTGCGGGGACGATGCTCCACCTTGCCGTCCGGCCGCGTGATTTCGTGCGTGGGCCATTCCGCGTAAGGCTTCAACAGCACGACCGTTTCGATCATGCCGATGGGCGCGGGATCGAGCGCGGTTTCCGCGCGCCCCATCTTGCCCATGACGCTCGCCACTTCGGGGATCGATTCGATGAGCCGATTTTGCGCGAGCATGATCCGCTGCGTTTCGCCCAGACCGCCGGTCGCGGGAATCGAGGGCATGAACAGCAGCGAGCCTTCGTCGAGCGGCGGGAGGAAGCTCGAGCCCACGCCGGGGAACCATTTCGTCATGGCCGCATCGAGGTGCGTTTGGGAAAAATCCGCGCCCGCGACCGTGAAGACCTTGCGCAGCGGCCAGCTCAGCGTCTGCCAGCCGGCACCGAGCAGATAGCCGCCGAGCGCCATCGTCACAATAGCGATGGTGAATGTGACCTTGTGCCGTTGGATGCGTTCGTAAGCCCACTCGTAGGCGACGTGAATTCCGCGGCTCATCGGATTCTCCTCGTAGTTCACGAGTCGCTCGCGACCGATCCGCCAGATGGCGGAGCCCACGAGGACCGCGAAGAGCGGCGCGAAAATCCAACCCGGAATCGTGATCGCCCAGCGCCCGTATTCCATTGGCAGCGACCAGCCGTCGCGCACGAACCACCCGAAGGCGAGCCCGCCGGCCACGCCGGTCAGCGCGATGAGCAGCGGCTTGCGGACGTGCCACGGCGGCAGGAGCAGTCGACAGAGCACGGGCACAAGAAGTGTGCCGAAGAGAACCGCACCGCTGATCGCGAGCGACTTCGTGAGAGCCAGGGGCTGAAACAGCCGGCCGGCCTGATCCGTCAGCGCGAAGATCGGGAGGAAGCCTATGACGGTCGTCGCGGCGGAGGTGAGCAGCGGCCGGGCGACCTCCTGTGCCGCGTGCACCACCGTGTCCGTGATCTCGGCGTTGAACGGCGACGTCGGCATCGGCCGCCCCTCGCGCTTGCACTTCTCCTGCAGGTCCACGAGGTGCTGCGTGATGTTTTCGGTCATGATGATGCCGAAATCGACCATGACGCCGATCGCGATCGCGATGCCGGCCAGGCTCATGATGTTCGCGCTCACCCCAAAGAGATGCATCACGAGAAACGTGAAGAGCATGCCGAGCGGCAGGCTCACCGCGACGGCGAGGCTCGCGCGCACGTGCAGCAGAAACGCCACGACCACGATGACGGTGGTGATGATGGCTTCGAGCAGGGTGTTCGTGACGGTGGCGGTCGTCTCGCGGATGAGCTGGGAACGGTCGTAAAACGACACGGCGGTCAGTTGCTCGCGGGCCAGCGTCGGGGCGAGATCGAGGAGCCGCTGCTTCACGGCCCCGATCACCGTCTTCGGGTCTTCCTGCACACGCATGCCGATCACCGCGCCGACGTGCTCCTGATACCCGTCCGCCAGCAGGCCTTGGCGGAACTGGCCGCCGAGCTGCACGTCGGCGATATCCCCGAGCCGCAGGCCCGCGCCCTTCAGCCGGTCGCCGCGAATGATGATGTTCTCGACGTCGGCAACGGAGCGGATGAAGCCCACGCCGCGGATCATCGTCTCGACGCCGGTCTGCTCCACGCTCATCGCGCCTACGTCGCGGCCGGCATTCTGCACCGCCATCATGAGCATCTCCAGCGTGACGCCCTGTTCCTCCAATCGCGTGGGTTCAACGTCGATTTGATATTCGCGCACGACGCCGCCGGCAGGCGCGACCTCGGCGACCCCCCGCACCGCGCGCAGGGCGGGCACGACGATCTGGTCGAGGATGAAACGTTTCTTCTCGATGCTCTGAGGGCCTTGCAGCGTGAAGGCGTAGACCTGGCCCATCGCGGTCGCGTCGGGCCCCAGCCGCGGATTCACGCCGGCCGGCAGCACGCCTTGGAGCTGGGAAAGCCGTTCCAGGACGCGCGTGCGGCATTCATACAAATCGCGCCGCTCTTCGAAGATCACGTAGATGTAGCTCGCGCCGTAGAGCGACATCCCGCGCACCGTCTGCACGCCGGGGAGCCCCTGCAGCTCGCGGGCGAGCCGCGAGGTAACCTGCGCATCCATGTCCTGCGGGCTCTTGCCCGGCCACTCCGCCCACACGATCACTTGGTTGTCACTGAGGTCGGGAATCGCGTCGACCGGCACGTGGCGCCAAGCCCAAAACCCGGCGACCGCAAGCGCGAGCGAGGCGGTGAGCGTGAGAAACGTATTGCGGATGACGAACGAGAGCATCGAAGCGGGAATGTGAGTGCGACGCGGAGTCCGGTGCGCAGTTGGAATAGTTTAGTGCTGGTGACCGCCAGCGGGCGCGACCGCGCCCTTCGGGAAAAGCAAGCTGGCGGTGCCCGCGAGCTGGGCCTGGCTGTCGATCAGGAAGACGCCCTGCGTCGCAACCTCGTCGCCGGCCTTCAGGCCGGCGCGGACAACATAAACATCGTTGCCCGATTCGTCCTCGAGCCGCGGCCCCAGCGCGAGCGCGGCGAGTTCGAAGCGCAGTCGGCCATCGCGCTGACGCTCGACCACACGCCACGCCACGTGACGCACGCCGGTCGAGAGCACGGCCGTCTTCGGAATGAGCGGGAATTTGCCCCAAGTGTCGGGCTTGGCCACATCGGCAACTTCCAAGTCGCCGCCGAGCGCGGTTTCAAAGCGCGCATTGACGAGGCTTCCGGGCAAAAGCCGGCCTTTCGGATCGCGCAAGTGAATGTGCACCTCGCGCGCCCGGATTTCCAGATTCAGCTCCGGGGCGACCCAAGCGATGGTGGCTTCGATGTCGCGCAGGTCGCCTTTGTCGTCGGACGAAAGGCGCGTGGGTTGCCCCTCAGCGAGCCAATGCGCGCGGTTTTCCGGCACATGAATCACGAGCATGTAAGCGCTCGGATCGACGAGCCGCAGCAGCGGGGCGTCGGCCATCACTTCCTGGCCGATCTGCGGTAGCGTCGCGCCCTTCATGCCGTCGCCTTCGCCCTCCAGCGCCAGCACCACCCGGCCGGCGAAAGGACTCGTGATGGTGAGCGTGTCCACCGGTGCGCCACCGTCGAGAATCGCCTTGGCCACGGCGCCGAGATTCCAGCGTTCGAAGCGGTCGGCCAGGGCGCGGATCGTCGGTTGATCGCCGAGCTTCACCGCCGCCGCGAGTTCACCCTGGGCGGCGAACGTCTCGGGGCTGTAGAGATCGACAATGGGATCGCCGACCTTGACGAGCGTGCCGACGTGCCGCGCGGCATTGTGGCGCTTCACGATCCGGCCGCTCACACGCGGAATCACGACTTGCAGGGTGCGGTCATCGTAACGCACCGCACCATACGCGCGGATCAGGCTGCGCGCCGGGCCTTCGGTAATCGTGGCCGTCTGCACGTCCATGCGCCGCTGCTGCTCGCGACTCAATTCGCCGGCGGTGACTTTCGTCATCTTCATGCCGCACACCGGGCAATCGCCAGGCTTGTTGCCGATGAAATCCATCATGGGGCAAGCCCAGCGCTCACCCGGCACGGCAGCCTGGGCCGCATGGTCATGTTGCCCGGAGACGGCGAAAAGCGCGTCACGCGGCAGGAGCGCGATCAGGCCGGCACCCAGCACCAGGCCGGCGGCGGCAAATATGAGGGCGGGAGAGCGCATGAAGGTTAATTCTTGATGACTTCGTTGCGCAGGTAGAACGGGCCGTAACGATCCGGGGCGGCCTTGAATTTCGGCGGGCACATTTTGCAGCCGAAGCCGATTTTCTTCCCCTGATAGTCCAGCGTCGGAAGCTTCGGATCGACGTCCATCCCGCAGATCGCGCACACGGTGTTCACCGGTTTGTCGCTCGCCGGGGTAGTCGCGGCGGCGCTGTGACCGGCATGCGGATCTGCCGCCGCTTTCGCGGACGACGACGTGGCCCCCTCCGACTTCTTGGCGCCGGTGTTGGCGGGCGTGAGCGGATTGGAAACCATGCCGGCATAGTCGCCACCGGGAGCAGGGTGACCTTCGTGGCCCTTGTGGGGGGCAAACATCGCCGCCCGCGCGACGAGAGCGATCAGCGCACCGGCGACAAACGTGCCGAGGAAAATGAAAATGTTTCGAGTCATGATAAGAATCAGTTGTTTGCTTTCTGAAATTGGCTGGCGGGCATGTAGCGCCAGAGCTCGGCGCGCGCCGTGCGGACCGCGGTGTCGGCCCGGATCACCTGGATTTCCGTGTCGGTGGACTTTTCGAGAATCTCGACCGTCTGCAGAATCGTCGATTCGCCCATCGGCGTGCCCACTCCGGCGGAGCGGATCATCGAATCGAACTCGGCGTTCAGTCGTGCGAGCGTTTCACGGCTCAGTCGCCGCGCGGTCTCGGCCAGCCGCTCCGCGCGGTCCACGCGGGTCAGCGCTGAGGAAATGCGGTAGCGCGTGGCGGTCGCATCCGTCTGGGCTGCGGCGCGGTCCGCTTCGGCCGCGCGGACCTCCGCGCGAGCATACCGGCGGCTGCGCCAGGGAATCTCGGTCATGAAGGCGAGGCCGAGGGTGTTCTCGTCGCCCATGGCGCGCCGTTCGTTTTCGAAACGCACGCCCACCGAGGTCATCGGATTCGCGGAAGCCCGCGCCATTTTCACCATCGCGTTGGCCTCCTCCGTGCGGGCCGCGGCGAGCCGCACGGCCGCGGCCTCGTCGGCCTTGATGTCAACGACGGTGGGCGCCGCGAAGGACGGCAGCGGGGCTTCCGGACTCAGTCCGAGTCGCCCGCGTGCCTCAGCGAGCGCATCGGCCGCCATCCGGCGCTCTTCCTCGATCATCAACTGCATCGACGCGACGCGCGATTGCACGGTCAGGCGATCGGCTAGGCGGCCGCCGCCCGAGGCGATCCTGGCCTCGATGCTGCGGAGCACCGCATCGAGCCGCCCCACCTGTGTTTCGAGCAACCGAATCCGCGCATTCGCGCCTTCCGCTTCGGCCAGCGCCATCGCGGTATCGGCGGCCATTTCGCCGGCCATCAGCGCGTAGTCCGCGTCCGACATGGCAACCACGGCCCGGGCGCGTTCGCGATCCGCGGCGCGCTCGCCGCGTTTCGGCAAGGGCTGACGGACGCTCACTTCCCACATCGTGGCGCGTTCGTTCATGGGGCCGACCATGCGCGAACCCATCCCTTCTACTTCCACGTCTGCCAGCCGGCCGGCGGCGTCGATCCGCTCACGGGCTGCGGTGGTCCGGCGCGCCGCCGCGTTCAAGGCCGGAGCGTTCGCCACGGCACGCAGCAGCTCAACTTGCTCGTGAGGCACGGACGGCGATTGCGCACCGGCTCCCGTGGTCAGAGTCGCGAGGAGCACGAGTGGGAGGTAGAGTCGAGTGAGGCGCATCGGAAGGGAGGACGGAGCAGGTCGGCGAATCTAACGCGGCGGACGAAAAGGAATTAATGATGTCCCTTGTGCGCGTCCTTGGCCGCGCCAGTGCTGCCCGCCTTTCGGCCCTTGGCCGCATCGATCTTGGCGAGATGCTTCGCGGCGTCCTTCAGGAAATCCTCGTCGCAACCCGCGCAGCAGAACACCACGAGCCGATCCGGTTTCCCCGCCGCGCGGTAAATGTATTCCGGCGACTTGCCCATACTGCCCAGCTTTTCGTCCGAAGTGACGCAGACATCCAAGGGATAGCTCGCCCGTTCCCTGGCCGCCCAAGCAGCGTCTTTTTCGGTGACCTTGAGCAATTGGCCGGCTTTGGCGTCGGCTTGGCCCTTGGAAGGAGATGCGTGGTGGTCGTGTTGCGCAAAGGCCGAGACCGCAGAGAGCAGTCCCAGCGTTACGGTGAGGGCGGAGAGGTATGATTTGAGATGCATAGAGGAGTGTTCAGGGGCTATAACCCCGGAAACGCAAAATCCCTCGAAAATTCTTCGAGGGATTTTGCGCGCTCAGGTTTATAGCTGGTAGAAGACTCCATGAACCCGTCCCCTCCCAACGATCCTTTCTCCCGGACCCTCGCCGATTGGCGGGTGAGTCCGAAGTCGGACCCGAACTTCCGTCCGGCGGTGTGGCAGCGCATCGGGCAGCGCTCGCGCGAAACCTGGGCGGCTTATGTGCGGGCTCACCTCGCCGCCTGGACTGTTGCGGGTGCCGTTGCCCTCGTCGCCGCCAGCTGGACCGGCCACTTGTTCGCCCGCGCCAAGCTCGATTCGAGCCGCGAGCAGATGGTTGTGTCCTACCTTGGCAATCTCGATCCACGCGTGATGGCGAAACTTCGCCCCTGAACACCATGAAGCATCTGGTTGCCACCATCGCCCTGCTTGCCGCCGCCGCCGGCGCTGCCGGCTTCGTCGCGTTTCAGGCCACCAGCGATCCCGAGGTTTCACGCGCGCTCGCCAAGCAGGACGCGATGGAATGGCTGCGCGTGGATTTTGACCTCAACGAGGCTCAATTCACCGCGATCAAGAAGCTGCACGACGCGTATTCCGTCGTCTGCGAAGAACACTGTCGGGAAATCATGCGCGCGGTGCGTGCGCGCAACGAGCTGAAGGCCGCCCCGCAAGCAGACGCGCCCGCAATCGCGACTGCCGAACGCCGCGTTGAGGAGCTTCGCCTGGTATGCGAGTCCGCCATCGCCACGCACGTCCGCGAATGTGCCGCTCAAATGTCCCCGGAGGCGGGCCAGCGCTACCTCGCGCTGATATTGCCCAAGATCAAGGATTTCGACCACCAGGCTCCGCCTGACCTTCAGCTCAACAAGCACGGGCACTAAAATCATGTCACCCGACGCGGCCGCACTGACCACTCCGGGTGAAGACGCGGAGCTCATGCGGCGCGTGCAAGCCGGCGACGAGGCCGCGCTGGGGGCCTTAATGCAACGTTGGGAGCTGGCGGTGAAAGCCGTCATCGGACGGATCGTTCTGAACTCGAGCGAAGCCGAAGAACTGGCGCAGGAGACCTTTGTGCGCGTGTGGGAGCAGCGGGAAAAATACCGCGCGGGCGCCGCGTTTCGTCCGTGGATATTTGCCATCTCTGTCAACCTTGCCCGCAATCGACTGCGTTGGTGGAAGCGGCGCCCCGTCGTCGCGCTCGAAGACTGGACGGAAGCCCTCCCCGACGAGCAAGTCGCTGGAACCACCGGAACACGTGGCCTGGAAAGGAGCGAACGAGCGAGCGCGGTGCGCGATGCCGTCGCCGGACTGCCGCCCGATCTGCGTGAGGCACTCGTGCTCTTCGAATACGAGCGGATGTCCCAAGCGGAAATCGCCGAAGCCGTGGGAGTCTCGCCGAAGGTGGTGGAAAACCGCGTCGCGCGTGCCCGGGAAAAGCTGCGCCCGGCCCTCAAGTCCTGGATGTAAACGACCGTTATTCCGAGTTCGGCTCCCTTTTGCCCCGGATCGGCGTCAGCCGCTTCGTGGAGCTTGGAGCAACCGGAGAGCGTTCGCCACCACGAGCAGCGTTGCACCTGTGTCGGCGAGAATGGCAAGCCAGAGGCTCGCGTAGCCCGCCAGCGCCAGCACGAGAAACACGAGTTTCAGCGCGAGAGCGAAGACGATGTTGAAACGGATGATTCCGAGCGTCCGCCGGGCGAGACTCACCGTCTCCACAATCTTCGCGAGGTCGTCCTGCATCAGCGTGACGTCCGCAGTCTCGATGGCCGCGTCGGTGCCGGCGACGCCCATCGCAATTCCCACCGTCGCGGTCGCCATCGCGGGGGCATCGTTCACGCCGTCCCCGACCATGCCGACAGTCTCGTATCGGTCGCGCAGCGCTTTCACCACGGCTACTTTCTGCTCCGGCAGCAAATCGCCGCGCGCCTCATCGATCCCCACCTGCTTCGAAATGAAATCGACGGTGCGCTGATTGTCGCCGCTCAACATCACCACCGCTTCCACGCCAGCGCGGTGCAGAGCCTGGATGGCTGAGGCTGCGTTCTCACGGACGGCATCGCCGATGCCGATGATGCCGAGGACCTCGCCGTTGCAATCGTCGTGCGGCCGATGACCGACGACGACGACGGATTGCCCGCGGCTTTCGATGGCGGCGAGCCTCCGCTCGATCTCCTCGGAGCAAACGCCGAGTTCGTGGGTGAAGCGGTGATTGCCGACAAAGTAAGCATGCCCATCGATGACACCCTGGGCGCCACGCCCGCTGCGGCTTTGGTAGTCCAGCGCGCGCGGGTATTTTACGCCGCGCTCCTCGGCATGGCGCACCACCGCAGAAGCCAGCGGGTGAGCCGAATGAGAATCGATGGCCGCAGCGATCCGGAGCACATCCTCTGCGGTGTGAGGCGCAATCGCCTCCACTCCCTGCACCGTGGGTTTGCCCTCGGTGATCGTGCCGGTCTTGTCGACCGCAAGCGCCCGCAACCGAGCAATCGACTCCAAATGAGCGCCGCCCTTTATGAGCACGCCGCGACGTGCCATCGCGGTCAGCCCGGCGACAATGCTGACGGGCGTCGAAATCACCAACGCGCACGGGCAGGCAATAATCAGCAAAACGCAGGCGCGATAAAGCCAGTCCGACCACTGACCGCCGAATACAAGCGGCGGCACCACGAAGATTGCGAGCGCGGCAATGGTCACACTCGGCGTGTAATAGCGCGCGAACAGGTCGACGAAGCGCTGTGTCGGCGCCTTCTGCTCCTGCGCTTCTTTCACCAGGCGAATGATGCGCGCGAGCGTGGAATCGCCGGCGACCTTCGTGACCTGAATTTCGAGGGAGCCTTCGCCGTTGATCGTTCCCGCGAAGACTTGATCGCCGGATTTCTTGTCCACGGGAACCGACTCGCCGGTGATAGGCGCTTGGTTGACCGCGGATTCTCCCGCCACGACTTCTCCATCAAGCGGAATGCGCATCGCGGACTTTACCGCCACGACATCGCCGATCTTTGCCTCTCCGACTGGCGTCTCCACGAACTGATTGCCGCGCTTGATCGCCGCGGTCTTGGGCGCGATCTCGAGCAGGGCTTCCACCGCGCGTCGCGCACGGCGGTCGGCCCATCCTTCCAGCCATTCCGCGACGCCGAAAAGGAACACGACGGTCGCCGCTTCAACCCACTCGCCAATGATGGACGCGCCGACGGCCGCGATTGTAACGAGCAGGTTGATGTCGGGCCGCAGGCGAAGCACCGCACGCCACGCTTTCGGCAGCAGAAACCAACCGCCCGCCAGCATCGCGGCGAAGGCCGTCGCCGCCGTGGCCCATGACGAAAGGCCGTCGATCCGAGGGAGCAGCAAGGCGCCCCCCACCAGCACGCCCGAGACAATCAGGCTGATCGACTCGGCTTTGCTCTCCTCGTGATGGTGGTCGCAGTGTCCGCAGGAAGACGATCCTGCGTCCGCGTCGACGTGCGGGTCATCGCGGGATTGCATGGCCGCACAACCTAGACCGCTGAATTCCGGCAAAGGCCTCACAATACCGACGCCGGTCGCGATAAAACCTGCGGGCCGCCACCGAGAGACCGGGCAGCAAGCCCGCCAACGCACCGCACTGCATGATAACCATGCCGTGGCCGCCGCGAGCATGCTTCCAAAGCATGCCCGCCAGCATCCCGACAAATAAGCCGGCGGCGACGGAGCCCCAACTAAAATCCGGTTTGGTCGGTGGCCGGTCTCGTTCCACTTTGGAACGGTTCATATCGCATCAATGCTGCCCTTCGTGCGCCGCCACCCTGATGGTCGCAGTCCCGACGGGCAGGGGATCGACAATCACGCGGTATTCGGCGCTCCGGAAATGCCGCCTCCGGACCACTTGTCGGGGGTGAAAATGCTCCACGGACGACCTGAGCGTGCGACCCTGGTCGTCGAGCAGCGTGACATCGAGGTGCGTGACCGTGGTATCCTCCACGCGAAGTTCGGGTGAAACGTGACCGCGCACGACCAGCGGACCGTCTTTCCGCTCTAGCCAAATCTTATCGACCGACATCAGGGGAGACGCCACCGCCTCCAGCTTGATGTAGGCGACATCAGCGGGCGCCCGAAACGGCGTCATGCAACCCGAGGCAATGGCCGCGAACGCGACAAGGATAACGGCGATTGCTTTCATCGAATGAGGGAGTGCAGGCACACCGATCAATGGTCGCAGGTGCAGGCGTATTCGGCCCGCTTGCACTCGCCGCATTTGTCCAGATTCAGATCAATACGGTAGTTTTTCGGCGAGGCATCCGCCTTCTCGCGCAATTGCACGACGACGCGGTAGGGTTCCGCCGATTCCGGCAGGGCGGTCTTGGAGACGTAGCCATTCGCGGTCTTCTCCAGTTCGAGCGTCTTCCGGCCGCTTTTCGGTTCGGCGGTGATGGCGACTACCTGGGCACCCAACGCCGCGGGCTTCAGGCCGGCATCGTAGAAGGTGACTTCGGCTTTGCGGTCCTTCGTCACAAAGAACTCCGCTTTCTGTGAACCGACTTCGAGCAGACGGCCGCCTTTGGGGCCACCGACGATCTTTTCGGCGGCCGTGGCCGCGAGGATGCTGCCAACGAAGGCGGCAACGAGGAGGAGCGATTTCATTTTCATGGTCATGGGTTGCGAGTTGGTTGATCAGGACAAATTTGTCGCGGGAGCCGGAACTTGGATTTCGGACTGCTCATAGCGCCCATTGCGGGGCCACTTGGTTTCGATCCAATCGTAGAGGACCGGGAGCACGATCAGGGTGAGAAAGGTCGAGGTAACGATGCCGCCGATGACGACGGTGGCGAGCGGACGTTGCACCTCGGCGCCTGGGCCGCTGGACAGCGCCATGGGCACAAACCCCAGGGATGCCACCAGCGCGGTCATGAGCTTTGGCCGTAGCCGCGTGAGCGTCCCGTCGACGACGGACGTCCGGACATCCCGGCCACCGGCGCGGAGCTGGTTGATAAAACTCACCAGCATGATGCCGTTCAGCACCGCGATGCCCGAGAGCGCAATGAATCCGACCGCGGCCGAGATCGTGAACGGCAAGCCGCGCAGCCACAGGGCGGCGACTCCGCCAGTCGCCGCGAGCGGCACGCACAGAAAGACTAGCGCAGCCTGCCGCGCGCTGCCGAAACTCGCGTAAATCAAGACCAGGATCAGCACCAGCGCCGCGGGGACAACAATCGCCAAGCGAGCCCGAGCGGCTTGGAGATTCTCGAACTGGCCGCCGAACTCGTAGTAGTAGCCGGGCGGCAGTTTCAGCTGCGCGTGCAGCTTGCCGGCAGCCTCGTTTACAAAGCCCTCGGTGTCCCGCCCGCGGACGTTGATGAGAATCGCGACGCGGCGACGCGTATCCTCGCGCGTGATCGTCACCACGCGGTCCGCCACATTCACCTCCGCGATACGGCTGAGCGGCACCTGGACAAACTGATCGGTGATGACCGGGAGCTCGCGAATCGCCGCGAGATCGAGGCGACGGTTTTCGGCGAGCCGGACCACGATGTCGGTGCGGCGATTGCCCTCGACGATGCTGCCTGCCTCGTCGCCCGCGAGCGCCGTGGCGACCGTCGTGTTGATCTCGTCGGCGTGCAGGTTGAGTCGTCGGAGAGCATCCCGCTTCGGCGTGATTTCGAGCATGGACACGCGGCCCAACGCTTCGAACTCCACATCTCCGCCGCCCGGCACCGTCTCCAGCACGGTGCGCGCCTCGGCCGCGAGCCGCTCGAGCTCGGCGAAGTCGTCGCCAAAGATCTTCAGCGACAGGTCGGCACGCGCGCCGGCCATGATTTCGTTGAACCGAAGTTGAATCGGCTGGGTGAAAAGGTAGGTCTGCCCGGGCACGTTCGCTTCCAGTTCCTTCTGCATCAGCTCGACCAATGCGCTCTTCGTGACCGGGCTGCCCTCCCTCTTGCGCCATTGGTCGCGCGGCTTCAGCGAGACGTAGGTGTCCGCCACGTTCGGCCCCATCGGATCGGTGGCTATTTCGGCCGTGCCGATGCGTGCGAAGAGATGCGAGATCTCCGGAAATTTTTCGAGGAGGAGCTTCTCCGAGCGCCGCTGCAGTTCGCTCGACGCATCGAGTCCGATGCTCGTGCCGCGAATCATCTGGATCGAAATCGAACCCTCATCGAGTTGGGGGATGAACTCGGCACCGAGCCGAATGAACAGCCACCCGGCTCCGGCGAAGAGGACGACCGCCGCGAGCACTACCAGCCAGCGAAGGCGAAACGCGGCGGCGAGGAGGGGGCGGTAGATCGCTTTGGTCACGCGCACGAGCCAGCCGTCCGCTTCGCTGATCTTGCCCGCGAGGAACCACGAGCACAGCGCCGGCATGAGCGTCAACGCGAGCGCGAGTGCGCCGCCGATCGCGAGCATAACTGCGATCGCCATCGGCTTGAACATTTTCCCCTCGATCCCCGCGAGCGCGAGGATCGGCACGTAAACCAGTGTGATGATGAGCACGCCGAAAAACATGGGACGCGCAACTTCGCGGGCCGACGTGCGGACTTCGTTTAGCCGTTCGGCGGGGGTGAGCGGGCGCCCGAGGCGATGCTGTTTCTCAGCGACGTGGCGAAGGATGTTTTCCACCATCACAATCGCGCCGTCCACGATCAGGCCAAAATCGATGGCGCCGAGGCTCATGAGGTTCGCGCTGATCCGACCCTCCGCCATGCCTGTGAGCATGAAGAGAAACGAAAGCGGGATAGCGAGGGTCACGATGATCGCCGCGCGCCAGTTGCCGAGGAAAGCGAAGAGTATCACGGCGACCAGCACCGCGCCTTCGAGCAAGTTCGTCTCCACGGTCTTGATCGTCGCGTTAACCAGGTCGGACCGGTCGTAGACGGTCCGAATCTCCACACCCGGCGGCAGTTTTCCCTGAATCTCCTTCAGCTTCTTGACCGCGGTCTGCGCGACTACGCGGCCATTTTCGTTGACGAGCATGATCACGGCGCCGGTCACAGTGTCTTCGCCGTTTTCCGTCGAGTTACCGGTGCGCACCGCGGAGCCGATGCCCACCGAGGCCAGGTCACGCACGAGCAAGGGTTCCGCCGCGCCGGGAAACTTCACGGGGAGCGAAGCAATGTCCTCGAGCGATTTGACGCGGGTGTCGGCCCGGACTGCGACCGCCTCGCCGCCGATCTCGATGATCCCACCGCCGGCGTTCTCCGTGCTGTTGCGGAGCACCTGCACCAGTTGCGAGAAGCTGACACCCGCGGCACTGAGCTTCGCCGGATCGGGTTCGACGACGATCTGCTTTTCGTAGCCGCCGATTGCGTTCACTTCCGCCACCCCGGGCGTCGTGCGCAGGAGCGGCTTCACCATCGTATCGTGCAGAATCCGGAGCTCGCGGAGCTGGTCGGCGCGTTCCCTGGGTCGATTTGGTGCGTCGCCGCGATAGCGGAGCGTGTAGTAGACAATTTCACCGAGCCCGGTGCTGACCGGCGCGAGCACGGGTGAAATGTTCGACGGCAATCGGTCCCGCGCGTGCGCCAGACGCTCGCCGACGAGTTGGCGCAGCCGGTAGATATCGACATCGTCCTTGAACGTCATCGTCACCTGCGAGAGCCCGAACTTCGAAAGCGAGCGCAGCTCCACCATGTCGGGGAGGCCGGCCATCTCGATTTCGATCGGAATGGTGATCAAAGTCTCGATTTCCTCCGGCGCGAGCGCGCCGACCGCCGTATTGATCTGCACCTGCGGGTTCGTGATATCCGGCACCGCGTCGATGGAGACGCGAAACGCGGACCAGATCCCGACGGCCGCGAGAACGAACGCGGCAAATGCAATCAGCGCGCGCCGACGGAGAGAAAACTCGATGAGCCGTTCCAGCATCAATGACCGTGAGCGCAGCCCACGCCTCCGTTCACGGCCTGCACCTCGGCGAGCCACAGCGCCTTCGTGCCGCTCACGACGATCTTGTCGCCTTCGTAGAGGCCTTCCGCGACTTCGAGCCAGC
>JACCEA010077578.1_pt1 | contig 24596 bp, 26 predicted proteins | sample 7449851 | NCBI WGS metagenome assembly JACCEA01 (sample SAMN15323453, study PRJNA562643) | freshwater metagenome | isolation source: river surface water | place: USA:Blue River Watershed | collected 2017-08-18 | reverse complement strand
TTCAAATTCGCTGTGCATATCAGCAGCAATTACCAACGACCACATATAGGTGTAGTACAGTGAAGAATAACCATTCAAATGACCAAAGCTTGTATAAAAATAGGTGTCATCAACATAACCGAACGGCGAATAGCTACCCTGTATTTCAGCCATTTTTTTATCCAGATCAAGGGTGGAAGGATCCTGATTGTAGAACCCTAAAGATAAGGCCGCGTAAAAGAGCTGATGTTTGGTCCACATCGCCTTACCAAAATCTCGCGCTTTGACCATTTTTTTAACCAGACCGGGAGGAATTACCTCACCCTTTGCATTACGAGCAAATGACGCCAGTGTCTCCGCGTCCCACACCCACTCCTCTAACATTTGTGAAGGGGCTTCAACAAAGTCCAACTCCGTTTTTACGCCAGAAAAATAAACCCAACGCTGATCTACACCTGCAAATAAATCATGCATAAGGTGACCAAATTCATGCAGGAATGTTTCCACATCAGAATGCTCCATCAAACCCGCGGGAAAATTGCACACCAGTGCTGCCTCAGGTAACTGAACTCCACTCAGGCCGCTCACGATAGAAAATTGCGCGGCATGCTGATATTTTCCATCGCGAGGATGCATATCCAAATAAAACCGACCAATCACTTTACCCTTGTCCAATACTTCATAAGCACTCACCGAGTCATGCCACACTGATGTTGTCCACGGACGGATAGTGACTCCAAACATAGTTTCCGTTAAGTCGAAAATGCCTTTTTGGACATTGTCATACGTAAAGTACTGACGAACCTCTTGCGAATTAACCTCGTATTTTTCTTTTTTAACCAAATGTTCCAAATACAGCTTTTGCCAATCAGCGACTGATGTAGCGGATGGGTCAATTTTCTTCAGGCGAGTTAGCAACTCTTGATATTCCACGGCTGCGCGTGGATTCGCCATTGCTGATACCTTATCGATAAAGGATTGGGCATTGGCAGGAGTCTTAATCATTTTGTCTTCAGTGATGTATTCCGAAAAGTTTTTGTAACCCAACAATTGAGCTAATTCGTAGCGCTTGGCGAGAAGCTGTGCCAAAACGGTTTTGTTTTCCGGATAAGCCTGTTGCCTGAAAATTACGTAGAACTTTTCACGCAACGCATCATTTTCTGCAAATTGCATAAAGGGGAAGTAATCGGGATACGCGGTGGTGAGAATAATTTTTCCCTGTTCATTGGGTTTGTGCGCATCAATATAGTCTTGCGGTAGGCCCTTCAACTCTGTGACTGAATCGAGCACCAATCGACGGCCGCCTTCACGAATGTTTTTATCAAATTGTTGGCCGATTAAATTAATTTCCTCATTTAACGCCTTGATACGTGCGCGCGATATATCGTCTTTATCAACGCCAGAGCGGCGATAATCACGCAACATATGCTCAACAAAACGGCGATCCTCGGCGTCTAACCCTGCGATGTTGAGTGCTGATATGCGGTTATACAAGGGACGTGAAAGACTGATTTCGCTAATTAACGACACCATATTTTGTTCGCATAGCTCTGCGGCCGAGCGCATTTCCGCATTCGGGTGAACATTCGCATAGAGGCCCGCGAGGTTCATTTGTTTATCCAAAACGGCATCCAGTTCATTGATGGCGGCCAATAAATTGGATGTTGTATATGTTTTGTCGCTGCGCGAAAACTCTGCCATATAACCCTGAGCTTTCACATAATCATTACGACAATTCTCAAGGTACTGGTAGGCAAGTTTGTCGGTGGGGGTACTCCAAGTCACCGACTGGGTTTCTGCGCCTACGGCGTGAGTCGACGAACTATTGGACGAACCGGAAGTACATCCACCCACAAGTCCGCTCAAGACCAGGCACAGTGCAAGACTTTGCCGCCACAAAGGTCGGCCGGTCGAATCACTGCTTGGGTAACTTATGCAGCCCCATTTCATAACACCCCCTACTGACGTTTTTAACCAAAATTAAATCCTGACTGGGGGCATGGTAGTACAGATCTCAGCGCAAACAAAGGGGGAAAAATGCTTAAACAATAAGGACTTATGCGAGCTTAGGCGCGCCTTCAGCGTCCTGGGATCGAGTTAACCGTCAGTCACAGTATTTTCCACGATAGGTTTCCCTACAAAATCATAGATTGCTGCTAAGCTTCAAATAACTCCCTTGGATAGGTCCATAACAAGATCTGAATTATGCGAGATTATTTGCTCACTGAAGATCAGCGCGATTGCCTGCAAGAAATCACCAATGTCGCTATGGGACAGGCGGGGTCTCACCTCGCCCGCCTGCTCAATGTCTTTGTTGTACTTTCCATCCCTCATGTCAGTGTTCTAAATCCTACCGACATCGCCATGGCCCTTCAGTCACTCAACCGGGAAGGCAAAGACGATATAGTCCACGGCGTTTGCCAAGGCTTTATTGGCGGCGGGATTGCTGGCGAAGCGATGTTGATATTCCATGGCACCGACTTTGAAGACTTGGCCAAATTGCTGAAATACGACCGGGTCCCCGATGAGCAGGCACAGTATGAATTATTAATGGACACCGCCAACGTGCTCAATGGGGCATGTCTGCGTGGTTTAGCAGAACAACTGGACACCCACTTCAGTTTTGGCCCGCCGATGTTATTAGGGCAGCATTGCAACATTACCGATCTATTGCAAAACAACAACATGAAGTGGAAGCAAGCATTAGTCGTTGAAATTAATTACGCGATAGAAAATCACAAAATTAATTGTGATCTATTGTTAGTGGTAGCCGAACACTCAATTCATGGATTAATTGAAAAACTCAATTATCTACTTGATTAACTTTTTTGGGCAGCTGATGTAAATAATGGCACTCAGTGAAGAACTCAATAAAATATTAAAAGACGTCCATTGGCAAATGGATGTTTTGCAAAATATTGATGTAGGACTGGTTGTGATGAATCAGGACTACAAGATAGAGGTGTGGAATAGCTTTATGCAAAACCACAGTGGCAAAGCCCCGGAAAATGTACTCGGGAGAAATTTGTTTCAAGTATTCCCGGAGCTTCCTGAACAATGGTTCCGCCACAAAGCCCAGGCAGTTTTCGTATTGCAAAATGCCACCTTTACTACCTGGGAGCAGCGCCCTTACCTGTTTCGCTTTCCGCACTACCGCCCTATTACCGGCACAGCGGAATACATGTATCAAAACAGTACCATTATTCCCCTCGCCGACACCAAGGGAGTGGTTGACCACATCTGTCTCATTATTTATGACGTAACAGATACTGCGGTAAATAAACTGGCCCAGCAGCAAGCGAACAAGCAGTTGCAAAACCTAAGCCGTACTGATCACTTGACTGGTTTGTTTAATCGCGGCTATTGGGAGTTACGCTTGATTCAAGAATTCAAACGTTTTGATCGTTATGAGCAACCATCCAGCTTGATTATGCTCGATATCGATCACTTTAAGAAAATCAACGACAAATATGGACACACCGTAGGCGATGAAGCTATTCGCGGCGTTAGCCGGGCAATTAAAGAACAAGTTCGCGATCTGGATATTGCCGGCCGTTATGGTGGTGAAGAATTTGGAATTATCCTGACCAATACAAACGGTGATGGAGCCTGCGTGTTTGCGGAACGCTTGCGCAAAACTGTCGAACACTTAACTGTGTATGCTGATGGGCATGAAGTGAAATTTACGATAAGCCTTGGGGTTGCTGAACTGAATGACCAAATACATGATCACCGCAATTGGATTGAAAAAGCAGACCACGCGCTCTATCGTTCCAAAGAAGGTGGAAGAAACCGCTGTACCATGGAACTTTAGCGGGCAAAACAGGGAGTAAAAGAAAAGAGGAACCTCAAGCGAGGCTCCCATTTATTTGTAACGGTTATTTTCTACAATCAATCATCCAGCGTTTCTAACGGCGTATCCAGACCAAACTCAATATGAATTTGGGTACACCAGCGGTTCAATCTACCTGCCGTCAGGTTCTCCTGCTGATCTTCATCCAGCGCCAAGCCAACAAACATTCCGGCACCGGGAATTTCAGCTTTAGATGCTTCAAACTCGTAACCTTCAGTGGACCATTGGCCAACTATTTCAGGGCCACTTTGGATAATGACATCGTGCAGCATGCCCATGGCATCCAGAAAGTAATCGCCGTAGCCAAATTGATCCCCTAGACCAAACAAAGCCACTTGCTTGCCGGAAAAGTCTACAGCAGCAATATCATCCCAAAACTCTTCCCAATCCGACTGGATCTGCCCGAAATCCCAAGTGGGAATCCCCAGGATAATTTTGTCGTAATTGGCAAAATCCAGTTGGGTTACATCCGCAATATCGCGCACATCGACCACATCGTCGCCAAAACGCTTTTGAATACGGTAAGCAACGCGCTCAGTATTTCCTTCGTCACTTCCAAAAAACAGACCAATCTGGGCCACAATAACCTCGGGATCAGGGGGATTAATAAATAGATCGAAGAACCGGGATGGTTAAAATCGGCGCGGATTTTCCCAAGATTGGAGCCTTGGAGCAAGTAAATTTAGAGCGAGTAAAACACCTAAAATGAATACCCCCGCCTGAGCGGGGGTGTTCATCGGCAAAACCTCCGATTAATGATCAGACACCATTGGTACTGCTGGAGCTTTGAGGCTCATTGTCACGTGCATTTCTACGAGCTTCACGCTTGGTCTTGAGGTCAGCCAACTTTTGCTTTTGTTCGTCGGTAAGCACCGCAATAAATGCCTTGTGCGCTTTAGCACCAGCCAACAACTGCTCCGCGTGCAACTTGCCAAGGGTTTCGGTCAAGGTTGCCAGTTCTGCGTCATTAGCGCCGGCATCTACTGCGGTTGCCAGGGCTTCGCGCGCATCACCAATTTTATCCTTCAAAGCATCACGAGCGTCTTTTTGTGCATCGCGCTGGGTTTTCAGGGTTTCTTTCTGCGCATCGGTTAAATCCAGCAGGTGGGCCAAACGCTTGCCGCCATGCCCCTCATTCCAACCGCCATGGTGTTTCCAACCACCGCGTTCGCCTCTATCTCCCGCAAACCCGGGAACCGCCAACGCCATTGAACCTAACAATAAGGTACCTACTGCCAACAATTTGATGTTCTTCATACCTGTAATCCTCTGGGCATATTAAATTCAGGCACAGCGCCTGATTCTTTTTTCTGGCTTTTTGTTTCAAAGCCTGTGAATTCATTATGGGCGCTATAATGTTAAGATTGGTTAATGAAATCCAAAGAATCATGACTCTCATCGGAGCCTGGTGCACACTCAGCGCCTCAATCCACAAGGGGTAGAAAAACTACTATGCTCAAAGTTCTCCTCATTGATGACGATAAAGAACTCAGTCAACTGCTCAGCGAATATTTGCACACCGAAGGCTTTGCGATTGATACCGCCTTTGATGGTCAAACTGCACTCGATCTCGCACTCAAACACAGCTATTCGGTCATAGTGCTTGATGTAATGTTGCCGGTACGCAACGGCTTTGATGTATTAAAAAATTTGCGGCAATACAACCAGACACCGGTCATTATGTTGACCGCTAAAGGCGACACTGTTGATCGCGTTATTGGGCTGGAAATAGGCGCTGACGATTACTTATCCAAACCTTGCGATCCGCGTGAATTGGTGGCGCGTATCCGTGCGATTCTGCGCCGCGCCAATCAAAAAGAATCCAGTCCGGTCAATATAGAACGCCTGACCTCCGGTAAGCTATCGCTGCATCTGGGTACTCGCACCACTACGTGGGATAACCAAGAAGTTCCTCTCACCGGAACTGAATTCAGTGTCTTAGAAATTTTGGTGCGTCGTGCTGGTCAGGTGATCAGCAAGGATGACATGACTGAGCAAGCTTTGAATCGAAAGTTAACGCCCTATGATCGCAGTATTGATGTGCATGTAAGTAATATCAGGAAAAAAATTACTGCTGCAGGCTCATCTAAAGATTTAATCATTAATGTGCGCGGCGCAGGCTACATGCTGACCATGAATGACGAAGAATCAGCAAGTTGATGACACGGCTTTATTTAAAGATTTTTTTTACGTTTTGGCTAATTACCGCCGCCATTATTGTCGGTACAAATATTGTTGTGCACTGGTTCGACATGACCCCGGAAGGGAATTTGCAACACGACAATGACTCCGGCGATGATGACCCCGCTAAACGACTGCTATTCCAGATGGTGGGCAATGCTGTAAACCGCAATGCTCGCCAACTTGTGCAAGATTTGCGCTCAATGCCCACTTGGTCTACACGCTACGTCTATGTAATTGACAGAGAAAATCGAGACCTGTTGGATCGTCCTCTCCCTCCGGGCGTTATGTTTCTTGCTCCACGACTGACCGCGAAACATCCCTTTGACCGAGTCCAGGATCGCAATCGCAAATTGTTCGGCCGCTATATCACCTTGAATGATGGCACCAGCGTGAAGCTAATCACCATTTCATCGGGACGTGATGAAGGCCAGGATCGCGATATTATTTGGGAATTATTTATCGACAATATTTGGCCACTGTTACTGGTTTCTATTCTGGTCAGTGGCTCCGCGTGTTTTTTTCTCGCCCGCCATTTCACACGCAGCATTAATACCTTACAAAAAGCTACGCAACAAATTGCGCGCGGTGACTTAAGCGTGCGAATTAGCGATCAATTTTATGGACGTAAGGATGAAGTTGCCGCACTCGGACGCGACTTTGACCATATGACTGAACGCTTGCAAAAGGCTATGCAAGAACAAAAGCGGTTGATTAAAGATGTATCCCACGAATTGCGTACACCACTGGCGCGCCTGCAAATTGCGCTGGCACTCGCCCGGCAACGTAGCAATGGTATTGTTGATCAGGAATTAGATCGGATTAAACAGGCCGCCGATTATCTAAATGATATTATTACGGACATTCTCACTCTCCCGGTGCAAGGCCAAGATAGCTGGGTTCTGGATGATGTGCTGGATCTGGTGAGCTTATTGCAAATACTCATTGAGAATTACCAGACGGACGCACAGGAAAAAAATATTCAAATTCAATTCAAATGCACACTGGAAGAAGCGCTGGTTTCTACTCACGGCAATATGCTGGTGGGCGTGTTTGAAAACACTTTACGCAATGCTCTGCTCTATACTCCCGCCAATGCGGAAATTTGTGTTCAGATCAATGAAACGGGCGATGGCGAATACTACCGCATCGATATTATGGATCAGGGCCCCGGTGTACCCGATGACGCACTCGAAAGTATTTTTCAGCCCTTCTATCGCACTGACGAAGCTCGTGCTCGGGAGAGCGGTGGGTACGGATTAGGTTTGGCCATTGCCCAGCGTAGCGTATCCTTGCATCAAGGCCGGATCTGGGCTGAAAATCGCCCTGTAGGTGGTTTAAGCCTTTGCATCATACTCCCCCAAATCAAAAGTTAAATTACGTACACATATTCTGATCTTTTCGTAAAACAAGGAATGCCAAACATTTGACAAGCGGCAGTTTCATGCCGGCACTCTCGGCAAAGAGAGAGTTTTATTTGGCGCCTCACAGATATCCCCCCTTCCCGTAAAAATCGATAACCTAATGAATTTGTTAGGTTAATTCAATCTTGTGAACCATGGCACAGATTTCGCTTCCAGTCAGACATTGACGCCGATTTCCGCAATAGCGGCAATCACTAGCGAATAATTTCAACTGAGCAGGTAAAGATTATGCGGGATATGACTATGGTGATCGGTGCCAATCTGGCAAACGGCGCAGGCAATCTCACGTTAACACCATTAACCCCCGAACAAGAGTTAGCGACTCGTGTTCGCCTGTCTCAAGCGTTACAAATGAGCCTGGACCCTGCGGAAGTGCTTAATTCGTTTTACAAGCATATTCAAACGGCGGTTAGCGTGTCAGGTGTTTTATTCAAATCAGCTACGCAATACGCCGATGTAAAAATTGGACGTGAGTGTATGCATCACTGTGACTACCGGTTGACCACTGACGAAGGTTATTTAGGAGAAATTATTTTCAGCCGCAGTAAACGCTTTGCTGAAAACGAGCTAATTACTCTGGAGTTTTTGCTCAGCTCATTAATTTATCCGTTGCGAAATGCGCTGCGCTATCAATCCGCCATGCGCTTGGCATTGCTAGATCCGTTAACCATGCTGGGGAACCGTGCGGCCCTGGATACGGCGTTGCGTCGCGAACTACAGCTGGCGGAGCGCCACCAAAGCGACCTTTCACTGCTAATGATTGATGCTGATTTTTTTAAACGGATTAACGATGATTACGGCCATCACCGTGGTGATTTAATGTTGTGTGCGATTGCCAAGGGTATTGAATCTGTGTGCCGTGGCTCAGACATTATCTTTCGTTACGGCGGCGAAGAGTTTGTAGTAGTGTTGGGAAAAACCAATCTCGAGGGGGCAAAAATTATTGCTGAGCGTATTCGCCAGCATATTGAGCAGACACATATTAATCATAATGGAAAGTTGATTGGCACAACCGTGAGTATCGGCATTGCTACACGCCACCCCAGAAAAAAAGAGCATATCAATGATTTATTTGATCGCGCCGACGCAGCGCTGTACCAAGCAAAGGGCAACGGAAGAAACTGCGTTGTTAGTAGTGACGACCTGGTAGTTGAGCGATAGCGTTTCATTCCCGGCAAAAAAACCGCGCTAAAAGCGCGGTTTTTTGGTTTTTACTATTCAACGATAGGCGGTCGCTTTCGCGGCGGCGCTTTATGCCTGCGCGGGGCGGCCGATGCAGAGCGCAACTTTTTATCGTGCCGCTGAAGCTGGGCCAATTCGTCACGAGTAGGTTGCATAATTTGTGTATAGGTAGAACTGTCAAAACCGGCAGTCATACACAAATCCTGAATTTCTCGCTCCGTTAAATCGATCCACTGACCAACGCGCACATGTGAAGGGATAAAAATATTGGCATAACGTACACGCTTCAAACGACTAACTTTAACACCTTGGGATTCCCACAGACGACGCACTTCGCGGTTGCGGCCTTCCATTACCACGCAATAAAACCAACGGTTTTTACCTTCGCCTGCACCATCGACAATATCGGTGAAGCGAGCTACACCATCATCCAATAATACTCCGTCAAGCAATTGCTCTTTCATTTCATCTGTTACATCGCCCTGAATACGCACAAGGTATTCGCGATCAATCACGGATGAGGGGTGCATCAACTTGTTTGCAAGCTCACCATCATTGGTAAACAACAGTAAACCACTGGTGTTGAAATCCAGCCGGCCAACTGAAATCCAGCGCTCACCTCTTAATGAGGGCAATCGATCATAAACCGTTGGACGACCTTCCGGATCTGAACGAGAACAAATTTCGCCTTCTGGCTTGTTATACAAAATAACGCGACGGCGAGTGAGTTCCGTACGCAGAACAATGCGTTGACCATTAACAAAGACTTTATCTTTGTTGGTAACCCTATCGCCTAATTTAGCAATATGATCATTAACTTTAACTTGGCCCGCCTCAATCAAACGCTCCATCTCACGACGCGATCCAACACCCGCGCGCGCCAACACTTTTTGCAATTTTTCATCGGTAGGTGCGTCAACTTTTTCAGCTGCAGCATCTACTTTTTTGTTGTTAGTTTTGCGCCCCGAGGATTCAGGCTCCACTTGCTTTTTAGACTTTGCAACAGGGCGCTTTGTCGGGGTACTTTTTTCTGCGCCGACTGTTTTTTCAAGATTGCGCTTGCCCGCACCCTTTTGGGCAACTACTGGCTTCACAGCCCTGGTAGATTTTTCAGGTTTATCCTGGTCGATTTTCTTCACCATACATTAGTGGGCAACTTAAAGATTGCCAGTTTCCTCTTGGTTTTCTTTGGTAGATACCGGTTCGGTATTAGCCACTTCCGAAGCATCTTCTATATCAACAAAGGCTTCTTCTCCATCTACAAAGCCCTCTTCATAAAGTTCTGCTTCATTAACCGGCGCACTGGTTTCCGCTGCCGGAGTTTCGTTGGAGATTGGGGCTTGATCTGGAATCGGTGGATCAGTGTCCTTTTCCCCCAGCCCTGACTCCCCCAGATCCAACACCGGATTTAACTCATCCAGATCGCGGATCTCACTCAAGGAGGGTAACTCCTCCAAGTTTTTCAAATTAAAATAATCCAAAAACTGACGCGTCGTAGCGTAAAGCGATGGACGGCCAGGAACATCCCTATGGCCGACAACTTTAACCCAGTCACGCTCCAAAAGGGTTTTCATAATGTGCGAACTAACCGCCACACCACGGATCTCCTCGATATCTCCACGCGTAATCGGCTGGCGATAGGCGATCAAGGACAAGGTCTCCAACAGTGCGCGCGAATATTTTTGCGGCTTTTCTTCCCACAATCGATTTACCCAAGGCGCAAGATCATCGCGCACCTGAAAACGCCAACCCGACGCAACTTCTTTCAGCTCAAATCCGCGTTCACCGCAGGTCGCTTGGATATCCGACAAGGCCGTTGCGATTTCCTCTTTACTCGGTGCTACGGCTTCATCGAACAGCTCGAGCAACCTGGCAACCGTCATGGGTTGCCCTGCAGCTAAAATTGCCCCCTCGAGAATCTTGCGTAACAACTCTGCATCCACCGGCATCTGGGTGACAGGAACGGTGGCAGACTCTTCTTCAATTACAGATTCCTCAAACAGCTGCTTGCTATTTTCTTCAGCATCCAGAGAATCCAGCTCGTCATCGATATGGGTTTCGTTTGTCATTGTGTTCTTGCTTTTACATGAATGGGAGCAAAGGCTTCGCTCTGAACAATTTCTACCAGCGACTCTTTAATTAATTCCATCACGGCTAAAAAAGTCACCACAACACCAAGACGCCCCTCCTCCACTTTGAACAAGCTCACGAAGGGTACAAAATGCTGATGTGCCAGCGTATCCAGTACCTGGGCCATGCGTTCACGCGTAGATAACTTTTCCTTGGATACATGGTGGCTTTCGAACATATCGGCGCGCCTTAAAACCTCGGATAGCGCCAACAACAACTCCTGTAGCTCAACATCCGGCTCTGGTCGGGTAAGATTTCGATCTGGCCCCGGCGCGCTAACGGGGAATACATTGCGCCCTACTCGTGGGACTTTATCCAGATCTTCTGCCGCTTGCTTGAAACGTTCGTACTCCTGCAAACGACGAATCAACGACGCACGCGGATCTTCTTCCTCTTCTTGTTCTTCTGCAGAGCGCGGCAACAACATCCGCGATTTGATCTCCGCCAACATCGCAGCCATCACAAGGTATTCAGCGGCTAACTCGAACTGGTGAGATTCCATTAAATCGACATAAGCCATGTACTGAGAAGTAATTTCCGAGACGTTAATATCCAGAATATCGATATTTTGGCGGCGAATCAGATAGAGCAGTAAATCCAGTGGCCCTTCAAATGCATCTAGAAAAACCTCCAGTGCATCGGGTGGGATATATAAATCTTGCGGTAACTGGGTGTACGCCTTTCCATGAACTACGGCAAATGGCATTTCCCCCTGTTGCGGACGCCCCTGGGTAGCCTCTGGCGTTTCTGCAATAGCATTTGAGGGTGCAATTTCAATAGCAGCCTCTGCAGCAACTTCAATGTCAGGGGTTTCACTCACGCAACTTACTCACACAGCCAGGAATGGGAAAGAATAAGTGCGGCATTATAGCCATTTAACACCGTATCGGACAGCGCGGCCTGCAGAGTTTAAATATCATTTACTATCAATTAGTTAGCTTCAAAAGGTGAGAAATCACCTTTGCCTTGTCGAACAAGCTCAGGGTTATCACCCGTCAAATCCACAACAGTAGTAGGTTCAAGGCCACAGTAACCACCGTCGATCACCAAATCTACAAAATGCTCGAGACTATCGCGGATGTCATAGGGATCCGTCATTGGATATTCTTCGCCGGGAAGTAACAAACTGCTCGTCATCAATGGCTCACCCAACTCTGCCAGTAGTGCAAGGGCGATAGCATTATCTGGCACCCTTAGACCAATGGTTTTGCGCTTCGGGTGCAGCAACCGACGGGGCACCTCAGCAGTAGCCTCCAAAATAAAAGTATAGGCTCCGGGTGTGTGGTTTTTTAACAAGCGAAAAACCTGATTGTCTACTCGCGCGTAGGTTGCCAACTCCGAAAGATCGCGGCACATCAAAGTAAAGTTGTGGTTTTTATCCAGCTTACGCAGGCTGCGAATGCGCTCAAGCGCATCTTTATCACCAATATGGCACCCAAGCGCATAGGCAGAATCTGTGGGATACACCACCAATCCACCCTTGCGAATTATATCTACCGCCTGAACAATCAAACGGTGTTGCGGATTTTCCGGATGTATTTGAAAAAATTGGGCCATAACGTTCAACCTATGTCCATTAACTATTTAAACCCAAGTAGATTCCACACAGGTTTAAGGTTATCTGGCAGTACGCCAAAACTTCCCAATTCCTGCCAGGCTTGTCCCGGGGCATGAAAATCTGAACCGCAGGATGCATACAAGCCACGCGCGTTCACTATTTTTGCCAAATCCAATGTCATCGCTGTTGGTTGTTGGCCGCTAATTACCTCTACCGCATCGCCACCGGCTGCCACAAAAGAATCTATCAAAGCGCACATTTTCATGCGCGTTAGGTCATATTTTGCCGGATGCGCTAAGACGGCAACACCGCAAGCGGAGTGAATCCAGTTAATAACCTGTTCCATTAGTGGCCACTGATATTTAACATCAGCTGACTTGCCGGTTCCCAAATAGCGCTTAAATGCGGCATTTATATTTTTCACCGCCCCAATATCTACAAGGTATTGAGCAAAATGAGGCCGCCCCAGGGTACCATTACCGGCAATTTTCTGAGCGCCGGCCAAGGCATCGGGAAATCCCAACTTGCTCAATCGTTCGCCAATCGCGAGCGAACGAGCTGCCCTCGCCCGCTCCTGAAACTCTACGGCCGCTTGCAATTCGGTGGAGTTAATATCCACGCCCAAACCAACAATATGTACGCCGCCTTTTCCCCACTGACTGGAAAACTCAATGCCGGGGATTAACTGAAGCCCAAGAGTTATAGCGGCTTTATGTGCAATATCCACACCGGCTATGGTATCGTGATCCGTGATTGCCAATACCGAAACACCGCGCTCTTTGGCGCGAGCGAGCAGATCTTCAGGGGTTAATACACCATCCGAAAAAGAGCTATGGCAATGCAGATCAAAAATCACACAAACTCCACGATTTAGCGAAATCACCAGGATTGGTCATGACTGAAAGAAATACTGAAGCCGATAAACACATTGAAGAGAATAACGGCATAGTAACTGATACCCATCAGCAACAGGCGACGAATTCCAAGCAACCCCCGAAAAAAGAAAGCTTTCTCGCCAACCTATTAATGAACATTGTGATCCCCACACTAATTCTAACCAAATTGAGTGGGGAGGAATACTTGGGGCCCACGTGGGGATTAATCGTCGCGCTGGCCTTCCCGATAGGTTACGGTGTTCGCGATTTTGCAGTTAATAAAAAGTTGAATATTTTTTCCGCACTGGGTGTTGTGAGTGTTTTGTTAACGGGCGGACTTAGCCTGCTGAAATTACCGCCAGAATACTTCGCAATAAAAGAAGCTGCAATTCCAGGATTACTGGGAATTATCACACTCATTTCAATCAAAACCCGCTATCCGTTGGTAAAAGTATTTATCTACAACGATAAAGTTCTAAAGATCGACAAAGTGAATGCTGCACTCGACCACTTCAACACGCAAAAACAATTTGAGCGAACATTGAACAACGCATCGCTACTTATCGCGGGCTCTTTCTTCTTATCTTCCTTTCTGAATTACGTGCTCGCCAAATTAATTTTAGTCAGCCCCGGTGGAACACCTGAATTTAATGTGGAATTAGGCAAAATGACCTTTTGGAGCTATTTTGTGATTGCACTGCCGATGATGATCATTATGATGGGCACCTTGTTTTATGTATTTCGCAGCATTCGCCAGTTGACCCAGCTAACGTTGGAAGAGGTTATCAATGATGGCAACGCTGAATAGCACGCAAACCTGACCGAAAACTAAACTCTCACCGAGATAACTTAATGCTTTACGCCATCATTAGCGAAGACAACCCTAATAGCCTTGAAAAACGCAAAGTCACCCGCCCCGCTCATTTGGCCAGATTGCAACAACTGAGTGATCAGGGTCGCTTGTTCGTAGCCGGCCCACATCCAGCGACTGATAATGACAACCCTGGTGACGCTGGCTTTACCGGCAGTTTGGTAATTGCCGAATTCTCTTCGCTGGACGACGCGCAATTATGGGCTGATCAGGATCCATATTGCGCTGCAGGCATTTATGCCAAGGTTGTTGTAAAACCTTTCAAAAAAGTATTGCCTTAAATCGCCAATTTAAACCTGCTTAAGGATTGGAAATCACTGTGAAAAATACTCTCCTGCCCGGTGCCAAACTGTCGCGCCTTGTGTTGTTGCCCCTTGTATTGTCTCTTGTTGGCACCTCGGTCTACGCGGTCGACAGATATGTGTCTGATGTTATCTACATCCCTGTACGCAGCGATAAAAACCCACAAGCAAGCATTTTGCAACAAGGTATTGCCAGTGGTGCCAAGTTGAATTTCATTCGCGAAGAAACCGGCACAGACAATAATTTATGGTCGTTGGTGGTCACCGCCGATGGTACTGAAGGTTGGGTTCGCAGCCAAAATATTACCGATAAGCCCACTGCTGCCATGCAGCTCGCCGCGCTATCCAATTCCTCACGCGATCTGGTTGGCTTGCAAACTGAAAATGCACAGCTCAAGGAACAATTGGCAAAAGTGCAACAAGAACACCAACAATTACTGACTGACACAGAGGATATGCGCCAAGCAGCAACCACGGCCCTCAATTTGGAGGAGGAGCACCAAAGCCTGCTTAAAGAAAATCAGCTGTTGCAAACTCACGCCGATGTTCTCAAGGCGGAAAATGAAAAGCTCAGAAATACAGATCGTTTCAATCATTGGGTTTACGGCGGCGGCTTAGTATTAGGTGGAATTATTTTGTCGTTTATCCTGCAGGGGTTAGGTCGCCGCAAACGCAGATCCGAATGGCGCTAAGACGCTATTCTTGATTTTTTTTATTTTTTTCGAGTCATTATGCGTAAATATATTTTTTTCGTTTTTAGCGCCTTTTGCCTTTTAATAAGCGGCGGGTTAAACGCTGCGGATAAGCAATTAGTCGCAATCAAAACTGACCTGGGTACATTTGTCATTGAGCTCGCCCCCAAAGAAGCGCCGGCAACCGTAAAGAATTTTTTGTTTTACGTCGACAACAAGTTCTATGACGGCACTATTTTTCACCGTGTCGTGCCGGGCTTTGTGGTGCAAGGCGGCGGTATGACTTTTGATTTTGCCGAAAAGAAAACTGAAGCACCGATTAAAAACGAATCCAGTAATGGATTGGGTAATGACTATAAAACCGTCGCCATGGCGAGACAAACTGATCCTGATAGCGCTACCGCACAGTTTTATATCAACCTGAAAAATAATGACGGGCTCAATGCAAACGGTACCAAACCCGGGTATACCGTGTTTGGTAAAGTTGTCGCGGGAATGGAAGTGATTGAAAAAATTGCCGAAGAGCCGCGGGGTATGTACAAGGCATTTCCAGAAGCACCTAACTATGCTGTACGCATCCTTAGCGCGACGCGAACCAGTTCGGTCGTTGTTGACAACCCTGCCAAACAAAAGCCGTCATTATTTAAAGATGCTGTGGTACCCGTGAATGAAACAAAACAATAGCACTGCGCTCAGTGTCAATCTCAACAAAATTGCTTTACTGCGCAATTCCCGTCCAGGCAACTTTCCCAATGTGGTTGCCCATGGTGAAACCTGTATAAAAGCCGGCGCAGATGGATTAACTGTTCACCCCCGTCCGGATCAGCGACATATTCGTCCACATGATGTTTATGAGTTAAGTGAACTGGTAAGAAGTTACCCGGCGATAGAATTTAATATTGAAGGTAATCCTTACGCCGAATCTATGGGCGACTTCCCGGGATTCATAAAACTAGTACAAGACGTTCGTCCCCACCAATGCACGCTGGTTCCAGATTCAAATGACCAACTAACCTCAGATCACGGCTTTGATTTAAAAACTGCGGGAGAAAAGCTACGCCCGTTGATCCAGCAACTGCGCGATATTGGTGTGCGGGTCAGTCTGTTTATGGATCCGGATATTGAGCAAATTAGTCTCGCCAAAGAGATTGGTGCAGATCGTATTGAGCTTTATACCGGCCCTTTTGCTGAGCACTTTAAATCACAAAGCGATTTCTTTAAAAAACTGTTTGCAAGGTACCATGGAGCCGCCGCTCACGCGCAAGCTATAGGTATTGGTTTAAACGCAGGGCATGATTTAAATCTGGATAACCTTGGCCATTTTCGCCAAGTCCCCTCATTGCTTGAAGTATCCATCGGCCATGCATTAACCGTCGATGCAATCGCTATGGGATTAGTACCTGCCGTGCAAGCTTACAAAAAACTCTGTATTGAATAAGGCGCGAATATGAATAAACCGCGCGACGATAGCCCAGCTTATCTCGAAAAAAAACGCTTCTTTGATTCGTTGATGACAGTCTATGGACGCAAGACCGTACTTGAAGCACTACAAGACCCAGCAACGTATATTTACCGTCTGCATCTGGCAACAAGCAATAAATCAGCTGACATTATTGATGAAATCATCAAACTAGCCAAAAGCAAAGGCGCAGAAATTTTTTTCCATGAGCGACAAGCGCTGTCTCGAATATCTAAAAATGCGGCACAAGATCAAGGCGTTGCAGCCGACTTACAACTACGCGGCTATCAACTCTATGACGAGTTTATCGCTAACAACCGCGAAAAAAACTACACATTGCTTGCACTGGATGGAGTGCAAAACCCGCAAAATCTGGGAATGATTATCCGCTCTGCGTGCGCAGGAAATATCGATGGAATTTTATTGCCTCAGAAGGGTAACGCGCAAATTGACCCACTGGTAATTAAAGCAAGTGCTGGCACTGTATTCCGAGCACCGTTGTTGCGCTGCAAAGACTTAAAAGAAGCACTAAAAGATTTTCAGCAACAAGGCGCTACCATTTGCACACTTTCATCTCACGCACAAGTCGAGCTTAAAAAGTTTGCGCCTGGCGGTGCTTGTATTTATGTATTGGGAAATGAATCTGAAGGCGTATCAGTAGAAATTGAAAGCTTGAGCAACGCGAAAGTCTGCATCCCAATGAACAACGGAGTTGAATCGCTAAATGTTGCGGTTACCGCAGCACTGATTGCATTTCGATAACGATGTACGATTCAGCTTAAAACTGTTGAGTCTCTCGATAACATTGAGCCCCTTCCGAAAAAGAGGCCCGGTAAAAGCGAAACTTATTACAAGCTTAACTGGCGATTGCTCGCCTTGATGAATTCCTTTTTCAGGTCTTCATACGTGTGAACAGCAGGGAATTGCGGGAATTGCTCGATCACATTTTGCGGTGCATGGAACAATATGCCTTGATCTGCTTCGCCAAGCATAGTGGTGTCGTTGTAGGAATCACCCGCGGCGATAATGCGGTAGTAGAGGGTTTTCAACGCTAATACTGACTGACGTTTTGGATCCTTCTGGCGAAGAGTGTAGCCTACCACCATGCCACGTTCATCAACATTTAAACGATGGCACATCAGCGTCGGGAAACCCAACTGGCGCATAAGCGGTTGTGAGAATTCATAGAAAGTATCAGAGAGGATAATTACTTGAAAGCGCTCACGTAACCAGTCAACAAACTCTACAGCACCTTCCAATGGCTTGAGAGTGGCGATTACGTCTTGAATCTCTTTCAAGCCCAACTTATGTTCTTCAAGAATACGGATACGTTGTTTCATCAACACATCGTAATCAGGAATATCGCGCGTAGTTGCTTTAAGCTCTTCAATACCAGTAACTTTCGCGAATTCGATCCAGATTTCCGGAACCAGTACACCTTCCAAATCCAGGCATGCAATTTCCACAGCAACCTCCAAAACGGTTAAAAATAGGGCTATTTGAGTCAAAAGAATGGCGGCAATCTACCTGTTTTGTCCGGTTAAAGCAAACCTGGATGTCCACCCAAAAGCCGTAGCCAGATCGCCCCGTCATCAGGATTATTGGGAAGCTGCAGCTCCTCTGGTATCCTTAACCACCCTATATAGGAGCCTCGTTACTGCGAGGCAATAATATTACCGTGAGTAGCCGCCATGACCGAAAACCTGATTAACGTAGTCGATCTCGATGCCCAATTCCAACAGGATAGCCCACAGAAAATTATTAAATATGCGATAAAGCAATTCGACAATATCGCCATTTCATTCAGTGGCGCTGAAGATGTTGCGCTTATCGAAATGGCTCGCAACTATCGCCCGGATATTCCCGTATTTTGTCTCGATACCGGGCGTTTACATTCAGAAACCTATCGATTTATTGAAAAAGTGCGTAAACACTACGGTATAAAAATTGATGTAATTTCGGCCGATGGTGAGGCAGTACGGAAACTTGTCCAGGAAAAAGGTTTGTTCAGTTTCTATGAAGATGACCACAAGGAATGCTGCGGTATACGCAAAATTGAACCACTACGTAAAAAGCTGCTGACCTTGGATGCGTGGATCACTGGCCAGCGTAAAGATCAAAGCCCTACCCGCGCGGAAATTCCGGTTATTCAAGATGACAAAAATTTTGCACGCCCCGGTGAAACGCTCACTAAGTTCAACCCTTTGGCAAACTGGTCATCCAAAGAGGTGTGGGATTACATCCGCCTGTGTGAAGTACCTTACAACGAATTGCATGAACGGGGATTTGTTTCGATCGGGTGCGAGCCTTGCACGCGCCCGGTAGCACCGGGACAGCATGAGCGCGAAGGGCGCTGGTGGTGGGAAGAAGCAACCAAGAAGGAATGCGGACTACACGCAGGAAATATCGATAGCGAATAAAAAATATTAAGGGAGCATGAGCTCCCTTAATTTTACCGCTAACAAGAATATTTTATGCAACGGTGCGTACTACCGTGTCGACTTTTGCATCATCTCTAATAACGATGCCTCAGCACGCGATAAACCACAGCGGCGCGCGACTTCTTCAGCATCCATTCCCATCTTAAACATTTGTGCAGCCTGGGAATAAGGCTGAAACTCGTCGTCATTGTAGTAATCAATTTTTTCCGGCTTTTTATCGCCGGATACTTGCAAACGCTTTTCCATGGCAAGCAGTCGCTGACCCATACCCACTGAACCACTACTGGATGCTGCCACTTCGCGTGTTAAACGTTGAATTAACTTTTCTGTATCCAGTGCCTGAAGGCGCAAACGCTTAAACGTAAAAAGCGCGATTGCCAAAGCCGCCGCGCTAACTAGCAAACATATGAATAAACCAATTTCCAACAGAGTCATGAATTTGTTCCAGCACTCATATCCATAAGTGGCCCACAGGATTAAACATCTTCCAGCTCTGACCACTCTTCACTGGTCAACAATTTATTCAAATCGATCAAAATCAGCAACTCGTTGTTTTTGTGGCAAACGCCTTGGATAAATTTCGCACTTTCTTCGTTGCCGACATTAGGAGCCATTTCAATTTCTGACTGACGCAAATAAACCACTTCCGCAACGCTATCCACGAGGATACCAATCACATGACGATCAGTTTCGATAATTACGATCCGGGTGTTGTCGGTAATCTCGCCGCTGGACAAGTTAAAACGATGACGGGTATCAATAACAGTTACGACATTACCGCGTAGATTAATGATACCCAATACATAGGATGGCGCGCCCGGCACCGGGGCAATTTCCGAATAACGCAGGACCTCTTGAACCTGCATTACATTTATGCCGTAGGTCTCTCCATCGAGACGAAAAGTCACCCACTGCAACACTGGATCATCAGTGCTTTTATTCTTTGCTACATCAGTTGCCATCTTCAGGTTCCTCTGGAGCCGCCTGCCGTCGGCGGCAAATCGATACATGTCGTTATAACTATAGACGAGGACTTTTCCTATGCCACTTTTGCAGAAACACTAAATTGACGTACCAGATGTGAAACTACGCCGGAACGAAATTCTTATCTGCATCGATTAACATCTGCCCAATTCGCGGAATATCCAACAAGGCACACATATGTTCTTTCACTGTACCAGCAAGCCAAGGTCGCTTGCTGCGATCACCACGCCACTTCACATCCTCCGGCTCCAACGTGATTGGCTGGTTAACGGAATCAACGGCCAACCCCCAAGGCACCCCATTAATTGACACGACATATTTGGCCGTTTCAGTAAACGAAGCATCGTAGCGCTCTGGCATAACGAACTTGGCGGTATTGACGGTGCGAATTTTACCTGCAGGAGTTGGTTGCAGTCCCATAAACCAATCTGCCTGGCCAAATAAGGGAGTTAGCTCATCGGTCAATGGTTGAATTTGCCCTAACGAAATTAGTGGTACTGCCAAGGTTAATCCAGACACTTGGAACAGCAGTACATCAAAGCGAGATTGCGCCCATTGAGGTCGGCCGTTCGTTAGCCACTCCAATCCCTCAAGTTGGAAATGACCCACAGGAGACTCTTCCTTTACCGCGGCCGCAAGCTCAATTTCAGGATCGGCAACTTCTACTCCAACTTCAACATCCCATTCCTGAATCTCCTCGGGATCTTCCACAAATGCTGTTTTGGTGTGTACCTCAAGCTGAACCGAGGCGTCTACAGGAGCATCCACAAGCAATTGCGTTCGTGCAGATTGCAGCAATTTTTCCAGTTTTAATTTTTGCTCCTGACTTTGTATGGCCTCAGGTTCAACAAATATTGAATTTGCATCCTTTGCGATTTCCGCTTTGACTTTTGGTGATGCAATGGGAGGCAACACAGGACGTGATTCGGCACGCACGTGAGATTTAACTGGCTTACGTTCTTTGATTTTACTATCAGCAAACTCGCTCGATTTTTCGAAAGTTTTTTTTGTAGGTAACGGGACTACTCGTGCGGAACCAGCGTTGGCGGCAAGCGGCGTGATCTGTATGTCCATTGCACCCAGCGCAACTCCCAGCGGGTCTTCTCCGCCGAGTAAGTCATCCAGATAATTATTGAGAATGTCATCGGGACTAGGTACATCATCGCCCGATGATTGCTTTGAGCTCACGACAATGCACCTGCCTTGCTAACGATTACAGGACTTGTAAGCGGCCCCGTTGAATCAAGTAGTTTGAATTTCTTTTCCAGCCAATGCCATAGCGAACTATACGCCTCAACACCCCGACTGGCGGGATCAAACAAATGTGGCGGGATTCCTGCCTTACTCGCATCGCGAAAACGCGTATCTACCGGTATATGCCCCGGCCAGGATTGCTCCGGGTAAGTATTCCGAATACTGCGCAAACTGGTGACAGATGCCTGGGTGCGGCGATCAAACATGACCGGTACCACCGTGTAATCCAGCGCTTTTTTACGCGAGCGCGACATCATGTTCAACGTATTTACCATACGCTCAAGCCCTTTTAATGCCAGGAATTCAGTTTGCACGGGCACCACTAAATATTGGCAAGCAGCCAAGGCGTTTACCATGAGCACTCCCAACAATGGTGGAGTGTCTATAAGCACATAATCGTATTCGTCAGCTAGTAGCGACAACGCCCGGCTTAACACTAAGCCCATACCATCTTGACCTATTGCCTGGCGCTCAAGAGTCGCCAATGCCGTGGTCGCGGGTATAACTTCAATATTTGCGAATTGAGTCGGTAACACCAGCCGCTTCACCGACTGATAGGAGAGCTCTTTGCGCTCCTGAAACAGTGTATAGCTACTTAGCGCCTGTGCGTCCGGATCAATCCCGAACCAGGTAGATAAAGATCCGTGAGGGTCAATATCGAGCAACAATACCCTGTGGCCAGAGTTGGCGATAAGCCCGCCCAAGGCGACAGTTGTTGTGGTTTTCCCCACCCCACCCTTTTGATTTGCAATGGCCAAGATCCGCACTTATCGATCCTCTCTGGCGTCAAATACCAGACACATTAATCGTAAAACCCTTGTATACCTTGTATTAGCAATCTCTATGCCGGCAAGTAATAGCGCCACTGGTTACGCTTGGCATGATTATCATCTTCAAACCCCATAACCGCCACAAAACTGCAAAGTAAATTTCGCCCGCGGGTCATATTTTGTTCAGAGGGATATTTAGTATCGCCCAGCTGCCGCCAAGTTCAAGTCCGCATTAAACGACCTGGAACGTTCAAGGTGATGTTCTTAACACTTCTGAATAATCAGATTTCCCTTTCGGAACTAGACTATAAAAGAGCCAAGTGCAATTCCAGATGCCAACCAATTTCTGATGTGGTAACGATGTCCAGAAACCCTTTATCCGCCTCAAGCCTGTCTCTAGTTATCGGCCTTGTTGCCTTTATCTTTACTGTCACCGTCCATGCCAAAGAAAAGCAACAGCAGAACGACGGTATTACTAGAGTTGTTATTGCCTGTGAGGAAAATCTCAAACAGGATCATGATGATTACTACTACAGTCACTTATTAGAACTGGCGCTTACCAAAACAGTTCCGACACACGGCCCCTTTAAACTCAGTTTTGTACCAGTAATGCCAATAACCAATCGTTTATTGCGGGAAATTGAACGGGGACGAATAGATGTAACCTGGATGCCCCATTCCCAAAACCTACGCTACAACATTGCTCCGATCCCTATTCGCCTGTTAAAAAACCTGAGCGATTACCGGGTATTTCTAATTCGCACCGAGGATCAGGAAAGATTTTCAGCCGTAAAATCACTTACTGATTTGCGCAAACTCAAAGGAGGTATTGGTTCGCACTGGCCTGATCGCCAAGTCATGGAAGAGAACGGTTTGCCGCTTGTGCTCAGTATGAGCTATTTCAATCTGTTCAAAATGCTGAAATCTCATCGATTTGATTATTTCTCGCGGGGTATCTATCAGGTTCGAATCGAAGTTGAAACCTACGCAAGTCAGGGAATTGCTCTTGAGTCATCACTCTTTCTTCGCTACGAAAACCCTGTGTATTTTTACGTACGGAAGGATAACAAAGCGCTGATGGAGCGCATTGAACAAGGTTTAAAAATCGCGCTCGCTGATGGCAGCTTCAACGAACTTTTCAGTAGCATTGATAATTTACGCTGGGGGGAGAAATTATTAGAAGACAAACGCCGTACAACACTACAACTCACCACTTTCGATTGAGAAAATATTAAATTATCGAACTATATTATCGGGCGAAGGCTTTAAATTTGCTTTTGGACGATCCATTTTGCGCTTGGCTACCATAATCGCGACACGACGATTTTGCGCCCTTCCTACATCCGTTTCGTTAGAAGCCACCGGTTGATACTCACCATAACCAACCGCTGACAATCTCTCCGGAGCAACGCCTTTAGTTGTCAAATATTTAACGATTGCACTAGCACGTGCGGAGGACAACTCCCAGTTCGTAGGGTATTTAGCGCTGTTAATAGGAATATTGTCGGTAAAACCTTCCACTTGCACAGGGTTGGAATAGCCCTTCAGGATTGCGGCAATTTCATCAAAAATTTTCTGCGCTTGCTCACTGGTTTCAGCACTGCCGGAGCTAAATAAAATACTGTCCTTTAACTCTATTTGTAGCCACAGTTCGTTGCTGGAAACCTGAACCATTTGATCATCAATCAGTTGGGAAAATTTTTCAGTTACCAAATCTGAAATTTGTGATAGTTCGTCGCTCTTGGTTGATGGGTCAACCGCAGTAGCCACGGAACTAATCGCATTGGCAACCTCACCGACATCACTAATGATGCTGGGTGCTTCTTGCTGTTCAAGTGTCGTCTGGGCCGTTTTCCCCATATCAATTGGGGTAATAACATCATTGGAAGGATTTAACTGTTCTGAAGGCTCTGCATTCGTTTGTGAGTCAGTTGGCTGGTTAAATGCCTCGATAAAGGTATCTGACAACACACGATACTTGCTGTCATTTACTTGGGAAATCGAATACATCACAACAAAAAAAGCAAACAAAAGTGTAATAAAATCCGCATAAGACACTAACCAGCGCTCATGGTTTATATGGATATCTTCTCGTCTGCGACGCACCATAAAATCAGATTAACCTCAGTGCGGATGCAAATAACCGTTGAGTTTCATTTCAATTGAGCGTGGATTTTCGCCGTCAGCAATGGCGATAATGCCTTCAATAATCAACTCACGGTATTGTGAGTTTTCATTGACGCACATCCGTAGCTTGTTGGATACCGGAATAAACACCAGGTTAGCCAACGCAACACCATAAATTGTTGCCACAAAAGCGATTGCAATTCCCGGCCCTAATGTAGCGGGGTCAGCTAAATTATTCATTACGTGAATAAGGCCCATCACCGCACCGATAATACCGATCGTGGGTGCGTAACCACCCATACATTCGTAAAACTTTATCGCGTCAAAATCTCTTTGTTCATCCACAATTAAATCCGTTTCCAGAATACGGCGAATCACTTCAGGCTCATTTCCATCCACCAACAATTGCAAGCCTTTTTTTGCAAACGGATCTTTTTCTCGCTCAGAGATAGATTCCAACCCCAACAGACCATCTTTACGTGCGGCTGCCGCCCAACGGGAAATAGTGGAGACG
>JACCEA011593499.1_pt1 | contig 24633 bp, 21 predicted proteins | sample 7449851 | NCBI WGS metagenome assembly JACCEA01 (sample SAMN15323453, study PRJNA562643) | freshwater metagenome | isolation source: river surface water | place: USA:Blue River Watershed | collected 2017-08-18 | reverse complement strand
TTTAAAATGATTAAATTTTAGTAAAAGTGATATTATTATAATGAACAAAACTCCAGAGCCAGTATTTTTAAAGATAGCGAGTTTTTGCGAGTTGCAAGATGTTGTAAAACTACGCGTAACAAATAGGTTTGCACATGGAATTACCAAAAAGTTATTCACGACTGTGAAAAAAGCCACGATAGAAATATTAACACCCATTGCTCTCCTAGCAGAAAATTTTCCTAACGTAACTAAACTTTGTATAGATACATGGATAACAACAGGTGAATATCAAGACATAAAATTGAACATAGAAGAATTAGTAGTAAATGATAAAATATTTTCTGATAGTCCGCGGCTCATAAATATGCCAAATCTAGTCAGTTTAAAAATAGATCGACTCGAATATTTGGAATTTTTCAATTGTCCAAACTTGCGAAAACTCGAATATAAAAAGGTTAACCGTGAAACTTTCGATAAAATACAAAAACTAGAATTGATAGACGTGCGAGGGGAGGTAAATAGTGTGCGCCAATTGACACATTTGCCGTTTACAGGTATTCGAACTAATGTGGAGTTTATAAATGTACAAAAGACTATTCGAGAAAAATTAAGTACAAATTTAGTAAGTTTGGATTTAGTAATTGGATTTAGACATGCAGCTGATAATTATAGGGCTGCTTGTGAAGCTGTTGAATTATTTTCGGTGGATTTTCCAAATTTACGAGAGCTAAGTTTGGATGCTGTAGGAAAGCAACTATGCTTTGAAGACATTATTAAGAGAGAACTTCCAATTACATCTTTACAACTATGCAATTTCGGCATGGATGCCGGTGACTTGCGTTTGTTCAAAAATCTAAAGTCTCTACATCTTAGTAGGTGTAGGTTGGGGTTGCAAGATGAAAAATATAAATCAAACATAGAAACGTATATAATTGAAAAGCCGACGAATGTTGAATATCATATGGCTGCGTTAGTTCTTATGAATGTGAAAAAATTAGTAATCGATTGTGCATATTTTGATTTGAGCGATTGGCACGTTCCAAATGTAGTCGATCTTTCTATTACATGTCCTGATATTTCAGTGTATTTGGCTCAGCAAATACCTAATTTGAATAGTCTTACCATTTCTAGCGCGTGTACATCTACAAGAATTACGGTACCAAAGGAAAAACTATCATTGACAGGTGTTAGAGTATTAAATTTACAGGATATCGGATCTTCGACTATTACAGATTTATCAATGAAAAATTGTTATTTGAAAGATGAAGATCTAGTTCATTTTAAGCGTATGCAACTCAGAAAGATCGATATTTCCGGCAATCGCATTGGCGCCGCTGGATTGAACCACTTAAAACATTTGGATTGTAGTATTATACACTAAAAATTTGATTGTTATTTTTTATATAATGTTCGATCAAATAGAAATAGTTATTAGTTTGGTAGGAATCTACCTAGAATTGTATGATCTTTCTCAATTATGCGGGGTTAACAAGCATATGCATTCTATAAGAAGAAAGATATATGCTAGTTTGTACAGTCACGAAATAACTAGAACGCTGGATATTGACTCCATAACTAAATATTGTACAGGACTAACCGAAATAAAAGTGGAGATAATGCTAGATTCAGACATAAGAGATTGTTTGTATTTATCTAGGTTGCCACTTAAGAAGTTGATATTTATAGATCCATTTGGAATGGTTAAGAATAATAGTATATTATTAACCGTCACGGATTTGCAAGTATTCTCCTTAGATGCGTTGAATGTGCTTGTATGTCCTAATTTAAAACGTTTGACTTATAGAGAAGGAGATACTTGTGAACTACTACGTAAATTGACATCTATGAATTTGGAGGAAATAAACGGATCTGCATATGACTATGATGAAATGTATAAAGAGTTAATACCTACATTACCATTTAATTCTTTGCGCTTTGATAGACCGGAAATGATTCCTATTTGTGCTTTGTCGAATATTAAACATTTGTCTATTTTTAGGGTAGGCGATTTAGAACCATTAAGACGCCTGTCGCTTATTTCGCTGGAACTTATGAACTTTGCGGATTTAAGTGTTTTCAAAGATATGCCATTGGAAAAACTATCATTAATGAATCAATCGCCACCTCAACTCGCTACACCTGAATTGGATTTCCCAACTTTGAAGCATCTGAGTCTGATGCATGCGCTGTTGGATTTTAGAAACTTAGCAAAATTAAAGATAAAAACTTTGGAAATTACAAATTCAACGTTTACAACGAATCTATTAGAACATACAGAACTTCCATTGGAAAGTTTAGAAGTAAATAATTGCGAATATGCGGGTAATATTGATCTAAGACACCTTAGAAATCCTTTAAAGGAGTTAACCCTGAACGGAATGGGGATTAACAGCCATGATATAAGATATTTACCGGATTCATTAAAAAAATTCACATGTATGCTTGTTTCCATTCGCACCCCACTAAAATTAGAATTAACCGCTAGGTGTCGATTAGAAGAATTAGCTTTATCGGATTATGAATTAGATATGGATAGTTTAAGACGTATCGCCGAGATGCCGTTAAAAAAATTACACATCATTAACGGTAATCTAAATAATCGGCATATCTCATATTTATCTAAGTTGGAACTTGTTGATTTGAATATATCTGGCAATTTTATTACGCCGAGCGCGTTGGAATACATAAAAAATATGTCATTACGTAGATTCGAATGCAATACAATCCAATTGAAGGATGTTATAAAAATGATTAAGTATTGATTAATATAGCGCGAATGGAACTACCCACAGATATAATACGCGAAGTTGCGAAATTTCTAGATCAATATGAATTAGTCCAATTCGCCAATACCTGTAAATACTTGAATGAAAAGCGACCGACAATCTATTCCGTAGTTGAATCTGGCGAAATTAATAAGTTTACTGATGTCGAAACTTTTGTTCGCACCTTTGCATGCATAAAAAATCTGAAAGTGTCGAGCACGCTTCTACACAGTGAATTAGAACTTGTGCAAAGATTGCCGCTGCGTGACTTAACAATACAGCACGATTTCGAATTGACAGATGCAATCAAATTTCCTCATCTGGAAAGGCTTCACGTTCAAAACACAAAAATACTGTATTATCTTGAATGTCCAAAGTTGAAAAGATTACAGTACGATATTTATGATAGTTTGGATTCGTTGAAAATTGTTCACGATATGAAACTAGATGAAGTGGAAGGACCACTACATTACTCTGATGATCATATACGTGACATACCATATGTTAGTACCACAATTCCCGAAGATAATCTTTGTGTGGAACTTGTGAGTAAGATGCCAATAAAAAAATTGTCTATATTTGATGTAGAACAAGATGCCGATTTGTCACTATTGAAACTATTGGCGTTGGAAGAAATCTATCTAAATAATCTAGAACGCACTGAGGAATACATGGAAGTTATCGCAGATATGCCGATTCGTAAATTGGCAGTACGTCAGAGACTGAGTTATCGTGTACCATGTTTAAAATTCCCACAATTAACATTTCTAGACATAGACAACTGTTCGGTGAATTTTAGAAATTTCTCCGAGTTGCGTTTGAAGACTTTAATACTCAGGCAATGCGCTTTAGAAGGGAAGTTTTTGGAAAGAATGCCGCCTACTATTGAAGAATTACATTTGACATGTTACGACGTTATTGGAGATGTACCTGTCTTGCCAAATTTTAAACTGCTGAAAAAACACCCATTGCGCAAATTGGTACTTATAAATCATGTAAACATGAACAGTTACAAAATAAGACACTTACCAGACACACTCGAAGAGTTGGAAGTGACCAGTTTGTTTGTAAGATCTGATTTAATCCTCAAAGATCTCAAACTGAAAAAATTGTCCATTACTTGCAATCAGTTGTCCAATGAAATATTACATCAAATATCACAGATGCCACTTACAGAATTATCACTTATAAGTTGTGAATTATTCAACTGGCAAATCGATCTAATTTCAAACCTCAAATTGAGACTATTGAATTTGTCAGACAACCGTATATCATTCAAGATTCTGCCGTTAATCAAAAGAATGAACGTCAGAAAATTCATCTGCGATACTATCAAATTAGCGTAAAAAAATTTGAATATTCTTTTTTATATAATGCAATACGTGGCAAGATTTCTGGAAGTAAGCGATGTACCGCGTGTACGTCAAACTTGCAAAAAGTGGAATATTAATCTTTATGAGAGTGTGGAGCATGCTGAAATCAGCATAACATCTGATGTACCTAATTTAGTGAAGCATTGTGTGAATTTGTCATCGCTACACATTCTATACAAAGCAGACTTAATGCCTCATCAATACATAATACAGCAGCTCCCAATAGTTAAATTAACAGTATCATGCATGACAAAATTAAGACGTATTTGTTTGCCGAAGCTGGAACACCTGCATATAAGAGAAATTTCGCATATACAAAATATTGAATGTCCATCATTAAAATCAGTGGAGTTTGATAGAATATCGGATGAAGATTTGCATTTAGTGAAAGGATTATTACTATCAGGTCCAACAGAAGCGCCGCCGGATAGTAATTTGAAATTCAAATACATATCTATTATACCTACAAGTATGACATTGGAAGCCATAAAGAATATGCCGCTTACTTCTCTTAAAATTAGAAATGATCATTGTAAGCTTATTGCCGGTGATCAAATACCAAGTAATCTGCAATCGCTTATTATTTACTACCAAGATAACATAATCAATGATTTACCAATTTCTCTTACATGTTTACATATACTCGGACTCAGATTTAATCCTGATGTAACACTGCCTGTGCTACGATTGCAAAAATTGAAAACACTAGTATTAGCTAAAGTAAGCATAAATCGCGATGTGTTTGATTTGCCAAATCTAGAAGAAGTAACGTTGTTCAGGGTTAAAATGATAGGTCGTACAAAACCTATAAAAATAAAAAAGTTGACAATAGAAAACACTAATATGAAATTGACGAATGTTGATGTGCAATTTTTGAATATTATTCATCCCAGAAAACGTATTATAGGTGAACATGGAGAGCTGATTCCAAAAATGGTTACTAAGTTAACTATCAACGCATTGAACGATTTAGCATACGATACTGTATTAGAAAACCTTACTTATCTGTCATTAAATTTGTTCAAAAGAGTTAACATAGAAAAAATATCCAAAGCACCATTACAAGTATTAAAACTAATAGGATGCCAATTAGGCAATGATGATTTGCGCCAATTGCGAGCGCCGTTATTGAACTATCTTAATGTTGACTGTAACTATATTACATCAGAGATTTGGCCGTTCATTAACACGTTGAATTTGCGCAGGCTCGAATGTGATACTATGAATATGCAAAAAAAGTGATTATTAAATATACAATGCAGCTACCAGATGACACGATAATCAAAATAGTAAAATTTCTAGAGTTAGACGACATAGCTGATTTCATCAGAACTAACTCATATATTAGTAAGCTTGCGCCCTTGTTTTATAGTACAATAAGAAAATTCGAAATAGAAATCGGCACTCCAGTAAGATCATTATTGAAGAACTGCACGGGTCTAAAAGATGTTAAGATAAATTATATCGATCCGAGAGATTTATCACTTTTAGAAGCTCTAGATTTGGAAAAACTAGATTTGGATATTTCTATGTCTGAAATAAAGCACGAAATGAAATTTCCAGCTATGCGCGAACTTACATTATCCAGGCTAGAATCTATCAAATTTATACAGGCTCCTAAGTTAGAGAAGCTATCATTTTGTGAGTTTGATTCTATGGAGACATTCAGTGTCTTAGAACTTATGAACCTAAAAGAAATCAGTTATTATGGAGGCGGAGCAGACGTAGATCCTGCAATATTAGCAAGATTGCCATTTGTCGAGTTACCGTTTGATCATGGAAATGTTGGAAATAACATATTTTTAAAAAGAATACATATCGAGAATTGCACTCACGAAGAAGCAATAAGTCTCAAAAATCTTAAATTGACACAGCTAGAATTGAAAGGATACGATTTGCCGTTCGACTACTTCGCCCATATGCCGATTGAAACTTTAATAGTTGAACAAAATATATTGTCGAATATTCAACAGATAAACATAATGTCCATAGTAGAACTACACTTAACAGAGGTTATAGTAGAAAACCTCGAACAATTGGTTAATTTGACTATTCTACGCCTAAATAAATGCACATGGAAATCATTACGTGGTAATATAAGGGATCTAGAAATATTTTCTTCAGATAAGCTGGGTGAAATTAAAGAACTAAAACTCAAAAAATTAAAGATTACTCATTGCCGTTTGACAAAAGGATATCTTCGCAGAATACCTGATACTATAACTAATCTGGAAATTGCTACTATGTACAATGTAAGAAAGTTTAATTGGACAATCAATCCTAAATGCAAAATAGAACGTTTGAGAATATATGGTTATAATTTGTACACTAGAACTATTCGCGCTATATGCGAGTTTCCATTAACTCATCTAATATTACATCATTGCCAAATTACTGATTGGCATATTCCACACATACGTAAATGCAATTTACACACGTTAGAATTAGGTATGAATAGACTTACTGCAACCGGAATAGATGAGCTTATCAAATTGAAACTACGAAAATTCGTTTGTAATAGCTTAAACGTCTAGGCAATTCTATCTATAATGTTGGATAGAGTGCCTGTCGTTATTTTATCAAAAGTATGCGAATTCTCAGAATTAATAGAAGTAATCCAGCTGATGTTGGTTAGTCGCAATACGAACCATCGACAATTGTGCGATAGTGTTAAGTCAGTAACTGTGACAAAAAATACACATATACCAAAACTAGTTCGTAAATTTCCTAGGATAAATGAAATAATTCTTGAACCGTGGCTGCATCAAAATATGTGGAATATATTGGCTAAACTTAAAATACGAAAACTATCCACCAGAACGATAGATGCCCAAATAGAACTGCCGCATTTGGAGGAACTAAAATTATCATATCTTCCCAGTCTAAAAAATATAAAATGCGATAATCTGAAAAAACTAGCTTATGAGCGATGCGATATAAATGAAGGCCTGAAGTGTTTGTATGATAGAAACTTAATATTGGATGGTGGTTTACTGACGGTAGACGATATCAAACATCTAAAATATCATAAAACATCAGTGTATAATCCCGATTGTATGGAAATGGAGTTTTTGAGCATGGCAAACGCTGATACCGGCAATCATCTAACAGAACTGTCAATATTGGGATTTAAAGGTTTCAATATCATCAACTTGAAACTGAAGGCATTAAATATGCAATTTGACAACTGTAACGGTGATCACGTGCAATATGATTTATTTAACGTGTTGGGATTCCCAAGATTAACCTTGAAAACATCTGACATAGAAAAATTGTCCGTGGAAAACGGCATTATTGATTTAGAGCGCATGTATGTGCTCAATAAATTGAAAGAAGCAAAATTTACTAACTGTAAATTTTACGGAACAAGCAATGTATTAAGAACAGTACAAAAAATACACTTGGAAAATATTGAACATAGGAATTTAGGAAATGTGTTAGATTACATAGTATCCTCACCACTGACGCATCTAGCCATAGTCAATCGTATTGAATATTTTAATATGCAACTAGAGCCGGATTTACAAATTGGAGATGATTTTATCAGTAGATTACCGGACACACTAATAAATTTAAGAATTCAAGCTAACTCTTCTATCACAGGAATTACAGTAAATCCAAATATACGCACATTGCATTTGGAAAGAGCTTCAATAACTAAAGCCGGTATGCAACATTTATCAACTATCAAATTGGTATCATTGTCATTGCCAGATTGTAAGCTTACAGACGACATGATTTTCGTTAGTCCTACTGTTCAACACTTGGAATTGGGATGCAATCAAGTATCTAAGCAAAAAATAATAGAGTTAGAAAGGACTCATGTCAGAAAAATTTACTAATCATCACTTTCATCTTCATCTTCACTTTCGTCCTGGCTTTCGTCTTGACTTTCATATACACTGCCAGAATCTTTTTCGTCTGCCTCGTAATGCCCTATATTTCTACGGGAATTACCTAAATAAACATAGCGGTTTATCCATTCATTCACATTCAATGGGCCAGTGATACAAATTGGTCGTTGCATATCCTCAAGTTTGTCAAGTTCTTCGTAATTATTTTTTGATATATTTCCCGACACGTGAATATTATTATTGTACGTTCCATGATACATAACTTTATCATCCTCATCATATATTTCGAATTTGCCATGCAGCATACTTCGCACATACTCAGCCTTCGCCATTAATTTACCATTGTCGTGTCTGCCTTCAAGTATACCATTTATAAGTCCATCTTTCATATCAGCAATTAGAATATCGATTTTTCCTTTCGTCACCACAAGTTTTCCATTAATCAAATCATCAACAAATTCACAAGTGCATATTTCATTTTTATCTTTTTCCATGTATTTACCTTGTAATTTACCGTTAACTGCGAATGCAGACATAATTATGTTTCCTTCGGCGTCCCATTTTGTTATAGGGCCTTCTAGTTTCCCATGTACATACTCTGCCTCATATTCAAGTTTATTTGAAGCGTTCCACATAAATACTTTACCATGCAAGAATCCATTAAAATGACTGCATGTAAATATTTGCTGCCTTTTGTTATTATATACTTTTGTCTCTCCATGTCTTTTACCCTTCATAATTTCAGTTGTGAATTGAATACTTCCTTTTGTGTATTTTGTTATGATAGATTTTTCTCCAATAACAACAGTATCGATTCTCGGTGATCCATCTAGGTTTCTCACGAAGATACTTATAATTTTATCATCATCATATATGATATTAGAAATTATTTTGTTGTTGTCATCATAAGTAATACTTCCTCCATGTAATTTTCCATTATTCCAATGTTCGATACTCTTTATTTTTCCTGACGAGTGATATTCAACTTGCTTACCATGCTGTTTTCCATGGAGATAGTTTTCCTCATGAGTTAGAAGATACCGATCTAGCGAATGCCACCTTTGTGTTAATCCGTGGCGTTTACCATTCAGATAATAAGCACGAGAACTCAGTCTAATGTTGCTAGAATTATTATAAATAAGTTGTAGTCCAAATAACTTACCTCCAAATTTGTTATAAGTACTAACTACTATTCCATTATTCTTATTAACTTGATGATCGATAGCGTATTCTATCACATAACGCATAATATCAAAGATCAGCGGTTTACCAATCAAACCATATATGTAGATTATAGTATCAGTCGGCAATTCGTCCATTGTATATAATCAATTTTAATAAAAAATAAAACATTTCTATGCAATCATTGACTGTCGCTTTCATATGCACTTTCAATTTCACTTTCGCTAACGCCATCGCTTACTGCATTGTCGTCTCCACTTTCTCCAGAAAACTCATGAAGATCAAGTTCATACGAATCATTACCGCTAATAATTTCATATTCTAGATTATGAACAATTAGATATCGATCAATCTCATATTCCATATCCGGTAATTCTCCCATACGTAGCATTCGTAGAGCAGTATTAAACAATCTAGCCGCTTCGTCTCTATTTTTTGCGGTTTCAGAGATTAGCACGCCGTATTTATGGGTCGCTTTGTATAGCAGTATTTTTTCTTTGCTATAAATTTTACTATCTCCGTGCAGCATACCTTTTATATATTCGGCAGTAGCCATTATTTCGCCGTCCACATATTTCAATTCAAGCATGCCATCAATTAGTCCATCTTTCATATCAGCATTGAATATAACAGTATCTTTTTTAGAAATCATGCATTTACCGTTCATAATCCCATTCATATAATGGAAATTATGTATTACAAGTTTGCCTTTTTCCATATATCTGGCTTTGTATTCACCATGTAACTTATCATTTCTGAAGAATGCCGATATTTCTAAATAACCTGTAGAATCCCATTTTCTCACAAGACCTTCTAATTTTCCGTGTACATATTCAGCCTCATATTTTAATTGTTCAGAATCGTGCCAAATCATTGCTTTACCATGAAGTAATCCATTATCGTAAAAACAGATAAGTCGAGTAGTTTCATCATTTAATATTTCTATTTTTCCATGCCTTTTATTTTTAAACATAGGAATAATACAAATTGCTTTTTCCTTACGATAACAAGTGATAGTGGAATAATCACCGTCGTATGTAGTATTCATTGCTATTTTACCATCGCGATAAGCTATTATATTTATTATATCATCATTACTATACAATATTTTCTGAAGTACAGTACCATCACTATAATACTTAATTGTTTCTCCATCAAGACTGCCATTTTTTTTATGTACAATACTTTTTATTGAACCATCGAAGTGATAATAAATTTGTTTTCCGTGCAATGCACCATGATTGAAATTCTCTTCATGTATTAGACAATTACGAGCGCCGGCAGTCCATCGTCTAGATAATCCATGACATTTGTCATTTAGATAATAAGTTGCAGAAGCTATTTTAGCGAATTCATGATATGTAACACTCAAGCCAAATAACTTACCGGCGAATCTATTACTAATTCTAGATACGATTCCATTTTCTTCGTCGAAATCGCGATCCATAGCGTATTCTATTATGTAACGCATAATATCAAAGATCAGTGGTTTACCAATCAAATCATATATGTAGATTATAGTATCAGTCGGCAATTCGTCCATTGTATATAATCAATTTTAATAAAAAATTAAACTATTTCTATGATAACCTCTGATCTGTCATAGTTCTCATCTACTAAACTATACTCCACATATAATTCTGGTAATTGCGTAAGCGGCAGACTACTGTATTTACCGTTGAGAGAATAATGAGGAGAAATAAATTCCAAGTCATCATCGTCTTTCAACAAAGGCATATCAAACATCGCACGTGTAAGATTTAGCATACCTCCATTTTCGACTGGAAGACCATGCATTGAAATTTTAACCTGCAACAAATCTTTTTCTTTGTACTTATAACGGGAACCAAGTTTATAAGGGATGATTGTTATCTTTTGAATATTGACTTGCTCATCGTCTTTACGATCGGACTTAATGTGGAACACCAGACTGTCCATCACACTCCTAATAACACGAGAAGGTTCTGCTATTACGTGTCGAACAAGATTTACGTCCGTTTTTGACACAGACATAACGTGTATATCTGACATTTTGCCTTCGATGCGTAATACACAATCACTCATTTGTTCATTAAATGTTATTACTAGAAGGTTATCTTTTTTGGTCGCGTTAATATGCACAATAGCGCTATCTTCTTCATTAACAATAGTTATTTCAGAAGCATCTACTAAGATAATCTTATTTATTTGTTCTTCGTAAGCGCATATCGTATTAAAAGTACCAAGTGATCTAGACCGCACTATTTGGTAGAATACAGCATCGGATGGTTTCACGGTTTTGCGAGTTGCAAGCTGCAATAATACTAAACTGCACGCCATTTTATAGTTAGTACTTATAGTGCTTTTAAGTCAAAAAATAAGTCATAACTTGTAAAGGATACGATCCATTACAAGTTCACTTTCTGTCATTTCGTCTCCAGCCTCAGCTCGCTCGGCCATATATCGATTTCTGACAATACACCATACATATCGACGCATGTGGAAATCCAACGTACCGATATATTTCATCATATCAATATCTTTGATAGGATCGTAAAATTTGTAACCATGACGAATCAATAAATCTAAAGTGCGCAGATCATTCATTTCCAAACATAGTTGAACTAACGAAGAAGATTTCTCGTGAGTATCAACGGATGGATCAGTGTATTTAATTAGAAATTCTGTGCATTTGTATTTGCGGTGAATAATTGCGTAGCCAATACGACAATATCTTTTAAACTCCTCAACGCCGCAAATTTCTATGAATGCTTGCAGATAATCGATTCTTTCTTTGTCTATCGCTACTTTAAAAGCTGAAGTATATGATGCAATAGCAAATGGATGAGCATTTTCTATGCTTTTGCAATCCCATGTACCTTCGTCTATTGCGTTAATATATCCGCCTACTATACTGCTATATCCTTCCACACCACTAAATCGCATAGGACCGAAAGTCTTTACTAGTCGAAGTTTTTCTGAGCCGTGTTTTATATTGGTCAACATATGATCTGGGACAAAAATTTTGGATTGCATCAGAACAATTAGGCATTCTACGTTATTAATTGAATTCATCGCCGCAATTACCTTTGTTCTGTATTTAGGCATATCAAGTAATATCTTTATAGCGATAGGGTTATTGATTAGTGTAGTCATTACTGTATCGTTAATATCTGTGAATCTAGTTATAAATGCCATCAATACTTCTCTATTTGCAACATCACGTAAGTATGAACAATTAGAAACGACATAATATGAGTTAACATTAATTTCAGGTAGTAATCGCAAACATTCCGCATAATTCTTATTTATGCATAGATTCTGAATCTTGTCAGCCATTGGTATACTAATATAGTTTCATTTTTATAATTTCTTTCTGAATGCCGTAGTATAGAGATTCCGAAGTTTGTATTACTTCCACTGGAAGAAATTCATTGTTCCAAATAGACATTAAGTGAGATAATACTTCGGCGTGAGTAAAATCACGGCGTGTCTTAATACGTACATGATATTCATCGTCAGCACAATTGGCGCCGAGTATTAGGTTCGCCGGCTCTGGAAACCAAACCGATACAACGCAAAACTCCGATAGATTGTTTGGATGGTCTTCGAACCATTGCATAACGCAAAATTTAACATCGTATAGTTGCTCACTTGTTAACTCCATTATATTAATAAAATTTCACTTTTTGTATATAGATGCGTATCAAGATAGCAATATGTTTAATGACACTTCTTACTATACTGGCTACGGCCGAACTTATAGCGATAATCAAGATTAATAGAGAAGAATCATGGTATGTAATTATGGCACATGTGATATTTAACTATACGTTAGCAACATTAATTGCGATATTCGCAGATGCGAACATAAATAGATTAGCTGTAATTCCTGTAATTGCATATACTATAATTATGGTATGGACTATTGTGTGTTTCAGTGAAGTAGAAAACAACATTCTTATGATATTTATGAGTATTGAAATGGGTATGTTTTACGTTTTATCGATCGGAGTTATCGGTGCAGCTGTCCGTATTTCTATTAAGAACCACTGTGAAGAAGTTGAAGTTGAAGTAGAAGGTCACAACGAAAAAAATGAAAAAAGTCAAAACGATGGAGATGCAAAAAATAAGATCGAACTTAACGAAGAGCCAGGGCAGCCAGATAACGTTCAGTAATTAAATTTTTCATAATTCTCTGAGAAACGATTTTAGACTTCAAATATGCAGTTACATCATCACCTTCGCCGTCCCTTTGCAATATGTCAGCGCCATGATTCAGTAGATAATTCGCTATCTGAAGATCAGTATTACATACTGTAAGCATTAAAGGAGTGCTTGACATTGGATATTTCTTCATAAATTCCACTGCATTAGGATCGGCTTTTCTTTCAATTAGAAGTTTGACCATATCTAAGTTTCTCTTCAGTACAGCAAGACCGATAGGAGTATCAGGTACAGTACTATTAATGTAGTTTGGATCGGAAAGCGGGTTGCTAATTTTTTTCATCGCTTCATAGTCATTTTTTGAGGCTGCATCGTAATAAGCGCGACGTACGTTCTCTTGTTCTATCAAAGTAGGATGTTTGAGTTTTATCTCAGGTTTTAGAAGTTCAATAAGACGCGGATCTTGCATTTTCAACATTTGATCATGAGTTAGCTCGAATCCTGCATCAAATAGCATCTCAATGCACTTAACATCCCGACTCTTATCGGCAACATCTTGAATAGGCGTTTTGTAGTGGCTTCCGTGAAATTTGGTGATTTGATCAATAACATAGAGCAGCATACTTGGCGAATTGACGATTTTCTCATAGTTCAAATCCATGCAATTTTGTCGTATGAATTCACTGAGTAATTCTACAGAATCTGCGTAATAAGAAGGATAATGTTCATCGATGTTCATCATTCCAGGGCGCCACAATTTAGTATCGGCTTTAACGCCAGTATTAAACAGTACATGTAGTGTTCTTGCATTTTTGCATCGAGCAATCAATCCGTGATATTCAGCAAGTTGTTGCATCATTTGATAACGAGCATGGCAGATAGCAATGATCGAATCAGGATGATCAAGAATTCCACACGTCCAAGTAACATCTTCGTGCAGTGAAATTCCGTGATCCAATAAGATAGATATGAATTCTGGTTTGTCGTAGCAACAGCTAATCATCTTATGATCAATGCCATTCTTTTCAATTATTTCAATGAATTTTTTCTTATCTCCAAGTTTGCACATAATAGCGAAATCTTCTAGGGTATTCATGGTATATAAACTTCATATTTCAATTTTTAAAAGTGAATAATATAATGGAAGATTTGCAACGATATCTGTATCCAGAAATAGTAAGAATATGTATGGAATATTTATCGTTAACAGTAGTGCTTCTTGATGATAAGTATGAACCGAAAGCAATATACACTCTTGTAGATGACCGTAAACATGGTTTATGTGTAGAGCTACTTAACAACAAATTAAAAGTCAAAGAAAACTATTACCATGGAATGTTACATGGCGAGAGAATAGTTTACGATAGTAAAGGCGAGATTCGAGCATATTATGATAATAACATTCTTATCAAGCATGAATCACCCTGTATCTTCTATGAAATGGAATACGGTAAGTCGGTAATATACAAATGCAAAAAAGACAATTACTCATGCAAATACGTAATAAAAGGAAACAAAGGCAAATACACACTGTACAAATCCGGAAACATCAGATACATATACGAATTTTATGTTGATTGGTCTAAAAAGTCGAGTGAATATCTTAATTTTCTCGATAAGAGCGATTTACCGTATTTTGCGATGCGTACTAATTTATGGACAGAAATAGGAATTTACTGCTTGAGATTTAACAACGGTCAAGTTATTTTGAATATACAGTATGATAAAAATGTAAAGCATATTTCGGGCTTTTACAAAGAGTATGAAGAAGAATCGACATTTATCAATGGAGTTTTGCATGGACGTCAAACCATTAAGAAAAGATCTGGAAATTCAACTGAAATTATACACTGGAACATGGGAGTAAAAGATGGCTTGTACACTTACAGTAATAATAGCTTGACATATCATAACTCATACAAAAATGGAAAACTACATGGTAAAGTCGTTAGTTACAAATCTTGGAGTACAGTCATTTCTGAATATGTAAATGGCGAGTTGCACGGCGAATACGTCGTCGGGAATAAATATGGGGTTGAAAGAATATGCTATTACAGAAATGGCAAATTACACGGTAGAGATGTAAAATATCACGACAATGGGACTATTGCATATGATACAATATATATTGATGGAGTTTGCCAAGATGATCATAAAGAATATCATCCAAATGGAGCGATATGGAATGTTTATGGTTATAAGCATGGAGAATTTAAAATAATCAAGTCTTGGTATTCAAACGGCAATTTACAATATGACTACAATGATGGCTATCCAATAACATATGACTTTGATGGTGGAATAATTACTGAACTTAAATACGACGAAGATAACAAGACAGATGTGCATATTGAATATGGCAATCTAGGAAATATAAAATCCCGATATCAGCAGAAGAATGGATTAAAACACGGGTTATGTGAAGAATTTCATGATAACAACGTATTAGCGAGTGCTTTCAACTATGTTGAAAATTACAAGCATGGTAAGGGCGTGGCTTTTCACGAGAACGGCGATAAAGATTATGAAGCATCGTATTATAATAAGCGATTTCATGGCGTTTACATAAAATACATTAACAACAAAATAAGTATAAAAATTATCTATGAACACGGCGAGCGTAGAGTATATGAGAAGTTTAACGCAGATGGTGAACGCATCTGCTATTTCGAGCTTAGGGATAAATACATAGTAGGACCATGGTACAAGAACAATTGCAGATTCGATGGGAAAGTTTACACGGTTGGCGGCAAAAAATACGAGTTTGGTCCTAACGCCGCTTTCATAGTTAATCTTTGATTAACTCGTAAAATCTGGCATCGTGTTCGAATTTGCAGTTTCGACAATCAGAATCATCATCATCGATGTTTTTACGAGTCTTAATTTTTTTAACGTACTCGCGAATTCCACGATTATATTTGACATCAATAATCAATTTATTTTTTCTGTAGATCTGACATTTTCCATGCATTATTCCATTTTGAAACTGAATAACATACTTGGTATTGTTTCTAGTCGCGACGGTTTCACCATGTAGAAACCCATTGAAATAGTTATCATTTACTGTATAGCAACATTCTATTGACATGTGCGGACCATGCAATACGCCATTTTTCATGGTGAACTGTTTTACAACTGAGTCAGATTCGTAAACAATACATAGTCCATGTAATTTCCCCATATTATATTGGCGAACAATTCTTGTCGTATCATCTATTTTTTGATAAGTTCCGTGTAGTAAATCATTTACATAGTTAGCAGTTTCTACTTCTTCCGAGCCAACAAATTTACGATAAGCGCCGTGTAATTTTCCAAAACGATAATTTGCTTCAAATTTTACACTTCCATCTATGTGAAATGTTTGTTCTAATCCGTGCTTTTCACCTTCAACAAATCGACATTTACTTTCAATTCTGCCGCTCTCATGATAAGTACAGTATTCACCATGGTATACTCCATTTTTCAAATACCAAGTGCTGTGTCTACTAATGTCATTGCTTCTGTATTTTGTAATGTAATAAGTGTCAATATCGTCAAAATATTTGTAATCTATTTTTTGGCTGTGCTTCCCATCGCAAAATAACTTCGTAAAATCCGATTGTCCCGGAAACTTACGGCGGTATTCTACCATGCCACATTTATCATATTCTTTGACTTCTACTAGTTTATCTTTTTCATAAGTTTGCTCTACGAGACTATCTCCAAATATTTGTGTTTTTCCATGTTTAAAGCCAGCGGTGTATTCAATTGTCTTCGTTAATTGCGTATCCTCCCAATAATAACAAGTACCATGTAATTTTCCTAGAATATATTCTTCTGCGCATTCTAATTTGCAAATAAAATCTTCCCAAATCCATTCTTTGTGAGATCCGTGCTTTAGGTTTCCTAGCATCATGGTAGATGATGTTATTGAACCGTCGTCATGTTCGTATCGTTCTTCCACAGCGTATTCAGCAATGCGATCAAAGAGATCGCGTGTAATCTTTGATATTATTAATGATGCAACTTGTTCCATTATATTTAATCAATTTTTCTGTTTTGAAAAAAATTAGCTAATCCTAGATTCCGAGCTAAAATTGCAATTTATACAATTGGGATGAACTTCAAGATTACCTTCGCTTGGATCTACTTTATTAATGCTAATGCGTACACCTAAATTATATTTTGCGTAACATATTAATTCGGTATCGCGATAAAGCCTATAATCACCATGCATAACACCATCTCGAAATTGGATAATATACATATTATTACCTCTGATAATTATACTTTCACCATGTAATAACCCATCTTGATAATTATCGTTCATCGTGTAGCAACATTTAGTAACCATGCAAGGCCCTTGTAATATTCCATTATTCATATTGAATTGTTTCACAATTGAACCAGAATCGTAAACAACGCAAAGCCCATGCAACTTTCCCATATTATAATTATATACAAGCTCTGTTCTATGTTCAAGTTTACGATAAGGCCCATGTAATATGCCTTTTATATAAAATGCAGTTTCTACTTCTATGGAGCCATCAAATCGTCTGTACTCTCCATGTAATTTTCCCATTCTATAATTAGATAACAATGCTAATGATTCATCTAAGTTGAACTCTACCGATGGTCCATATTGTATACCTAAAATATATTGACTTTTCCGTTTGATTTTTCCATTACCGTGAAATGCGTAAAAATCACCATGCAACAATCCATTTTTAATACTCCATATAATATCTATATCACCATTAGAATCGTATTTAGTCAGACAGTAAGTATCAGTAGAAGTGTCGTAAGTATGTTTTATTTGCAATTTAGAATTATATATGGAGTGCAGCGTCATTAAATACGGCTGACCGGGAAATTTACGTTTATGCGCTATTAACCCAGATTCATCGTAATCTTTGAGTTCGACGAGAATACCTAGGTTAAAAGTTAATTCTTTAAGTGTTTTGCCAAATATATGAGTTTTTCCATGGCGCATACCTTTACAATATTCAAGTGTTTTTAATAATCGTCTATTTTTCCAATAGAAACACATACCATGTAACTTACCAAGATTGTATTCTTCTTTTGTATTCATATAACAAACAGAATCTTTCCAGTCCCATTTTTTGTAAGATCCATGTTTAACATCACCTAACATCATAGTAGATTCAATTACAACACCACCCATATATAAGCGTTTTTCTTCCGTAGCATATTCGACTATATGATCGAATAGCCGAGATGATAATCGTGAAATTATTAATGATGCAACTTGTTCCATTATATTTATTCAATTTTTTAACCCGTCGAATTTATGATTAGAGTGAAACGCACATCTAAAAGCTGAACATGCATAATAATCCGTATGGGGAGAAATAATCTGTTTTAGAATGATAATATTCATTCGATATTCAACTATTCTAATTAGTTCGTTGTTATGATATAGTTCGGCGCGACCGTGTTTGAGCCCATTTTCAAAGTTAATTATGTATGTAAATTTCTTACTCACTGTTTTGCTGGTACCGTGAAGTAAGCCATGGCGATAGCTTTCATAAGTTGTATAGCAACATTCGGCAGTCATATATTCGCCGTGTAGCATTCCATTCGAATAATTTATTTGTTTCTTTGTAACACCCGAAACTACCATAGTATACAATCCGTTTAGTTTGCCCATGTTATAATTACATACTGTAACAGTGTCACCACTAGTTTGTATAAAGGTTCCATGTAATTTGCCGTCAACATAATAACAATCTTCAATAACACGACCTTCAAGATATTCCTTACTTGTACCATTTAAATATCCACCGAAATAACTACATTCCAGTGTAAGCGCATTATCACTGTTATACTCTCTCATCTTACCATGCGCTCTACCGTATTGATAGTTTTTTATCTCTGCAATAATTCCATTACGATGATATACAACTGATTCCCCATGTTCCTTTCCTTCAATAAAGTTAGCGACTCTTCTTTTTTTATCGGAATTATGGTAATATTCTGTATACTCACCATGTAATAATCCATTCTTGATATTTTGTATTGTATCTATGAAATTATCATTATTAAATCTCGTAATTGTGTAGACGTTAGTTTCAGGGTCATAAGTATAGCTTGAAATTGTGTGACCATCAACAATGTTACAAAGTTCTACCAGCTGCATATTTGGAAATAGAATTTTATGAGTAACCATACCGGATTTGCCGTATTTTTTGAGTTCTATTAGTTCTCCGCGAGAATAAGTTTTTTCCTCAAATTGGTCGAGCTGACAGTGAAAATATTGAGATTTCCCGTGTAGAACACCTTTTGAGTATTGCTCAATATGTCGCAGTATGCCATCTTTCCAACTATAGCTAGTGCCGTGTTTTTCATCTAGAAAATATTCCTCACTTCGCTCCAAAATATGTACGTCTTTCGGTACGGCCCATTCTTTACAGGAACCATGTTTAAGCCCGGCGAATATCATATCGGAAATTACAATAATACCGTTAGGTGTATGGACTTGACATTCTTCTACTGCATATTCTGCAACATGGCAGAACACATCTGGATTTATGTAAATATTCAACTTCTGCAGGAGCTTATCCATTTATATTCTGTAGAAAATCACTTTTTGGAAGGTTAAAAAAGTGATTCTACAAAAGTATATAATGGATAACGCAGATCTGACCGCAAGAATAATAAGTTTTCTATTTTGCGCTGATCGCGCAAGAACAATGGCAGTGTCAAAGTTTATGCGTCGTGTGATACTGACCAAGAGAGACTCATGGAACAAATTTCTAACAATTGGCAATTGTGATAATGTCGATCCAGAATACGTGCAAAGATTACCGTTGCATAACGTAGAATATGTTCAATTCTATAAGCCGAACTTTAAAGTGTGGTTGGGCGCATTCAAAAAAATAAAAGAGCTAATAATAATATCATGGCCATACCGCAGTACACTTACAAAAGACTGCATTGAATGTATCAGCCGTTTGCAAATCCAAAATTTAGACATTAGCTGTGATATAGATCACTTGGAAATTGATAAATTTCAAGCAACACAAATAAGATTAAGAGGGTATGTTGATTTTAGGAATTCATCTTTAAAATGTAATGATAAATTAAAATCATTAGTTATCGACAGATTTGTAGAATATATTCCTGCAGCATCGATCGGTCTAGCTAAATTACAATTATCAGAAAGCAGTATGCTGACCCGTGCCCATTTCTTAAATGCTTGTCGATACAAAAATCTGAAAGTTCTTATTATCAGCGCAAATATTGAAGATGACGATTTAGTTTATTTGCCTGATCTACGAGTGCTTTCCGTTACATACAGTAATTTCACTAGAAAAGGAATTGAATACTTATCAAAATCAAAGATACAAGCATTATCAATCTACAAAAACTTACTTCTGAAAGATGAGGATATTATCTCTTTGACACGTTCCGAAATTAAATGTTTACGTGTCATAGATTGTCCTAAAATTACAGAAAGATGCATGGATACTATAAACTTATTGAAATTGTCTATTTTGCAAGTGTCATCGTTAAATTACGATACAGATAAAAAAATGCATTACGAATTGAAAGAATACACTAGCAGATGGCCAGCTTTAAAGCTAATAAATGACAACCTGGTACATTCGATCAACCCCGAGCATAAGGACTTCATAAATTTGCATAATGATTATCTATATTGGACAGTAACTAACATATTAGATCTGCCAGATTAATGGTGTCGCAGAATATTCTGCGGATGTTCATCTTTTTTAGAGTGAGCAATCCATCCAAAGTGATTTTGTTGCCTGATACATTAAGATATTTTAGGTTCATATTTGTAAAATCCGCAATATGATAATCGCTCAACTGGCATGATACCAATGACAATGATGTTATGTTAGTGCAATGTTGAATTTCGCCCGTGCTCAAGTGAACATTCTCTAATGATAGTTCTTCTAAATTCGGTAATTGGAAGATGAGACCTTGTGAACTGTCCAGATGTATAGTTAGGCTCTTCAAATTTGAGACTATCAGGTCTTCAAAATCGTTCATGTCATAATCACCAATTATTACGAGCGTATGCAAATTCATACTATTTATCATCGTTATAAAATCACGAACGTAGCTAGTACATCTGATAAGTGTAAGTTTGCGCGCTGTTATAATTTCAGCAGAATCAGAGCTAGAATGACAATTTTCCAATACCAATTCTTCTAAATTAGGCAGTTGAGCTAGTCCTCGAGAATCAACAGGTCCGGTATCGATTTTCAAATATTTGACTGTTTTCGGTACTATATCCAATACGTCTGTTTCTATGTTAGTATTGATAGTTAACCGGTTTAGTTTGTTGTTGTCAATAAGCATTTTGGCAAGGTCTTTGTTTTTGTAAGAGACGAACACTTCCAAATCGACTAGTTTCAACTTTAGCAATTTGCCGAATATATATTCATCTAGATTGTGAAGTATAAGTCTTGTATATGAAGGCAAACTGCCGTCTTTTTTGAATGTGAGAGGGCCGCGCAAATGTGGTACGTCAAAGTATGTGTATAACTCGTCTACCTGTCGTATACATTCAACTTCTAGAGTTTCCAAAGAACAAATAAGGCGATGCATTACAGCGGAGCATTTAATCTTTAATGTTTTTAAATGCGGAAACACTACTTTATGTTCCTGTTCGTTTAAATCGTTCATAAGTTCCAGTTTTTGAATGGGCATCTGCGACAGAACAGCTAATTCTGCTATGGACAGTTTTTGTTGAACCGTCACGGTTCGCATTTGAAACTTACAAAACCGGCCGAGCGGAATATGCGGTCCAATCACGCATGAGTCGGCCGCAGTAATAAGGTACGTTCGGTTAGCATTGAAATATTTGCATGTTCTTAATAATACAAGCGCATCTCCAAGAGTATTAAATGTAATTATCTTATGTATTATTTCCTTCGGCGCTTTGTTCATCTATACTTGACAAGTTTCATTTTTACCAAATCTATAATATCTTGCGCTATCACCGGATCTTTGTGTAAAGCGTGGTTTCCAATATAATAACGAATGCTATCGTACATATTATCTTCTGGTATATATTTTTTAAGCACGCCATCCTCGATACGAAGACGTCGCAAACATATAGTTCGCACGGGCATTTCTATGATAGTTTCTGGTATTTGCTTAATTAAATTTAATAGCATAGGAGGTAATTCACTAGTTATCAGTTTCCGTGCAGCGACAGCAGCGGGACCAATGTAAGATCCATCAATAGATATAATAAGTTTAACTTTCTTTGGTCGTAATTTTGCCAAGTAATAAGCAAATATAAATCCTATAGAATGCGCGATAATAATGCATTTACTTTTTGGTAGTTTAGATACGAACTCTTCTATATCGATTTTCTCTTCCCACGGAATAGCCACCGCGTTTACTTTAGCATTTTTTATTTTGCGTAAACCAGGCATAATAGAATCCCAATCTCCTTTGTCACCATAACCAGCAAACAATAATATTTGTGTCGTCATCTATATTATAAAAAAAATTATGAATCTAAATCTGAACCATCTGATAATTCAGATTCATAATCAGAATTATGTTTTGGTTTTGGTTCGGATGGTTCAGGTGGACCATAAGCGAATATTACCTCTCCCATATCGTACTCATGTATACTTATTATCTTGCCTGTTTTTTCCCATCTGAAACTGTTTCCATGTTTCTCATTATATGCATATTCGCGATAAGCTGCTAAATTGCCATTCGAGTACCATATATATGCAGGACCATGAAGCATACAGTTTTCATAAGTTCGTATCATATGCAGGCGATTGTTTTTAATAATGATAGATTCGCCGTTGTTTTTGCCATTTGAGAAATAACGTACAGTTACAGAATCATTTTCCCATACATATGTGGGACCCTCAAATTTGTCATGTATATAATTATACTTCAATCTAAGTTTTCCATCTTCTTCGAATTCTAAATATTTGCCGTGAAGCTTACCATATGCGCGATTAGCTATAAACTTTACTTGACCATTATCGTGAAATCCTATATGAACCCCATGTTCCAATCCCATATGCATATCAACCAGTTCACGTATTTTAGCATCTATATAGATGGCTTTCAATCCTTCCTCTATACCGCGTAGCACAGTAGTTAGAATAAGACATTTATTCTTGGTATCATATTCACTCACTTCTCCTTCTAGTTTGTCATTAACATATCTCTTTACACATTCCACATCTTTGTATTCCTTGAATACACCGTGTTTAAGACCGTGCTGATAATATCCTTCTGATATTAACTCGTCGCCACGATATGAAAAGAAATATCCATGCTTTTCGCCGTTATGAAACTGAGTAATAGTTGTTATATCGTGCAGAGTTTCTATACGCTCGCCTTCAAGGTTATCATTAAATATTGTATAACTTATATTTGGATTTGATCGAGATTCTAGAAGATATGAAAGACATAACTCAAGAGTATCATTGCATAGTGGAATCCGATCGCGCGATTCGGCATCGCAGTAAAGCTTGAAGAACTGCATATAATAATAAAAAAGAATCACTTTTAAAACCAAAACATACTGTCCATTCGTTCGTTTACTTTTTTAAGTTCCTCGCCAGTTAATACAATACCATTATCATGGCGTCGCGCGAATCTATCTTTCTCATAGATACAATGTAGATTATGTATTAATTGACAATTGTCATCATGTGAACATTCTATTGACAATTTACCGTTGGATTCCCATTGCTTATAAGTATTAACAAGTTTATCTTCGCGATAGAAGCAATGCTCACGAAGTTGTCCATTCGGATACCAAGATTTACTTTCTCCTTCTTTTTTTCCATTGACATAAGTTCGTTCCCATTCGGGCGATCCGTTATTGTAATAATCACACGCAATACCGTGTAATTCGTCATTGTAGTATTCAGCGTAATATATCAATCTATTTTTTTGTATATTCCATTCCAGGTGCTTGCCGTGTAGAATACCGAATGCATAATTTAGCTCGCGAGTTTGCATTGTGTTCTCATAGTTATATTCTGCAGTTTTACCGTGTAATAATCCGTGTAAGTAGTTTGATATTTCACGTATTTTTCCATTGCCGTAATATGTTATGAACGCGCCTTCTATTCTATCGTTAAGATAGTTGCATTTAGCCAGTACTTTAATGACCCCATGTTCGTGATAACATAATCTATATTCTCCATGGCGGACGTCATTTTTATATTCATACTGTTCGAATCTATATCCACTATAAGTAACATGCATACCTTCTAATTTGCCATTTATGTAATAGCACATAGTTATTAGTATTTGAATTTCGCAATCGCGATAACTACAATATTTGCCGTGTTTTACATCGCCGACAGTAGT
>JACCEA012338698.1_pt1 | contig 24635 bp, 24 predicted proteins | sample 7449851 | NCBI WGS metagenome assembly JACCEA01 (sample SAMN15323453, study PRJNA562643) | freshwater metagenome | isolation source: river surface water | place: USA:Blue River Watershed | collected 2017-08-18 | reverse complement strand
GGGTTGCCTCCTCGGTAGAATTTCAGTATGCCCGTTTTCGAAACGGGTGCGGTACACAATCAGGAGACGACGTGCGCACAACTATCGGCATCGACATCGGCGGCACAGGAATCAAGGCGGCCATCGTCGATATCGATTCCGGCATGCTGGTGTCCGAACGCCTCAAAGAGGCCACCCCGGCCGGAGCCACCCCCGCCGACGTCGCGGCTGTTGTCGCACGACTCGTCGAGCAGCTTGACCCTCACGGATCCCTGCCGTTGGGTGTTGCATTTCCCGCCATCATCGTCAACGAGGTCGCCCTGAGCGCGGCAAATGTGTCCGCGGAATGGATTAACCTGCACGTCGGCGAACTCGTGGAAAAGGCCACCGGACGCATGGCGCACGTGGTGAACGATGCCGATGCGGCGGGTTTCGCCGAATCCCAATTCGGCGCCGCGAAGGGCGTCAAGGGTTTGGTGATCGTCACCACACTGGGCACGGGCATCGGTTCGGCATTCATCTACAACGGCGTTCTGTTGCCCAACACGGAATTGGGCCACATCCCCCTGCACGGAACCAAGGGCCGCACGGCCGAACAGTACGCGGCCAATTCGGTCCGCGAAAGCAAACAGCTCAGCTTCCCCCGATGGGCGAAACGTCTGACAAAGTTCTATGCCACCCTCGCGGCCCTCTTCACCCCGCAGCTGTTCGTGGTCGGTGGCGGTGTGTCCAAGCAGCATGAGGAATTTGTGCCACTCATCGCGACCTCGGTCCCGATTGTGCCCGCAACACACCTCAACAACGCCGGAATTCTCGGCGCGGCGGCGCTCGCTCCGTTCCACGAATAGGTGAATGGGCCGGTCGATACGCCGGGTTCTGTCGTTGGACGATCATCTATCTTGACCGTGCGTTACCGCACGGCTCTAGCAACCTACCCGATACCTCAGCGAGCAGCGTCAACGGTATCTGTCTGGTCTTGCTCCGGGCGAGGTTTACCGAGCGAATCCGGTCACCCGAATCCCTGGTGGTCTCTTACACCACCGTTTCACCCTTACCCTTGCGGGCGGTTTATTTTCTGTGGCACTGTCTCGCGGATTACTCCGGGTGGGTATTACCCACCACCCTGCTCTGTGGAGCCCGGACGTTCCTCGGCACCCGAAGGTGACGCGATCGCCTGGCCGACCCATTCACCTCTCTAGACTAGCGACTACCCGAACGACTGTTGAGCGTCCATGCACCGATTGGCGACGGCATCGGCACGGGAATTGTCGACACGAGGAATCCACTCGAAACGAGCGACGGTCGAACCCAACGCTCGACGGGCTTCGGCGGCGAGTACGGCCATATCGGGGTGCTTGATCTTCCAGCGACCCGACATCTGTTCGACGACCAGCTTGGAATCCATGCGAACACGCAGTTCGGCGGTGGGGTCGATGTCGAGAGCGCGTCGAATTCCGGCGAGCATTCCGCTGTATTCCGCGACATTGTTGGTGGCATGCCCCACAAAGACGCCGACCTCGGCGAGTACTTCGCCGGTGTGTGCGTCAATCACGACAGCACCGCCCGCGGCGATGCCCGGGTTTCCGCGCGACCCCCCGTCAGCTTCGACGATGAGCAGGCTCACAGGCCGCTCTCGCTGGTACGCACGAGGATGGCGCTCGAATCGGGGCACATCAGCACCTCGTCGGGTGCCGCACGGCGGACCACGTCGAGTTCCGCCTGGGTCAGGGTGACGCCCGTTGCCGTGGTGACTCCACGAGTCAACAACGAGGCTCCGTAGCCGTAACGCTCAAACTGGCGCTCGTACAGGGCCCCGAGTTCGGCCTGGATGCTGCCCAGGATTGCGGTGCGAGAGACGCGGAGGTCTGCTTCGTCCGAATCCAGTTCATCGAGGGTCGCACGAGCTTCGGCACGAAGGGCGTCGTGCTCCGCGTGGTAGCCGTCACGTTCGATCTGTGCATCGAGCAGCACCCGAGTGGCGTCCTCGAGTTCGACCACAGCCGCGGCCTTGTGGTCCGACAGCAGCGCCACGCGAATCTCGAGCGACGCAATCTCGTGTTCGATTCGCTGCAGGTCTTTCGGTGTGGCATCCGCGGTCTCGAGCCCACGGTCGTGGGTAATGCGTTCCGCAGCAACGGCAATGTCGTGAGTCAGGTGCTCGATGCGCCGGTTGAGGTCGTCGACCGCATCCGCGGCGGACTCTGCCGTACGAATCAGATCAACGTAGCGTTCATCCGAGGTGTGCTGGGTGGCAACAACGGTCGCAGCGCGACGGCGCCGGTTGATGCCCATAATGGCGTTGTCGATGTCGACGAGCTCGAGCAGTCGTTCCTGTTCGGCGGGTAGTGCGTGAAGTCCCATGGTGTCCTAACTGTACTTACTGAATTACCGCGAAATCCCACGGATCCGTGCGAATTTCACTGACAATGATGTCGATGCCCGGCAGTTCCGCCGCGAGCTCCGAGGCCGCAGTGTCGAGCCACAACCATTCGGCGGCCCAGTGAGACACGTCGATCAGTGCGGTGTCACGCCCGAGCGCGGCCTGTTCCCGGAACTCCGATGCGGGGTGGTGACGCAGGTCACTGGTGATGTAAACATCCGAGGCGCGCACGGCGGATTCGCCGAGCAGCGAGTCCCCCGCACCTGCGCACAGCGCAACACGCGAAATGGTCTGGCCAAAGTTGCCCGATACGCGCACGCCGCCCGCCGTGGCGGGCAGTGCCTCGGCCACTCGACGGGCGAATTCGCCCAGGGTCGTCTCGGTGCACGAACCGACGATGCCGATTCCCCCGCCGATGGCGTTGGGCACGATCACCGATTCCGGTGAAATTCCCAGAGCCCGAGCCATAACCGCGCTGGTTCCTGTCGAGACCGAATCACCGTTGGTATGCACGGCGACAACGGCGCACTGTGCCCGGATCAACTGGGCGATTAGCGCACCCTTGTCACGGTCCTCGGCAACGCTGGTCACGCCCCGTAACAGCAGCGGGTGGTGCGCGACAATCAGATCGACACCGTTCGCGACGGCCTCGTGGACGGTTGCCTGTGTGACGTCCACCACGAACAAAATTCGAGAGACGGGTGAATCAGGGGCGCCCGTCAACAACCCGGGTGCATCCCAGGCCTCTGCCCCTCCGACAGGCCACAGTCGTTCGACGGCGGCGAGGGCGTCGCGCAGGGTATTCACACGGCCTCGGATCGCGGTGAAACAGTGCCCTCGGCAGTCTCGTGGGATCGGACCGTGGCTGCGGCGGTGACCGTGACGAGTGCGGAAATGGCAAGGGCGATGACCGGAGCAAGGCTGGGCAGCGCATGAATCTGGTACCCCAGGTCCGCGGCCAGGACCTCGATTGCGCTGGTGTCGCCGAATGCCGCGAAGGACGTCAGCGCGATACCCGCAACGGAGCCGAGGACAACGCCAACGATCGGCATGATGCGGAAATTCGAGGCGCGCATGGGGATGCGTCGACGGATGAACGATTCGACACCGATCGCGCCGAGCATCGAGGCGATTCCCACACCGGCAACTGTCCAAGCGCTATCCAGCCAGGGCCGTGGACGGAAATGGGTGGTGACTTCGGGCACCAACAGGAATGCGGCAATCACGGTGACCGCGACCGCCGTCACGACAATGGTGCGGCGCGACACGGTGGATGTTGTCGCGGCAACGCGGGATTCGGCGACGGATCGAACGACCAACACGACGACAAGAACCAGGGGCGACAAGACGATCAGTCCGGACAGTGCGATGGGAATTTCGGTCCCCCACACGTTTCCGAACAACAGTGCGGGGTTGCCCGACACCGCGAGCAGCGTGGGTGACATCGACAGCGAGAGCATGAGGAGGACCGAGGTGACCAAACCCAGCGAGCTGCCGATGGCCAGCCCCGTGATTGCACCCTTTTCCCCGTTGCGGTGGGACAGCGCGGAAATCGAGGGGCCGATGAATGCGGTCGACATGACCAGAGACACAGCCGCAGCACCCATAGCTGCGGGGATCAGGTCGAGTACGGCCAACACATCGGTGGCCTTTTGAGGCTCGCTCGCCAATCGCAGAACACCAAGAACAAACATGGACAACGTTGCCGTCACGGCGTATCCGCTGAGCGAGACCACGACGACTCGTGAAATTCGGCGGGGTGCGACGGCCGCAGCGGTTCCCACCACCAGGACCGTCGCGATAGCCAGCGCGGGCAGCCATGCCCCGAATTCCGTGGTGAACAGTCCCGAATCTACTGCCGCAGTGGCGTAGGGGGCGCTGCCCGCACGAACGAGAAGCACAACACCGATCAGCGCTGCGGCACTGGCCACCACGGTGGCAAAAGGGGCAATTTTCGTGCCAAAAGTCCACGACACCACGGTTTCAAACGGAATGGTGCCGCTGGCCGACAGTCGCGAGAGCCGGCTGGAAAATGGCAGGATGACGACTAGTGCGAGCAACAATCCGAGGCCCGCAAACAGTTCCTCGCCCACGGCGCCGGTCAGGAAGGCCCCGCCCGCAACGGCGAGGGGTGCCGCAATCGCACCCAAACCGATGGCAATCGCCGCGAGTCGACTGGGGCCGACCTTGGCGTGGTGTTCGGGGTCGGGTACGGCATGATCGAGACCGAGGCTCCAGGGGTGCGGGTCGTCCCCCAGGCTGGGAATCGACGACAGCACGGCCTGATCGGCCTCCACCTGTGCGCCCGACAAAACCTTGCTCTGCAGTTGAATGTTCAGCTCGGCGGTGGTCAGCGTCGGCGCGTCCTCGGAACTGGCGATGATGTCGCGGAACTCGGCGCGAACCTTGGCGTACATCTCGAATGCGTCCTGTGTGCCGACGGAATGCACCGCATCGACGAATTCGGCATAGGCGGCAACATCAATATCGCGTTTCCGCATCTGCGTTTCCAGCACGACGATGCGTTGGTCCAGCGGAATTCCCGAGTGATCGCTGAGCAGGTCGGTCAACGCCACATCGGTCAACGACTGGCGCTGCGGGGCAACGAGCGGAGGCTGAGGTGCAACGGGTTCAACGGGAGCGGCGGGTTCACCAGAAGAAGCGTGTGCGACGGTGTGGACCGGCTCTGGGGTGGACGAGGCCATCGTGGACTCGAATCCCAGCGTGGGTTCGGGCAGTCGGGGCATGTAATCGGATTCCACCGCAGGAGGAACATAGGTCGAACGACGAGCCCCGGGACGGAGCGTCACATCGTCGTCGAATTCCTGTTCCATGCCCTCAACTATAGGGCGAAATGGGCGCTAATCCGCCGAGTTCCGGGGCGTGGCGGAATAGCCGAGTGACACGATGGCGACTCCACCGATCAGCGTTACCACACCGATCCAGCCGCTCACAGGCAGGGTCTCGTGCAAGATCGCGACGGCAATCACCACGGTGGCCACGGGTTCGAGCAATGTGATGACCGTCACGTCGCGCGCGGCCAGCTTGATCAAGGCATATCCGAACAGCAGGTACCCCAGAACTGTGGGCCCCAACGCGAGGTACGCGGCACGGGCAAGGTTCGCGGGGTCCGCCACAATCGGTGCGACGAGGAAAACCAGCACACCCAGCAGCGGAATCGATCCGGCGCTGAACACGGCCCCCATCGACCCCCGAGCGGTGGCACCCAGCGCGATCAGTCGACCACCAGCAACCGTGTACGTGGCATAGGCCAGACCGGCGAGCAACGACACGAGAATGCCCCATAAGTTCAGCGCGGAGCCGTCATCCTTTGCCGCAGAAATGAGTACCAGGCCGACCACGGCGAGCGCCAGCGACACAAACCACCGCGACGAGGGACGTTGACGGGTCAACATCCATTCCATCGCGGCGGCAAACAGCGGTCCTGAACCCAGGGCAATCGCGTTACCGACGGCGACACCGACGAGGTCCATGCCGACATAGAAGCTCAGGGGGTACACGAGAACCCCAAGTCCACCAAGGAGAATCCAGCGACGAGCGCCGGACAGCGTCCACACGGCCACAACGTGACGAAGCGTGAACAGGCCCAACAACAGCCCACCCACACCCATGGTGAACGCACCCACTGCCAACGGCGAGACGTCGGGCGTCATGAATGCGGCAACGGTACCGGTGGTACCCCACATCAGGCAGGACAGGACCAGTGCCCCCAGTGCCAGACGATTCATATCGTCAGACTATCGGGATGCTGCAGCCGCGCGGGCGTCCTTGGCGTTTCGGGTCCGCAGCACGCGCTGAGCAATGTCCCTGGCCTCTGCGAGGGTGTAACGCCCCAGCTCGGCGCGAACATCGCCCAATGCCACGGGTGACATCGACAGCGAGGTAACACCCAGACCGATCAGTACGACGGCCAGCTGTGGGTCCGCGGCGGCCTCGCCGCAGACTCCCACGGGCTTACCCGTCGACTGTCCCGCCAGACCCACTTCGTGGATCAGCTTGAGAACAGCGGGGTTCCATGCATCCTGCAGGTCGGCAACGGTTCCCAGCAGACGGTCAGCGGCAACGGTGTACTGCGTCAGGTCGTTGGTTCCGATCGAGACAAATGCCGCATCCTCCAGAATGTGGTTCGCCAGCAGAGCAGCGGACGGAACCTCGATCATGGCACCCGCAACCGAGATGCCGAGTTCGGCACACAGGGCGACAAACTTGGCGTTTTCCTCGGCGTTGGCGATCATCGGAGCCATCACCCACACGTGTGCCTGGGTCCGCGATGAAGCGCGGGCGATTGCGGTCAGCTGGTCGCGCAGAATCTGCTCGTGAGCAAACAGTGCGCGAATGCCACGCCGCCCCAGAGCGGGGTTTTCCTCGCCCTGATCGGTGAGGAACGACAGCGGCTTGTCGGCACCGGCGTCCAGGACGCGAACAACGACCTTCTTGCCGGGGAACTGAACGAAAACAGATTCGTACTGTTCCGCCTGTTCGTCCACCGTCGGGGCCTTGTCACTGTCAAGGAACAGGAACTCGGTACGGAACAATCCAACACCCTCGGCGTCGGCGGCGACAGCGGCGGTGGCCGATGAGGCAGAGCCCACGTTGGCGAGCAACTGAACCTCGTGGCCGTCGGCCATGCGTCCGGGGCCGGTCGCACTGTCGCGTGCTGCCTTGCGGGCCTCGGCCTCGGCCAAACCAGCCTGAATACGGACGGCGGAAGGGTGCAAAATAACTTCGCCTGACGCGGCGTCGACGAGAACCAGGTCTCCGTCAACAAGGACTTCGGCTGACTTCGCGCCGACGATGGCGGGCAAACCCTTTTCGCGAGCGAGGATTGCGGTGTGCGACGTGGGGCCACCATCAGTGGTGATCAACGCCTGCACGATAGAGAAATCCAACAGCGCGGTGTCGGCGGGGGCCAGGTCACGAGCGACAAGGATGAAGGGATCGGTCGACTCGGGGACACCCGGAGCGGGGACGCCCATAATCTTGGCGATCACGCGATTAGCCACGTCGCCCAGGTCACCCGCACGTTCGGCCATGTAACCACCGGCCATCGTGAGAATCTCGGCAAAGCCAGCAAAGGCGTCAAAGACGGCACGCTCGGCGGTTGCACCGCGGTCGATGCGGTTCTTCACGTCCGACAGCAGCATCTGATCGTCGGCCATCATGGCCAAAGCGTCAAGTACTTCCTTAGCCAGTCCACCCGCGATGGCTCCGCGATCGCGCAGATCCTGAGCAGTGTCGCCCAACGCGCTGGTTGCACGCGCCAATTCGGCGTCGGGGCCCAGTGTGCTGTTGATCTGCGCCGGTTCCGGCAGCGGATCGGGCATGCGGCGAACATCGCCTACGACAATTCCACGACCGACGCCAACGCCGGTCAGAATGCGCTCCTGCATTTACTCGGCGTCGTGGTCGGTCTCGAGGAATACAACCAGCGAGTCGAGTACGGCGTCTGCGCCGTCGCCCTCGCCACGAATGATGACGGTGTCACCTTGGTTGATGGCCAGCGAAATCACACCGAGGATGCTGCCCGCGGGAAATTCGCGACCGTCCTTCTCGATGGTGACGGCGATGCCCGAGTCGTTAACTGCCTGGACGAAGAGTGCTGCGGGACGAGCATGCAGACCGTGAGCGGACTGAATGGTGGCTGTACGTTCTGCCATGGTGGATTCCGTGCTTTCTGTCTCATGAAACGAAGCGGGCTTCGTATGACTATTGTCCAAGAAAAGACTGAGTTTGCATCCACGCTGATGACGGTAAAAATCGGAGTGAGCCCGGAGGGACTCGAACCCCCGACATCCACGGTGTAAACGTGGCGCTCTAACCAACTGAGCTACAGGCCCCGATGTGCTTTTTATCGTAGCGGATATTTTCGGCGTACAAGTACACGTCACTTCGCGGGTCTAGAATTAACACGCTGGATCCCCACAAAGGGATTCATACTCTCCTCACCACCATCACAGGAAGAGCGCACAATGGGCGTCAACACTCAAGACCCGTATTCGTCGGATTTCCACGACACCAACCCGGACGAGACCGCCGAATGGCGTGAGTCACTCGACGCGGTTGTCGACATCGAAGGCCCCCAGCGCGGCCGCGAGGTCGTAATGTCGGTCCTCAAGCGCTCCAAGGAACTGCACCTTGGTGTCCCCATGGTTCCCACCACGGACTACATCAACACCATTGCGACCTCGAACGAACCCGAATTCCCCGGCGACGAGGAAATCGAACGCCGTTACCGTTCATGGATCCGCTGGAACGCCGCGATTATGGTGCACCGTGCACAGCGCCCCGGCATCGGTGTCGGTGGACACATCGGTTCGTACGCATCGAGTGCATCACTGTATGAAGTTGGCCACAACCACTTCTTCCGCGGACCCGACCATGTCGGCGGCGGCGACCAGATCTTCTATCAGGGCCACGCCTCTCCCGGCATGTACGCCCGCGCATTCCTCGAGGGTCGCCTCACCGAGGCCCAGCTCGACGGGTTCCGTCAGGAAAAGTCGCACCACGCCGGTGGACTGTCGTCGTACCCTCACCCCCGCCTGATGCCCGAGTTCTGGCAGTTCCCGACCGTGTCGATGGGCCTCGGCCCGCTCAACGCGATCTACCAGGCACAGGCCAACAACTACCTCACCAACCGCGGCATCAAGGACTGCTCGGACCAGCACGTCTGGGCCTTCCTCGGTGATGGCGAGATGGACGAGGTCGAATCGCGAGGCGCTCTGCAGCTGGCCGCAAACGACAAGCTCGACAACCTCACCTTCGTCATCAACTGCAACCTGCAGCGACTTGACGGGCCCGTTCGAGGTAACGGCAAGATTGTTCAGGAACTGGAATCGTACTTCCGCGGTGCCGGCTGGAACGTCATCAAGGTCATCTGGGGACGCGAATGGGATGAACTCCTCGCGGCCGACACCGATGGCGCGCTCCTCGAACTCATGAACTCGACCCCCGATGGTGACTTCCAGACCTACAAGGCCGAATCGGGTGCCTACATTCGCGAGCACTTCTTTGGTCGCGACCCTCGCACCGCAAAGTTGGTCGAGAACTGGAGTGACGACAAGATCTGGAGCCTCAAGCGAGGCGGACACGACTACCGCAAGCTGTACGCCGCGTACGCCGCAGCTCTCGCACACAAGGGTCAGCCCACGGTTATTCTTGCGAAGACCGTCAAGGGGTACGCCCTGGGCAAGACCTTCGAGGGTCGCAACGCCGTGCACCAGATGAAGAAACTGACCTTGGATAACCTCAAGACGCTGCGTGACAACCTGCGCATCCCCATCAGCGATGAGGTTCTCGAGGCAAACCCCTACCAGCCTCCCTATTTCATGCCCGAGGCGAACGACCCTGCCCTGGCCTACATGATGGAACGTCGCCAGGAGCTCGGTGGGGCACTGCCCCAGCGCCGCTCGGGTCACGCCCCCTTGGCCATGGCCGAGGACAGGGTATTCGATTCGGCAAAGAAGGGTTCGGGCAAGCAGGAAGTCGCCACCACCATGGCCTTCGCACGACTGCTCAAGGACCTGTTGCGCGACCCCAACGTGGGTCAGCGCATCGTGCCGATCATCCCCGACGAGGCGCGCACATTCGGAATGGACGCCTACTTCCCCACCGCCAAGATCTACAACCCGAACGGTCAGAACTACACCTCGGTAGACCGTGAGCTGCTGCTGGCCTACAAGGAAAGCGCACAGGGTCAGATCCTGCACACCGGAATCAACGAAGCGGGAGCCATGGCCGGTTTCACCGCCGTCGGTTCCTCGTACGCTACCCACGGCGAGGCCCTGATTCCCGTGTACGTCCTGTACTCGATGTTTGGTTTCCAGCGCACCGGAGACTCGATGTGGCTCGCCGGCGACCAGATGGTTCGTGGATTCATCCTCGGAGCCACCGCGGGCAAGACCACCCTGACGGGTGAGGGCCTGCAGCACGCCGATGGCCACTCGCACCTTTTGGCCTCGACCAACCACTCGGTTGTGTCGTACGACCCGGCGTTTGCGTACGAAATCGCCCACATCGTCAAGGCCGGTATCGAGCGCATGTACGGCGGTCAGCACGCTGACCCCAACGTGTTCTACTACCTCACCGTGTACAACGAGCCCATCGCTCAGCCCGCAGAACCCGAAGGCCTTGATGTCGACGGTCTGTTGCGTGGCATGTACGTGGCACGCAAGGCCGAGAACGCCGGAATCCCCGCACAAATCCTCGCCAGTGGCGTTGCCGTTCCGTGGGCATTCGATGCACAGCGCATCCTCGCCGAAGAATGGGGCGTTGCCGCCGATGTCTGGTCGGTCACCTCGTGGAACGAACTGCGCCGCGACGGACTCGAAGCGGACCGTTACACCTTCACCCACCCGCACGAGCCCGCACGCGTGGCCTATGTCACCGAACGTCTTCAGCAGACCGAGGGTCCCGTCGTCGCCGTCAGCGACTTCATGCACGGTGTCGTCGACCAGATCCGTCAGTTCGTCCCCCGTGACTTTGCAACACTGGGTGGCGACGGATTCGGTTTCAGCGACACCCGCGCCGCCGCTCGCCGTCACTTCCTCATCGACACTCAATCGATCGTGGTCCGTGTCCTGCAGCAGCTGGCCCGCACCGGTCAGATCTCGCAGGACGTCGTGGCCGAGGCATTCAACCGCTATGACCTCAACAACGTGAACGCCGGCACCACGGGCAACACGGGCGGCGACGCCTAGGCACCCAATGTCGATGCCCAAACAGCAGGCACTGGCCTGGCTCAAATCCCTCTCGGGTGATTTGTCCACGGCCGTTGCCACCCGTTTGGTTGACACATTGCCGTGGTATTCCGCCATGCCCCCGAGCCGGCGCAGCGCCGTCGGAATGGTGGCTCAGACCGGCATTACCTCGTTCATTCGGTGGTACGAAAACCCCGATTCACTTCCGTGGGCCGCCTCGGATGTGTTCGGTTCCGCTCCCCGTGAACTTCTGCGTTCGGTCAGCCTGCAACAGACGCTGCAGCTGATTCGCGTGACCGTCGAGGTCGTCGAGGAGCACCTCGTGGACAGCGAACACGACCTGCGCGAGGCGATTCTGCGGTATTCGCGCGAGGTAGCGTTTTCGGCCGCCGATGTCTACGCGCGTGCCGCGGAGGACCGTGGACTGTGGGACGCACGACTCGAGGCGCTCGTTGTTGACTCGATTTTGTCCGGCGAATACGAATCGGAACTTCCGTCCCGCATCGCCGCACTGGGATGGAACGGCCACGGCGAGGCCACCGTGCTCGTGGGATCGTCCACGAGATGGGTCGATGTCGATGCGATTCGACGCGTCGCACGCCACCGTCACGCCGACGTGTTGATCGGGGTGCAGGGCAGCCGCCTGGTCGTGGTCATCGGTCGACAACTGCACGAGGGCACCGTCGAGGACCACGCATTCACCGCCATCGCCCATGAACTGTCGGAATACTTTGGAGACGGCAAACTGGTCCTCGGACCGACGGTCAGCAGCGTTGTCGAGGCCGCGTCGAGCGCCAAGGCCGCACTCGCGGGATTTGCGGTCGCACACACCTGGCGCAATGCCCCACGTCCCGTCAATGCCGACGACCTGCTGCCCGAGCGCGCGCTCGCCGGCGACAAGGTCGCCAAGCACACACTCATCGAACGCGTGTATGTCCCCTTGCGAGAGTACAACGACGACATGTTGTCAACGCTGTGGGCGTACCTCGATTCCGGTCGTTCACTGGAACTGACGGCAAAGGAACTGTTCGTTCATGCCAATACAGTGCGGTACCGCCTCAAGCGCATGAGTGAAATCTTGGGCTGGGATCCGTCGAATCCGCGGGATGCGTTGGTCGTTCACACTGCCCTGATCGTCGGGGCAATCGCGGAACCCGAAACCACCCGAAATCGTCGCGGTTCATAGGCTCGCACAGGCTTTCGCGGTATTCTTTGTGGGATGCGACAACCGATCCATCGTCATGACAAAGGACACTAGAAACATGATTGTTCTCGCAGCACCCGGTCAGGGCTCGCAGACCCCCGGTTTCCTTGCTCCGTGGCTCGAGGTGGACGGTGTTCGTGAACACCTGGAACGCCTCTCGGATGCAGCCGAGGTGGATCTGATTCGTCACGGAACGCAGAGCGACGAAGCCACAATCAAGGACACCCAGATCGCGCAGCCGCTGATCGTTGCCGCATCGATTGTCACCGCGTCCTTAATCACCGCTGGTCGTTCGGGCCGTGTGGGCGCTGTCGCCGGTCACTCTGTCGGTGAATTCGCTGCCGCCGCCGTGTCAGGAATCCTGTCCGACACCGAGGCTCTTCGACTCGTGGGCGTTCGTGGTCGCGCAATGGCCGCCGAGGCCGCAAAGATTCAGACCGGTATGGCCGCCGTGCTCGGTGGCGAAGTCGCCGAACTGCAGCCCGTCCTCGCCGAACGCGGCCTGTTTGCCGCCAACATGAACGGTGCCGGCCAGGTTGTTATTGCCGGCGCGCAGGACGCAATCGCCGAATTCGCGGCGACTCCCCCGACCGGGCTGCGCGTGATTCCGTTGGCCGTGGCCGGAGCATTCCACACCTCGTACATGCAGGGTGCGGTCGAGGTTCTGCGCCGGGCCGCAGAATCCGCCGAGGTCAACAACCCCCAGATCCCGATCTACACCAACCGTGACGGTTCCCGTGTCGCTTCGGGCACCGAGTACCTCGACCTGCTGGTCGGACAGGTGTCACACCCCGTGCGCTGGGATCTGTGCATGGAGTCCTTCGCGACCGACGGCGTGACCGGCGTAATCGAACTCAACCCTGCCGGCGCCCTGGTCGGTTTGGCCCGACGTGCACTCAAGGGCACCCCCACTGTCGCAATCAAAACCCCCGACGACCTTCAGGCCGCCATCGAACTCTTGGAGGCATCATGAACCAGCCCACTCTGAAGCAGCTCAGCGGAGCCCAGTTCACCCGAATTCTGTCCGTTGGCGCGTCTCGCGGAGACCTCGTTGTTCCGAACGACGACATCGTGGGCCCCATCGATTCCAGCGACGAGTGGATTCGGCAGCGCACTGGCGTGATCACCCGCCGTCGTGCCAGCGCGGGACTCGAAGCCGTCGACATGGCCACACAGGCAGCCACCGAAGCCATCACCCGTGCGGGAATTGACCCACAGCAGATCGGTGTGGTCATTGCCGCCACCATCTCGAACACCGTACAGACCCCCTCGCTTGCCGCCCTTCTGGCGGACCGCGTGGGAGCAACCCCCGCCGCCGCATACGACATCTCGGCCGCCTGTGCAGGTTTTTGTTATGGAATCGCGCAGGCCGATGCGCTGGTTCGCTCGGGCGTCGCACAGTACGTTCTTGTCGTCGGCGCGGAAAAACTCAGCGATTTCGCCAAGCCTGACGACCGCACCATCTCGTTCCTTCTCGGTGATGGCGCCGGCGCCGTCATCGTGGGGGCCGCCGACGAGCCCGGCATCTCTCCCACGGTGTGGGGCAGCGACGGTTCCAAGTGGGACGCCGTCGGCATGGACCGCACGATCAAGGAACACTGGGAGCACCCCGAGGAGGGCCACCCCTACCTGCGTCAGGACGGCCAAACCGTATTCCGTTGGGCAGTGTGGGAAATGGCCAAGGTGGCTCAGCGCGCCCTGGACGACGCCGGAATCACGTCGGCCGACCTCGCCGCCTTCATTCCTCACCAGGCCAACATGCGCATCATCAACGAATTTGCGAAGCAGCTTAACGTCCCCGAGCACGTCGTCATCGCCCGTGACATCGAAACGACCGGCAACACCTCGGCAGCGTCGGTTCCTCTGGCCATGCACCGCGTGCTCGAAGAACACCCCGAACTCAGTGGAGGCTATGCGCTGACCATCGGCTTTGGTGCGGGACTGGTCTTTGCCGCGCAAATCGTCCGTCTTCCCTAGAAACACCACTCCCGCACCGTAAAATGGTGGCGGAATCACCCACACACAAGGAGAAATAATGGCACTGTCCCAGACCGAGGTCCTCGCTGGCCTCGCTGAACTCGTCAACGACGAAACCGGCATCCCCGTAGAGACCGTAGAGCTCGGCAAGGAATTCGAAGCCGACCTCGACGTTGACTCGATCTCGATGATCACCATCATCCAGAACGCAGAAGACAAGTTCGGCGTCAAGATTCCGGACGACGCAGCAGCGGGCATGAAGACCGTTGATGACGCTGTCAACTTCATCGTCGCAGCCCAGGGCTAAGACTTTCCGTGCGGCGGGGCACACGCCCCGCCGCATTTTTTCCACACACCACGAAAGAGCAGTGACATGACCTCCACCATCGTTGTGACCGGCATCGGCGCCACCTCCCCCCTCGGCGGTAACGCCCGTGACAGTTGGGAAGCGCTGCTTCGTGGCGAGAGCGGCGTTCGCGCCCTCGAACAGGACTGGGTGGCAGAACATGACCTGCCCGTCACCTTCGCGGGACAGGTTAAAGTCCCCGCAACCGAAGTCCTCGACCGCATCGAGGCCAAACGTCTCGACCCCTCGGCACAGCTGGCTCTGATCGCCGCTCGCGAGGCATGGGCCGATGCAGGCGAAATCACCGACGCTCCCGAGCGCGTGCTCGTGGACTATGCGACCGGTATCGGTGGACTGTGGACCCTGCTCGATGCATGGGACGTCATCAAAGAAAAGGGCGCGCGACGTGTCGCCCCCATGACCATCCCCATGCTGATGCCGAACGCGGCCGCCGCCGCCATCTCTATGAACTTGACCGCCCGTGGTGGCGCACGCACCTGCGTGTCGGCCTGCGCCTCGGGAACGGAATCCATCGCCAACGCCATTGACCACCTGCGTTCTGGCATCGCCGATGTCGTCATCTGTGGCGGCACCGAGGCCGTTGTTCACCCGCTGCCCATCGCCGCGTTTGCCGCCATGCACGCGCTGTCAAAGCGCAACGACGAGCCCGCACGCGCCTCGCGCCCCTACGACGTCGACCGTGACGGTTTCGTCCTCGGCGAGGGTGCTGCCGCCCTGATTTTGGAAACCAAGGAACACGCGCTCGCTCGTGGCGCACGAATCTATGCCGAAATCGCCGGTGGTTCCGTAACCAGCGACTCGTACCACATCACCGCTCCGGACCCCGAGGGTTCGGGCGCCGCACGTGCCGTGATCGAGGCTCTCAAGCAGGCGGGTGTCACCCCCGACCAGGTCAACCACATCAATGCCCACGCCACCTCGACCCCCGTGGGTGACGTCGCGGAATACCAGGCCCTCGAGCGCGTGTTCGGCGACCGTGTCCGCGAAATTCCCGTGTCGGCGACCAAGTCCGCTACCGGCCACCTGCTCGGTGGAACTGGCGCACTCGAGGCCGTATTCACCATTCTTGCGGTCAACGAACGCACCGCTCCCCCGACGCTGAACCTCGAGAACCAGGACGAGCGCATTCCGCTCAACGTGGTCACCGAGCCTCTGCCCCTGGGCGACGGACCGATCGTCGCGATTTCAAACTCGTTTGGTTTCGGTGGCCACAACTCGGTCATCGTCGTCAAGTCGTACGACGAGAACTAGACCCTAGGCGCCAGACGCCACAACGCTGGCGGTCTCCTCGGGCGTACCCGAACGGTACGGCTCGAGTTCCCGGTCCCAAGCCTCGCCCAGTGCAATGTTGAGTTCTCGCGCCATGTTCGCCGCGTCACCGCTGGCGATTTCGATTGCGTATCGCACGCGGTCTTCCGAAATCACCGAATTCCCTGCGGAATCGATTTGGGTGTAAAAAATTCCGAGGCTCGGAGTGTGCACGTATCGCACGCCGTCGCGACCGTGTGCGACCTCTTCGGTGACATCGAACCGCGTGTCCATCCATCCCCGCAATTCGCTGGAGAGGGCGGCTGCGGCGCCGTGCGGGCCGTCCCAGGCGCACTGCGCACGGTACGTTCCTCGTTGTGCGGGCTGCGGCGACCATTCGAGCCGGTAGGCAACACCCAGCACCCGCGAGATCGCCCACTCGATATGCGGGCGCAACGCAGCAGGCGCTGAGTGAATCATGATGACACCACGAGCGTCCACGTCGTACCTCCATTTCCGTTCGACTTCCCCATCGGCGGAAACTCGGAGGTTACTTCAGTATGCGCGCATGCTCACGCGGGGTCAAGTCGAGGCGTGTCGCCTAGCCGTGCAGCAGAGTGCCGTCCAACGCCATCACGTTCTGCTCGCCGGCGGGAATTGGGAAGGGCAGTCGGTTCTGTTTCGGCGGAATCGGGCAGTTGAAGTTGTACGAGAACGCGCAGGGAGGCAGCACGGCGAGGTTGAAGTCCAGCGTGATCGTACCGTCGGGATTCGGAACGACGAAGAGGAAACGGCCGACACTGTAGGTCTCGACGCCGTTAGTGGCATCGGCGAACACAATTTGCAGAGCGCGGCCCGAGGAAAATGCAACCAGTTCGACATCGTGACCGTCATGGCTGAACTTCACATGACCGGGGACGGATTCGGTGCCCGATGCGGCACCCGTCTTGACCTTGTCGACGGCGAGTGTGGTGCCGGCGTCCGCGGGGACCCACTGTGCCGTGATGACGAGGCTTGGGTCATAGTCAAAGGCCGAGATTCCGCCGAAGTTTTCGATCCACTCGCTGCGAGAGTCCCACACACGCAGAGCGCTGAGACCCTGAGGGTCGACGATGACGGTCCCCTGAACGGTGTCGCTAAACGAAATCGCGGTACCGGACTCGGCACCCTTGGGGCGCACGACGACGGTTCCGTCGACTACCTCGTCATCGACACGAATTCCGTCCGCCGCTGTCGCGGTCAACTGCAGGCCCGCAGAGCCGTCCGAGGTCGGAGACCAGGTGCCCGGAACACCCCAGATAGATTGTTCGCTGTCCACCCATTGGGTCAACACCAGCGCGAGGTTGCCGAACGGTTCCGTTGCCATCGATTCGCGTCGAGCATGAAAATTGGCAAAGCGTTCGGCGGCAACATCAGTCATGCTTCTATTCTGCCGACGGCCCGCGGCTTTTACTCGTGCGACACCGAACGAGCCGAGTTATTCCGACGGTGCGCCCAGAACCTCGTCATACAGGCGCATCATCTGCTGTGTTCGCGACGACTGCGCGAATTCCTCGAGATACACAGCGGTGCGCTGTGTGCCCGAGTGGCGCGTCAGCGCATCGTCGATCGTCGCAGCCAGGGCCGAGTCCTCGAGGTTCGGCACCACGGAACACAGTCCCGCCGGCAATTCGGCGGCGATATCGGCGTCAACGACGACGGCGTGCGTACCCAACGCCACCGCCTCCATCACGGTCATACCCTGAGTCTCGAAACCGTTCGAGGTCTGGACGAGCACATGCGCCCGGGCGATCTCGGTGAGGGCCTGTTCGTACGTCAGCACGCCCAAGAATTCGATGTTGTCACCTGCCAGAGCCCGCGCCTTGGATTCCAACAATCCGCTGCCCACAATACGAATTTTTACCTCGGGGTTCAGCAACCTGGTGGCGCGAACGAAATCCAGCAAACGCTTTTCGGCCGAAAAACGACCCAACCACACCACCGTCGGGTCGGCGTGTTTGGTGGTGACACGGGAGCCCACGCGCCTCAGAATGTCATCATCGATTCCGTTGGGAATTGTGCGCACCCGTGGGGACACGGGCGACACCACACCGTGGCGTTCGAGGCGCGCCGAAAAGTGCCCCGACGGAGCCGTAACGATTGCGGCACGACGGGCATAGTGTGCGAGGTACGCCCACCCGTCAGACACACGGGGAACTCGTGACCCCAGAGCCCAGCGCTGCCAGACACCGAAGAGCGCGTACACAACCGCAGGGAACGGAATCACCGCATCGATGCCCACATCGACCCGGTTGTGCATGGTGTGTACGACGGGAATGTTGTGGCGACGCGCATAGGCGTATCCCAGTGCCGCGGACCAGAAATCCGCTTGGACATGGACCACATCGACGACGGGTCGCGATTGCAAGGCCCGGTCAACAAAATCCAGCGCCCTGCGAGACGGCCAGAACCCGGTGTATTTGTCGAATGGCGACAGCGCGTGCGACGGAACATCGATGAATCGAGGATCATCCAGCGCTCCTCCGCGCAACGCGGGCGATACCCAGGTGGCTACCCCACCGGCTTTCTCCAAAAATTCACCCTGCAGCGTGATGGACACCTGAGCGCCACCCAGCGTGTGGGGGTGTTGGTCGCCAAAAAATAAAACGTGCATTGTGTCTTCAGACTACTCACTCCGAGGCCCGCGGCGCGGCGCACGCTGGCCTTCGATCCGTGTGGCGCGCAGCAGTGCAGCGGGATCGTGGTCGGCCACGGCCGGGTGGGTCAGTGCCGAGGCTACTGCAGCGGCGCCCACCGATGTCGCGGCCACGTCGTCGGCGATCAGCTCGACCAACAGCCGCGACGATGAGGCAAATCGGCGTGCCGCCGACAGCCACGGAACGCACGCTGCATTGAGGTCCGCGAGCGTGAGGATGGCTGCGTGACGATACTGCAAATGTGCCCGTTCGTGCGCCAGCACAGCGCCCAGTTGTGTGGCGTCGAGGGCGTCGACAAGCCCCCTCGTCACCGCAACCGTAGGTTCGGGGCCGGGGAGGGAAAAGGCGGACACATCGGCACTGGGAACAATCACGTACTCGTGGTGGCCGTCGCGGGCAACCACGCCACCGGTCAAGGACCGAACCGCGGAATCGACGTGCAGTCGTTGAGCACGAATGCGTTCCAGACCCAGGGTCACCACAACCCCCAGCGCGCCGACCAAGCCCAGGGCACCCCATGCGCCGAGGGCCAACACGGTGTGATCCCACGTTGTATGGTGATCGTCCTGATGTTCCACGAGTCCCGTCGAGACACCAATGGCGAGCATGATTGCCGAACCCAAGGTCAGAATTCCGACGGTAAACACCGTCAACCACGCGAATAGGGCCCTCTGCGGGTGTCTGATCTGCCAGCGAGCTTGCCCGACCCATAGCGGGGCCGTCAGGGTCGCGACAACGGCGATGCCCAGCAGAATGAGGACTTGGTCCATCGCTTAGCGGTCACGCAGAGCGGATTGCAGGATGTCGATTTCTCGGGCGCTCAGCGTTCCAGCGAATTTGAGTAGCACGGCATCGCGATTCTGCGAGGCGTCCAGCGCCTCGGTAATGGTGTTGAGGGCCTGTTCCTCGACGCTCCGGGTGGCTGTAAATAAAATCCCCCGAGCAGCCTCGCCAACGCGTTCAACATCGCCCTTGATGCGCATGCGCTCCAGTGCCGTCAACACGGTCGTGTAGGCCGGAGTGGGCTCGGAGCAGGCCGCTTGAATGTCGCCGGCGTTCAGAGGGGCATCGTGCCGACGTAATATCGACAGAATCAGGGATTCGAGTTCGCCCCGAGCTCGTGTGCGCGTCATGCCGACCCTTTCTCTACAAGATGAAGAATAGCGCATTCGAGCGAGTTAGTGCCATAAATAGCAATTCTGCGGAATAATGGAGTAATTATGACACTCACCCCGACGCGCCGCTCCCCCGGCCGACCGGTCAGCATCGACCCCGCCGATGTGGCGCTGACCGCACTCCATTTGTTCTCTGAAAAGGGCATCGAAAATGTCACCATGGATGACATCGCCGCCGCGGCAGGAGTGTCCAGACGAACGGTATTCCGCCTGTACCCGTCCAAGGCGGCGCTGGTCTGGGGCGGAATGAAGCCGTGGACTGAAAGCCTGCGAGCAGAATTGGAGCGTGAGGACCTTCCTGAGGATCCGGCGGATGCGCTGGTCGAGGCATGGGTGTCCTCACTCGAACACCTCGACAGTTCTCTGGAAGTTACCCGACTGCGTCTGCAAATGGTGGGCAAGTCACACGAGGCATACGCCTGGGGGCTCAACGCCATGGCCGAGACGCTCGGCGTGCTGGCCGAAAACATCGAAAAGCGCACCGGGTTCTCCCGGGATTCGCTCGAAGTCACCACTCTGGTTGCCGCGATGTACGCGGCGGGACACAACGCCTCGGTCTGGTGGGCAATGCACAACGACCCTCGCAGCCTGGCCGAGATCCTGCGGGCTGGCTTCGACGGGCTCGACAACCCGAAATTCCACCGCCAACAGCCGTAAACCGATTCGACTAAACTGAATCGCGTGGGGCGGTAGCTCAGCCGGTTAGAGCAGCGGACTCATAATCCGTCGGTCGCGGGTTCAAGCCCCGCCCGCCCTACGAATGGTTCGTACACTACAGCGAAGGCCCCTCACCACTGGTGAGGGGCCTTCGCTGTAGTCGCCGTGTTTAGCGACGGAAGTTTCCGCGAACGGGTTCGTAGAACCAGCCAAGGAACGTGATGATCACGGCACCGAGCCCGAACAACGCGACCCAAATTCCGACGGCCATACCGAGCATCGCCACGCCACCGACAGCGCCGGCAAAGAAGGGCCACCATGACCACGGTGAGTAGTAACCCATTTCCGAGTCACCATCGTCAATGTCGGCGTCCTCGCGGTCCTCGGGAAGTACCCCGCCCGACTGACGGCGCAGGTTGAGGAAGAGGAAGCCACCAAGCAGCAGGTACATGGCCAGGGTGAAGGGAAGGGCAATGGTGCCCACCCACTCCAACTGCCCCAGCGACGTCGTCACCCATACGGGATAGATGATCGAGAAGGCGAGGAAGAACACCGAGAGGATGGCGTACAGAACAACGTTAGTTTTCATGGTCTGTCGGCTCCTTACTTATCCTGGTAGCCCGCGGGCGCGGTCTCGGGGTGGTTCAGGTCGAAAGCCGGGGATTCCGAACGAATACGGGGAATCGACGTGAAGTTGTGACGAGGAGGAGGGCACGACGTAGCCCACTCGAGCGAGCGGCCGTAACCCCACGGGTCGTTGACCGTAACCTTCTCGGCGTTGCGGTGAGTCCACCACACGTTGAAGAGGAACGGAATCATCGAGACTGCGAGGATCATCGAACCCACGGTCGAGAGCTGGTTCATCCAGGTGAAACCATCCTCGACCAGGTAGGTCTGGTAACGACGGGGCATACCCATGACTCCAACCCAGTGCTGGATGAGGAAGGTCATGTGGAAGCCGATGAACAGCAACCAGAAGTGCAGGTGACCCAGCTTCTCGTTGAGCATCTTGCCGGTCATCTTGGGCCACCAGAAATAGAAGCCCGCGAACATGGCGAACACCACGGTTCCAAAGATGACGTAGTGGAAGTGCGCTACGACGAAATAGGTGTCCGAAACGTGGAAGTCCAGAGGGGGCGATGCGAGAATCACACCGGTCAAACCACCGAACACGAACGACACGAGGAAGCCCATTGCAAAGACGAGCGGGGTCTCGAACGAGACAGAACCGCGCCACATGGTGCCAATCCAGTTGAAGATCTTCACACCGGTGGGAACAGCAATAAGCATGGTCATCAGTGCGAAGAACGGCAGCAGGACGCTTCCGGTGACGTACATGTGGTGAGCCCACACCGTCATCGAGAGAGCAGCGATGGTGATGGTCGCAAAGACCAGGGTCTTGTACCCAAAGATGGGCTTGCGCGAGAACACCGGAATGATTTCCGAGATAATTCCGAAGAACGGAAGCGCGATGATGTAGACCTCGGGGTGGCCAAAGAACCAGAAGAGGTGCTGCCACAGCAGCCCACCACCGGTGGCCGCGTCATAGACGTGGGATCCAAACACACGGTCCGAACCCAGCGCCAGCGCGGCGGCGGCGAACACGGGGAACACCATGATGACGAGCAACGAGGTGATGAGCGTGTTCCACGAGAACACCGACAGACGCCACATGGTCATACCCGGTGCGCGCATCGTAATGATGGTGGTGATGAAGTTCACGGCACCCATAATGGTTCCGAAGCCCGAGAGGCCCAGACCGAATACCCACATGTTGGATCCAACGCCGGGGCTGAAGGTTGTGGTCGACAGCGGGGTGTAGGCGAACCAACCGAACGACGCTGCACCCTGAGGGGTGAGGAATCCAGCGGTGGCCACGGCCGAACCGAAGAAGTACAGCCAGAAAGCCAGCGCGTTCAGACGGGGGAATGCCACGTCGGGAGCGCCGATCTGCAGTGGCATCAGGACATTGGCGAATGCAGCGAACAACGGGGTCGCAAACATCAGCAGCATGATGGTGCCGTGCATGGTGAACAGCTGGTTGTACTGTTCCTTGGTCACGAGGTCCATGCCGGGCTGGAACAGCTGGGCGCGGATGATGAGGGCCATGACGCCACCGATGAGGAAGTACACGAACGACGTGACGAAGTACATGTACCCAATGGTCTTGTGGTTCGTCGTCGTCAGGTAGTCGAGGAACACACCGCCGGTCTTACCCGCGCGGACCGTGCTCGCGCCCGCAGGAATTGATGCTGCGGCGGAGGGACGAGGAGCTGTTGTAGTCATGGTTCAGCCTTATCCTTCTTCGGTGTTACCGGTGGTACCGGGCAAGTTGAGGTTGACGTTGTACTCGGGTCCGAGGCGACCGGTCTGTCCTGCGTCACGCAGCGACTGGATGTAGGCGTCGTATTCGGCCTGCGACACTACCTCGACGTTGAACAACATCAACGAGTGGTACTCGCCACAGAGTTCGGCGCACTTACCGGCGTAGCTGCCTTCCTTTTCGGGAGTCACGTACCAGTGGTTTGTCTTGCCGGGGATGTTGTCCTTCTTGTACAGGAAGTCCACGATCCAGAACGAGTGGTTAACATCGCGCGATTCGATGATGAATTCGATCTTCTTGCCGACGGGCAGGTACAGCGTGGGCAGCGAATCGGCCTCGATGAGGTTGTTTTCGTCTTCCTGAGCCTGGATGCCCGAGAAGTACACATCGTCCGTGATGTAGTTGAAGTCCCATGCCCAACGCTTGGCAAAGACCTCGATGGTGACATCGGGTTCGACCTTGGCCTCGATCTCGGCCTGGTCACGCGCGGTGAACGCAAAGAATCCGATGATGAGGATCAGCGGGACGATCGTGAAGAACAGCTCGATCGGGGTGTTGTAGCGCAGCTGTGCGGGAAGACCGGTGTCGGTCTTGCGGCGTCGGTAGGCAATCGCGGCCCAAATCATGAGCGCCCAGGTGATGATGCCCACAATCATGAGCACAATCCACGAGGTCGACCAGAGGCCGATGATGCGCGAAGTCTGGTTGGTGATTCCGTCTTCCGAGGGAAGCCAGCCCGTCAATTCCTGCTGAGTACAGCCCGAAAGGACCAGTGCGGATACTGCAGCGGTTGCCCCTGCAATCCAGCGAAGTCGGTTCTGTGACACGTTGTACCTCTCGAACGTCAATGTGTCTAATGGTGATGTCAGTCTACGCGGTCGGCGTCGTGTTTTTCACGCCTCACACGCTCATTCTGCGCCGATACGACGCAAAATTAGTCACAACGCCGAGGCTTTGTGACTTTGGTCCCAATATTTAGTGGAACGACTCGCCACAGGCGCACGAGTTCTGTGCGCCGGGGTTATCGAAACGGAATCCCGAGCTGGCAATGGTGTCCTCGAAGTCGATGACGGCGTTCTCTACGGATCCATCCGCGTTGAACTTGCCGAGCAGGGGAACGCTCTTCTTGTCCACGATGACCTCGACGCCCTGGAATTCGACGATGGTGTCGCCATCCAGCACTCGCTCGTCAAAAAACAGGTCGTAACGGAAGCCGCTGCAGCCGCCCGACTTGACGGCCAAACGCAGACGGTAGTCGTCGCGCTGCTCGCGCTCCATGAGCGACTTCGCCTTCAGTGCAGCGGCCTCGGTCAGGACTACGTGGTGAGCTTTTTCGGTAACGGTCTTACCCTGCAAAATTGTCATAGTGCGATTTTACCTGACCAGATACTCACTCGTGGTCATGCAAACGGGCCAGCACGAGCAGCTCGGCCAGAATCGCGCGTCGGAAAACATCGAGCGACAGTGACTCGTTCGGGCTGTGAGCTCGTGACTGTGGGTCCTCTACCCCGGTCACCAAGATCTGAGCGTCGGGAAAAACCTCGGCCAACTGTGCGATGAACGGAATCGACCCGCCCACGCCGGCCAGCACCGGTTCGGCACCGTCCCAAGCGTCACGCAGCGCCTCGATTTCCATCATCGCGGCGGAACCCGACGCATCGACGAGGAAGGGGTTCCCCAAATCCACATCGCCAAACTCGACATGCGCACCAAACGGCGTGTGGTGTTCGATATGCGTGGCCACTGCCTGAAACGCGTCCGCCGCCGTTTGGCCGGGAGCCACCCGCACCGACACCTTGATCCGGACACTGGGCGTCAAAGTGTTGGACGCGTTGACGACACTGGGTGCGTCGATGCCGGTCACGGTGATTGCCGGCGCAAACCAAATACGCGACAGCACCGGCCCCGACCC
>JACCEA010256257.1_pt1 | contig 24639 bp, 15 predicted proteins | sample 7449851 | NCBI WGS metagenome assembly JACCEA01 (sample SAMN15323453, study PRJNA562643) | freshwater metagenome | isolation source: river surface water | place: USA:Blue River Watershed | collected 2017-08-18 | reverse complement strand
TTTTTTTTGTTGCAATAGTCGAATTTCGTTGTATATTTGCACTCGAAACATCGCGGGATAGAGCAGTAGGCAGCTCGTCGGGCTCATAACCCGAAGGTCACAGGTTCGAGTCCTGTTCCCGCTACTAAACAGGAACCATCTTCATTTTGAGGATGGTTTTTTTCTTTTTTACCATTGTATGTATTTGAAAATCTGTTAGTTAACTCAAATAATTTACTTGTTTTTGAGGTTCGATAATTTCTGTTTTTGATTGAATAAAGTAAACCTGTTGGAAACAGCAAAGATTGGAACCTTCTTTTTTTATTATAATCTAAAGAAGTATAGAATTTACTGGGGTTCTCAGCGATTTTTAAAAAATATTTCATTCCTTTTTCAAGGTTCGATTTTTTTGAAGGCATAAATTCTAAATCTTTTACTTTTTGGTCTATCTCTTCCTTTAGTTTTTTGCCTTGTCTATCAAAAATATCTTTTGAGATTTCATTCATGGCATAACGAAATTCCATTTTATCATACGCTTCTTCCAAGTCATTTATATCTCTTGACAATACTCTTTTTCGCTCCGAAAGATTCGCCATATCATCTTCCATTATTTTCTTCAATTGGACAGAGAACAAATCGTGTAATTCTTTTGAAAAGGCAAACTGATTTAAAACACCGTAAAACTGTTCATGTACCCCTTTGTTGAAAGAGCGATTAGACGTTTCAGCATTTAAAGTCTTATTGCAGCAATTGCACTTATAATAATAAATCTGTTTTGACTTATTTAAATACGATGTCATTGTATTATCACAATCTGCACACAATAGAAATTTAGGTGCTAATGGAGTAGCCTCTTTCCCTGAAAGTTTAGCAACACCTAATTGTTTTGAATGGGTTAAGAGTCGTTGCAATTGATTAAACTCTCTCAAAGTTATCAGAGGTTCCCAATTACCTTTTACTACTTTCCCTTCCAATAGCGAATTGGATATTCTTCCTGTATAAAATTGGTTTCTCCACATCTCAGAAATTCGTTGCTTTGAAATTCTTACTCCTTTAGTGTCCAACCATTTTATAATTTCTGAGTCGGGATAACCTTCATAAATTTTCTTTTTAAAGGCTTCTTTCAAAAATTTGCCTTCTTCGTTGATTTTTATTTCCTGAAAAGCTTGAACTTTACTTGGATCGGTAACTCTTGGCCCATAATGGTCATAACCTCTCGGAGTTCTACCAAATACTTTTCCATTCTCTAAAGCATTAATCAATCCAGGAATAATAGTATCTTGTCTGCTAAAGTTTTCTTTCTGCGCATATAGCAATTGGGTAGAAAATTCATTCTCTGCCCGCTCATTAAACGTATGATTGTTTGTACTTACAGAATACAGATATACATTGAAATCTTTTCTTAAACTCACAAATAGCTGAATATGCTCTGCTCCTGCTCTACCAAATCTACTTGGAGACCAAATTAAAATCATTTTAGGTCTTTTTGAAGCTGGAGTCCTTTTTATTTTTTCCATCAACTCACGAAGCGTACTCTGAGTATTGATTCGTTTTGAGCTTTCGTATTCGGCATCAAACTCTTCAGTAATAATTAGGTTATTCTCTTTAGCAAAAGATTTAATCTTATTTACCTGAGTTTCTATACTTCCATTATTAACAAACTGGTCTTTTGTAGATACTCTAGTGTAAGACCAAACTATAGCGTTGTTAAAATCACTAAGTATTAAATTCTTCTTTTTCATCTTTGTATTTTTCGTAAACTAATTTTGTTAATTGATATAACTGCTTTGAAAACTCAAAAGCAGTTTCTTTTGAAAGCACTGTTTGTAAATTTGGTGCGATTGCAATAATCGTTTCATAATCCAATAGAAACTCTAATCCACTAGATTGGAAATTTTGTTGGTCCATACCGTGTTGAGATAAACACGGGCTGAATTATCAGGGACCGATTGAGTGCTACAATATCCATATACTAGGTTTTAATAGTTACTTTAAAATTATCTTGAGCTCTAGTTTCAATCAAAATTTTGGCTCCTAAAGGCAATTTATTATTCAAAAAGAACTTAGCAAGCTCTTCTGCTTTTTTATGCTGTTCCGTTATCGTAAATACTTTAACATCTCCTTCTTTTTCTAACTCTATCTCTAGTAATTTAGGACGGTCAAAAAACAAAACCCTTCTTAATTGATTTTCTAATGATGACAAATAATCCAAATCAGCTTCTCTTTTCTGAATTTGAAATCCAACAATTTTTTCTAACAGTGGAACCAAAGGGATTGAAATCAGCGTTTTCCTAAAACACAAATTATTTAAATCCGATGTAAGACTAACTGAATTTATATTAAAAAAATGCTCTCCTGTTTTAGGGCAATAAATCAAAGAAATAAGATTGCTTTTTTCGAAAAGACAAGTTTTAATTGCTTCAGTAAAAGGATTGATATCTTTTCTAAAGACAGTGTTCATAATAGGTTCAAATCCCAAGAAGTGTTTTATCCAATTCTTATCTAATTCGTGTAATTCTTTATTAGTCTCTAATTCTCTTTTAAGTACCTTATCTGCATACTTTTCTTCCAATGGTTTTTTCCAAATATCAGATGCAAGTGTCGCTATACGTTTTGTATCTAAACCTATTTCCGCTAATTCATTTACAATTAATATCCATAATGCTTCTGGAATATTCAAGAATCCCTTTTGGTCTCTTTCTAAAAATGGAATAATTTGCTTTGACTTCCAAAAACTGACCTGTTTTGAGGTCAATCCGATATTAGGAGCAAGAATGAATTTGTCACTCAAAATTTCTCCTAATCGAATATAATCATTTCTTTTCATACTTTCTAAATTTTTGTTAAAAAATAAATAGTTGTTCTAACATGTGCGAAGTTATAAATAAATTTTAACTTTGCAATTGAAATTTAAAAATAAATTCAAGATATAATGAAGGGCAATACAATGAAATCAGAAAACACTAATAACTCATTAGGTAATTCAGAAATATACGAAGAACAAAATTCAACCTAAAAATAGGTGCTAAATTCATGCAGATTATGAGCAGAAAGGAAGGTAAACATCAAATCTACCTGACGTAAACCTCAGGTATACCTTATGTATTCCTTAGGTATACCTCAAATATACAAATTAATACTACTAATAAATAAATAAAATGGGTAATTCAAATAACAGAAACATTACTCTGAGTACTAAAGTAACAGCAGAGCAAAAAGCAGAATTTACAAAAATTGCTGCAAAACATAATATCTCTTTATCGGAGTGGAGCGCTAGTATATTAGAAATACACAAAGATTCATATGACAAAATTGGAGACCCTACACTTAGAGAAATTGCTCTTGAAATGGAAATACAAAAAAAGGAACGTGAAATTAAACGACTAAAAGCTCATCTAGAAAGTGCAGACCATAAAGTGCAAGTTGAAATGAAAAGAGCCGATAGTGCCATAACAAGAAGAGATATAGAAGTCTTTAAATGCAAAAAATTGGAACATGAAAATCTTGAACTAAAAACTGAATTAGAAAAAAAGGAAGAAATGTCAAGTAAAAAAATTGACCTTAAAAATAACGACGAAAATAAAACAATACTACTACCTGCTGTGCTATTAAGTGGAATAATTGGAATAGCTTTAGGCAAAAGTTAATCTTTGTATTCCCCAGGTGGAATTCAGAGTGCCTTTATACACGTTTCAATAACTAGAAAAAAAGCCAAATACAACAGCAAAAAAAACATTTTACGTTCTAGCTATTGAATATGTAGAATTTCGTTATGCATTTGCACCCGAAACATCGCGGGATAGAGCAGTAGGCAGCTCGTCAGGCTCATAACCCGAAGATCACTGGTTCGAGTTCAGTTTCCGCTAAACAGAAAAAAACCTCAAGAGAAATCTTGAGGTTTTTTTTAATTTATTAACTAAAAATCCTAAATCTTCAGTAAAAAATTGACTGGTTTAGTTCATAACCAAGAGAGTACTTTCAAAATTATTAACTAAATGTTCTCTTAGTAAAAGTCCAATTTGGTTTGAAGACATACATTATTAGGAAACCTTAAAAATCTCAATTTTGTCAAGACCATTTAACTATCAAAAAAAATCAAGTGGCTAAGGTAAATTTAATTTATTGCATACAGTTTTTAAACTCTTTCAACATCATAAATTTTTTAATTTCTCTTTCAGAAATTTCAGGATTAGCTCCTTCTTTTGAAGCAACTAATGCTCCTATTGCACATGCAAAATTTAGTGACTTTTGAGGTGAATCTCCACGCAGAAGTTTCGTTACTAAAGAAGCTAAAAATGAATCCCCCGCTCCTACTGTATCAGCTACTTTTATAAAATAGCCACTATTATAATAAAACTTGTCATTATAAAACAAAACAGCCCCAAACGCACCTTTCGTAACACAAATTTGACTCGACCCCATTTGAGAAGCAATGAAGCGGATATTCTGTTCAAATGAATTAAATGGTGACTCTAGCATTTGAGACAATTCAAGTAACTCTTCATCATTTAATTTGATAAAATCAGATGCTTTCATTAAGTCAATTAGATTCTCTTTAGTATAGTATGGTTGTCTCAAATTAACATCAAACACTGAATAATTTGAATGGTGAATAATAGTAAATAACGAATTTCTTGACACCTCATCTCTACAGATTAAACTCCCAAAAATAAACACATCTGAATTTGATACTAAAGAAAGTAAATCTTCGTCTTGTTCAATTTTATCCCAAGCTGAAGGATATGCTATATCATATGACGCATTCCCTTTTTCATTAATCATTACGTGTACAACTCCTGTTCTGTATTCCTTTGATTTTTGCATATAGGACACATCCATTTCTTTGGATTGCAAATAATCAATTATCTCTTGACCCTCTTCATCTAATCCAACTTTACTAATTATTTTTGATTGTACACCTAAAGATTTCATTCTTAGCGCCACATTGAGTGGAGCTCCTCCAATTTTTTTGTGAGTTGGAAATAAATCAAATAAAACCTCACCATAACTAACCGCACTTAGTGCATATTTTTTTTCCATTTAAAATTAAATTAAAATTAAAGGGCAAGTAATAACTTGCCCAATAACTTACTACAAACTAATTAAACCTATTTTGTTCTCAAATAATTAATTGCATTTTGATAAATACCCTTAACATTTCCATCATAAAGATTAGTTCTTCCGTCATTCATAGCCCATTCCAAACCTCCAATTCCTATTGCTATAATTGTTCCGGAATAAACTGTGTTAGCCTTAAACTCAATAATTCCTGGGCAACATTCATCAGATACACCACCCCATAAACCTATAACCTTACCACCATATAGTCTCTCAAACTCAGCAAACTGACCTTTTTGGTGTCCTGGACCTAATAATGGTCCAATATCCCATAATGTATTGTGATTCTCTTTAAAACCACCATCAATAATTCGTACAAATCCATTTGAATCTGTTGGGAGTACATTAGTAAAATTATATATTGGATGATTGCGTTGATCATTAACATAATTCACTCCTCCATCTATAGTCCAAACATCAGGATTATTACCTCCTGCTCCGTTATCTTTGATAGTAAGCATCCCGCTTTTATCTCTACCTAATAATTCTGCATAGCTTGTAGCCATTCCGCCTAATAACATCTTACCCCCTTCAACAACATATTGAATTAAAACACTTTTTTTATCAATACTGCCTTGAGGTAATGCAGATGTTCCAGTAGTGTCATAATAAAAGAAAACTACATTGACTGATTTTAATTTTTCTGAAGTTAAATCTGCAAAAGGAATATAAACAAATTTATTCCCGTAAATAGACTGAGCCCATTGTGCGGCTGCTTTTACATCATCGTCAACAATATTATCAATTGAAGATGCATCATTCACAAAAGCAATCTGACTTGGTAGCAGTCGTGCATTTATTATATATTTTCTAACTTTTCCATTTACTATAGCCTTCAACTCTAAAGGCGTAGTAAGATTAACTGTAGAACCTGATTCTGGGCTTAATGTTACACCTTCAGGACTTTTCATCAAAAGCTTTACAGCTGATAAATTTGTATCTGATGGCAATACAAAATTAACAACACCAGATAAATTATCAATTGTTGCCTCAGTATTCCCGATTTTAATCGATTCAACAATATTAAGTGAAGAAGGCAAATTATCATCATAATTCAGTCTATCTTCACAAGAATATATCAGAGTTGCTATTAATAGCAACCCGATATATCTCATATTTAAAACCATTTTTAAATTTTTCATTTCTATTTTTTTAAAATTAAGAATCCCCTCAATTAATCGTTATTCAAACCATACAAGTAATCCAAAATATTTTGAGTAAAAACTTTAATATTATTTTGATAGCTATTAGTAGTTCCATTTGAATCCCACTCATAACCTACAATCGTATTAGCGATTGTGAAAACATGTCCCTTGAAATTAGTTGGAATATGAGAATCTATATCTGCAGAATTTGTTAAATCTGTTCTTCTAAATTCTACAGCTCCATATCCAAATGAATCTCCAATATGTCTAAGAGTTCCAAACTTTGTTGCTTGCATTACATGTTCAAATTTTGTAGCTGCATCTTGACCACAACAAGAAGGATTAATTATACCATCAAAATGTTGCCACCAAATTAGACGAACCTCTCTAGTTGCACTATTTTGTAATGAAAGATATTCCCCATTTGTAAAAGTTAGACCGTCAAAAACTGGATGATTTCTTCTATTTCCTGAATTATTAGCATCTCGCATTCCTAGACCCCAAACATCATCTGAAGCCTTACCCGTATCAACACATCCCGATGCGTTTGCACATCCAAATTCAGAATACACATAATTTCCAGCAGCTCTAGCGTCACCAAAATTTGCTGGAACACGACCTAAAGAAAAAATAAATGGGTTAGGGTCACCTGCAATCAACATATCCCCACCTGCTTGTGCCCATGATTTTAAAACTTCTGCTTGTGCACCACCTGGACGTAGTCCTGTTGGCAACATAGTAGCAACATTTGAATTTGAAGCACTGAAACCTTGGTTTTCTGCTGGAGTTAAATAATATAACATTGCAACTTTTACATCAGCAATATTTTGAGCTGTAATATTGGCTATTTTAATGTATTTAAAATTCGCCCCATAATGAGATTGCATCCAAGTTGCTGCAGCTTTTGCATCATCATCAACTAAAGAATTAATATCATTTTCTAAACCTAAAAATGCATATTTTGTAGGTGCAATTAACTGAACTGTAACAGCATATGTCTTAGTTAAGTTTTCTTTATTCGTAACAGTATAACTAACAGCTTGGGTGAAGTCTTTAGTTGCGTTAGATGCAGGACTAATTATTTGCCCCAAAGGAGACGTTATTACTGGACTTAATGAAGTCTTATTAGTACCTGGAGGTAATACTACTAAAATTGAATTATTAGCATTATCTATAATTCCGGCTACTCCATTGATTGTAAATGATGAAATTTCAGGAGCTGCAATTTGAGTAACATTCACAGTATATTGTCTAGCTGTATATCCATTATTTGAAGTAATTGTATATACTTTAGGTGTGGTAAAATCTCTTGCTACTCCTGATGAAATATCAATAGTTGTACCTTTTGCAATAACAAATGATGGTGCTAAATTATTTAAGTTACCATCCTGACTACCTATCTCTACAGATATTGTACGATTGGTTTCGTCTATGACTCCTAACTTATCAGCAATTGAGAAAGAAAGCATCTTAGGGTCTCCATATGCTGCTATGCTAGCGGTGTATTTTCTATTTGCACCATTTGACGATTTTACTTGAAATATAACTGGTCCTTTCGAAAAATCGATAGTTGTTCCAGAAGTTGGAGATACCGTAGCAGATTCGGGCATACGGATTTCTGGTGTTACTTTAGTCAAATCCGTTCCAGATGGTAGAGTCATTGTGATTGTACCTAGGGTATGATTGATTTCGGCATATTGATTACCAACTTTAAACGATTGTACAATTGATTCTGAATAATCTGGAACTCTATCGTTAAAGAAATCATCTTTTGCACAAGAAAAGATGGTAAAAGCAATGGTAATTAAGATTCCAAAGAATCTAAAATAGGATTGTTTTTTGTTGAATGTTTTCATTTTATTTTGGTTTAGTTAAATATTAATATCCTGCTCTTTGTTGTAAAACTCCAGCACTTGCATCAATTTCAATTTGTGGTATTGGTAAATACAATTCGTGAGATTGTAATACTGCTGATGTCAAATAGGTACGTCTAGTTTTTTCTGTTTGTATATAATTGTTGACATATTGTTCAGCAATACCCCAACGAACAAGATCGTAGAATGCATGTCCTTCATTAGCTAATTCTAAACGTCTTTCCATTCGTAATGCTTTGATTGCCTCAGCTTGAGATAATGCCGTTGAGTACATTCCAATAGCATAATTAGCCGCATTTTGTGACGGACTTATAAAGTCCTTTACATAAGGAGAATTTTTAGCTCTGGTTCTAATTTGATTTATAATGTTAATTCCTGAAGCAATATTTCCTGATTCAATCAAAGCTTCTGCTTTCCATAATAATAAATCACTATACTTAATTATTGGAAAATCTAAATTACCTAATGCCCAAGGGAAACCAGTAGGATTAGAAGCTAACCCATTAGATTTAGGAGAAATCACATTTTTTTTGTTTAAAAAATAACCATAGGTAGCAGGGTCTCTACTCCAATCTAATTGTTGTTGTCTGATTGACCAATCTTTCCAGGTAATACCAGGTCTACCAACTGTATGATCTAGTCTCGGGTCAACAGCGTCGGTTGGGGTTACATTACTATTATTGAAAGTGTCGAATAGTGGCAATCCGTTAGGACCAACTTTGTAAGAATTGACCAAGTTTTGAGAAGGTTTGTCAAAATCATCTCCATTCAAATAAGGGTTATTAGCGTCATCTCCTGGACTATCTGGAGCATTTAATAAGTTACCAAAATTTAAATTCCCAAATTGAGAACCATCTTTAATTGAAAATTGAATCGCAAAAATGTTCTCTTTATTCCCATATCCTGGAATAGAATATAATTTTTCTAAATCCGACACAAGCTGGTAATTCCCAGAATTAATTACTTTATCAGCACTTTCAATAGCATTTGACCATTTTTTTTGGAAAACCTGAGCTTTACATAAAAAAGCATATGCTGTCATTTTATTAGCTCTCCCAAGGTCTTGTTGAGTTTCTGGCAACTTAGAAATTGCATCATTTAAATCTGCTTCTATCTTCGACCACATAAATGCAGTATCGAAAGTGTTTGGGATTTTATTAATTTCTGCAATTGGAGTATTCTCATCATACCAAACAAACGAACCGAAATTTTTAAATGCTTCAAAGTAAAAATGAGCTCTTAAAACTTTTAACTCTCCAATTCTAGTTGTTCTAGCTGGATATTCTTGTTCACTTTTTGCAGTTACAACACGTAACGCAGTATCTACTCTCTTAATACCAAAATAGATGGCTCTCCATAAATTGTAGACGTTTTCACTAGAAGCAAAAATATCGTGAGTTTCTAATTGTAACATTCCTCCACCCGGATTATCTCCAGTACCTCCACCTCCTTTGTAGGCATCTCCCGCTCTCAAATCTGAAGTTGCCCAGTTAGAAGGAGCATGATCAAATGGCCATAAATCTCTAAACTGACCTGTATTATATCTATAATCAATAGCACTATATGCAGCGACAACTAACTTGTCTGGATCAAGATTTTCAGCAGATAATACATTGTATTCTTCAACTTCTAATTGACTATCATTAACACAGGATTGTATTTGGAATCCTAATAGTACAACTAGTATTATTTTATATTTATTTTTCATCTTAAAATTATTTTAGAAATTAGTAGTAATACCAAAAGTGATAGATTTTGAATGTGGAATACCATAACCCGCAATTCCTATTCCATTGGCACTAAGACCCGAAACCTCATAATCAAATCCTGTGAATGAAGTAATTGAAAATAAATTTTGACCTAATAAATACATTCTCAACTTATTCAATCGTAATGATTTTGTGATTTTTTCATTGAAGGTATACCCTAATGAAATTGTTTTCAATCTGATGTACGATCCATCCTCAACATAATAACTCGAAGGTTGTAATTCGTTGTTCGTATTCAACGTTGATAGTGCTGGGACATTTGAATTTGCTTTACTTGGTGACCAAGCATCAAGAGTATTAGTTCCATGATTAAATGCGAAGTAGTCAAAATCCATTAAATAACGTTGTGTATTATAGATTTTGTTTCCTTGTTTTCCATCAAAATACATAGAAAAATCAAAATTCTTATAGGAACCATATAGATTCACGCCATAAATGAAATCTGGATGTGGACTACCAATAATAGTTCTATCTGATTGATTAATAACACCATCTCCATTAATATCTCTATATCTTAATTTACCTAGAGCTTTACCTGGTTGATCGGCATGTACTGCAACTTCTTCTGGAGTTCTAAAAATACCATCAGCAATCAAACCATAGAATGAAGCAATTGGGGCTCCTTTTTGAGTTATAGCAACACCATTATTTAGCAAGAAATTTGAGTCTGAATCTAAACTTTCAACATTGTTTTTATACTTAGAAAAGTTAACATCTAAGCCATATTTAAACACATTATCTGATTTATTTTTATAACTCAAAACAGTTTCAAAACCTTTATTGCTAACAGAACCAGCATTAATTGTTGGTGGTGTAGACTCCCCTGTTACAGAAAGAGCAATAGGGTTTAAAATCAAGTCATTTGTAGTTTTAACAAAATAATCTGTTTGGATTGAAAAACGATCATTAAATAAACCTAAATCAAAACCTACATTATATTGTTCTGTTTTTTCCCATTTAATATCAGGGTTAGCTTGTCTTGATTGTAGTACTCCACTTGAAGAACCAATACCTGTCCCAGCGATATCATAATCAGAAAATTCAATTACTCCAGCTACACTATTATTGATAAAACTAGACAAATACAAATAATCTCCAATTAAATCATTCCCATTAACCCCCCAAGAGGCTCTTAATTTTAAATTAGAAACGTATTTATCATTTTTTAGGAAATTTTCTTTATTTGCATTCCAAGCAAATGATCCAGCAGGGAAAATAGCATATTTGTTATTCGGTCCAAAACGAGAAGAACCATCTCTTCTGATACTTCCAGACAAAATATATCTATCATTAAAAATATATTTTAAAGACCCAAATTGTGAAATCTTATAGGATTGTACTTTTCCTATAATTGTCTGAAATTGAGCATCATTTTTAACCACATAGCCATTTGCTCCTGTTATATCAACACCTCGTATTAAATCTGTAAGAGAATTGTCTTTTCTAGCAGAATTTTCAACACCTAACAATAATGAAACAGAATGTTTATTGAACTTTCTATCATATTTAAGTGTATTTGTAAAAATGGTTGCCAAGTAATCGTTATCAACAGCTGATGTTGTAATGTTTTGGAATACAGAAGGGACAGCCCCATTAACTGAAAAAGATTCTGATGCTGTATTGAACTTAAAAGTTCCATAATCAAAATTCAAAGTGGTATTAAATGTTAAATTATCTAATACTGAATAATCTAAATAGATATTCCCTAAAATTCGATTATTTTTCTGAACATTATTCCTATTACTCCACAAATTAGCCAAAGTATTTGGTTTGTCTTGTAATCCTCCTCCGATAGGAGCAGCATAATCTCCCTTGTTTGTGTAAATTGGAATTAATGGATTTTGTAAAATTGAGTTTTCAAATTCATTTGCTTTAACTTCATTAAATTTAGAATACAATAAATTCTCACCAATAGTTATTTTATCCTTCCATAATTTATACGAAGCATTTAACCTCAAGTTGATACGGTCGTAATATGTATATTTTTGAATACCATTATCTTTAGAATAACTTAATTGAGAATACAAATTCAATTTATCAGTACCTTTTCTATATGAAAAATCTGTATTAGTAGAAATAGATTGTTGTGTTATTGCTTTAACCCAATCCGTATCCGAAGAAGAAACTAAACCATTGGCATCTAAAAATTGAGGAATTGTAAATCCTGAACCATTATTCGCTAAAATAGGATGAGTAGGTATAGCTATACCCGCACCTAATTGTGATTGGTATTCAACATCTGCCCATTGTTGAGCATTTAACAAATTAATTTTATCACGAAGAATATTCGTAGTAATTTCAGATTTAAAACTAAACTCAGAAACGCCCTTCTTTCCTTTTTTGGTTGTAACTACAATTACACCATTGGCTGCAGAAGTACCGTATATAGCTGCAGAAGCTCCATCCTTTAAAACTTGAATTGATTCAATTTCTTCTGGATTTAATGCCGAAGAATTTGTTGTTTGTACACCATCAATAACCCATAACGGAGACGAACCACTATTTACGGTTGTTAAACCTCTAATTGTAATTTGAGAATCATTACCCCCAGGAGTTCCTCCAGAATTTATTTGTAATCCTGCTACTCTTCCTTGTAAAGCAGTTAGTATATTAGCACTAGATTCTTGCGCAATATCTGCAACTTTGACAACTGTAATAGCACCAGATATATCAGATTTTTTTTCTTTACTATATCCCGTCACTACAATTTCATTCAGGGTATTTGTAGCTGATTTCAATGTAATCTTATAATTAGTTTGTGAATTCACCACAACTTTCCCATCGATATATCCAACATAAGTTATTATTAAAACACTGCCTATGTTAGCGTTGATATTAAAATTACCGTCAAAATCAGTAACCGTTCCTTGTTTTGTCCCTTGGACAAGTACACTAGCTCCTGGCAAGGGGGCTCCATCATCTGAGTATACCTTCCCTTTCAGCCTGTTTTGCTGAGCAAAAGAGATAAGTACAATGAAAAGCATCATAATTGTATAAATGCTTTTCTGATTTTTGAAATACTTAATTTTCATACATAATTTGGTTTTGGTTTGTAAATAGTTAAAAATTATTTTTGTTTAGAAAGATTCTGATTCATTTCCTCTAGAGTTATTCCTTTAGTTTCTGGCATCATGAAGAGTACAAAAACTAACTGAAGAACCATCATTAAGGCAAAGAAGGCAAATACATTACCCACTCCATAATTTGAAAATAAAATTGGTATCATCGATGGGATAATAGCGGCTAATACCCAATGGACCGAACTTCCAAAAGATTGACCAGAAGCTCGAAGATGATTGGGAAATATTTCAGAAATGAATACCCAAATAACAGCACCTTGCCCTATTGCATGAGACGCAATAAAAACAAAAAGGAAAATAGGTACCGCTAAACCTGTCCATTGAAGAAAAAATGCTAATGCAACTAATGAAAGTGATGCTATATATCCAATAGAGCCAATAATCATTAATATTCTTCTACCTAACTTATCAATTAAGTAGACCCCTAGCATCGTAAAAATTAAATTAATAATACCAATACCTATACTACTCAACAATGCAGTTTTAGAACCTAGACCTGCTTCTTCAAAAATTCTAGGTGCATAATATAAAAAAGCATTAATTCCAGACAACTGATTGAAGCTAGCAATAAGAAAAACTAGTATTAAAGGGTATCTATATTTTTTTATAAAAATAGTTTCACTTAACGGTATATTAGTATTTTCAATCCCTGAAACTAAAAGGTCTTGTTCATCTTGAGTTGTAAAAAGATTTAAAACTTCTTTTGCTTCTTCAATTCTGTTATTAGACAATAGCCACCTAGGACTTTCAGGAATGTACAATACTAGAATTGAATATACAATGGAAGGAAATAACTGAATTCCCAACATCCATCTCCAAGAGTTCTCTCCAAAATCACTCAAGAAAAAATTGGATAAAAAAGCACATAAAATCCCTAGAACTATATTGAATTGATAAAACCCTACTAAGCGTCCTCTTTCTTTAGCTGGAGCAATTTCTGAAATATAAGAAGGAGCTGCAATTGTAGATGCACCTATTCCTAATCCACCAATAAATCTAAAAAATGCAAATACCCATGGATTATTTGCTAGAGATGACCCTAAAGCCGAAATTGAAAATAAGAATCCAATAATTAGCAACGTTTTTTTACGACCTATTTTGTTTGTAGGTATTCCTCCAAAAAGAGCCCCTATTACAGTACCCCATAATGCCATTGCCATCACTACTGATCCATGGAAGAAATCACTCGAATGCCACAATTGCTGCAAGGCTTTGTCTGCACCAGAAATAACTACTGTATCAAATCCAAATAAAAAACCTGCAAATGATGCAATCAATGACCATATTAAAATTTTGAACTTCATAATAGAATTGTATTTAATTTTATCCAAAACTATCCGAAATCGATTTTTTAACAATTACATAATGTATCAATTACATTCAATTAAGTTACATTTTAATCAAAAATCTGATTATCAATATTTTAAAATTTATTTATGTAGATTATTATTAATAAAATTTCAAATATGTAACAAGATGTTCTAAAAATGTATCTTAAAAAATGAAGTTAAAAATACCAATTGCAAAATATCTACTTAAAACCTAGAAAAGAACACAATTACATTTATCAAATTCATTTTTTTTTATGAGGAAAAAAATATAGTTCAAAAAAAAAGACTGCTTAAAAACAGTCTTTTTCAAATTGATTTTCATTTTTTATTTAAATTTTTGAAGAGAAAAATCTAATAATTTAATCTTTGGATTTAAAGATTTTATCTCAACTCTAGCTGACTTTTCGCCTGAAGGGAAAAATAAATTAGTAGCTACCTTCTTTCCATTGTCTAAAAATATCTCAGCTGAATTTTTATCAATGATTATTCGAACATGCTTTCTCTTTTTTGAATAAGAACTTGTTTCTTTTAGAGTTTGAATAGATTGATATTCTTGTTTATTAATCTCTTTATCTTTTCTTGTTAGGGTCCAGTTGTCAGTGTTTGAATTATAAGTCAAATTAATGTATTGTTTTTCATCATTTATAATTTGAAATATTAAATCTTCATTTGTTTTTTGAGGTAGGAAAGAAAAACTCAAATCGAATGACAAACTATATGAATTATTTGTTTCAAAAAGGGTATTTACCTCATCAATAGATATTTTTTTGGACAGAACACACATTCCCTTATCATAAGATTCAGTTAAGTTAATTGGCTCCTGTCTTAATAGATAGCCTGTATCGTCTTTGTCTAAATATAAATTTCTTGGGATAGTCATTGAACCTCTCCACCCTCTTGAGGGTATGTCAGAAGCATATTGCCAATTATTCATCCATCCTAGCCATTTTCTCGATTTCGTAGTTTGATTCGGAATTCCATCCCAGGTTACAGCAGCATAAAAATCCTTACCATAATCCAAAAATTGATACTCTAAATCTGATGAAGTCTTAGTTCCATCTAAAACGAAATTTTTTCCGTCGAATTCACCAATAAAGTAATGAATTCCTGAACCACCTGCTATATTTCCATTCCCCAAATTGACCGTTAAAATCCATTTCGTTTTATCTTTATAACTTAAAGGAAATAAATCCGGACATTCCCAAACCCCTTCAGTGATTCCTTTTGAGCCAAACTCACTCATTTTAATCCAGTCTTTTAAATTAGTTGAGCTATAAAATAAGATTTTCTTTTCCATAGACATCGCTACAACCATAACCCAGCTTTTATGGATTTCATCCCAGAATACTTTAGGGTCACGAAAATCTTTGCTGTTTAAATTTAATACTGGATTATCTGAATATTTAGTAAACGTACGAGCATTGTCATTACTGTATGCTATGCTTTGATGCTGAAAACCGGTTGTAGCGTCATAGCTGGTGTAGATGGCAACAATTGGCGGATTATTTTCACTTCCAAAACCACTAGTGTTTTTCCAATCGACTACCGCCGAACCAGAGAAAATCATTGTTTTATTTTCCTCTTCTAATGCAACAGGCAAATGCTCCCATTTTACTAAATCTTTAGTTATTGCATGTCCCCAACTCATATGTCCCCATAAATCACCATACGGATTATACTGATAAAAAAGATGATATTCTCCGTTATAATAAAACATACCATTAGGGTCATTAATCCAATTTTTTTGAGGGGTGAAATGCACTTTAGGCCTGAACTCATCAATTTGTTTTACATCTTGGGCATTTACAAAGTATAGAGAAAATACACATAGAATTAGTTCTTTAATCTTTAATTTTATCATCTTTAATTTACGATTATTTTAGCATCAAATAAGCTATTATTAATAAATCCTTTTATAATATATACACCTTGATTCGCTTTGAATCCATTATCTAAAAATCCATCCCAATAGACTGTAGAATTAAAATTATCTATAGTTGTTTCTATTTTTTTAACAGGAAAACCATTTAAATCAAATACATATGCATAAATTGAGCTTAATGATTTAATATTTTCAAAATGAAAATTAAAAAACGAATTAGATGGATTTGGAAAAACAATAGGATGAATTAATTCCTCCTTTTCCGAGGTGGTTTTTGCGACCGAGGTTACGCCTCCAGTACTTATATTATAAATTTTAACTTCTGAAGCGTTTGCGGTTCCTCCCCTTGCATAGAGATCAATTCCATTAACAACACCTGATGGAAATACTCTTGTAGCGAAAGCTAGTTCTTCATTAATAAATACCTCTACTACTGAAGCATCAACAAAAATTCGCCATTTAATATCGCCGGCTGGAAGTTCGTATGCAGTAGATTGATTTGTTTTTGGCACATCGCTAAGTACTGATGATTTACTTCTATCTACAACAAAACTTTTATTAGCTACATCATAATATATAAGTGTTTGTTCAGTAGTTGCTGTATTTTTATGTAAAACGAAACCTACTTTAGTTGCTGTCCCTGGATTTGTAGTGGCAACAATTTCATATTGAGAACCACTTGCTCCATTTAAGATATTGGTACTAGAGTCATCATAACTTAAATTACTAAAAGACGTTGATTGACCACTTCTCAAATTTAGAAGATTGGGATGGGGTACCTGCTTGATTTTAGAATTTACAAGAGTCCATGCTCTTGGTAAACTGAATACATTAGCCCAACCTTGACTCTTATGCTTTGCAGAAGTTACATTATCAGGAATAATCCCAATCGCAGTTAAATTTCCATTAGCATCCTTACCAATGGAAGGAGATAATAATTGATTGATTAATTCTAAACTTGTTGGAACTTGTGAATCAACAATAAATTTTGAGCCATTAAAATTACCTGTCCAGTATAAAGAATTCGCATTCGGAAGTTTATTAATCAAAAGAATCGATTTAGACCCAAAATTATAATATATAGGCATCTCCCAGAATTCACCAGTCTGATCTACACTAGGACTACCTTCTAACATAGTCCCTTGTAAATCCCATTTAGTAAAATCTGGCAAAGCTGATTTATATAAAAACAATCCACCTCTAGCGGTTCCGTTTCTTAATCCGGTACCCACCATCATATACCAATTTGAGTTATATTCAAAAACAAAAGGGTCTCTAAAATCGGCATGAGTATATCCGGTTGTAGGAGCACTTGTAATAACAGGAGAAGTGTTTTTAGTCCATGTGTCAAAAGGTGAATTTGATTTAGCAAGTCCAATTGCGGCTTTTGCTTTGTTCACTCCTGTATAGAATAAATAAGGATTATCGCCCGTAACAACAACATGACCTGACCAAATACCAACTTCATCAAAACCTGGCTGAGGCCATAATACTTGTTGTTTTTCTTCCCAATTCACCAAATCAATGCTCACATAATGTCCCCAATTGATATGTTCTAAATAGGGACCGTTAAAGTTACGCTGACTAAATAGATGGTATTTTCCTTGTAAATAAAACAATCCATGTGATTCATTTGTCCATCCAGCAGAAGGCGCTAAATGATACTTAGGTCTGTGCTTATCATTTTTATATCTTTCTGCTATAGGTATTGACAAATTAGGTGTTGGTACAGTCACTGTACTAAATTGAGATTTAATTTCACTAGTAGTTAAAATATTGTCCCAAACACTCACTTTATCAATCGCCCCAGTCAATCCATTAGTATCAAAACCCGCAACAGTTTTAACCTTAGACTCTTTCCCAATAAACACTAATGCTGAATTATCCCACACCAGACTACCTCCAGTAAATGTTTTAGTTTGTACTAAATCTCCATTTAGATAAAGCTCGGCTTTTCCATTTGTTCCAGTCACATTCATTGTTATAAAACTCCATTTCTTAAGTGGAATTTGAACATCCGAAACGATTTGACTTAATGTGCTTCCCACCATAAATTGACCAATTATTCTCCCATACTGATCAACTCCTAAAGCAATACCAGCCCCTGTTGAAGGATTCACGTTTGAGAAAATAGAAGCTATCGTATTTTCAGTAATTGGGTCAGCATCTTTTCTCTGTACAGGAAAAGCAGAAGGAGCTACCCATCCAGTTATTGCAACATTTGAAGTTGGATAAGTGACATTAATTTTCCCAGAAGCCCAACCATAAAAACCATTCACAACTATGGCATTACCCTCTACGCCTACTATCCTCTCTGCAGCCCCACTAGGAACATTAATCGTTAAATTTGAACTTGATTTACTTTCATTTGTTGTTTCTCCAGTTGATTCATTAAACTTGAATGATACTATTTCTTTAGCATTGATAGTTGTTGGCGGTTTTGGATTGGGGTCAATTGGAGAAGGTGGTGTTGATGTTTTTTTAGAACTACAACTCACTAATATAACCATAGATAGGAAACCCAAAAAGATACATTTCTTCATCTTTATATTTTTTTATAAAAATAAGGAGGGTGCCTTTAAAGAGTATTAGATATTGTTACATCTATATAAAAATTAAAATATTATTTTAAAATGCTAAAAATCAATATTTTATAAAAATTATATTTTTTTTATTTTAAGAAAAATAATGTGATTTATAAAAATGTTACACCGTACAATTTCTATCAAGAATTTCTATATTCTTTTGGAGAGATTAAATATTTGTTTTTGAAGGCTGTGGAAAAATAATTAGGTGAAGCAAATCCACACGAATAAGCAATTTCAGAAATATTTAAATCTGATTCTTTTAACATTTGAATTGCTTTGTCAAGTCTAAAATTGATTATATAATCTCCAATTCCAATATTCAAAATAGCTTTCACTTTGCGATACAATTGTACCCTAGAGATGTGTAAGCAAGAAGCTAATTCTTCAACTGAGAAATTAGAATTATCAATATTGGAAACTAAAATAGCATCAATTTTATTTAAAAAATCTTTTTCATTTTTTCCTACCCCTACAATGTCTGTAATTATACTATTATTCTTGGAATAAAATGTTCTAATTCTCTCTCTATTAAATAATAAATTTTTAATAGATTGCTGTAAAACTTTTAAATTAAACGGTTTATTTAAAAATAAATCAGCCCCTGATTCTAAGGATTTAATATAATTTTCTTGACCATCCATAGCGGTTAAAATTATGGTAGGTATATGAGACGTTAATTCATTTGATTTTAAAATTTTACAGATTTCAAATCCATTCTTTTCTGGAAGATTCAAATCACATATTATAATATCCGGAATCGTTTCAAAAGCTTTTTCAATTGCATCATAGCCATCTGAACCAAAAACTGAATATTCGGTTTGCATTTTAGAAATTAGAAATTCTAGTAACTCTGAATTATCTTCAATAATTAAAATGGATTGTTTTTCCTCGGAACCTAATTCTGAAGACTGAGAACTAATGTCAGTATCGAAATATTCATAGTCCAATTTAGTTGAACTAGAAGTGGATTCCGATAGATGCACCATTGACTCAGGGAATTGACTATCTATGGGCAAAGTCACTCTAAATTCTGTGCCAATTCCAGAAAGAACTTCAATTGTTCCTTGATGTAAATCAATAAATTTCTTAGATAGATTTAATCCTATCCCAGAACCATTTTTTGTACTATTTGAACCTTGATAATAAATTTCAAAAATCTTGTCTCTTTCACCCATTGGGATACCAATTCCATTGTCTTTAAATGAGATACAAACATTTTTTAATTCATCATTTTTTCTAATATCAATTTGTATTTTACCATTGTCGGGGGTAAACTTAAAGGCGTTTGAAAGTAAATTATAATAGACTTTATCCATTAGGTTTTGGTCAATATACAAATCCAATTCCTCACAATTTGAAACAATAGTATATTCAATGTTTTTCTTTTTAGCCTCTCTTTTAAATTCCTCGAAGATATCTAATGAAAATTTATATATATTGATTTTACTGGGTCTAATTGTAAAATCTTTATTTTCAATTTTTCTAAAATCTAATAACTGATTTATTAAGCGCAACAATCTCATAGAATTATTGTGCATCAAGACTAATTCCTTCTTGAGATGTTGGTTTTTATTTTGGAACTCATCATTCAAAGATTCGACAGCACTTAAAATTAATGTAAGAGGTGTTTTGAATTCATGAGAAATTCCAGTAAAAAAATTAATTTTAGCTTCATTACTGATTTTTAATTTTTTTGCATATTTCTGTATTTCATTTCTTTGAATACTAATTTTATCGTTATTTATCTGAAGCATTCTATTCTTATTCCGTATAGAAATCATACTGTATACACTAAAAAGCACCAAAAAAACAATAACAACTATAAAGAAAGTTAGTAATTTAATTAAGTTAAAAAGTGTGATATATTCTTTTTCTTGTTCTTTAATTACATTTTGCTGTTGTTCTATATTAAGCATTTGTTGAGAAACCTTATCAAATTGGTTACTCATTATATCAGCATTCAGAGAATCAATTAGTGTAGTTGCAAGTTTAGTATTTTTGGGTACGATTTCTTTATTTACAATTTGTAATGCAATTTTTATAGCTTCACTCCCTCCTGTTGGATATAAAACTGTAGCTGTTAGTTTTCCTTCTTTAACTGCTTGAATTCCTCCAACAGGACCATTTAACCCATCGACTCCGATGAATTTAATATTACCTATTTTATTTTTTTTCTTAGCAACATCCCAAACTTGTAGTGCAATGTTATCATTAAACGCAAATACATAATCCAAATTTGGAATACTATCTAAGACTCTGCTAAATGATTGATTTAAAGAATCCAGACTAACCGCAGTAATACTTTTTCTATTAATATTAGAGAATTGATTTAATACTTGTTTAAAACCAAGACTTCTTTCAACTCCAGGAGAAATATTTGTGGTCGCTCTAATTTCAAGTACATTTGTTACTTTATTCGCTCTAGATGCAATATATTTTCCTGCAATTTTTCCAACTTCTACATTATCAGACCCAATGAATGTGGTATAATTTGACGTATTAACTTTTCTGTCAAGTATTATAATTGGAATTCCTTTTTTAAAAGCTTTGTCTATAACAGGTGTAATTGAATCATTTCCTAAAGGGGCAATAATAATGACATCCATATGATTGTCAATCATATTTTCAATATCATTTATTTGTTTTTTGGAGCTACTATTTGCATTATAAATGGAGAGATCTATTTCAGGATGCAGAGACGCCTCAACCTTCATCGAATTATCCATTGATTTTCTCCAACTATCATCTTCTGAAATACTTTGTGAGAATCCAATTTTAATCCTAGAACTCTTGTCTGAATAATTTTCACAAGAAATCAACCCAATCATTAGGATGAAAACTATTAAAAAAGACTTTCTTTTTTTCATTATTCCTAAGTTATCAAAATTAATTATAGATTAAATTCCAAATATATCATTTTAAAACAACTCATTAGGATTAAATCAATTTCAAATTTGTAACATTTGTTTCAAAATTGTTTCAGAGATTTTAAAATTTAATTACAACCTCTTAATTTACTAAATACAATATTTCTTATTAAGTAAAATTATTCATATTTATATCTCAAAGGAGATAAATATGATTCCAAATTCAAAGATAAAAAGTAAGTTTATGTAAATCTTCAGCAAAAAGTGAACTGATTTAGTTCATAACTAAAAGTGTATTTTCAAAATTCTTAACTAAATATTCTCTTAAGAAAAGTGCAATTTAGTATTAAGATATACACTTAAATTAAATCTTGAGGTTTTTTTATGGACTCAAATAAGTCTATAAAATCTTCCATTTCATCAACTAAAGATTCGATTTTTTGGTATGAATAGTCTACGAGTTAAACCAAAAACCTCAAGAGAAATCTTGAGGTTTTTTTATGGATATCAATTAACCCCCTTCGATAACTAAACCAATTACTATGTGGACTATACTTCCAATTGTATGGCTTAATTTCAATTAAAAAATTAAAACAATTCTTATTGACTATTTTTTTCTATCTTTACTAACCATTTGGTTAAACCGTTTAGTTAAAATAAATGACTACAGAAGAAAAAATATTTGAAGCAGCGAAAATCGTATTTCAAAAAAAAGGATTTGCTGGTGCCAGAATGCAAGAAATAGCAGATGAAGCAGGAATCAACAAAGCGATGCTGCATTATTGCTTTAAAAATAAGCAATCTCTTTTTGAAGCAGTTTTCATGAAAGCGTTTAGTCAATTAGCACCGCAAGTCAATTTAATTTTTAGTTCCAATGAGAGTATTTTTGACAAAATCAGGCAATTTACCCACAGTTACATCACATTTGTAAATGAGCATCCATTTCTACCGCAATTCATTATTCAAGAGATGAACAACAACCCAGAGTTTGTGATTCAATTTTTAAACAATGCTAATCGACCCAATCCAAGTTTAATGATCGCACAAATTGAAAAAGAAATTGCCGCTGGAATTATCAAACCAATGCCACCCAAGCAATTACTAATGGATATTTTTTCATTAACCGTTTTTCCTTTTGCAGCTCAAACCATGGTAAAAGGAATGTTTCATATTTCGGAAACCGAATTCAATCAAATGATGGAAGAACGAAAAACATCAATCGCTGAACTTATTATTAATTCAATAAAAAAATGAAAAAAACACTTTTCTTATTTACGTTATTAGTCTACCAATTTTCTAATGCACAGCACATTGTAACTTTAGAAAATTGCTATGCTCTAGCCATCAAAAATTACCCACTAGCAAAACAATCGGAATTATTAGCCCAGAAATCAGCCTTTGAAACGGCTTCGTTGAATACCGCTAAATTGCCTAAGATAGATTTGAATGCACAAGCAACCTACCAGTCAGAGGTTACCGGTTTACCCATTCCGTTACCAAATGTAACTCCCTTGAATAAAGACCAATACCGAGCGACTTTGGATATGAATCAATTGATTTATAATGGAGGTCTTATTGATTCTAATATTAAATTGAAAGCAATTCAAACACAAACACAGCAACAACAAGTAGCAGTCAATTTACACTCTATTAAAACTCGAATCAACCAATTGTACTTTTCCATTCTTTTGGCACAAGAACGAAAATTAATTCTGAATTCTAAACAAGACCAGTTAGCTTCCAAAATTAAAGAAGTGAAATCGGGAGTCAAATTTGGATTACTACTTCCCGCTTCAGAACAAGTTTTGGAAGCTGAAAATTTAAAAATTAAACAACAATTACGAGAAACCGAATTAGACAAAAACAGACTTTTAGCAAATTTGTCAGAGCTAATTGCTGTTCCTTTAGATGAAAAAACCATTTTTGAAAAACCAATGGTTGCACTAGCAAATGATGCAGCCATTTCGCGTCCAGAAATTGAATTGTTTGCATTGCAAAACCAACAAATTTCAAGTTCAAAAGAACTTATTTCCAAAAATAAACTACCAAAAATAAATGCATTTGGCACAGCTGGTTATGGGAATCCAGGGCTGAATATGTTGAATAATTCGTTTCAAACTTTTTATATGGTGGGGCTAAAAGCTAATTGGAATGTTTGGGATTGGGACAAAACCAAAAAAGACAAAGAGGCACTTTCAGTATCAGAGTCGATTATTGCAACTGAAAAAGAAACTTTCTTGCTTAATACTCATATGCAATTAGAGGAAATACAATCTGAAATCAACAAACTAGAGGAGGCGCTTAAAACCGATCAAGAAATTGTCAGTTTACGAGAATCCGTTGCTAAATCTTCGGATGCACAGTTAAAAAACGGTGTCATCACCTCCTCAGATTATTTGGTAGAATTCAGCCATTTGTACGAATCCCAAATCAATCAGAAAACACATCAAATTCAATTGGCCTTGGCAAAAGCCAATTACCAACTAATAAAAGGAAATTAACAAAACTTCAAACGAATCAAAATGAAACAACTATTTACATTTTTAATCCTAATTAATTTAGTAGCCTGTAATAAAAATAACGATAAAGCGGATGGCTACGGAAATTTTGAAGCTACTGAAGTAACTATTTCAGCAGAGGCCAGCGGAAAAATTGAGTATTTAAACCTTGAAGAAGGCGCTATCGTAGCTCCCAACACCCAAGTTGGTTTAATAGATACTATTCAGCTCTATTTATCTAAACAACAACTGATTGCTTCCAAAAATACGATTGCTTCCAAGTCAGGTAATGTGTTATCTCAAACGGCTGTTTTGAACGAACAACTCAAAACTACTTTGATAGAACAAAAAAGAATCCAAAATATGTTTGCCGAAAATGCAGCAACTAAACGTCAAGTAGATGAAATTAACGGAAAAGTCAATGTGTTGAACGAACAGATAAAAAGTATCAAAACACAAGAAGCACCTATAAGTAATGAGCAAAAATCAATTGATGTACAAATTGAAA